>Ga0207814_100471_pt1 | contig 21762 bp, 18 predicted proteins | sample TtaePargueraPR_7_FD_187755 | JGI IMG/M metagenome (GOLD analysis project Ga0207814, IMG submission 187755) | Aerobic enrichment media microbial communities from Bioluminiscent Bay, La Parguera, Puerto Rico - Tt and P1 (2) (SPAdes) | ecosystem: Environmental > Aquatic > Marine > Unclassified ... | reverse complement strand
CGGCGGGCCGATGCGCATCGGCCCGCCGTAGCGGACGCCCCCTCAGACATGACGAAGCCCGCATCGGGACACCCCGATGCGGGCTTCTGAACGTCTGATCTCAGGCGTTGGGTCGCTTGCCGTGGTTGGCTCCGCCCTTGGCACGCGCCTTGCGCTTGCGGCCTCGCTTGCTCATCGGGATCCCCCTTTCTCACGCCGGTGCTGGAAAACTCGACTATCTATCTTCCCACACTCGTCTTCTGTCGAGGCCCGCGGGCGGCTAGCCTCCCTTCAAGGTTCCGCCCCTACGTGCCGATGGAGTTCCCGTGAGCGATCAGCCAGTCTCAGTCATCCCGTTCCTGCACGCACTCGCGTCCACGGGCGGCTCCGACCTTCACTGCAAGGTGGGGTCCGCGCCGCGCGTGCGCGTCGACGGGCGCCTGCGCAAGCTCCAGGTGCCCCCGCTGACCCCCGCGGACACGCGCAACATGGTCGCGCAGGTGCTCCCCGAGGACCTGGTCGGCAAGTTCCGCGACACCCACGAGGCGGACTTCGCGTTCTCGCTCTCGGGCGTGGGGCGCTTCCGTGTCAACGCGTATGTCGCGCGCGGCACCGACTGCCTGGTGTTCCGTCGCGTCGCGGTGGGAGCGACGCCGATGGAGGACCTGGGGCTGCCGGCCGTGATCGCGGACCTCGCCCTCGAGCCTCGCGGACTGGTCCTGGTCACGGGCCCCACTGGTTCGGGAAAGACCACCACGCTCGCGTCGATGATCGACCTCATCAACACGTACCGCGAGGTGAACATCATCACGATCGAGGACCCCATCGAGGTCCTCCACACGGACAAGAAGGCGATCATCTCGCAGCGCGAGGTGCGCTCCGACACCCTCGACTTCACCGCGGCGCTGCGCGGCGCGATGCGTCAGGACCCGGACGTCATCCTCATCGGCGAGATGCGCGACATCGAGACCGTGCGCGCGGCGCTGACGGCGGCGGAGACGGGCCACCTGGTGCTCGCGACCCTGCACACGGTCGACGCGCAGGACACGATCAACCGCATCATCGACTTCTTCACCCCGCACGAGCAGAGCCAGGTGCGCGCGACGCTGTCGCAGACCCTGCGCGGCATCATCTCCCAGCGCCTGGTCCGCAAGGGCGACGGCTCGGGCCGTACGCTCGCGGCCGAGGTCATGGTCAACCATGGCCGCATCGCGGAGGCGATCGTCGACCCGTCGAGCCAGCCGCCCATCCTCGACCTGATCGCGGACGGCACCTACTACAAGATGCAGACCTTCGATCAGCACCTGTTCCAGCTGGTCGAGGACGAGACCGTGTCGCTGGACGACGCCCTCGCGATCGCGTCGCGTCCGCACGACCTCACCGTCAGCCTGCGCAACGCCGGCGTGATCTCGTAGAGCGTTCTCCAGCCGTCCGGATCCGAGCCGTGGCATCCGGCACTCACGGCCCCCTACGCTGCGGCTGAGCTTCCTCTCCGGCACGACGCGTGAGCGGGTGCCGGACAACGCGCCGCGAGCGGCGATAGAGGGCGGTGAGCGCCGGCCGGGGGAGCGGCTCAGTCGCGGATCGCGGCGCTGGGGTCGATTCCCAGCCACTCGTGCCATGGGGAGTGCAGCACGAGCCAGGCCATGAGGCCGTAGCCGGCCTGCAGCGGGACCTCGCCGCCGGACGTGTCCATGTCCGTGGCCCATTGGTCGTGCCGCGCCAGCGGTCCGAACATGTCGACGTAGGGAACGTCGCGCCGCGCTGCGGCCTCCTCGCACAGGGCCGCGTACTCGGCGAGGGCCCGGCGGTCCTGTACCGCGAGGGGCGGCGGGCCCACGACCATCGCCTTCATGCCGAGGGCCGATGCGCGGTCGAGCGTGTTCGCCAGGTGCAGCCGGGTCATGGTCGGGGAGACCTCACGGGCCACGTCGTGGCGACCGATGGCGAAGACCACGTGGTCCGCTCCGGTCGACAGCTCGGCGGGCCCGCGGCGCCGCAGCGCCTCGTCATCCCAGCGGCTCGCGAGGTCCCCGGTGGGCTCGCCCGGCACTGCCAGCGTGTGGAACCGCAGGTCGAGTGCGAGCGGAATGGTGCGCGCGACCACGCGACCGGCCCAGCCCAGCGCCTTGGGGTCTCCCTGACCAGCGACCAGCTCGTCGCCGACGAAGAAGACGTTCCTCATCGCGACAGCGCCCTCGAGACGAGATCTGCCTGCTCCTCCTTGTGGCGGGAGGACAAGCCCGAGGCCGGCGACGCGGATGCGGGCCGCGTCACGCCCACGACCTCGCGGCCCACGACCTTGGGCAGCGCGTGCGCGAGGTACGTCCAGGCACCCTGGTTGCGCGGCTCCTCCTGCACCCACGTCAGGGGCACGTCGCCGTAGGGTGCGAGCGCCGCGTGGATCGAGTCGTGGTCGAGCGGGTACAGCTGCTCGAGGCGCACGATCGCGGTGGCCTCGTCGCCCGACTTGTCTCGCTCGGCGGCGAGGTCGTAGTAGACCTTGCCCGCGCACAGGATCACGCGTTCGACGCTCGCCGGGTCGACGGTGTCGTCGCCGACAGCAGGCTGGAACGTGCCGGTGGTGAAGTCCTCGACGTCCGACTGTGCGGCGCGCAGGCGCAGCATCGACTTGGGCGTGAAGACGATGAGCGGGCGCCGCGGCCGGTCATAGGCCTGACGGCGGAGCAGGTGGAAGTAGCTCGCGGGGGTCGACGGCATCGCCGCGATCATGTTGTCCTCAGCGCACAGCTGGAGGAAGCGCTCGACGCGGGCCGACGAGTGGTCGGGGCCCTGGCCCTCGTAGCCGTGGGGAAGCAGCAGCACCACGGACGAGGACTGGCCCCACTTCTGCTCGGCGGACGAGATGAACTCGTCGATCACGGTCTGCGCGCCGTTGACGAAGTCGCCGAACTGCGCCTCCCACAGCGTCAGCGCATCGGGCCGCTCGACGGAGTACCCGTACTCGAAGCCCACGATCGCGTACTCGGACAGGGACGAGTCGTAGATGTGCAGCGGCGCCTGGTCCGCGCTCAGGTAGCGCAGCGGCGCCCACTCGGCGCCCGTGGCGCGGTCGTGGAAGACGGCGTGGCGCTGCACGAACGTGCCGCGGCGCGAGTCCTGGCCGGACATGCGCACCGGCACGCCTTCCTGCAGCAGCGAGCCGAAGGCGAGCAGCTCGCCGTAGCCCCAGTCGATGCCGCCCTCGCGGCTCATCGCCTCGCGGCGCTCGAGCAGCTTGCCGAGCTTCGGGTGCACCGCAAACCCCTGAGGAGGACGGGTGTGGGCGCGGCCGATCCGCTCGACCTGAGCCGTGGTGGCGGCGGTCTGCCAGCCCACCATCATGCCGGCGTCCGACGACTGGCTGGCCGGCAGCTCGAGGCCAGAGATCGACTCGGTGTCGGTCCCCTGGAAGCCGTCGCGGGTCTCGATGAAGACGCGCTCGAGCTGTGCGAGGTAGTCCTGCGACACGGCCTCCGCCTCGTCCTCGGTGATGTCGCCGCGGCGGATCAGCGCCTCGGTGTAGAGGTGGCGGACCGAGCGCTTGGCCTCGATCAGGTCGTACATGCGCGGCTGCGTCATCGAGGGATCGTCGCCCTCGTTGTGGCCGCGGCGGCGGTAGCACACCATGTCGATGATGACGTCGCGGCCGAACGCCTCGCGGTATTCGAAGGCGAGCCTCGCGGCGCGCACGCACGCCTCGGGATCGTCGCCGTTCACGTGGAAGATCGGGATCTGGTAGCCCTTGGCGATGTCCGTGCAGTAGCGCGTCGAGCGGGAGTCCCCAGGGCCGGTCGTGAAGCCCACCTGGTTGTTGATGATCACGTGCACGGTGCCGCCGGTGGCGTAGCCGCGCAGCCCCGCCATGTTGAGCGTCTCCATGACCACGCCCTGGCCCGCGAAGGCCGCGTCGCCGTGGACCAGCACCGGCAGGATCGGGTAGCCGTCCGACGCCGGGTCGGCGCCCAGCTGGTCCAGCTTGGCGCGGACGATGCCCTCGAGCACCGGGTTGACGGCCTCGAGGTGCGACGGGTTCGCCGCGAGGTACACATTCGTGGTCTCGCCGGTCTCGGCGGTGAAGGTGCCCTCGGTGCCCAGGTGGTACTTCACGTCGCCGGAGCCCTGCACCGAGCCGGGGATCGCCGTGCCGTCGAACTCGGAGAAGATCTGCGAGTACGACTTGCCCGCGAGATTGGCGAGCACGTTGAGGCGGCCACGGTGCGCCATGCCGATGCAGACCTCCTGCACGCCCGCGACGGCGGCGGAGGACATGACGGCGTCGAGCAGCGGGATCAGCGACTCTCCGCCCTCGAGCGAGAAGCGCTTCTGGCCCACGTACTTGGTCTGCAGGAACGCCTCGAAGGCCTCCGCGGCGTTGAGCCGGCGCAGGATCCGCAGGTGCTCCTCGCGGCTGGGCTTGGTGTACGCGGTCTCGAGCCGCTCCTGCAGCCACGCGCGCTGCGTGCGGTCGGCGATGTGCATGTACTCGACGCCCACCGTGCGGCAGTACGCATCGCGCAGGCGGCCGAGCACCTCGCGCATCTTCCACACGTTGGTGCCGCCGAAGCCGCCGGTCGCGTAGTGGCGGTCCAGGTCCCACAGCGTGAGGCCGTGCGTCTGGACGTCGAGGTCGGGGTGCTTGCGCAGCCGCGTCGAGAGCGGATCGACGTCGGCCATGAGGTGGCCGCGCGAACGGTACGAGTGGATGAGCTCGGCGATGCGGGCGGGCTTGGCCGCCTCGGCCGCTTCGTTGGTGGCCGAGTCCTGCACCCACCGCACGGGCTCGTACGGCACGCGCAGCGCCACGAAGACCCGGTCCCAGAAGCCGTCGAGGCCCAGGAGCTTCTTGTGCACGAGGGACAGGAACTCGCCCGACTGCGCGCCCTGGATCACGCGGTGGTCGTACGTCGAGGTGAGGGTGAGGACCTTCGCGATGCCCAGTCGCGCGACGGTCTCCTCGGAGGCGCCCTGGTACTCGGCGGGGTAGTCCATCGCGCCCACGCCGATGATCGCGCCCTGCCCCTGCATGAGCCGCGGCACCGAATGCACGGTGCCGATGGTGCCCGGGTTGGTCAGCGTGACGGTCGTGCCCTGGAAGTCGGAGGCCTGCAGTGCGCCGGTGCGCGCCTTGCGCACGATGTCCTCGTAGGCGCTCCAGAACCGTGCGAAGTCCATGCGGTCGGCGTCCTTGACGTTGGGCACGAGCAACTGACGTGTGCCGTCCCCCTTGTCGAGGTCGATCGCGAGACCGAAGTTCACGTGCTCGGGGGTCGCGATCGCGGGCTTGCCGTCGTCGAGCGTGTACGCCACGTTCATGCTCGGCTGCTCCGTGAGCGCCTCGATGATCGCGAAGCCGATCAGATGCGTGAAGCTGACCTTGCCGCCGCGGGTGCGTCCGAGGTGGTTGTTGACGACCGTGCGGTTGTCCATCAGGAGCTTCGCGGGGATGGTGCGCACCGACGTCGCGGTGGGGACCTCGAGGCTCGCCTCCATGTTGGAGACCACACGCGCGGCGGGACCGCGGAGCCGCTCCACGCCGTGCTTGACGTCCTTTGCGGCGAGCGCCTGGTGGTCGTGGCTCTGCAGGTACGTCGCGATCGGGGCCTGGGTGGTCGCGATCGGCTGCGTGGCCGTGGACTCGCTGTCGGCCTGCGGAGCGGGTTCGCCCACGGCGGTGGCGCCGGTGTCGGGCGACGCGGTGGCCGCGGGCATCTCCTCCGTCGCCGGCTGCTGGATCGCGGGCCGGACGTCGCGTCGCTCGGCCTGAGCGGTCGGCTCGGGCGACGCGGCTGGCGCGCTCGGAGCCGATGCGGGGGCGGCCGATGCGGCAGCGGCGGGAGTGGGGGCCGATGCGGCAGGCGTGGGTGCGGCGGGCGCTGGCGGAGCGGGCGCACTGGGCGCGGCCGCAGGAGCGGGATCCTCAGCCGGAGCGGCCGACGCGGGGCCGGTGGGAGACGGGGCGCTCGCTGCACTCGCACCCAGGATCAGAGAGGCGACCGAGGGCGCGCCTGCGGCGTGGGTCACGGTCGTGCGGTCAGTATCTGGCGCGCTGGTGTCGGGGGACACGGAGGGGCCGCTCGCTTTCTTGGCGCTCATGCGTCGGAGGACAACGGTGTACTAAGTGCATTGTCCAGCCTAATCGGGCTGGGCCCCACCATTGTCACCGCTCTTGGGACAATCGTTATGCGATGTCGCGCCGGAATGTCACGAGCCAGCCGATCGCCCCTGCTGCGACGGCGTATCCGAGCAGCACCGCGAAGCCGGCCCCGGCACTGAGCAGGTCGCCGGCGCCGAGCGTCGAGTAGAAGCTCGCGCCGGTCATCGCCTCGCCCGCCGCTCCCGGCAGGAACCGCCCCACGGGCTGCAGTGGCTCGATGAAGGCGATCGCCACGCGCAGGATCGGCTCGACGAGCTGGGTCCATCCCAGCAGCACCACGATCACGACCACCTGGTTCGTGAGCGCGGAGCCGAACCCCACCCCCACGAGGGCCCACACGATCATCGCGGCGATGCCCAGTCCGATCGATCGCCAGACCTCGCCGTCGTCGAGGAACGTGGGCTCGCCCGCGATCGCGAGCACTCCGGCTCCGACGGCGATGCCCGTCGCGATGCCGACGACCGCGTAGACGGCCGCGAACGGGATCACCGCGATGAACTTGGAGGCGATCACGCGCGCGCGGCTGGGCTCGAGCAGCACCGTGGTGTCGATGGTCCGGTGGCGGAACTCGGCAGTCACGACCAGGGCGCCCAGGATCACCGGGAACACGTAGCCGAAGGACACCGGCAGCGAGTAGATGGTCAGGGCGGTCGTGAGCGGGTCCGTCGCGACAGGCTGAGTGTCGCCGCCCGCGAACTCGTCGGCAAACGCGATCGAGAACGCCAGAGATCCTGACAGGAACGCGATGCCGCCCAGCTGGCACAGCAGCAGGACCCACCACAGGCGCGTCGAACGGAGCTTCCGGATCTCGGAGGTCAGCGCGGCGCTCATGCGATCGCCTCCCCGCCGGTCAGGCGCAGGAACACGTCCTCGAGGTTCTCCCCGCCCTCGGCCAGCCCGTGGACCTCGAGGCCGTCCGCGAAAGCGGCGGCGCCCACGTCCGCCGCCCGCGCATCGGCGATGACGGCCGTGCCGGGAGCCGTCACGGTGGCTGCGGAGGCGAAGCGACCCTCCACAAAGTCCGCGAGCCCCGGGTGGTCGGGGCTTCGCAGTGTGACGGTGGGATGCGCGAGGGATCGAAGGTCGTCGAGCGATGACTGATGGCGCAGCGAGCCCCGCGCGATGATGACCACGTCATCCACGGTCTGCTCGACCTCGGACAGCAGATGCGAGCTGAGCAGCACCGTGCCGCCGTCGTCCGCGAAGCGCCGCAGGAACGCGCGCAGCCACTTGATCCCCGCAGGGTCGAGGCCGTTGGCGGACTCGTCGAGCACCAGGACGCTGGGATCGCCCAGCAGCGCGGTCGCCAGCCCCAGGCGCTGGCGCATCCCCAGCGAATAGCCGCCCACGCGCCGGTTCGCCGCGTCCGTCATGCCCACGGCGGCCAGCACCTCGTCGCAGCGGGCATCGTCCTTCTCGACCAGGGGTGCGTACGAGCGCAGGTGCTGCCGGGCGGTGCGACCGGGGTGGAACGCGCCCTCGAAGTGGGCGCCGACCACTGTTCCGGGGCGCCGATGCGCGGCGTAGGTCTCGCCGCCGATGGTCGCCGAGCCATGGTTCGCCGCGACGAGGCCCACCAGGATGCGCAGCGTGGTCGACTTTCCGGCGCCGTTGGGCCCCAGGAACCCGGTCACGCGCCCCGGCCGCGCCTCGAAGCTGAGATCGTCGACGGCGGTGACGGCGCCGTAGCGCTTCGTCAACGACGCGACCTCGACCGATCGCGGTTCCATGATCCTCCGGGGGTGCTCGACTCCGTGCCGATGGTAGCGGGACCTTCGACGCGCGCGCAGGCGTGGCTATGCTGGTCCTCACTATGGACTCTGACAGTCATACGTCATGACCACGGCGTGGCTGCTGGTGGGACTCGGCGTCCTGCTCACCGTCGGCACTGCGGTCTTCGTCGCCGCGGAGTTCTCCCTGGTCGCGCTCGACCCCGCGCACGTCGACGACTCCGACCGGGCTGGCCGTCGCGTCCGGCGCGCGCTCAAGCGGCTGTCGACGCAGCTGTCCGGCGCGCAGGTGGGCATCACGCTCACGACGGTTCTGCTGGGCTACACCGCCCAGCCGGCGCTGGTCTCGCTCCTGGAGGTGCCGCTGTCGACCACGCCTCTCGCGCGCGGAGCCGTCGCCGGCATCGCGGGCGCCGTGTCGCTCGTGCTCGTGAACGCCTTCTCGATGATCGTGGGCGAACTGGTGCCCAAGAACGCGGCGCTCGCGGACCCCGGTCGCACTGCGCGCGTGGTCGCGCCGTGGATGCTGGCGTTCACCGCTTCGCTGCGCCCGCTGATCTCCCTGCTCAACCGCAGTGCGAACGGGATCCTGCGGCTCATGGGGATCGAGCCGCGCGAGGAGCTGTCCGGAGGGCGGTCGCCGCAGGAGCTCGCCGCGCTGGTGCGGCGCTCCGCCGAGGCCGGCACCCTCGCGCCGTCGACGGCTCTGCTCCTCAAGAACACCATCGAGCTCGACGACCTCACCGCGATCGACGTCATGACCGACCGCACCCGCATGCAGACGCTCGCGCGTGACGCCAGCGCCGCGGACGTCCTGGCCCTGGCGCGGGCGAGCGGTCACTCGCGGTTTCCGGTGCTCGGCTACGGGATCGACGACGTCCTCGGCATGGTGCACCTGCGTGCTGCGATCGCGGTGCCCTTCCACGAGCGCGAGAGCACGCCTGTCGCCGAGCTCATGGTCGAAGCGCCCACCGTGCCCGAGACGATGTCCATGCGGCCGCTGCTGGTCGAGCTGCGCGAGGCCGGGCCGCAATGCGCCGTCGTGGTGGACGAGTACGGGGGCACGGCGGGGCTGGTGACGCTCGAGGACGTGGTCGAGGAGCTGGTGGGCGAGGTCGCGGACGAGCACGATCGCCGCCGCGTGGCGGCCCACCGCACGCCCGGGGGCGCGTGGGTGGTGCCCGGCGACCTGAGGCCCGACGAGGTGGAGGAAGCGACCGCGCTGTGCGTGCCCGAGTCGCCTGCGTACGAGACGGTCGCGGGCTTCGTGATGGCGCGGCTCGGACGCGTCGCGGAGGTGGGCGACGAGGTCGCGTGCGACGACGCGTTGATCCGCGTCGAGCGGATGGACGGGCGGCGCATCGACCGCGTGCGGCTCACGCCGGTCGTGTCCGAGGCCGGTGACGAGTCATGAGCCTGGGGATGGTCGCCGCGGTCGTCGGACTGCTGCTCGCGAATGCCTTCTTCGTCGGCGCCGAGTTCGCCGTCATCTCCGCGCGTCGCAGCTCGATCGAGCCTCTCGCGGAGGAAGGGTCCCGCGCCGCCCGCTCCGTGCTGTGGGCGATGGAGAACGTGTCCCTGATGCTGGCGTGCGCACAGTTGGGCATCACCGTGTGCTCGGTGTCTCTGGGAGTCGTGGCCGAGCCCGCGATCGCGCACGCCCTCGAAGGGCCATTCCACGAGTGGGGGCTCCCCGAGGGCGCGGCCCATGCGGTGGCCGTCGCGGTGGCGCTGGTGATCGTGGTGGGTCTGCACGTGGTGGTGGGCGAGATGGTGCCCAAGAACGCGGCCGTCTCCCGCCCCGACCGCGCCGCCCTGGTCTTCGGCCCGCCGCTGGTGTGGATCTCGCGCGTGCTGCGACCCGTGGTCGGCGCCCTGAACTGGATCGCGAACTGCCTGCTGCGGATGGTCGGCGTCGAGCCGCGCGACGAGGTCACCAGCGCGTTCACCGCGGACGAGGTGCACTCGATCGTCGAGCGTTCGAATCAGGAGGGCACGCTGTCGGATCCCACGGGTCTGCTCACGGGGGCGATCGAGTTCTCCGACCACAAGGCGGCGGACGTGATGGTGCCGGCGGCGAAGGTGACGGCGGTGGCGCACGGAGTGAGCGTCGACGAGTTCGAGCAGGCGGTCGCGGAGTCGGGCTACTCGCGCCTGCCCGTGACCGCGCAGGGGCGCTTCGTGGGCTATCTCCACCTCAAGGATGCGCTCTTCGCGCGCCCTGGCGAGAGGGAGGAGCCCATTCAGGACTGGCGCGTGCGCGACCTGCCGGTCGTGGGCCGGGACGAGGACGTCGAGACGATCCTCGCGCTGATGCGCAGCTCGGGCGCCCATCTGGCGAGCGTCGAGAGCGACGGCACCTCGGAGGGACTGGTGTTCCTCGAGGACATCCTCGAGGAGCTGGTGGGCGAGGTTCGCGACGAGATGGCCCGCGAATCCGGGGGCTGAACGCGAAACTTTCGCACCGTGTCATGTGGTGTGGGACACATCGTTTCGTCTGCGGCTGGCCAGCACCGTTACCGTTTGGTTACAATCGCACGCAACGTTCCGGAGAATCCTCCGGCGCGACGATGGCAACGATGGACCCAGGAGGCTCGTGTGAGCACGGACGCCGACGCGCTTGCGCCCGTCCCGGGGCACCGCTCGCGCAAGGTCCGTCGCATCGAGCGCACGCAGGAGATCCAGGTGCGTTCCACCCACCGGCGCCGCAAGGTCCTCACCCGCGGAGGCGTTCTCGCTGGATTCATCCTCGCCATGGTGGTCTACCCCATGGTCGGGACCATCACGCCCAACGCCGGTGCGGCAGAGTCCGTCCCCGGCGTCGTCGCTGGCGAGGCGCCCTCGACCGCTCGTGCCCTCTTGGGCGACGGCCCGCAGCTGGTGACCTCTGAGTTGCCTCTTCCTGATGCCTACGATGGCGCGGTCGCGCTCGCGTCCGCAGCGCAGTATGACATCAGCCAGTACCTGCCGGGCTGCGACCCGACCGTCGGTTGGGAGGGGCGCAACGGCCGCCTCACGCAGGACTCGCTGTGCAGCATCGGCGGCGGCGAGACGCTGCGCAACGACGCCGCGGTGGCTTTCGCCGAGCTCAATCACCGCTTCAAGCAGGAGTTCGGGCGCGACATCTGCCTGTCGGACTCGTACCGCACGCTGTCGGGTCAGTACGCGACCAAGGCCTCCCAGGGGTGGCTCGCGGCCACGCCGGGCAAGTCCGTCCACGGCTGGGGGCTGGCGATCGACCTGTGCCGCTCCGATGCCAGCGGCTACACCAAGTCGTGGCTCGAGGAGAACGGCCGCACGTGGGGATGGGTCAACCCCGGTTGGGCGAAGTCGTCCAAGTGGGAGCCGTGGCACTGGGAGTATCTTCCGGGCACGGATGCCCTCGGTGTCTACAGCGCCGGCTACTGGTCCACGGGCGACGTGTACCGCAGTTCACGCGGCTGACGCGCCTCCCCCGACCCCTCTTGCGCGAGCGAAATGGGCCCATTTCGCTCGCCTTGGCCCCTAGGTGAGCGATTCGGGCCCATTTCGCTCGTGTGGGGGTGGGCAGTCTCCTTGCTCAGTTCACCGCGCGGACGCGGATTAGCAGCATCTCCTCCGGGTTGAGCCCGGGCGCCTGGACGCCGTGGGCCGCCAGCACTTGACCCGAGAGTTCAACACCGTCCCTCCACCACACGGTCGGCGCGCGCATCGCGGCCCCGGATGGCTGGAACGGCCCCAGGCCCTCGACCCGGTAGGTCCGCACGGGGTCGAGCCCCGGCAGGCGCAGGAGCCCCACCGGGTTGTCGACCACGGAGTCCGTGGCCACGAAGCCGTAGAGGGCCTCGGATCCGTCGTGCGCGACGATGCCGTGGAGGAACCGACCAGGCTCCGGCAGGTCCGAGCGGACCACGGTCCCCGAGTGCAGCAGGTCCCGGTGCTCCTGGTGCAGGGCGACCCACTGCTGGAGTGCCGCTCGCACCTCAGGCGCGGCCGCATCGGCCCCGGAGACGTCCCATTCGATGCCCAGGTGACCCCAGAGGGCGGTGCCGGCGCGCAGGTCGAGCCCCGCAGAGCGTCCCGTCGAGTGCGCTGCCGGCGGGCCGATGTGGGCGCCCATCATCTCCGGCGGCACCAGCATGGCGGTCCAGCGCTGGATGCGCTGACGCTCGAGGGGATCGTTGCAGTCCGAGGCCCAGATGCGCTGCGTGCGCGACAGCACCTCGAGGTCCACGCGCCCGCCGCCACCGGCGCACGTCTCGATCTCGAGTCCGGGGAACGCCGTGTGGAGCCCGTCCAGCAATCGGTAGAACGCGAGGGTCTGTCCGTGGACGATCGCACGCCCGGTGGCGCTCGACCCGGCCTCGAGCAGATCTCGGTTGTGGTCCCACTTCAGATACGCGGGCTCGAGTTCCACGACCAGCGCGTGCAGGCGCTCTTCGATGTATGCGTACGCCTCAGGGTGGGTGAGGTCGAGAACCTGCTGGCGTCGCGCCTCGAGCGGTAGACGCGCATCCCGTCCTAGGGAGTCCCGCCGAGCGGCCAGCTCCGGCTGCGCGATCCACTCCGGGTGCGCGCGGGCGAGGTCCGAGTCCGGATTGACCATCTCCGGCTCGAACCACAGCCCGAACTCCAGTCCCTTCGAGCGCACGTAGTCCGCGAGCGGCCGCAGGCCCTCGGGGTAGAGGTCCTCATCGACGTACCAGTCGCCCAGTCCGGCATTGTCCGCGCGGCGGTGACGGAACCAGCCGTCGTCGAGCACGAACCTCTCGGCGCCCACCTCGGCGGCAGCGTCCGCGAGAGCATAGAGCTTCGCGTGGTCGTGGTCGAAGTACACGGCCTCCCAGGTGTTGACAGTGACCGGCCGAGGGCCGCTCGGGTGCGACGGGAGCGAGCGCAGGTGGCGGTGGAAGCGTGCGGAGATGCCGTCCAGGCCTTCCGTCGAGTGCGCGCCGTAGAGCCACGGCGTCGTGTACTCGTCGCCGGGCTCGAGCCGGATCTCTCCCGGCATGGGCAGCTCACCGCCGCCGATCAGTCCCAGGCCGTGCATCCCGCGTTCGGCGATCCAGCGGGTGTTACCGGACCACGCGACGTGCGTGGCCCAGATCTCCCCGGAGCGGAACCCGAAGCCTGCGGCGCCCGCGGAGGTCACGAAGGGAGTGTCGTGGCCGGGCTTGCCGCGCCTGCCCTCGCGCAGGTGGGTGCCGTGGACGAACGCGAGACGCTGCGGCGTGCGCTCGCGGATCCAGCGGCCGGCGAAGTCCAGGATCTCGTCCGCCTCGCGCGGTACGGGCAGGAGCAGATTCAGTGCGTCGACGGTGTACGGCGCGCCCGTGTCGGAGCTGCCGTGGCCGGTCGAGCGCACCGTGGCGCGTGCGCGCACCAGGCCCGTGCCCAGCAGTTCGACGGTGACGCCGAGCTCCAGCTCGGCCACCGCATCGGCCGCAGTGGCCGTGACCCGCTGGACCCGCGCATCGGCCGTGCCCACGTCGCTGTGCGACGTCTCGGTGACGGCGAAGCGCGTCGAGTGGTCGCGGCCGTCGCGATGCCCCTCGAGGCCGGGCGTCCCCCGCCAGCCCCACGACGGTTCAGGGAGGATCGACACCGCGTGCCGGGTGTCCAACTCGCCGATCACGACGGGCTCGACGGATGCGATCGCGAGCTGCTCGAGCGCGCGTCCATCGATATCGCCCAGGTCCTCACCCCAGTGGAGGATGCGGGGAAGGCGGCCGTCGCGTAGGTCGACGATCAGGGAGACGCCCGCGTCGCGCAGGTGAATGAGGTCGTTCATGAGCGCCAGCGTACGGCCGGTCAGCCCTGGTTACTCCCCGGCGCGCACCTCGCCCGACCCGCTCATCTCCGTGGACACCGATGCGGTGCCGAGGTATGTGACCTCGCCGGAGCCCGAGACCTCGACGTCGAGGGTGGTGTCCGCGTTCACGGTGACGTCTCCCGACCCCGACAGGTCGACCGTCGCGTCGTGGGCGGCGAGGCGCGCGGCCTCGATGCGGCCGGAGCCGTCGATCTCGAGCCGCAGCTCGTCGGTCGTGCCCGCGAGCTGGATATCGCCCGAGCCGCTGAGCTCGACGCCGAGCGCGCTGGAGTCCACCCCGGTGACCGAGATGTCGCCGGAGCCGGACAGTTCGAGGTCGGTCAGGGCCGGCACCGTGATCGCGTAGTGCACGTCACTGGCGGTCCAGCCCCAGATGCCGTCCGGGCCGTCCAGGGTCAGGACGCCGTCGGTCACGTCCACCCGGACGCGGTCGAGCAGCGCGGTGTCCCCGGTCACCATGACCGAGCGCTCCTTGCCCACGACGATGTCGACGTCGCTCGAGCCGTTGACCTCCACGCGGTCGAACGCGTCGACGGCGCGGCTCTCGGTGTCTGTGACCCCGTCGAGGTCGGTGCCGACGAACGAGCAGCCGGCAAGTGTTGCGACTGCCGCTCCGAGGGCTGCCGCTCCGAGGATGCGGTGGCGCGTGGTCGAGGTCATGGCTTCTCCTTGGCTTCAGTGCTTCCCGACGTCCGCGGTGGACGTCATGCCTGGAAGCGTATGAAGCGCAAGGGTGCGCGCGCATCGGCCGCACGGGTGCTTCGTGGCGGCCTGCGGAGGGGGACATCCCTCACCCGTGCGGGGGATGGGGTCCGGGATGTCCCCTCCTGGGGAAGCTCAGAGCCAGCGTGACGTGATGCCGAACGTGTTCGCGACTGTCGCGATGTCCTCGCGGGACAAGCCCTCGGCGCGGCTGCCGGCCACGAGGTCCATGTACTCGTACTTGGCGCCCGTCTCCGCGTACTCGACGCGGTCCACGGCCCGGTAGACCGAGATGTCCGAGCGGGACATCGTGCCGTGCTTGGACCACAGCGTGATCTCGTGCTCGCGCAGGCCGGCGACGTTCGCGTCACCCATCTCCTGCGACCCGGGGATCATGAACTCCAGCACGCCGATGCCGTCGGACAGCGACACGATGGTCTCCGGCTCCCAGCGCAGGATCGCGCGGTTCATGCGCTCGGTGTCGCGGTAGGCGGGGATGTGGCTCAGGTAGGTGAGGTGCGGGGGCTGGGCGTGCACCACGGCCTGGAAGTCGATGCCGCGGGCGGCCACCTGGTCCTCGTGCACAGCCAGGTGCGAGTTGAACTCGGACGTCAGGCGCTGGAAGCGACGGGTGTTCGAGGTGTAGAGCGTGCCGGTGAGGCCGCCCTCGTGCACCTTCACAGCGCCGATCGACGCGAGCGGCTCGCGCTCGATCTGGCGCAGACGGCGCCCCGAGCCGGTCGCGAGCACCGTTCCACCGGCGAGCGACGGCGCGGGGACGGGCAGCTCGATCTCCTCGGCGTTGGGGAAATGGCGGCGCACCTCGACGTCCCAGCCCATGTAGACGGAGATGTTGCCGGCGCCGGCCTCCGAGGCGTCGATGTCGCAGATGCGGGCTCCGGACTCGCCGATCTGCTCGATGAGCTCGTCGAGGGTGGGCTTCGGGTCGGTCATGTCGGTCTCCTTGGGTGTCGGCGCGGCGTCATCGCCGGCGTATGAAACGATTCAATCACACGCACGCGCGGCATACGCGGGCACAAGGTCCCAGGCGCCGATCCCGATCCGTCATGGCTGCTGCGCCGATGGGGCGCGCACGGTCGTCACACCTGCCGGCGGGAGGGTGCCGACCCGTTCTACACACGCCTGGTGCGCATGTGACTCATGGGGCCCGTGGGTGTGCACCTGCGTCACAACGCTCACTTCCGTCCCAGGTGTGTGTAGAAGGGGTGGCGCGGCGCACCGGTGGCGCGGGCGCAGGCGGCGCGGCGAACAGGCCGTGCGGCCACCAGGCGCGCCGTACGCACCTGTTGGCAAGAGAGCCCGCGAGTAGCAGGCTGGAACCAGGGAACACGGCACCGCGACCCGGAGCCGTGACGAGCGGCTCATGGGGCGATCCCTCATGCGGCGCGAGACAGGAGGCGACATGCGCATCGGCGTGCCGAAGGAGACCAAGAACCGCGAGACGCGCGTGGCGCTCACCCCGGAGGGGGCGGCGCTCCTGACTGCCCAGGGCCACGAGGTCGCGATCGAGGCGGGCGCGGGCGCCGCGGCATTCCTCCCTGACGATGACTATCGCGCGGCCGGCGCGACCATCGTCGGCACCGAGGGCGCCTGGGATCGCGACCTGGTGCTCAAGGTCAAGGAGCCCGTCCCCGCCGAGTACCGGCTGCTGCGCGACAACGTCCTGTTCACGTTCCTGCACCTCGCCGCGAACGAGCCACTCGCGCGAGCCCTCGTCGATGCCGGCACCACGGCGTTCTCGTACGACACCGTCCAGCTCGAGGACGGCTCGCTGCCGCTGCTCACCCCCATGAGTGTCATTGCAGGCCGGCTGGCCGCGACCGAAGGTGCCCACCACCTGCTCAGCCCGCAGGGCGGCAGGGGAGTGCTGCTGCCGGGTGCGCCGGGGGTGCCCGGCGCTCGCGTCGTGGTGATCGGCGGGGGAGTCGCGGGCTCCGCGGCACTCGCGCAGGTGGTCGCCATGGGGGCCGATGCTGTGGTGCTGGACCTCGACGAACGTCGCCTCGCCGCGGTCAAGGCACAGCACGGGGAGCGCGTCCGTACGGTCGTGTCGACCCCGGAGGCGGTCGAGCGCGAGGCGCTCGAGGCGGACCTCATCGTGGGCGCGGTGCTCGTGCCCGGTCGCCCGGCGCCCAAGGTGGTCAGCCATGCGACCGTCGCGCGCATGAGGCCCGGCTCCGTTCTGGTTGATATCGCGATCGACCAGGGGGGATGCTTCGAGGACTCCCGCCCCACCACGCACGACGACCCTGTCTATCGGGTGGCGAACTCGACGTTTTACTGCGTGGCGAACATGCCTGGCGCGGTCGGCGCCACCTCGACGGCGGCACTGACGCACGTGACCTTTCCCTACGTCGAGGCGCTCGCGGCCGGCGCCGCCCAGGCGCTCGTCGCAGACCCGGCGCTCGCGCGAGGTCTCAATGTCGATGCAGGAACCGTGCGATACCCCGCGGTTGCCCAGGCGTTCCCTCATCTTCCGGCGGCATGATGGGCTCGTCGCGCAGTGGAGGCTCGTTGACGACGGGATAGTCGGCGAGTGCGCGCTCGGCCGCCTCGCGGCCCAACGCGATGAGACCCGGCAGGTCTCGCGGCAGCCACTGGGACCGGTGCTCGAGGATCGGGCGGATCAGGGTGACGTCGGGATGGATCACCCACTCGTGGACCTGCAGCGACGTGTCGACTCCGCCCACCCCGTCCCACTCCGGCGCGAGCCGCACCGCGATCACGTGATCCGCGCCCAGGCCGAACGCGGCCTCGATGGGGAGATTCTGCACCACGCCGCCGTCGATGAGTGTGCGCCCGTCAATGTGCACGGGCCGGAAGACCCCGGGCACCGCGATCGATGCCGCGAGAGCCTCCTGCAGCGGTCCGTGATCGAGCACCACGGCCTCGTGAGCGTCGGCGTCCGCGGCTACCGCCGCGAAGCGCATCGGCATGTCCTCGATCCGTATCTCCCCGGCGACGCGGCGAACGGTCTCGCGCAGCGCATCGGCCGTCATCAGGCCCAGCCCGGGCTTGGCGGTGAAGCTGCCGAAGGTCCCCCAGGAGGACCGGCACACCCGCTCCTCGAGGTCGTACGGATCGATGCCGATCACGTGCGCGGCGCCGATGACCGAGCCCGCCGAGGTGCCGGCGATGACGGTGGGCCGCAGCCCGCGCTCCTTCAGGACCTGCAGGACGCCCACGTGGGCGGCTCCGAGCACGCCGCCACCGCCGAGCGCGAGGCCCAGTTTCTTGCTCGTGCGCAGGTCGTCCCAGGCGTCCATGACGCCATCGTAGGCTGGTCGCATGTCTGAGGAGAGGCCCGAGCGTCCGCGCACCTGGGTGCCGGTAGCGGCTGCGGGTGGAGTTGCGGTCCTGGTACTTGGGCTCGCGTTCGGCTGGACGCTGTTCACCGACGGCCCGAGCGAGGTCGAGGGCGCCATGGTCGAGGCGTGCGAGACGGTATACGCCGAGACCGACGGACCCGCGATCGTCAGCGGCGAGATCTACGAGCCCGACGAGATGCTCGACTACTACGCCGTCGCCGAGACCCATGGCGAGGCGGTGCCGTTCGACGAGCTCACCGATGAGCAGCAGGACGGGCTTCGCGGCTTCGGCGCGGATTATTCGGAGTCGGGGTCAGGCTCTGCCGCGGTGGTGTGGCGCCTCGACGACGACACCTACGCGCACTGTCTGGTGCGGCTGAGCGAGGGCGCGGTCATCGGGACGCCGACCGTGGGGCCCCTGGAGGTCGCGGTCGCCGAGTAGGCGCGGCGGTGCCTGCGGTACGCGCGCCGTCTGCGCCGCGGCACCACGCGGCCCGGCTTGGCTCCCCGGAGCCCACCCGCTACCTTCGATCGTGGACCACCCCACCCACGAGGAGTTCCCATGCAGCAGCGCCGGATCGGCGACCGCACCGTCAGTGCGATCGGACTGGGCGGCATGCCCATGTCGATCGAGGGCCGCCCGGACGAGGCCCGCGCCGTCGCGACCATCCACGCCGCACTCGATGCGGGCGTCGCCCTGATCGACACCGCGGACGCGTACCACCGCGACCCGGGCGAGGTGGGGCACAACGAGTCCCTCATCGCGCGCGCCGTCGCGGCCTACCCGGATGCCGCCGTGCGTGACCAGGTGCTGATCGCCACCAAGGCGGGTTCCCTGCGGCCAGGCGACGGCTCGTGGTACCAGAACGGCGACCCTGCCTACCTCAAGCAGGCGGCGAAGGCTTCGGCGCAGCGGCTGGGTGTCGAGGCCATCGGTCTGCACCAGCACCACCGCCCGGACCCCAACGTGCCCTACGCGGACTCGATCGGCGCGCTCGCAGAGCTGCTCGACGAGGGCGTGATCCAAATGGCCGGTATCTCCAACGCGAACCCTGCGCAGATCCGCGAGGCCAACGAGGTGCTGGGCGGGCGTCTCGCGAGCGTTCAGAACCAGTTCTCGCCCAAGTTCGTCTCCAGCTACCCCGAGTTCGAGCTGTGCGCGGAGCTGGACGTTGCCTTCCTGCCGTGGAGTCCCCTGGGAGGGATCCGCTCGGCCGCGGACGTGGGCACGCTGCACAAGCCCTTCCAGGACGTCGCGGACGCGCGCGGGATCTCGCCCCAGCAGGCCGTGCTGGCGTGGGAGCTGTCGCTCTCCGACGTCGTCATCCCGATCCCCGGCGCGTCACGTCCGAGCTCGATCTTGGACTCCGCCGGTGCCGCCGAGATCGACCTCACCGAGGACGAGCTCGCGTCGCTCGCGATCGTTCTGGGAGACTGAGACATGGCCGGATCAAAGATCACCATCACCGTCTCCCGCACTGCGGGGCTCACGTTGCTCAACCACGGCGTGGTCTCGCTCGCGATGCCGCGGACTGAGGACGGTCGCGTGAAGGGCGGGATCGTTCACAAGAGCGCGCGCCGCGTCCTGGGAGACGTGGTCGACACGCCAGGCTTCGCTCTCGCGGAGGTCATCGCTGGGGCAGCGTTGGTGCTGGTAGTGCCGCGAATGCTGCGGCGCTGAGGCGCCTGCCTGGTTGACGGCCGATGCGCGGGCGGGGCGGCCGCCCACGTTCGGCCGATGCGCGGGCTGAGTCCCGCTACGGCGTGCAGCAGGCCTGCTGGCCGGCCGGGGTAGTGCTGGCGACGGTGGCGAGTGCCCGCACCGGAGCGCCAAGCGCCTCGCAGCACAGCGAGTACACATTCGCGCGACCCCGCGGGGTAATGGTGACCAGGCCCTGATCTCGCAGCGGTGCGAGGTGGTGGCTGACGAGCGTCTGCGTCAGTCCGGTCGCGTCGGTGAGCTCTCGTACCGTACGTGGCTCCTGCGCCAGCAGCATGACGAGGTGCAGGCGCGTGGGGTCGGCGAGCGCCTTGAGCAGCGGAGCGAGCTGCTCTGCATCCGCGCGGGCGCGTTCGGCGCCGGAGGTTGGGAGCAGGGCGACGTCGATCGAGGTGGCCATGCCCTCAGTGTGACACATGCGGTTGCTATTAACAGCATCGGCTGTTAATAATGCTGGTTGTGATCTCTCTTCTTGATGATTCCCTTCCCGTGGCCGTCATCGGCGCGGGCCCCGTGGGGCTCGCGGCCGCGGCGCATCTGCTCGAGCGCGGCAAGCGTCCGCTCGTGCTCGAGGCTGGCCCCGCGGCTGGCGCCTCGATCCGCGAGTGGGGCCATGTCAGCCTGTTCTCGCCGTGGCGCTACGACATCGATGCCGCCGCGCGTCGCCTGCTCGAGGAGTCGGGATGGACGGAGCCGGACCTCGACCGCAGCCCCACCGGCGCGGAACTGGTGCGCGAGTACCTCGAGCCGCTTGCCGCGACGCCTCGTCTCGCGCCGCGCATCCGCTACGGCGCACGCGTCACGGCGGTGATGCGCGAGGGCGTCGACAAGACCAGGACTCTCGGACGCGAACGGCGGCCGCTGGTGGTGCGCGTCGAGACTGAGAGTGGCGTGAGCGACGTGCGTGTGGCCGCCGTGATCGACGCCTCGGGCACGTGGACCACGCCCAATCCGATCGGCGCATCCGGGCTGGCGGCGCCGGGTGAGGCGGAGGCTGCGCCATGGATGCTCGGGCCTCTGCCCGATGTGCTGGGAGCGGACCGCGCGCGTGTCGCAGGCAGGACGACGCTCGTGATCGGCATGGGCCACTCCGCGGCGAACACGCTGCTCTCGCTGGTCGAGCTCGCGCGAGACGAGCCCGGCACGGAGGTGATCTGGGCTATCCGCGGGCGATCCGCACGTCGGCTGTTCGGCGGCGAGGATGCAGATGAGCTCCCCGAGCGCGGGGCGCTGGGCACGCGACTGCGCGAGGCCGTCGACGCGGGGCTGGTGCGCTTCGAGCGCGCCTTCGAGGTGTCGCGTGTCGAGCCCGCCGATGATGGGCGGCTTGACGTGATCGCCGCGGACGAGACGGGGGAGCGGCGGCTCACAGTCGACGCGGTGGCCGGCGCCACAGGCTTCCGACCCGATCTGGACATGCTGCGCGAAGTGCGACTAGAGCTCGACGCTGCGCTCGAGTGCCCGGTGCGTCTCGCACCGCTGATTGACCCGACGATCCACAGCTGCGGCACTGTGGAGCCTCACGGCGCCGAGGTGCTCTCGCATCCCGAGGAGTGGCTCTACGTGGTCGGGATGAAGAGCTACGGCCGCGCGCCGACCTTCCTGCTTGCCACCGGCTACGAGCAGGTGCGGTCGGTCGCGGCGGCGATCGCCGGAGACTCGACCGCGGCGGCGCGAGTCGAGCTGCTCCTGCCTGCGACGGGCGTCTGCTGCACGGACGGCGGGGCGTGCTGACTGACCGAGGCCAAGGGTCATGCGGTCCCGAGGGTGCTCTCGCTTTCGCGACGCTTCAAATGTCCGAAAGCCCTGGTTAGTGACCTACCAGGAGCAATGCTTTGAACCTGGTTCAAGACGACGAGCGCGGTGTAGGGTGCGGCTCGTGAGCACCGATGCGAACGGCGCGCAGCCGCGCCGAACCAGGCCCGGGACTCGGGAGCGCAGTGGCATCGCGGATGTCGCGGCACTGGCGGGCGTGTCCCAGGGCACGGTGTCCAACGTGCTCAACCACCCGGAACGCGTCACCCAGTCCACACGCGACAAAGTCGAGCGTGCGATCGAGATGCTGCAGTACACGCCGCATGGCCCCGCTCGCTCGCTGGCGGTGGGCTCGACGCGAGCACTCGGGCTCGTTCTGACAGACCTCGGCAACTCGCTCTTCGTCGACATTGCTCGGGGGGTCGAGCAGCGGGCGGCGGAGGCTGGCGCCGTCGTACTGCTGGCGAACACGGACGCGGACCTTGAGCGAGAGCAGCGCGCGTTGCGGATGCTCGCGGAGACGCGCGTCATGGGCACCCTCTTGACGCTCAACGACACCCGCCATTATCGGCGGGGGG
>Ga0207814_100466_pt1 | contig 22021 bp, 14 predicted proteins | sample TtaePargueraPR_7_FD_187755 | JGI IMG/M metagenome (GOLD analysis project Ga0207814, IMG submission 187755) | Aerobic enrichment media microbial communities from Bioluminiscent Bay, La Parguera, Puerto Rico - Tt and P1 (2) (SPAdes) | ecosystem: Environmental > Aquatic > Marine > Unclassified ... | reverse complement strand
CCAGCACGGGCTTGTCCAGCAGGCCGTGCTCTTTCATATGCTGGGCGAGCGCCAGTGTCTGCAGGGTTTTGCCGAGCCCCATATCGTCCGCGAGAATGCCGCCGAAACCATAGCGTTGCAGGAACACCAGCCAGTTGAAGCCTTCCTGCTGGTAGGGGCGCAGGGTGGCGTTGAGTTTCTTCGGCACCGGTATTTTTTCCAGTCCGGAAAAGTCCTGCAATTGCCGCATCATTTTTCGCGTGGCCGGCGCCTTGCGCTCGTCCAGCTCGGCGAGTGCTTCAAACTGCGCCGCCTGGAACGCGGGCAGGCGCACCGGGCCGTCGAGCTTTTTCTCTTTCAGCAGATCCAGCAACAGGCCGCGGATACTCTGCAGGGGCTTGGTGTTTACGCTCACCCACTCCCCGTCGAGACTGATGGTCAGCTCGTCCGGGGCATCCTGCTCCAGCCAGTGTTCCACCAGTTCAACGATGGGAAATGTGCGGCCGTCGACCAGCGTCAGGTCCAGGCCAAATTCAAACCAGTGGTTGTCACTGTCCTTGAGTTCGATGGCGATGTCCGCGCGGGCGATATCGAACTGGTAGCTGGGGTCGGTATCGATCACCCAGCCCTGCTTCTCCAGTTCGGGCAGTGTGTCTTTGAGCAGGGCGCGCCAGCGCTGCGGGATATCCTGGGGGCCGCTGGAGTCCGGTAGCCAGATCTCTTCCTGTCCGCCGAGCTCTTCCGGTATCAGGTACAGGCCGCGCTGGTATATCTCATCACAGCAGCGGCGCTCCTGTTCCATATCGCGGTGGATGTGGTAGTAGGTACCGTCGCGCTCTCGGGTCGCGTCCGGCCCATCGTAGTGACGGCTGTATGGTGCCACGAGCGGAAAGCCCGCATAGTCAAAATGCAGTTTCAGGGCGGGAAGTTTCACATGTTCAAGGTCGCAGCTCACCAGTGTGATATGCGGCGTATGGGTGGTCACCGTTTCCAGTCTGGGCTCCACCGGCAGCGGCAGTTGGGTTGTGGGAATCTTCTGGCGCAGTTGCACCGCCATCAACCCCAGTTCCTCTTCGGAGACCGCGGGCATGTCCAGCAAATGCTGAAGCTGGCCGGTGGGCAGGGTCGTGGTGATGTCGCCGATTACCGCGCTTTCCGTATCCAGATAGCAGGGCGGGTTTACCGGAATCAAATGCCACTGATCGCGCTTATCAATACCCTCAAGGGCGGCGGTGAGCTGCTGTTCGCCGGAATCGAGCGGCTGCCATTGCCAGTCCAGCTGTCTGCCGGGGCCGCGCTCAATAATCGAGCCATCAAAGTAAAAGCGGCCGCTGTTCAGCAGCAGCATTAACGCCCGTCGGCCCTGCTCGCCGATAAGGCCCAGGCGGCCGGAGGCGTTCAGGCGCGGCACCAGTTGCAAAATGGTGACGTCTTCGTCCAGCAGGTGGCTGGGTCGGTTCCAGCCGAACTTCGTGCTTTCTGGCGAGAAGTGTTTCAGTTGGCTCCAGCTGCCGTCCTGTTTCAGGTAGGCCTTTTTGGTGGCGAGACGCAGGCGCTGTTTATCGTCCAGATCGAGAAAATAAAGCAGGTAGTGTTTGCCGTGTTCCAGCGGTACCGGATCTGTGCTGGGGGCTGCGGGTAGCTCTAGCAACCAGCGCTGCCAGGCTGCTTCCGAGGTTTGAGCAGAAGCGGGAGCAGCAGCCTCTGGTGCTTCTGGTTCAAACTCTTCGCACACTAGGGCCAGTGCCGTCGCAACCGCATGCTTGCAGTTCAGCCCCACCGGACAGGAGCACAACCCCACCAGCCGGCCGCGCTCCACATCCAGCTCTACACGATACACATACCGCGCGGAACCTTTCACCCGCCCGTGGTAGGTCCCCGTCTCCTCGTCGTAAAACGCCTCCATAACCCGCCCGCGCGCATAGTAGTCCTCGCCGCGCGCAAAGCTGCGCTCGTCGGCCATTCGGTGGATGCTATTGAGGTTGAAGTTGATCACAAGCGGCTCCCGCGCAGATTTTTCAGGTGCAGGTTGGGTGCGAACCTTGCACTTTAGCACGGGAGAGCGACGCGAGAGAGTACAAACGCCCCAGACGGGGGGCTATTTGTTTTCCGCGAGCTTCAGGTCGGGCTGCTGGATAGTGTGTGAGGATGCCGTAGTATCGGCGGCCTCGTAGGCTGGTCCTATGGCAAGGCAGCCGGGTAACGGGCGGGGCTGGATGCGGTGATCGATAAAGGCGGCCACATCTTCTTTGGGGGCGCGGTGGTCGGCATCTTCAGGTTTCGATTTATCGTGGTAGCAGATGTCGCTGCGCATATACATCACGTGCTTGGCTTGCTCCACTTGTGCTGCAGTGCAGTGAAAAAGTGGGTACTCGTTCTCGGGGTTTTCAATGGAGAGTTGTTCCTGCTGCGCTGTCTCAGATAGCTCCACGGTAATGGTGGACATGATTTTTTCCATCAGTTCCCGGTAATTGTTGATGGGGGAGCGCTGTGCGCGGTAGGAATTTCCCGCGTTCGATAAGTGGCGGGAGATTGAAAAGCTTGCTCGCAGGCATCGGCGATGGCCGATCGGGCATAACCAGTAGAAATCGTCGGCTCCTTCGCGTATAGGCTGCACTTCAAAGTACAGCCAGTCCCGACTATTAAGCTCGAGCCATTGGTTGTTCAGTGGGGCCAGATAGTTGGGCCAGTGGGGTGGCGATAAGTCATAAAGGTTACGCTCGCGTGGTTCGCCGAACCCGTGGTGAAAGCTACCCAGCCAACCCTCGCTAAAATACCCTTTTGCGTAGCGAATAAGATCGTCTCGCCGAAACAAGCTGCAGTTTATCGGCAGCGCGTCAATCTCCTCCAGTACCAGTTCGACTTGTAGATCTCCGACACTAGCTCCGTCAAGTAGCGGGCGGCCGGTAAAGTTCCAGCCACTGCTCCAGATGGTTATGCGACGATCTGACCGTTCGCTTTCGGGTGGTTTCGGGCTGCAGTAGTCGATGGCCTCGAAAGTGTCCGGAGAGTCGGTATCGAAAATCTCGGGTTCGTCCTCGAAAGCAAAAGGCATATAAACATTGGGCATCAACGGTGGTGCTTCTAATGCTATACGGGTGCCCGACAGTTTCTTGATTACCGGCCGCGCCTTGCTCCAGCTCGGCCCTTTTGGGTTTTGTTCGCTGCCAAACCACATGTGGATATCCTGTTCTTGCGTTAGCTCAGCGTTTGCGGCGGTTGTTGACCAGGTTTTGCAGCTGATCGCCGGTACTCTTGAAGTAGTGATTTCTCGCACCCGGAAGCGATGCGACCAGAGTTGGTGCTAAATTGTGCAGTGCCTTTACAGCCGCCACTGCCAGCGAGGCGGAGCCCCCGGTTGATGCGGCCAAGCCACCGGCTACTCCCGCGGCGCCCCATTTCTTGAGCAGGTATTCGCCAGTCTGGTACGTCAGGTTTACCGATTTGCCTAGGTGCTCCTCTTTTGGGGTGTGATATAGCAACTCGTTGCCTGCGCTCAGCAACGGTGCCAGACCGAATTGTTCACCGCCCACGGTCTGAGCCAGTCCCGGCGCAGCGTTGTGCCACTTGTCATCTAGGGTGTTCATATTCAATGCTCGGCGCGCACGGTCAGCGGTGAAACGACTGCGGGTATGGTCGCTGAGAAAGATCTTCTGCCGCTGCTCAAGGTTGATCTGTTGTCGTTGCAAGTGCTGCATGGCCTCGATCAGAACCCAGGCTCCCTCCCCCTGACTGGTCCACTCCACATGCAGGCTTTGCTGATGGGCCTCCAGCATATGCTGGGCGAGAATTCGCGCCGCCTTGTGTTGTTGTTCGGAGCCCTGGTTGCCAAGGGATTTCAGGGTGCGCCAACCGGCGGCCCAAGCCCTATTTTCAGGGGGGACATACAGCAACTGAAAACCTGATTCACGTAGTGCTTTACGTTTGGCATTGTCGCCGCGGCTAATATGGCTCGTCATCAGAGAGAGGGCATCATTTGTGGTGCCTAATTGGCCATTGATGCCAATCTTTACGGGGGCGGCCAGCGTACCCGGCAGTTTTCTGGTTGGAGTTAGTTGCGAGCTAGGCCTTTGTGGGAACGAAAGCGTACCTCTTTCATTCTTTTCTATTTGCCATAGGGCTGGCCTCCTGAAGTTTTCTGCTTCCCCCGTTACCAACCGAATATCCATGATCTCAACATCCGTCTGGCAACCGCCATAGTAACTGTTCAGTTCGTATTCAATCTCGAACCCGCCCGCCACCAGCAACCGCCGGGTAGGATTATTAGGTTTAAGCATGCTATTCACCGGACTGGCATCACCGCGGAGGCTATTTACTGCCTTTACCAGGGCCTGGGCGTGATAGGCTTCACTACTCTGCTGTCGGCTGAGTTGCGCAAAATTGTCCAATACCTGGCGATGAGGGCCCTTGGCAAAAATGGCTCGGCCCTGGCCGCTGGTGCCCCATGCCTGTAGAGCGTTGGATGGCTGGTGGAGGTGCATATTGCCCATGCGTGAAATCCTTTCCAGTGGGTCGTTCAGTCCATTGCGTGCAGGCTAGACTACCAAGCGTTGTAAGGCGGGGCAATTTGACTTGGGGTACGATAGTACCCATTCACATCCATTTTTTGTATCGAGTAACGCTGCTTATCACGGATAATTATTCATGAGATTTTCATCACAAAAACGGTGCTGGTTCGCGGCTCTTGCGATCAGCGTTATTTTTGCGTCCGGATTGGTCGGTTGCGGAAAAGAAGAAAGACAAAAGCCGACCGCGCTCGTCTCAAAAGTGGAAACCCTGCAAGTGCTAGCACCGGACTGCGCGTCTGCGGACGAATGTGCTTCGGTCACTATTCGTCGCGAGGTCTTTGCTGATCGCGCCGCATTAAACGATGCAATTTACGCGCAGTTACTGAAACAGTTACAGGGTAACGGTGAATCCAGCGATACGCCGCTCGATTCCCTGGATAAAGTCGCGCAGAAATTTATTGATGACGCCGGTGAGGTCGCAGAAATTTCCGCGGCGCGCTGGGAGCTGAATGGTGAAGCCAAGCAGCTGACGCGCCGCGGCGATCTGCTTACTATCGTGGTCAGCAGCTACCTCTATACCGGCGGTGCCCACGGCATGCCGGCCAGCCGCTGGTTGAACTGGGATCTCGCCCAGGAACAGCAACTGGCGCTGGGCGATGTACTGGCGCCTGGAAAAGAACAGGCTTTCTGGAAGGTCGCCGAAGAGGCGCACAAGCAGTGGCTCGCGTCACAAAACGTGGATTCCGAGTATCGCAAGAACTGGCCGTTTGCGCGCACGGACGATTTCAGACTGACGGACCGGGGCGTGGAGCTGCTTTACGGCGTGTATACTCTCGGCCCCTATTCCATGGGGGAAGTGACGTTGACCGTGCCCCGCGACCAACTCGCCCAATTGCTGCGTGAAGAATATCGCTAAATAAATTCTCTAGAGAGTGCCGTTTAATGGATGCTGCAAATCCCCAGGCCGCTGACGCCAGCGCGCTGCCCAGTCAAAACGTTCAGCGCAGCAATATCTGGCGGCTCGCCATTGCACAGGCGCTTGCCGGCGCCAACTCGGTGGTGGTCTATGCCACCGGCGCGATTGTCGGCAATGCGTTGGCGCCCTCTCCCGTACTGGCGACGTTGCCATTGACGATCTTCGTGATCGGCATGGCCCTGTGCACGCTTCCCGTCGGCGCCATTGCCGGCCGTTACGGACGACGCGCGGCATTTCTGACCGGTGCTGGTGCAGGTGTTATCGCCGGCTTGATTTCTGTGCTGGCGGTCTATGTCGGAGGTGTCAGCGGCTTCTGGCTGCTGTGTCTGTCGACCTTCTTCGGCGGCGCCTACGCTGCGGTGGTACTGTCCTTCCGCTTTGCCGCGGCAGATGCAGTGGCGCCAGCGCGCAAAGCCCAGGCCCTGTCTCTGGTGATGGCCGGCGGCGTGGCCGCGGGGGTGGTGGGCCCGCAACTGGTGACCTGGACCATGCACCTGTTGCCGGAGCCCATGTTCGTCGCCACCTTTTACGCACAGGCTGCCGTAGCGGCACTGTCTGCCGTGATTCTTGTGGGCGTGCGCCTGCCGAAGCCCAGTGTCGAGGCGCAAAGCGGGGGGCGGCCGCTGGCAGCCATCCTGAAGCAACCGCGCTTTATCGCCGCCGCCACCTGTGGAGCCATCTCCTACACCCTGATGAACTTCCTGATGACCGCGGCACCGTTGGCCATGCATATGCACGGGCATTCCACCGAGTCATCCAATCTCGGACTGCAGTGGCATGTGATCGCCATGTTTTCCCCCAGCTTTTTCACCGGCAAACTGATCGCGCGCTTTGGCGCCGAGCGTGTGATGATAGTGGGCCTACTGCTGATCGGTGTCTCCGCCGCGGTCGGCCTGGTGGGAATGGAAGTGCCTCACTTTTGGTGGACGCTGATTCTGCTTGGGCTCGGCTGGAATTTCGGCTTCCTCGGCGCCTCGGCACTGGTGCTGGAATGCCACAGCGAAGTGGAGAAAACGCGAGTGCAGTCGGTGAACGACTTTATCGTATTCGGTCTGATGGCCCTGGGCTCCTTCGCCTCCGGCGGCATCCTCAGTGCATACGGCTGGAATACGGTATTGTGGGCTTCCTTCCCGCCTCTCGCCATTACCGTCATCGCACTGGCAGTACTGCAGTTCAGAGGGCGTACCGAAGAAGTACCGGCGGAGCATGCCGGGTAACCGGAATATTTGGCTTCCACCTGTATCACTTGTCGGGGAAGTCTGGTGAGGTATTGAGTCGGATAAATGTTCATGCACCCATAAGTTGACCAGCAATTGGAAACATAACTTGGCCAACGGGAGTAATGGAAACCAATTTAATCTAACTTATTGAAAATTATGAATTTTTTCTAGTGGAACGAAATTAATGCCTTCTATAACGGAATCGAAGCGATAGATTAGAAATTGTTCACAATTTTATTCTATGTGATGTGATGTATAAAAAACCATCAGTTCAGTAAGAGAAGAGGAAAATATAGTTCTACCCTAATTAAAAAAACCGCCCGAAGGCGGTGTACAAAAGTACCAAGTGGTTGGGTCATATTTCCATCAATGACGCGACTAACAAACTTCGAACAGGCCCGCGGCACCCATGCCGCCGCCGACACACATAGTGACCACGACATATTTTACGCCCCGGCGTTTACCCTCTATTAGAGCGTGGCCAACCATGCGCGCTCCGCTCATGCCGTATGGATGACCTATCGATATAGATCCGCCGTTTACGTTGAGGTTTTCGTCGGGGATGCCGAGTTTGTCTCTGCAATACAGTACTTGCACGGCAAAGGCTTCATTGAGTTCCCACAGGCCGATGTCATCCATGGTGAGACCGTTGCGCTTCAACAGCTTCGGAATAGCGAATACGGGGCCGATTCCCATTTCATCGGGTTCGCAACCGGCGACGGCGAGCCCCCGGTAAATGCCCAGAGGTTCCAGTCCCCTGACTTCTGCAAGTTGGCGATCCATAACCACAGCGGCAGATGCACCATCGGATAGCTGGCTGGCATTGCCCGCGGTGATAGAGCCGCCATCAATGACCGGCTTGAGCGCGGACAGATGTTCCGCCTGGGTTTGTGGCCGATTACCCTCGTCTCGAGTCAGAGTGACTTCCTCATAACTGACGGCGTTGGTTGCCTTGTCGACCACAGCTTTGGTTGTGGTAATCGGCACTATCTCCTGGTCGAACTTGCCGGCTTCCTGGGCGGCCGCAGTTCGCATCTGGCTTTGAAGTGCGTATTCATCCTGCGCTTCCCGGCTGATTTTGTAGCGGTTTGCTACTACTTCTGCAGTTTGCAGCATGGGCATATACAGATCTTTGTGGCGCGCTAGAAGCTTTTCATCCTGCAGCAAGTAATTATTCATATGTTCGTTTTGCACGAGGGTGATGGATTCCACTCCTGCGCCCACGGCGATGGGTGCGCCGTCGGAAATCACCTGCTTCGCCGCCGTGGCGATGGCATACAGGCCTGACGAGCACTGGCGGTCCAGGCTCATACCGCCAACAGTGACGGGCAGGCCGGCCGCAAGCGCGGCATTGCGGCCAATGTTGTAGCCGGTTGTGCCCTGCTGCAGCGCACAACCCATAACCAGGTCATCTACCTCTCCCGGCTCGAGACCCGCGCGGGCGACCGCCTCGCGGATGGCGTGGCCGGCGAGTTGTGGGCCTTTCACATTATTCAGGGAGCCTCGGTATGCTTTACCAATTGGCGTTCTGGCGGTGGAGACAATAACGGCCTCTTTCATTGGCGCTTTCCTCTCTTCAAGACGGTTTTTATGGGATTGTTTTGTTCGTCGTTAACGCTTTGTTCGGGCGGTGGAGTACCTGGTCCCTAAATCGGCTGTTTTCCGTCAGGGGAGGCTGTAGTAGGCGCGGATACTAGCACACAAGTTCATTCATTCAAGAGTGAATAAGCTGGCTTTATAGGGATATTGCGGGTCTCGGGCAAGGGTCGCGTTTAGGGGGCAAGGGCGCTATTACTGCAACCTGTTGTTTTTAAAAGACTATTCGCTGGTTTGAGGCCAGTGCCGGGCGTCGGGTCAGTTTAAGGCCCATTAGTTGGGTGGTTGGCCCCTCAAGGATATTCACTCTTTCGTTAGCGAATCTATGTTGCTAGTATGGAGAAGTCGCGAATAACATGGCCCGCGAGGCCGGAGATGGGAGGTTGCGTGAAGAAAAATAAAAATGCAGTGTGGATAGCGGTGACCGGGACGTTTGAGGTTGCCTACAGCGAATTTGATCAGTGTGCAGAACATCGCGCGCTGTGCGTTGGGGGGGCGACCAGTGAATATTGATATTAAAGCGGACACATTCTCGATGGCACCACCACCAGTAACCAGTGTCCCACCAAGGGCCTGGTTTACTCTGGGCATGTTGTGCTTCCTCTATGTCATCAACTTTTTAGACCGGCAATTACTCGCGATTCTCGCCAAGCCAATCCAGGATACCCTGCATATCTCCGATGCCCAGCTCGGACTGATCGGTGGGCTGTACTTCGCATTCTTTTATTGTTTTATCGCTATTCCCGTGGGCTGGTTGGCGGACCGCACCAACCGAGTCGCCGTGCTCTCCGCCGCCTGCGGAATCTGGAGTGCCGCCACCCTGGCCTGTGGTCTGGCGAAAACCTATCCGCAATTGGTTGTGGCTCGCATGACCGTGGGTTTCGGCGAGGCTGGAGGTGTACCCCCATCCTACGCAATCATCACCGACTCTTTCCCTCCCGGGCGGCGGGGAACTGCGCTGGGGATTTACAATCTTGGCCCGCCGATCGGCATGGCCCTGGGAATCGCTTTTGGGGCATCTATTGCTGCCACGTATAGCTGGCGCTATGCATTTATCGTGTTGGGCGTTGTCGGCATTCTGGCAGCAATAGCGACGGCGCTATGGGTAAAAGAGCCCCGTCGCGGCGGCTTGGATCGAGTCGATAAAAACCGTTCGGAAATTACGCAGAATAAATCGGGTTTCTTAACGACGCTGAAGATGTTTTTCGGACGCAAACCATTGATGTTGGCTGCGTTCGGCAGTGGAGCGACACAGTTTATTACCTATGGCCTGGGGAATTTCACCACGCTGTTTCTCATGCGCGAAAAGGGCATGACCTTGCATGATGTGGCAATCTGGTACGCGCTGTGCGTCGCTATCGGAATGGGAGCGGGGATTCTGTTTTCAGGCTATTTCATCGATAAGTTCACGCGCCATAGCAAACAGGCATATGCGCTGATTCCTGCGGTATCACTGGCACTCGCCATCCCGTTTTATATTGGCTTTGTATGGGCCCCGGATTGGCGACTATCTGTTCTTCTACTAGTCGGCCCCATGTTTCTGAACTTCTTTTACCTGTCTTCATCCGTGGCGCTGGTACAGGAAGAGGTGCGCCCGGATCAGCGGGTGATGTCCGGTGCGCTGTTATTGTTGATTATGAACTTTATCGGGCTTGGCCTCGGGCCAACCTATGTTGGTTTTGCCAGTGATTACTTTAGAGCGGCATTCCCTGAAAATTCTCTGCAAATTGCACTCTATACCCTCGTGCCTTTCTATTTCCTGGCAATTGGCATGTTTGTCTGGTTGGCCCGTGTACTCAAACAGGAAGAGACCTCTGAATGAAAATTTTTGGTCAAACGTTGTTAAGTGGCATTCTGGTATCCGGCTTGTCGCTATTGCTCGCAGGTTGTGATCAAGGAAAACTGACTATGCCTTCCAAATCGGATTCGGTTAATGTGCCCACGGTATCCGTGCAAAGCGGGATTTTATCCGGCGTTCGCGAGGGCGGCCTCAATGTTTTCAAAGGTGTGCCTTATGCCGCTCCCCCGATTGGCGAGGCCCGCTGGAAACCACCGGGTGAACCGGTGGCCTGGTCCGGCACGCGGCAGGCGACCGAGTATGGCGCATCCTGTCCGCAGCCGGGCGTACGCTATTCAACGATTTACTCATTCGAGCTTGAAAAATTCAGTGAAGATTGCCTGACACTGAATATCTGGGCACCCGCGGACGCAACGAATGTGCCGGTCTTTTTCTGGATTCACGGTGGTGCGAATTTGCGCGGGTCGAGCCAAGAGCCCCTATACGATGGCGCCCGTCTGGCAGAAACGGGCATTATCGTGGTGACTGTCAACTACCGTCTCGGCATCCTTGGGTTCCTCGCGCACCCGGAGCTGAGTGCGGAGTCTGAGCTCGGGGTTTCCGGCAACTATGCGCTTCTGGATCAGGTCGCGGCATTGCGCTGGGTGCAGAACAATATTCGAGAGTTTGGTGGGGACCCGGATAAGGTCACAATCGCCGGCGAGTCCGCGGGCGGGTTGAGTGTGCTCAGTCTGATGACAATGCCCGATGCGCGAGGGCTATTTTCCAAAGCCATTGCGCAGAGTTCGTACATGATCTCGTATCCCGAGCTGAAAAAGCCTCGCTTTGGTCAGGAGTCTGCGGAAGCCACCGGGCAGGAACTCGTTAAAAAGCTGAATGCTTCGAGCGTTGCCGAACTGAGAAAAATGGATTCGGCAGCGATTTCCAATGCCGCCGCGGATCTGGGGTATTTCCCGATCGGTACAGTCGATGGTGCAGTTCTCCCCGGGCAGATGGTTGAAATATTCGAGCAGGGAAGGCAGGCGCCAGTGCCAGTACTTGCCGGCTTCAACAGTGGAGAAATCCGTTCGTTGTCCATTCTCGCGCCGCCACCACCGGAAACGGCGGAAATGTACGAGGCGAGTATTCAAGAGCGCTATCTCGATCTGGCTGAAGAATTTCTTCGCCTCTACCCGTCGTCGAATATGCAGGAAAGCATCTACGCGACGACCAGGGATGCGCTGTATGGCTGGACTGCCGAACGTCTTTCCAGAATGCAAACCGCAATCGGGCAACCGGCTTATCTGTATCTGTTTGATCATGGCTACCCCGCTGCGGATGAGGCTGGGTTGCACGGGTTCCACGCGAGTGAGCTGCCATTTATGTTCGGAAATATGGATAGAACGCCTCCGCTCTGGCCAAAGATTCCAAGTGCGCCCGTACATACTGACTTGTCTTCGGCGATGGTGAGCTACTGGTCGAGCTTTGCGCAGGGGGGCGAACCACTTGCGAGTGGTTCTCCAAGCTGGCCGGCATTCGGTAAAGGCAGAAACTACATGCATTTTGCTGAAGTGCCCAACCCATCAACTGGTTTGCTTCCAGGGATGTATGAGTTGCATGAAGAGGCGGTATCCCGTCGACGCGCGAGGGGCTCAGAGCCGTGGAATTGGAATACGGGGATCGCCTCCCCGAAGCTCACGCCTTCGGAAGAAACCGTGTTAACGAGCGATAGTCATTAATTGTTTTTTCTGTTGATTTAACTAGGTGCCAGCCTCGGTTATGCGGGGCCCACATACTAAAACGCCTCCGAAGTGGAGGCGTTTTGGTAATTCTCGGTTGATCTTCAGTTTGGTAAATAATAGCTGCCGCATTATCCTGCTTTTAGAGCGAGGAACCCTCCGGCCATAAATTTCGCGATGCGCTGTTTTACCGCGTTGAAATCATCGGAATGGCAAACCCCATCGGAGAGGCGGTCAATCCGGCCAGTGCGCGCCAGAGTATTCATCAGAGCACCGGTCACGAAGTGATAGCCCCAGAAAATATCTTCGTTGGAATAGTCGGGAAGTGCTTTTTTAAGAATGCTTACGAGCTTTAGCACAACGGGGTCAAAGTGCGTATCCATAAGCTCGGCCCCTTCCAGCGTATTACTGACACGGGCACAGAAGGCGGCATAGTTCATCCAGTTTTCTCCCCCCTGCAGGTAAAGATCCAGGTCGGTGTCCAGGAAGGCATGCAACGCCCCTTCTACCGTTGGGTTATCTCCTGCTTCCTGTTCATACTTTTCCAATGCTTTCATACGCAGATCGCTGGACTCACCAGCGCGGCGCGCAAAAACGGCTTTGAATAAATGCTGCTTATCCTCGAAATAGTAATGCAGCAATGTTGTATGAATGCCCACGCGGTTGGCGACTTCGCGAAGAGTGACGCCATACAGCCCTTTCTCAGAAAACAGAAATTCGGCGGCGTCAAGAATTTGCTCAATACTCTCCGCCCGCTGTTCTGCTTTGCTGCGGCGAGTACGTTTTTGTTTTTCGGGGTTGGACATCGGTAGTTCGCTAAGTTGGTTGGCTAATTTGCGGCGCGGTTTGGTGACTGCCACCTGGCAATAGGGCTGCCACCAGGGCAACGGGATAATCTACATCAAGTGGTGCGAGAGTCAATATTCATATTCTCCATGAATAATATTGACTATTTGTAGAGTGAATTTTATTTTCCGGAGTCGTCTTGCTATGATCAGCGCCAATTACGGTCGCTCGGCCAAGCACATCTGAATGCCAACAAATAGCCAACAAATAAATGGTGGGAACTCCAATGAATGTTGAAAGAATTGATTTGACCGGTCGTGTAGCGATTGTTACTGGAGCTGGCGCAGGTCTCGGCCGTTCGCATGCACTGCTGCTCGCATCGCGGGGGGCTAAGGTGGTCGTTAATGATCTCGGCGATGGCGCGGCGAGAGTTTCCGAAGAGATCAACGCCGCTGGCGGTAGTGCGCGGGCAGCGGAAGGGTCGGTAACGGATCGGGATTTTGTCGAGCGTATGGTGAGTGACACCCTAGAGGAATGGGGGCGTGTCGATATTCTGATTAACAATGCTGGAATTCTTAGAGACAAGTCGTTCGGTAAAATGGATATGGACGATTTTGAACTGGTGATCCAGGTGCACTTGATGGGCGCTGCGTATTGTTCCAAAGCGGTATGGGAGACAATGCGTGAGCAGGGTTACGGGCGCATTGTGATGACCGCCTCTTCATCGGGCCTCTACGGCAATTTCGGTCAGTCGAATTACAGCGCTGCAAAAATGGGGCTGGTGGGGTTGATGCAGACCCTCGCCCTCGAAGGTGCGCGCCACGGCATTCAGGTCAACTGCCTTGCGCCGACGGCGGCTACGCAAATGCTGGAGGGCATTCTGCCCCGGGAACAGCTGGAGCTTTTAGCTCCGGAGCGGGTGAGCCCAGCGGTCCTCGCCCTTGTTGCGGAAGGCGCGCCCACGCGGACCATTCTGTGCGCCGGCGCGGGCGGCTTCGAAGTGGCGAATATTTCGTTGACCCAGGGGATATATCTCAGCGACGCCGAACTTTCCGGGGAAGCGATATCGGGGCGCTGGGACGCACTTGTGGACCGCCAGGATGAAATGGTTCCCGGGTTTGGGTTTGCGCAAAGTCGCCACGAACTGAAAAAGGCGGGATATATCGTTGAGGAGACTGACTAGGGTTTCCCGGTTCACGGACGTAGTGAGCCCCGGGGGAACATGGTCTGGTGTACCTGTTGGGGGCTCTATTCGGGCTGGCTAGGCATATCTCCCGCGTATTTCTACTATTTTCTCTCCAATCGTTCGCTCGCACCTCTCTTTCCATCTCTCTTCACATCTCTCCTTCGCGCCTCTTCTTCGCGTCACGCGGCTTGATCCGTTTTATTCATGACTGGACTGGCCCGCTGGCCGCGAGGTGAGGCAGTACCGTTTCTTTGTTTTCCGTGACCCCTGCCGACCACCGGGTCAAATGTTGCTTGTTGGCGTAAAAATCATCCAAAATTCCCCAAAACAGCGCGAATTTGTGTTTGACGGGCTCTGTTTAGGTGCTGCATACTCATTCACACAATAATTAATGTAGTGCACCCAGGCTGGTTTGAGGGGGGAGCTACTTCAATGAGAGGAAAGAGAGCTATGAATAATGCAAATCTCACCGTTGCCCGCTCGGCCGCCCTGTTGCTTATGTTGGGCGCTGTTGAGGCACAGTCTGCAGAAGTACCCAAGGCGCCCCAGCAAGATGCCGAAAAGGGAGCAAACTCCCAGCTCGAGGAAATCGTGGTATCGGCTACCCGCCGAGAGATGTCCTTGCAAGATGTCCCGCTCAGTATTACGGCGTTCTCGCAAGAGGAGCTGACCGCCAAGGGTATCGTTGGCTACGAAGGGTTGGGGCTGGAAACCGCCGGCGCCGTTCTTAATCGCCCTACCCAGAACTTCAATAACTTTTCTGTTCGCGGCGTTGCGACCAACGGATATAACGCGAACCTACAAAGCACCGTCGCAATTTATATCGACGAGTTGCCCATTTCCGCCAACGGTAACTCGACGGTGCTCGATCCAACCCTGTTTGATGTAGAGCGGGTGGAATTTTTGCGCGGTCCTCAGGGAACGCTGTTCGGCTCGGGATCCCTATCCGGCGCTGTTCGTATCCTTACCAAAAGCCCAAACCTGAACGAATTTGAAGCCGCGACACTGGTTGATGCCGGTGCGGTAGATTCCGATGCGCTGCGTCAACGTTACAACGGCATGGTCAATATTCCGCTTATCGAAGATGAGCTCGCCCTTCGCGTTGTCGGCTTTTACCGAAACGAAGAGGGATACCTGTACAACGCGGGTACCGATACCGAAAATGCCAACGCCTTGGAAGCCGCAGGTGGCCGCGCGATTCTGCAGTGGGAGCCACGGGAGGATTTGTCGATTCGTCTGATGGCGCTGCATGAAAATAGCGAGCCGGAAGATTCCTCGCTAACAAGTCCGCAGCTCGGTAGTCGAGTGCGTATCTCCGATCGCCCGGATCAGTTTCACGCGAACCTGAAGTCCTACAACGCAACAGTGACTTATGAGCTTGAGAATGCCACGCTGACAAGTTCATCCACGCTGTCTTCATTCGATCAGTTGTTCTACGTCGACCTCGCAGGGACTTTCAATCACGCAATCGCATTCGCACTGGACGCGGACGCCTACGATGATACCTTTGTTCAGGAAATCCGGTTGGTATCCGACACCGGCACCGCGTTTGACTGGGCGGTTGGTGGTTTCTACTTCGATAAGCGTCGCGACGTTGACTACAACTATCGTTCAAGTCCGGAATTCCTTGAGGCCGCACAAATCACCGGCCTGGAAGATGAGTACTATCAGCGCTTCGGAACCCATATCAATTCGCGCGAAACTGCTGTGTTTGGTGAGCTGACATGGAACGCGTCTGACGTATTTTGGCTAACTGGTGGTATTCGCTACGGCGAAACTGAGGTACAGGGCTTTACCGAACCCGGTGGCTATAACAGTAATTATTTCGCAACTGCTCTCTCATTTGTCCCGGGGGAAGTTACCACCTTCCCGATGGAAGAGGTTGTTGGTGAGAAAGGCAAGGATAGAGGGCCTTCTTATAAACTCAGTGCCTCATACAAACCTGCTGATAACCTGACAAGCTACGCGACACTTTCTACCGGTTTCCGTGTGCCCGTGGTTAATGCGCGCGCAGGCTCTGTCAGCCAGATCGACCCGAACGACATTATCATTCCCGATGGCGCAGACTCCGATAAGCTGACCAACTTCGAACTGGGCCTGAAAGGGGACTGGTTCGATAACCGCTTGTCGACCAATCTCGCTGCTTACTACATCAATTGGGAAGATATTCAGGTACAGGCCAACCGCGTATCCGACCAGATTCAGTTCGCAACCAATATCGGTCAGGCGCGCACAATGGGATTTGAGTTCGAGTTGAACGCGCTTCTCACTGACAATCTTACTGTCGCGTTAACGGGATCTCTCAATGATTCTGAAGTTACCGATCTCACCGCTTCTGAAGCCGCCATTTCCGGGGCTGAAGAAGGGTTGCAGCTGGCGTTCCCAAGCTTCCAGGGTGCGGCAGTTATGACCTATAACTTTGATATCGGCAGTGACACACAGGGCTTTATTACCGGCTCCGTACAGCATGTTGGTGGATTCCCCAACCAGTTCCCGAACGTTCCCGGTAACCCTTCCGCGGTCTCCCCGACCTACGGTGAATCTGACAGCTACGAGAAATATAACCTGAGTGTTGGTGCGTATATTGGAGAAGATCTGACTGTCACCCTGTATGGGGAAAACCTGGCGGACGACGATTCAATTACTTATATCCATCCGGAGGGCTTCTTCGACAGCCGCTTTGGAACCCAGCAGCCGCGCACCTATGGTGTACGGGTAGGTTACGAACTCTAACCCAGATATGCGCCGGGCAAATACTTGCCCGGCGCATACATAGGCGTCGCTCGCCGATTTCATTCCGCTGTATCCACTGGCCCGTAATCTACGTATGCGTATACGTAGCCAGTAGTTTCTATTCGCAATGTAATATTTATCGAAATAGCGAGTCCCAAAATTCGGCAGGCCTAATAACTTAGAGAAAGAGGCTGCAATATAATGAAACCGCATAATTCCACCTTCCCTTTTGCGTTTTTCGCATTCTTCACTGCGGCTTTTATCGCTGCTTGTGGAGGGCAGAAAAATGACGGTCCAGACCCTTCTCAAGATGTACCGCCGAGCGTTAATGGCCCGGTTGTTGTTACCACTGCGGGTGAAGTCGAAGGAGTTAAGCAGGGAGCATTGAATGTATTTAAAGGTATTCCCTACGCTACGGCTGCCCGATGGGAGGCCCCTTTCGCGGTGGAGCCCTGGTCTCAGACTAAGAGCGCAAAGGAATTTGGCCCGGCCTGTGTTCAGCCAACGCAAACGCCCAGTATTTATATCTATGATCTTGGGGCAACCAGTGAAGATTGCCTTTCACTCAATCTATGGGCTCCAGAAGCGGCTGCGGGAGCACCGGTTTTTATATGGATACATGGTGGGGCACTGAGCAGTGGCTCAAGTAAGGAACCCATGTATGACGGCTCAAAATTGGCTGAGCTTGGTCTTATTGTTGTTTCGATTAATTATCGACTCGGAATACTTGGGTATTTGGCGCATCCAGAACTTAGCGAAACGTCATCACGCGGTGTCTCGGGCAACTACGGCCTGCTTGATCAAATAGCTGCATTGCGGTGGGTGCAAGAAAATATCAGTGAATTTGGTGGGAATCAGAATAACGTAACGATTGCCGGTCAATCCGCTGGTGCTCTTAGTGTTATGTACTTGATGGCGGCTCCCGAAGCAAAGGGGCTGTTCAGTAAAGCGATCGCCCAAAGTGGGTATATGATTTCCATGCCCGAGTTGAAACTGTCTCGCCATGGGCACGCGTCCGCGGAGGCCTTGGGAGTAGATATCGCGAACAAACTTGGTGCGAGCGATTTGGGCGTGTTGAGAGCGATGGATGCACAACAGCTGGTTGACCTGTCTACTGCCATGGGGTTCATGCCGCTCGGTAATGTTGATGGAGTTACATTGCCAAGGCAGCTAGTGGAGACCTTTGATTTTGGAGAACAAGCCGCTGTACCGATACTGGCAGGCTTTAATGAAGGTGAAGTTCGATCTCTGCCATTGCTCGCGCCACCCGTACCCCTCAGTCCTTACGAATATCGACACACTATAGAGTCTAAATACCTTGACCTGAGTGAAGAATTCTTGCGAATTTACCCAGACTCCGATATGCGAGAAAGTATTTATGCGAATACTCGTGATGCTCTCTACGGTTGGACTGCTAAGCGTTTGGTGAAAAATCAAACCGATATTGTGGGGTCTTCCTATTTGTACTTTTTTGACCACGGTTACCCGGCTGCTGAAAACGCAGGATTAAATTCCTTTCATGGCAGTGAAATTCCCTACCTATTTTCAACGTTCGAACATACCCCTTTGCTTTGGCCCAAAAACCCAACCACATTGGCGGAATCTAATTTCTCCCAATCTTTGATGCAGTACTGGAGCAGTTTTGCTCGTGATGGGACGCCCATAGCTGATGAATCTCCAGGTTGGCCAGCTTTTGGCGCTAAAGAAAACTACATGGAGTTTGGTAGCAATCCAGATGTTAAGGAAACTTTTTTCCCTGGAATGTTTGAGTTGCAAGAGGAGACTGTGTGCCGAAAGCGTGCAAGTGGAAATCTTCAGTGGAACTGGAATACAGGTCTTTCTTCGCCTGAATTGATTTCCTCGGTTGGCTGTCAAGATTAATTTGTCGAGATGCAGGATGCAGATTTTTATGGTTAACGAGCCTTATCGATAAGGAGGTGAGATTTATCGCTTTTTAATAAATGAAAGTTGCATATCAAGCCTGAAGGCTTTAGTTGATTTCCAATTTTCTATCTCTACTTTAAAAATAATAGCGAAATGAGAAGATGATGAAGAAAAATACATTTGAAGATAGATGTTGTCTTATGGGTTTAGCGAAACTGATAATTTTTTCGGCTTTGTTGTCCCCATTGCATGTTCTGGCTGAAGTGGTCGTTGATTACGCTGGTTCGGAGCAATCTTTGTTCGGAACACAAATTGGAACCTACAGTAATACTATCCAGAGTGACAATACCTACGAATCTATTACCGAAGTACAGAACGGAGGGCCACCTTCCAGTCGGCGCAGTTATATGTCTCACGAGTGGGTAGTTTCATTAAGCGTTGAAAATGCTGCGTCGATATTCCATGTGGAGGCACATCACTCGGCCAATGCTGAAAATGACGATTTTGTTTTTTCCTATTCAACGGATGGCGTTAACTTCTTGAATATGTTGACGGTTGCCAAGACGGTCGACGATGGGAGCCTGCAATCGTTTGTATTTCCCGTGCCGCTGAGCGGCGATATTACTATCCGAGCAACCGATACGGATGCCACTCAAGGGAATAACTCTTTAGACACCTTGTATATCGATCAGATGTACCTTGAATCCGATGGCGCGCCTGCTGACGAGGGCGGAATATCCGCATTCTCCGACTCATATCGTACGTCTTCGATGAATAAATCGTTATCGGTCAATGGTTTCGAGCCGGCTGGCTCGGGAACTTACCCTGTCTTTATCTTTGTGACCGGAACAAAGTTGTCGCCCTGGTCTGGGGATGATCAGTTAATCGTGCAGGAAATGGCGGAAAAAGGCTTTGTCGCTGCGTCAGTCGACTATTTAACAAGGACCAAGTATCCAACTTCCTGTAGCCAAATGATGAATACAGTGGAGGGGATATTTAATTCGTCAGATTCTGGCAGTGCGGCCAATATTCTTGCCTCTAGGTCTAAAGCGGATATTAGCAAAGGGCTGGTCGTTATGGGATTCAGTCAGGGGGCCAATATTGCTTCGTTGGCAAAGAATTACAACACGGATGTTGAAGCCGCTTTCCTGATAGGCAATGGGTATGTGCAGTGGGGGGCGACCTGTATCGATGCCGATTCGACAGCCATTTCTACTGACCGCGTGCGGTCGATCGTGGGTGCGTCTGACAGTGCTTACGTATTCAGTGGTGGTCCCGGGGGCGATATTTCGCAAAACCGGATGATACAGGAAGTTACTACAGGTATTTCCTGTGGTGCTGGCGCGACGAGCTGCACTTCTCCCGGGGGCAGCGGCTGGTATTTGGTGACGGCGTCAGAAACCGCTTACGGTCGGGAGGATCATTGCTTCCATTACAGCAGTGGGTGTGGAGGTATTCCTATGGATGCTGAGTTTGTGGGCGGGAATCACTTCTGGTCGCTGGGGCCATCTTTGGAGTGGTTGTCTGGCTTCACCCAGCAATGACCTGATGAGTACATCAATATCGATCGGGTGATGAGGGCTGTCCCTCACTCCCGGATCCACACATCCCGTGGGTGCATCGGCATGGCGGACTAACAGCCCGCTTGGTTTGGCCAAGCGGGCTCTCTGCCATTCAGGCGGGGTTGTCTGTCGTGTAAGGGCTAGCGACCCCTTTAGCAATCTAGATATTCACTATGCAGTGAGTTAATATGTGAAAGGCATGTGAACCTAATAAAGAAACCACCTCGCGTGCTGATGACCGAAGCGATAAGTAAAAAGATGGAAGCGATATGCAAAACTACGCACTCACTGTAAACCAGTTCCTGGATCACGCCGCAAAGTGGTGGGGAGAACAAGAGATTGTCGCAGCGTGCGGTGACGCGACGGATGACCGCATTAGTTATACAAACTTTCGGGTCAGGAGCAATCTGCTCTCAGGCGCACTTCAGTCAATCGGCTTGTGTTTCGGCGACCGGGTAGGCACCCTGGCGTGGAATACCAGACATCACCTTGAGATGTATTACGCAACCATGGGAGCGGGTCTTGTTTGTCATACACTTAATCCCCGGTTTACTCCCGAGCATCTCGCTACCATCCTAAATGATGCAGGCAATCGAGCCGTTGCCGTTGCGTCGAACCTTGTCCCGCTTCTCAGGAAGGTTTTACCAAAGTGCCCCTTAATTGAAAGCGTCATTGTTATGGACGACGTGTGCCCGGATACTAATTTCGACTTCGGGCCCGAAATGGAGGCCTGGTTCCACGATGATTTGATTGGTGTGCGCGGTCGACCCGTTCCATGGGGACAGTTTGATGAGAATGCAGCCGCCGGCCTTTGTTACACCTCTGGGACCACTGGAAAGCCGAAAGGGGTGGTTTACTCTCATCGCTCTAATTATTTGCATACACTGCGAAACCTACAGGCCGATTCCATCGGACTGAAATCATCCGATGTGGTACTTGTTGCTGTGCCCATGTTTCATGCGAATGGATGGGGGTTGCCTTTTGCGGCACCGGGTGCCGGGGCGAAGATGGTTTTGCCCGGTCGCAACACCGATGGCGCGCGTCTAGCTGAACTAATGCGTCGCGAGCGAGTAACATTGGCTGTTGGTGTACAAACAGTTTGGATGGGGGTTGTCGACCATCTGGAGAAAACGGGCACGGAATTACCGGACTTACAAAGACTGCTTATCGGTGGCTCGAAGTGTCCGGATGCACTGATACGCAGGATGGAAAAGTGTCTGGGCGCGCGCGTCCAGACCAGCTGGGGCATGACAGAACTCTCTCCAGTTGGGACGGTGATGCCAATGGATGCGCCGGCTGAGGCTGTTGCCACTTGCGGGCGACCGCCAATTGGGCTCGATATGAAATTGACTGACGCTGACGGGGTGACACTGGAGAGTCAAAGGAACTCGGTTGGGCATCTTAAAGTAAAAGGCCATAGTGTTGTCGAACGCTACTTCAATTCCGACACAGAAATACTCGATGACGATGGCTACTTCGACACGGGCGACCTTGCCTGCATCAATGATGCGGGGTATTTAACAATCTGCGGCCGCTCAAAAGATCTCATCAAATCTGGCGGTGAATGGATCAATCCAGTTGAGATTGAAGGAATTGTTGGGGGGCACCCGTCTGTAGCACTTGTTGCGGTTATTGGTAAACCGGATAAAAAATGGGAAGAGCGGCCGGTATTGGTGGTCGAAACTCGAGCTGGGGTTACGGTCGATTCAAGTGAACTTCTAGAGCTGGTTCGCGAGAAAGTCGCCAGTTGGTGGGTTCCTGATGAAGTTGTAATGATCGACTCTATGCCTCTTGCCGCTACTGGAAAAATTGATAAGCGGCAATTGCGGGAATGTATCGTCAACCAGTTAGTGTTTGCTTAAACATTTGGTTATTAATCTAGGCGACCTGCGCAATGGAATACGCAATTGGATCGAAAATTAAGACGTGAGAATCATGAAATAATAGTCAGTTGCGGGCGGGTGTAGTGGCACACTGAATTTGGCCACCTGACTTTGAGTGATATTATCACGCTCAACGAGATCAGGTGAAATAATGACCAAGGCAAGCAAGAAGCATTATCCCCCCGAGTTCCG
>Ga0207814_100462_pt1 | contig 22329 bp, 19 predicted proteins | sample TtaePargueraPR_7_FD_187755 | JGI IMG/M metagenome (GOLD analysis project Ga0207814, IMG submission 187755) | Aerobic enrichment media microbial communities from Bioluminiscent Bay, La Parguera, Puerto Rico - Tt and P1 (2) (SPAdes) | ecosystem: Environmental > Aquatic > Marine > Unclassified ... | reverse complement strand
GCGCGGCGATATCACCGGCGGTGTTACCGCTGGTGTGGTCGCGCTGCCCCTGGCTCTGGCACTTGGTGTGGCGTCGGGTCTGGGACCTATGGCCGGTATGTACGGCGCCATTGCGGTGGGCTTTTTTGCCGCACTGTTCGGCGGTACCGGTCCGCAGATTTCCGGGCCAACTGGCCCGATGGTCGTGGTTCTCGCGGGGCTGTTTGCCAGCCTGTCCGGTGATGCATCGCTGATCTTTACCGCGGTGATTCTCGCCGGCCTGTTGCAGGTGGCGTTTGGTCTGTTTGGTATCGGGCACTATATCCGCCTGGTGCCGTATCCGGTGATTTCCGGATTTATGACCGGCATCGGTGTCATCATCATCATCCTGCAGCTGAATCCGCTACTGGGGCACAGTTCGCCGAGCGGTACGCTGGGAGCATTGGGTAACCTTCCCGAGGCGCTGTCATCGATCCATCCTGCGAACCTGTTGCTCGGTATCGCGACGCTGGCGATGGTGTACCTGTGGCCGGCCAAGTGGGGTCGCTACCTGCCTGCGCCACTTGCTGCATTGATCGCCGGTACCCTCGTTGCCTATTTCGCGCTGAATGTGCCGATTCTCGGCAGCATCCCCACCGGCCTGCCCGAGCTGCAGATGCCTGTGCTGGGCGGCGACAACATGGTTCTGGTGATCGAGGCAGCCATCATCCTGGCAATCCTGGGTTCGCTGGACAGCCTGCTCACCTCGCTGGTGGCCGACAACATGACCCGTACCCGTCACCACAGCAACAAGGAGCTGATTGGTCAGGGTATTGGTAACACGGCGGCGGGCTTTATCGGTGGTATTGCCGGTGCTGGCGCCACCATGCGTACCGTGGTCAATATCCGCTCCGGCGGCCAGACGCGAATCTCCGGTATGGTGCATTCTCTGGTGTTGCTGGCTGTTGCCCTGGGTCTCGGCCCGCTGGCGGAGAATATTCCGCAGGCAGTCCTCGCTGGTATCCTGGTGAAAGTCGGTATGGACATCATCGACTGGAAATACCTCAAGCGCGCCCATCAGGGCCCCCGCTGGGACCTGTTGCTGATGGTGCTGGTACTGGGTCTGACGGTATTTGTCGATCTGATCACCGCGGTTGGTGTGGGTGTGGTACTGGCGGCGCTGGCCTATGTAAAACAGGTTGCCAGCCTGCAGATCGAGCACCTGCGTAACCTGCCGGAGCACCTGGACAGCGACGAAGAGAAGGCGATTCTTGAGCGCAATCGCGATCGCATTGCCCTGTTCGAGTTCAGTGGTCCGCTGAGCTTTGGCGCTGCGGCAGATCTCGGTCACCATGTGCGTGAGCAGAGCAGCTCTGGATCCCGCGTGCTGATACTCAACTTCTCTTCGGTACCTTTCCTGGACGTGTCCGCGGCGCTGGCGGTGGAAACCATTGCTTCAGACGCCAAAGACAGCGGTAAACAGCTGTTCCTGGCGGGTATGAACAAGGCGGTTAAGGGCGTGCTCAAGGGCCTCAACGGCCGGGTGCCGGCGCAGGGCAGTTACGAGACCCTCGGCGAGGCGTTGCGTGCGGCGGAAGATTTTCTGGCCAGTGCGCAGGACCACAAACCGGGTGAGAGCGGAGGCGCGCATCCGGCACCGGCTGCCTGATCGCTGAAACGCGGATCCCGATAGCCCGCACAGGGGCGCCCGATATCCATCGTCGGGCGTCAATGTGCGGTTTTTTTTATGTTCGTTGCTATTGGTTTCGGTTGTGGAGTGGCGCTGGTATGTGGGTGTGTCAGGCGTCCGTCAGCTCAAACGATGTCACTACGGCGCGCGATTCCAGTTCCGCGAGGATGTCGTCCAGTGACAGCAACTGCCAGCAGGGGCGGGCGCCCATATGTTTGTAAGTGCCGCGAATGAGCTTGCGGGCCATGGCGGCGGCGGGGGCGGCGGGAATCCACGGGCCGTCACCGTTGAGCCCGAGAATTTGCCACCTGGCCCGCCGCTGCGCTCTGTCGATTGTTCCTCCGACCTCAATCTGCATGCCACCGTGCTCGCTACCACCGGGCCAGCGGGCGGCAAGCCAGTGCCCGAACCGGGCGAGGTGCGGAAGTGGGTCAGGGAAGGATGACGGTCGGCGGATGCGGGCCAGACGGGCGCATATCGCCAGCCCTTGCTGCAGTAGCTTGGGCTGCACACCGGTGCCGAAGCGCAGGTTGTTTACCGCCGGGATCTGCTGCGGGATCAGGCGCAGGTCGGGCACATCGAAATTGCATACCCAGCGCTCGCCAACCGGGTGGCCCAGGGTGACCTTGCGCAGCCCGTCGCCGGCATAGCTGGTTTGAGGCTGTCCGTCGCGCCGCAGTACCAGCGGCCTGCCCAATGATTCGAATCCTGCGCGCACGGTCGCGAGGCCGCGGCTGATACGGTGCGCGGGCGCTATGGTGATCTCGATATCGTGAATTTGCTGAAAGGACTCGCCAAGCACCCGGATGACCGCGGAGCTCAGGGCAGGCAGACTGCTGGCCCCGCTGATCACTGCACATCCGGTTTCTGCGGCGCTCTCGTCGAGGCTGTCGATGTCACACACGAAGGTGGCGGCATCAGCGATGTCGATATAGTGAATGCCGTGCGCGATACAGGCGTCGGGGACGTGGTAATCCTGCTGCTGGAACGGGCCGGCACAGTGAATCACCAGGTCGATACTGAGATCCTTCAACTGCGCGGCGAGGCTGCCCGAGTCGTGATCCAGGCGCAATCCCTCGTAAGTGGGCAATTCGGTGTCGCTGGATAATTTCCGCTGCAGGCGGTCGGCGAGGAGCTCGGCTTTGAAGAGATCGTGTCCTGCGAGCAGGATGTGGATGCCGGGTTCGCTACCCAGCATTTCGGCAATGCGGCTGCCGAAGGTGCCGTAGCCGCCGAGAATCAGAACCCGTTTGCGCTTTATGTTTGTGGAAGACAACTGGCAGACTCCTGATTGCGGCTTTCCGTGGCGATACGCGCCCAGGCGGTCTAGTCTGCCGTGGGCCAGTGGATCAGTTCAAGCCCCTTGTTGGCCCCGCCATCATCGTCTTCCGCTTTGATGCACCAGCCCAGATCACCCCAGTCACCCAGCACGATGCGTTCGGCGGGTTCGCCATCGATACTGAGGGTGTGTCTGGCCGGGCGGTGCGTGTGTCCGTGAATCAGTGTGTGCACCCCATGCTCGCGCATCACTTGCAGCACCTCATCCGGGGTGACATCCATGATGTCTTCCGCCTTGCTGCTGTTCATGGATTGCGATACCGAGCGGATCTGCGCGGCGATCTGGCGGCGCTCGTCCAGCGGCTTGGCCAGTAGCGCCTGCTGCCATTGCGGGTTGCGCGCCTGCTGGCGAAAGGCCATGTATTCTTTGTCCAGGGTGCACAGACTGTCACCGTGCATCAGCAGGACGGGTTTGCCGGCCAGAGTCACCAGGCTGGGGTCGGGGAGCAGGGTGGCGCCGCAGCGGCGGGCGTAGTCGTCGCCGAGCAGGAAGTCCCGGTTGCCGTGCATCAGGTACACCGCGGTGCCCTGATCACTGTAGCGCTTCAGCTGGCGTGCGACGTCTGCTGCGAGAGGCGCATCATCGTCGTCGCCGATCCATACTTCGAAAAAGTCGCCGAGAATGTACAGCGCTTCAGCGCCGGCGGCAGGGCCTTCAAGAAACTGGAAGAAAGCGCGGGTGATGTCCGGGCGGGACTCGTCCAGGTGCAGGTCTGAAATCAGGTAGGTTGCCACTGGTATGCTCCGCCCGGGGTGTTTGGAATGGTCTCTCGGCTTACTTGTCCGCGTAGGCGTCGGACACGGTCACACCGGTGATCTCGATAGTCTCGGTGGGGACGTCCTGGTGGAAGCCGTTGCTGCCGGTGGCGACTTCTTTGATCTTGTTGACCACGTCCATGCCTTCGACCACCTTGCCGAACACGCAGTAACCCCAGCCCTGGGCATCCTTGGCGCGGAAGTTCAGGAAGTCGTTGTCATTCACATTGATGAAAAACTGGGCAGTGGCGGAGTGCGGGTCCATGGTGCGCGCCATGGCCAGGGTGCCGGTGTCGTTCTTCAGGCCGTTGTCCGCTTCGTTTTCGATCGCGTCGCGGGTGGGCTTCTGGTCCATGTTCGGGGTCATGCCGCCGCCCTGCACCATGAAGTTGTTGATCACCCGGTGAAAGATGGTGCCGGTGTAGAAGTTGTCGCGGCAGTACTGCAGGAAGTTGGCGGCGGTCTTCGGTGCCTTGTCAAAATCCAGTTCGATGGCGATATCGCCGTGGGTAGTGTGCAGAGTGATCATAAATTGTCCTGTCCGGGATCGGTTTGGGGCGGCATGATACTCTGTTCACAGACCGACGCAAGCGAGGCCGGGCTGTGCCAGTCCGGTAGTGAAATCCCATGCGGCGGCGGTCATCTGCGTTATACTCCGCCGCTTACTTCGAGTAGTTGATTTAGAGAAAGCTATGACATCCGAGAGCAAGCCCGCTCACTTCCTCCAGAACATCATTCGTGAAGACCTGACCGAGGGCCGCGTTGACCAGCTGACCACCCGTTTTCCGCCGGAGCCCAACGGCTACCTGCATATCGGTCACGCCAAATCCATCTGCCTGAATTTTGGCCTGGCGAAGGAGTTTGGAGGGCAGTGCAATCTGCGGTTTGACGATACCAATCCGGCGAAAGAGGAAGAGGAATACGTCGATGCGATCAAGCGCGACGTGTCCTGGCTGGGTTTTGAGTGGGCCGGCGAGGTGAAGTACACCTCGGACTACTTTGACCAGCTGCACCAGTGGGCTGTCCACCTGATCAAGGAGGGCAAGGCTTACGTCTGTGACCTGTCCCCGGATGAGGCTCGCGCCTATCGCGGTACCCTGAAAGAGCCGGGCAAGAACAGCCCCTACCGGGATCGCTCGGTAGAGGAAAACCTGGACCTCTTCGCCCGCATGGCGGAAGGGGAGTTCGACGAGGGGAGCTGCAGTCTGCGTGCCAAGATCGACATGGCGGCGCCGAATATCAACCTGCGCGACCCGATCATTTACCGTATCAAGAAGATGGCCCATCACCAGACCGGTGACAAATGGTGTATCTACCCCAGCTATGACTTTGCCCATGGCCAGTCCGATGCCATCGAGGGAATCAGCCATTCCATCTGTACCCTGGAGTTTGAAGACCACAAGCCCCTGTACGACTGGTTCATCGAAAACCTGCCGGTACCGGCCCGTCCGCGCCAGTACGAGTTTGCCCGCCTGCACCTGAACTACACCGTGGTGTCCAAGCGCAAGCTCAAGCAGCTGGTGGACGAAGGGTTTGTGGATGGCTGGGATGACCCACGTATGCCGACCATCTCCGGCCTGCGCCGCCGCGGCGTCACCCCGGCGGCGATCCGCCAGTTCTGCGAGATGATCGGCGTCACCCGTGCCGATTCCACCGTGGATGTCGGCATGCTGGAGTACGCGATCCGCGACGACCTGGACAAGAACGCGCCCCGCGCCATGTGTGTGATGGAGCCACTCAAGGTGACCCTCACCAACTATCCAGACGGCCAGCAGGAAATGCTGAGCGCCCCGGGCCACCCGGTGCGCGATGACCTGCCGGCGCGGGAACTGCCGTTTACCAAAACCCTGTTTATCGAGCAGGAAGACTTCCGCGAGGAAGCCAACAAGAAATACAAGCGGCTGGTACTGGGCAAGAAGGTACGCCTGCGCAATGCCTATGTGATTCAGGCCGACGAGGTCGTCAAGAACGACGCCGGCGACATCGTCGAGCTGCTGTGCTCGGTGGATCTGGATACCCTGGGCAAAGACCCGGCAGACGGCGTCAAGCCGAAAGGCGTGATTCACTGGGTGTCGGCGGACAACAACGTGGACTGCGAGGTGCGCCTGTACGACCGCCTGTTCAACGACGAATCCCCGGATGTCGGCGACAAGAACTTCCTGGAATCCGTCAATCCGGACAACCTGAAGGTGCTCACCGGCTGCAAAGCCGAAATCGGCCTCGCTGCCGCACAGCCAGAGCAGGGCTACCAGTTCGAGCGCAACGGCTATTTCTGTCGCGACAGCAAATACGGCAGCGCGGACAAGCCCGTGTTCAATCGCACCATCGGCCTGCGGGACTCCTGGGCGAAAGAACAGAACAAGTAATTTGCAAACCGATTACGAGAAAAAACAGCGAGAAGAGATGTCTCTCAAGCTTTACAACACCCTCTCCGGTGAAAAGGAAGACTTCAAGCCACTGCAGGAAGACCGCGTGCTGATGTACGTGTGCGGCCCGACGGTATACAACCGCGTTCACATCGGTAACGCGCGTCCGGCAGTGGTTTTTGACACCCTGTATCGGGTACTGAAAAGCCTGTACAGCGACGTGATCTACGCGCGCAATATCACCGATATCGACGACAAGATCATGAAGGCGGCCCGCGATAACGGCGAGGAAATTGGCGCGCTGAGCGCGCGCTTCGCCCAGGCCTATTTCGAAGACATGCAGGCGTTAAACACCCTGCAGCCAGATGTCACTCCCTACGCCACCGAGCACCTGCCGGAAATGATCGCCATGATCGAGGCGCTGGTCGACAAGGGCAACGCCTATGAGGCCGAGGGTCATGTGCTGTTTGCAGTACAGTCCATGGACGACTACGGCAAGCTGTCCAAGCGTTCCCTGGATGACATGCTGGCGGGTGCCCGCGTGGAAGTGGCGCCGTATAAAAAATACGCCGGCGATTTCGTGCTGTGGAAGCCGTCCGCCGACGACGAACCCGGCTGGGACAGCCCCTGGGGGCGTGGCCGTCCGGGCTGGCACCTCGAGTGCTCGGCGATGATCAAGAAGCATCTGGGCGATACCATCGATATCCACGGCGGTGGCCGCGATCTCACTTTCCCGCACCACGAGAACGAGCGTGCCCAGAGCTGCTGCGCCAATGGCGTGGACTTCGTGCGCTACTGGATGCATAACGGTTACGTCAACATCGACGGCGAGAAGATGTCCAAGTCCCTGGGTAACTTCCGCATGGTCAATGATCTGCTGCAGCAGTACCCCGGCGAAGTGCTGCGCTTTGCACTGCTCTCGGCCCACTACCGTTCAGAACTGAATTTCAGTGCAGACCTGCTGGATCAGGCATGGCGCACCCTGGATGGCCTCTACGGTGCCCTGCGCGAAACCCAGGGCGTGGCGGCATCCGGTGCAGACCTGAAAGGCTCCGCATTTATCGCGGCCCTGCACGACGATCTGAATACGCCGATTGCCATCAGCGAACTGCATCAGATGGCCCGGGACCTGAACAAGGCGGCGGATGCCGATAAGCCGGTGCTGAAAGGCAAGTTGCTGGCAGCGGGGGAAATGCTCGGTATCCTGCAGCTGGATGCCGAGGCCTGGTTCAAGCAGTCCCGCGGCGGTGACGAGATCAGCGAGGCCGATATCGAAGCCCTGATCGCCGAGCGTCAGCAGAGCAAGAAAGACAAAAATTTCGCGCGCGCTGATGAAATTCGTGAGGAACTCAAGGCCAAAGGCGTCGTACTGGAAGACAGCCGCGAAGGCACCAAGTGGCGCCGCGAGTAGATTTCTCTCTTTAGAGAGCTGCTCTGTACAAAAATTCTTTAAAGCAGGGTGGCTCAGTGCCAGTACCACGAAAACATACAAAAAAAACGGAAGCATCGACCATGAAGAACATCCTGACTATCGCCACAGCACTTGTCGCAATCCTGACCCTCACCGCCTGCGAACCCAAGCGCGGTTCCGAAGCCTGGTGCAAAAAAATGGATGAGACCCCCAAAGGCGACTGGAGCTTCAAGGACGCCGGTGACTACACCAAATACTGCGTACTCAACCAGAAGCCTGAAGACCAGTAAGCCCTAGGCATCACGGAAACCTGCCCGTTGTTCTTCGCAGATTCCTACCAGCATTTTTTTCGCCCGCTCACCGGTAAATACCGTGAGCAGGTGGTCGAGTGCCTGCGCCTGTTGTACGAGCGCCTGTATACCGCCAAGGCAGACTACGGCGAGTCCCTGACCCGGGAGCAGATACTGGAGACTTTCGCCGAAGCCCTGACCCGCGCGCCGCAGCTCGACAGCGATGGCGGAGTGGAGCCGGAAGGGCGCTTTCGGGGCCTGCGCGAGCAGTCTGTCTGGGTTCTGAACAGCCTGGTCGAGTTCGGCTGGCTGGAGAAGCTCGTGGACAGCGCGACGCTGACGGTTTCCTATCCCTTCAGCCGCCGCGGCCGTCTGTTTACCCAGCCGCTGGTCGAACTCAACAGTACCCGGGTGCGCACCCGTCACCGCAATACCCGCAATACCCTCAACTCCCTGGAAGCATTTGCCAGTCGCGGTGAGGTCTACGACCTGATCGACGCCTGGGAGTATTCCGAGCGCATCGTTGCCGACTTCACCGACATGATCGCGGAGCTGGAAGAGCGCAAGCGAGAACTGGTGCGGGAAGTGGAAGCACAGATCCTGGTACAGCAGGCCACCGACGAATTCTTTTCCTTTATGGAAAGCCGTTTCCAGCCGGACCTGGCCATTCGCCTGTCCGCCGATAGTGTCGAAAAACACCGTGACAGTATCGGCCGTGTCATTGCCCAGATTCGCCGCAAGGACAATGCGAAGAAAGCCGAATGGGAGCGCCGTCTGCGCCAGCAGTTGCCGGAGCTGCACAGCGAAGGGCAGTCGGTGCTCTGGCTGATGCTCGACACCATTGAGGACCGGATGCGTCGCGCCTGTGAAGTGAAACTGCCCGCTTTGCGCCAGGCGCTGCAGGGGTTCACCAAGCGCGCCGAGATCATCATTCGCCAGCTCAGTTATCTGCAGAGCAACACCGAGGGCGCATTTACCGACCTGTGTCAGGACCTGGGACGCGCGGCCAATCGCGATGACATGCTGTCGCAACTGGGCGACCAGCTGGCGGCCTTCCAGCTGCGCCTGCATGACCCGAAGCAGACGCAGTTGTGGCAGCGCAGCCGCCGGCAACCGGTGAATACCCTGATGGAGGACGATGCGCCCATCAGCGATGATAGTCAGCGGGACATATTGCTGCAGCAGCTTCTGGATCAGGCCTTCAACTTCAACAGCAGTGACCTGCGAAACTACCTTTTCAATGCGCTTGGCAGCGGACAGCAGGTGAACAGCCGCGATCTGCCGCTAAGCAGTGCGCGTGATCTGCTGGCGATGAGCCATGCGTTGGAGGCTGCAGCGGTCTCCCAGGACGGCAGCGCGCCTCTGGTAGAAGTGCACTTTACCGGCGAAGTCGCCAGCAATCGTTATTTCCAACAGTTCGATGAATACACCCTCGAATTAAAATCCGAAATCAAACCTGAGTTGAACCGTCGTGATTGAACAGGCATTGGAAGAGGCGTTGGCCCAGTGCAAGCTGACTCGCAGCGAGTTTTCCGAGCTGCTGGTGCGGTTACTGGACTACGGCGTGATCTGCCGCGATGAGAGCAATATTGAAACGGTGCTTTACGACCGTTTCCAGCGCTGTGAGCAGCTGATTCGCGAGTGGATTGCACCGCTCGGTCTGCGCCTGCAGCATGACAGCCGTTTCCAGTTTATCCGTGTGTATCCACCGGGTTCGGAAGTGCCCGGTATGCCCGATCAGGAAGAGCCGCATCACGGTGGCTTCCGCGCGCGCCTGTCGCAGCAGGAGGTGGCCGCGATCCTGGTGTTGCGGGTCGAATACGACAAGTCCCTGCGCGAAGGGCAGGTGGATGACCACGGTTGTGTTGCGCTGTCTCTGGAGGCTCTGGAGTTGGGTTTGCGCAACCTGCTGAAAATGTCCCTCCCGGACAAGCTGGCGGAGCGCAAGTTACTGCTGAAGAAGTTACGTCAGCTGCGCCTGATCCAGTTCAACGGCGAAGATACCGATGCCGCAGCCGAAATCCTGTTGCGGGTAAGGCCGACCATCGCGCAGTTTGTGAGTGAGTCGGCGCTGGCGCAGCTGCTGGAGGGGGGCGGGGACTCCAGTGCGGAAAGCGCTGTTTCTGACGCGAAGGCGAAAGAGCGGATCACCCCGGCCAGTGAAGACCACAGCCTGTTTTCTGAATCGTGATCGGCGCCAATAGTCGGAGCCTGGCGGCAAGCGAACGCCTGCAGCGCGGCGCGTCCGTCTGCGGTGGAAATTAATAAAATCCAATGCTGAGCATTCGAAACATATGTTTCTGAAAAAACTCATCCTGATCAACTGGGGCAATATCCCCCAGCTGGAATACGAATTCGGGCCCATCAACCTGTTTTCCGGTGGCAATGGCTCCGGCAAAACCACGGCGGCGGACGCCATCCAGACGCTGATGACCGCGGCCCACGATACCCTGTTCACCTTTAATCCGGGGCAGGATGAAACCACCCAGCGCGGTCGCGGCGGCAAGCAGGTGCGCACGCTCGCCTCTTATGTGCTCGGCTGCGACGACGGCAGTTATGCCCGCCTAAAACCCACCGACTGTTACATCGTCGGCAATTTCTATCCCACCGACGGTGAAGATGGGGAACCCTTTACGGCGATCATGGGCATCCGCGCCCATCTGGACACCAGCTCCAAGCCGGCGCAGGCCCGCCAGGACAGCCTGAAGTTTTTCGTGATCCCCGGCGAGCAGCTGGCGATGGCGGACTTCATCAAAGAATACAAAGACGGCAAACACCTGCTGCCGCTGGACAAGTTTTACGGCGTCGTGGCCAAGCAGTTCGAACGGGTCGAGCAATACGACAAGAAAAAGGCCTACTTGCGCCGCCTGTACGGCGCACTGCGCGGCCGCAAGGATGCGGTGCCGGACCGGGAGGCGACCCATGCGGCGCGCACCTTCGCCAACTTTATGGCGTACAAGCCGGTAAAGAGCATCAACGACTTTGTCGCCCAGGAAGTACTGGAAAAACGGGATCTGGGGGAGGCCATCCGCTCGGTTTCCGAGCTGATGAAAACCATTCACGGGATGGAGCTGGAAGCGCGGGAAATCGTCGAGCGGGTAGGTGCACTGCAGCGCATTGCCGAATCCGCGGATCTCTACACCGACCAGTGGTTGCAGCTGCGCGTGCAGGAGTACCTGCAGGCCAAGCACCAGCAGCTGCGTGTGCAGAAAACCTACCTGGACGGCAAAAACCGGCAGAAGGAGACCCGGGCGGAGCTCGAGCGCACCGGCCAGGAAATCCAGCAGTCCGAGAGCCGCACCCGTCACCTGAGCGAGCAACTGGTGGCTATTCAGGCTCAGCGTCAGGGAATTTCCGCCCTGCGCACCAAGGACGAGCTGGATCAGAAGATCGCCGAGGCCAACCGCGCGCTGTCGTCGCTCGGTGCACCGCTGGCTGCGCAGCAGCAGCTGTTCGCTGGCAACCAAGCGGCGGCGGGTGAGCTGCTGTCCCTGCTCAGTACCACCTCCGTCGCCCTTGAGATCCCGGCATTCAGCGACGGCGGTCTGGTCAAATCCCTCAAGGCGGTGGGACGCAGTGACGCGCTGCCGCAATTGGACGGACTGCTCGCCAAGGACTGGATCGATCTCTCTGCACAGGAATCTTTACGCGAACAGGTGGCCGCCGCCGAGGCTGCACAAAATCGCCTTGTGCGACAGCTGACGGAATCCGAACCCGGTGCGATCACCCTGCGGGACCAGGTGAATGATCTTGTCTCCCGCGGCGAGCTCAAGGTGCAGCAGCTGCAGAAGCAGTTGCATACGCAGGAGTCCCGTATCCAGCACCTGCAGTCCAACCGCGTGCGCTACCCGCACTACGTGGACCAGGCGCTGGCGGCGATTCGCGAACAGTGCCCCCAGGCCGAGCCCCAGGTGCTGTGTGATTTCGTCGAGGTGCTGGACGAGCGCTGGCAAATGGCGGTGGAAGGCTACCTGGGTGGTGCGCGCTTTTCGATTATCGTCGACCCGGATTACGAGGCCGAAGCCATTGCCATCGTGCGTGCCATGCCCGGTCGCAGTAACCGCGCGCGGGTCATTCAGGGCGACAAGGCGCGGCGCGATGCAGAGCGCCTGGAGTCGCCGCAGAAATCCATCGTCGAGCTGATGACCTTCAACCACAAGACCGCGGAGTATTACCTGCGGGCATCCTACGGCACCGTGTTGCAGGTCCGCGACGCGCAGGAGTTGCGCGGCACCCGTCGCGGGTTGACTCCGGAAGGGCTGGCCAGCGGCAACTACAGCATGTGGCGCTGCGATATCGACGACGGCGAGCTGGTATTCGGCCAGGGCGCCCGGGCACGGGCGCTGGCAGCGCAGGAGCGAGCCCTGCAGCAATTGCTGAAAGAGGCGGGCCAGATTCACGAGTATCAGCAGCAGCTGCGCAATCTGGCGCAGGCGGTACGCAGTCTGACACCGCTCAAGTTGTTGGATGCGGTCGATGCAGCACTGGATGCCCAGCGGCAGAGTCGCAATGCCGAACAGGCGCTTGCCAACCTGGATCTCGACGACGGGCTGGAACTGGAGCAGCAGGCGAATGCACTGCACGAAAAGCTTGAAAGCGAGCGCCAGCAGGGCGCGGGGCTGCAAAAGCTGGCCGGCAAACTGGAAACCAATCTCGACAGTATTGGCAAACAGCTGCAGGCGCTGTCTGCACAGCTCGATTCGCTCGACGATGCGCTGACCGACAGCGAAGCCGCTGTGCAGCGCATCGCCCAGATTACCCCGGACTTCGACGTCGAGTCCGTGCTCAAGCAGGCGGATGAGCAGGCCGCACAGGCGGATGACACCTTTGATTTCTCTCAGGATGTCTCCGAATGGCGCGGCCTGCTGCAAAAGTACAGCCACCACCTGCTGAAAGCGGTGATGGACTACAACAGCAGTTGCAGCACCGGCGACACCCTGTCATTCGATCCGGATTTTGCCGGTGGCCACAATGAAGCCCAGTTCAAGCTGGTCTGCCAGCTGGTGGAGCAGGTCACTGCACTGCGCAACCGACTCAAGAACAACCTGCTGGTCGACCGCCACGAGCAGTTGCAGGGCCTCAAAAAGTCCTTCAATACCACCTTCGTCACCCACCTCTGCCACGCGATATACCAGTCGATCAACGACGGCAAACGGGTGCTGGACGACCTGAACGGAGAGCTGGAGCACCACCGCTTCGGCGCGGACCGCGAGCGTTTTCGCTTTGATTACCGCTGGGTGCCGGAATTCAAGGAATACTGGAACTTCTTCAAGGCGGTAATCGAGCTGCCCAATCTCGGCGAAGAGCAGAGCCTGTTCGATGCGGACCTGGAGCCCAAGCACCAGCAGGTGCGGGACAAGCTACTGAATATGCTGTTGAGTGACGACGAGCAGCTCGCGCGCCGGGAACTGGACCGCATCAGCGACTACCGCAACTACCGGAACTACGAGATTTACAAGGAGCCCCAGGGTAAGGAGCCCATCGCGCTCAGCCAGTACGGCACCGGTTCGGGCGGCCAGCTGGAAACACCGGCGTATATCATCCGCTCGGCAGCGGTGACCTCGGCCTTCCGTTTCAACGACGGCAACAGCCACCTGAAAATGGTGCTGGTGGATGAAGCCTTCTCCAAGATGGACGAGTCCCGCTCGCGGGAGGTGATCCGCTACCTGACCGAGACCCTGGGCCTGCAGTTGCTGTTCATCATGCCCAGCAGCAAGTCGGGACCGTTTATGGACCTGATTTCCAACCAGTTTGTATTCAGTAAGTGCCCGAGCCCCACGCCGGTAGGGGAGCTGAATACCCGGGTTTACGTTGACCGCAAGGTCTGTAACCAGGAGAAAATCGCCAAGCTGTGGGCCAACCACCGCAGGACCATCCGGCAGCAGGCGAGCTTGGAATTTCTGGATCTGATTGAAAGTGAAAGCCAGTGAATTCTCTCCAGTCTAGGGCCCCAATTAATGGTTTGCAGTATGGAGATGTGCTGCTTGAGTTGCTTGGTTCCTTTGTAGACATGCGTGATCGTCAAGTCGAGAAGGGTGTAAGTGGCTCTGTTCGCCCAATTGTACTTAATCCAGATAATCCAAGAGGCTCTGCTGCTCGCAGTGTCGTGGCATTGTTGCGCAACCCTGAAGTTTCGGAGTCAGAGTTTTGGGGCGAGCTCTGTTGGTTCGGTCAGAAGTTTGATTGCTTTAAAGTAGCAAAAAGTAAAAAAAGAGGAATCTCTGACCCCGATTGGGTAAATGCAAAGTTGTACTTTAATGATTCAATGGAAGCCATTGTCCGAGAATGGCTCGAACGCCCCGCTAGCGACCCACGGGACAATAAATGGCAAGCCGCGCTAAAGTTTCATCTGGATTCCTTCGAGGCTGAAGAAGAAGTATGGGCTTGGAGGCGTCCTGACTTGCCTGCAGGTTACAAGAGTTACGATCACTTTTTGTCATGTTGGGGTGCGATGGGAGCGACTTTACGGCAAACCAGTGGTGTAAGTTGGCGTCACCTATCGGCGCAATGTTTCTTGGGTGATTCCAAATTTTTGGACACTGAAGCCCAGCAGGCTTTAGCCCGAAAGTTGTATCCGACACTCACCGGAAAAATCGTGTCGCGGCCGCTTTTGTTGCACCTATACCTGCCCAGAAGCATTGAGCGTGTATTGATCATAGAAAACCAAGATTCCTTTACCGAGATGGCTGGTTTGCGGCCAAAAACCACGGCTTTGGTTTATGGTATGGGGTATCGGGCCGGGTCGATGCGAGTGCGTCAAGTGGGTGTGCCACACTTTAGTCTGTATGGTTGTTCCGCAGAAAGTGGAGTATTGAGCCAGTTTGAACGGTGGTGGGTGGAGCAAGAAAGTCACAACTGGGAAGTGCATTTCTGGGGAGATCTGGATTTTGCGGGGCTTGATATCGCAGCTAGCTTAAAGAGAAGTTTTCCCACGCTGGATTGTTGGCCGGAAGGTTACGAGCCAATGCTAAAACACCTCGAGATGGGCGGTGGGCACACTCCAGAGCAGGCGGGCAAAGGGCGGCAGAGGCGCTTGGCGGAAACCGGTTGTATATATGCTGATACACGGCTGCTGCCGGCTATCGTCAAAAGTGGCAAGTTTGTTGACCAGGAAGTCGTTTCAGTAGGCGGCCTCCCAGGTGTCGCTTACCTGTAGCTTTTGTGGTTTAACTCGTGATCTGTGAGTACTGGTGATTATTTAGTCACTATTCGAACTTGCGTTTTACACGCCAGTTCACGGAACATATCCGCAACTCCGGTACCATTTAGCGGATAGCTTCAAATAACAACGCTTGAGCAGGGGAGGCTTGGATGCGTCAATTTTCGATTTTGTTGGTCTTTTTGGTGGCCTTTGGTGGGGCTGCTGTGTTGTATGAACAGGAAAGTCGCAAGGTAAAAGGGGTGCTATCCCAGATTACCGATTTGCAGGCCAAGGTGGGCGACATGCAGGCCGAGATCAATCGGCTGAACGCCGAGCTCGAGGCGGTGAAACTGGCCGAGCGCCGTCGCCCGAATCTTAACAGTATCGCCAATCGGGTCTTGAAAAATGAGCCAGTGGCTCCAGTATCCAGATCTGTGCCAGCGCAACAGGCGCGCGGCGGACTGGTTGCCGGGGATGTCACCTCGGCGGCGCCGGCAATTCGCGGGCGTGGCGAGTCCGAGGAGGACAGTGAGTGGTCCAGGCCCACGGTCGATGCGGAAGCCTACGAGTCTGGAGCTTCTGCTGAAAAGGTGCCGGTCACCGACCCTTACCAGTAAGTCGCCAGTCTGCTCGTTCACATTAGCAGGCTGTAAAGTCAGCCTGATTTCGAAGCCCGCTCTCCAGCGGGCTTCTGATTTTAAGGCAGAGACGCTTTTAGCAAGAGATTGGTCAGCAAGAGATTAGGCTACATCATGACTGTCACCGCTTTTTATGAATCCCTGTGCTCACAGCTTTCCGGCCTGTTGAGCGACGAGCGCGACTGGCTCGCGAATACCGCCAATGCCAGTGCGCTGTTATTCCTCGAACTCGAAGATATCAACTGGGCCGGATTCTACTTTCTGCACGGCGATGAGCTTCGCCTCGGGCCATTCCAGGGCAAGCCCGCCTGCACCCGGATTCCCGTGGGTGCGGGCGTCTGTGGCACTGCGGTAAAGACCGGCCAGTCTCAACTGGTGGAAGACGTACACCAGTTTCCCGGACATATCGCCTGCGATGCGGTGTCTGCCTCCGAAGTGGTGGTGCCGCTGTACCACGGCGACCGTTGCATCGGCGTGCTGGATATCGACAGCCCGCTGGTTGCGCGGTTTACCGAACAGGATCTGGCGGGTGTAGAGGCATTTGCGAAAACGCTGCTGGCGCATTCGGATCTTCCGTAATCTACTGACACCTGGTACGGAGTAAGGATGGCACTGGTCTGGGAAAAGCGGGTTGGCAATAGCCACTATGAGGTGCGCAGCCACGGCGCCAGCGTCCGCTTGTACAGCAACGGTGTTTTTCACTCCCAGTGGAATCCCAATGACCCCCTCAAAGGCTCGCTGTGGGAACTGCTGTTTCTGCCGGCCTTTTTCCTCCCCAGGCACCAGCTTCGCCGGGTGCTGATTCTCGGCGTCGGTGGCGGTGCGCTGATCCGCTTGATACAGCGATATCTGAACCCGGAAGAGATTGTGGGTGTGGATATCGACCGCCACCACCTGACCGTCGCACGCCGTTTCTTCGGCGTGCGTAGCGCCCGGCTGGTGTGCGCCGATGCGCGGGACTTTGTCGCGACACAGGTTGCATTACTGGGCGGTTCTGAGCGGGATTTCGAACCGTTCGACCTGGTGGTCGATGACCTGTTCGGACACTGTGACGGCGTGGCCGAAAGAGCCATCGAGGCCGATCCGGCCTGGTGTGAGTCCCTGTTGAAGCTCGTTTCTCCCCACGGACTGGTGATCAGCAATTTCGGTAGTCGGCGCGAGTTGCTGGCCAGTGGCTGGCGGAGTGAGCCGCTGCGGTCGCAGCTGGCGGGAGCCTGGCGCGGTGAGCTGCCAGAATACGAGAACTGTGTCGGGGTGTTCAGCCGCGTCCCGCTGCATCGTGTATCCCTGATCGAGCACGCGCCCGCTGCCATCAATCCGGGTAACCCAACCCGCAGGCTCGCCGCACGGCTGAGCCCTCTTCGATAAGGTCGTCCAAAAGGAGGCAAAATCCGGTTGGCGGGTGAATGATCCTTTTGTCTATACTGGATTTAGGCGGTTATTTTCCCGGGATTATTTGATGCGCTACAAGACCTTGGAAGATGTGATTCAGGAGGGGAGGGAGTTTCACCTGAAGCTGAGCCGGCAGTACGAAGAGTTCGAACTGATCTCGGCGGATGATCGGGCGCGGCTGCTGCTCGACCAGCTCAAACGGCGGGAAGTCTCCATGACGCACACGCTGGAGAATTTTCGCGAAGATATTGGCGAGGGAGCGCTGCACACCTGGGTGCAGTTTGCACCGGAGGGCCGCGAGCCGGAACTGTTGCAGAGGCTGCGCAATACGGACATCGGCGACCCGGATGCGATCGGCAAGGTGGCCATGGATATCGAGATGTATCTCGCAGACCAGTATCGCGATCTGCTGATGATCGCCGATACGCCGTCCGCCAGGCATGCGTTGGAACGGCTGCTGGAGCTGGAACAGTTGGAGGAGCACACCCTCTCGATCAATCTGTTCAATCTGCGCGACTGCTGACGGGCTTTTGAATCAGCCTTTCATCAGGCGGTACACGCAGAAGCCTTTTGCTTTCTCGAGTAGCTCTACCTGCTGAAAGGTCGCGTGGGCCTTTTTCCCGAGCGGGATAAATTCATTCACCACAAACAGCGCGCTGCCACCCGATCGCAGGATGCGCGCCGCCTGCGCCAGAAAGCGGTCGGTCAGGTCGCCCTCTACCGAGAAACCCTGGTGGAAGGGTGGGTTGCAGACGAGCAGGTCTGCGCTGTTACTGCCTACTTCCGACCCTGCATCACCCGCGGTCACCCGACCAGAAATCCCCCGCGACTCAAAGTTCTTCTCGCACGCCTGGATCGCTGCGGCATTGTTGTCTGTGGCCTCGATCGTCAGATCCTGAGATGGGCTGGCGAGCTCCGCAAGCCTGGCACTGAGATATCCGTAACCACAGCCGAGATCGACAGCGCGGCAACCACCGCTGGGCAATTGGTTCGCAAAGTGCCCAGCCAGTAATGCACTGCCAGTATCCACTTTGTTCCAGCCGAACAGTCCCGGCTTTGTGTAGAGGTTGCCAAGGGCGTCCAGTTGCCGGAGGTGGGTGTAATCGCTGTCGTCCAGTTTCGGGCCGCGCTCTGCATTTCCGGATTGGCAGGTGCTCAGGTAGTCGCTGCCGTGCTTCTGCAGCTGTCGTGCGCACCCGAACCGCTGTGCCGCTTTCTGGGCGTAAGTCTTGATACCGCTGGTTTTATTGCCCAGCAATACAAGCTCGCCTTCGGGGAGCAAAACGTCGGCAGCGCGATTGATCACGTGATGGACCGCGGCCTTTTCCTTCGAGACCGGATAGATGATGCGGGTATATTGCTGCGCGGCGGCAGTCAGGTCGAAGTCACAAAAGTGGGCGCGGATACCCATGGCCCCGGCGGCCTGCGCGATATCCCAGCGATTGCTGAGCAGTACACCGGGAAACGCCAGTCCCGCAGCCAGCAAAGGTTTGCTGTTCTCGTCGGCGATCCACAGGGTATTGTCATCGCTGCTGGTTAGCAGCTGTGAAAGCAGGATTTGCATGAGCGGTTGGTCAGGGTTGCGGATAGGTGCACAGGTGTCAGCTCGGGTCAGCGCCGACACTGTTGATCTCATCCTCGGTCAGTGGCCGGTAGTTGCCTTCGGTCAATTCGTCGTCCAGGTCGATCTGCCCGATGCGCTCCCGGTGCAGCTCCAGTACCCGATTCCCCAGTGCGGCGAACATGCGTTTGACCTGATGGTAGCGGCCTTCGCTGATCGTGATGCGCACCTCGTTGCGGTAGAGAATTTCCAGCTTTGCCGGCTTGGTGCGTGTCTTTTCATTATTGAGCCAGATACCTTTGGCGAACTTGTCGATGGCACTGTCGTTGATCGGGTCGGCCAGGTGCGCGTAATAGGTCTTGTCGCAATGGTGCCGCGGTGAGGTAATACGATGAGACCACTGGCCATCGTCGGTTACCAGCACCAACCCGGTGGTATCGATGTCCAGGCGCCCGGCGATATGCAGTTTGTGCTTGTTCGGCTCATCCAGCAGGTCGAGCACCGTGGGGTGCTCACCGTCTTTGGTGGCGCACACATAGCCAAGGGGCTTGTTGAGCATGAAATAGCGCGGGCCGGCCTCGCCAAGCAGCTCTCCGTCCAGACACAGCTCGTCGGACTCGTAGACCTTGCTGGCAGGGTCGGTCACCGCCACACCATTGACGGTGATCCGCTCCTGTTTGGCTGCGCGCTTGACTTCAGCTCTGGAGAGGTCGGTAACCTGGCTGATGGCCTTGTCGAGGCGAATCGGTTTGCTGTCAGCCAAGCTTTTTCTCGCCGGAATCCACGGACTGATAGATCAGGGTGTTGATGGTCATGGGGCCAACGCCACCGGGTACCGGCGTGTAGGCTGCGGCGCGGTCTTTCAGGGGCTCCAGCTCGATATCGCCGACGCCACCGGGGTGATAGCCGGCATCCACTACTACCGCGCCGTCCTTGATCCATTCCGCTTTGATAAATTCTGGCCGGCCAACGGCACCCACCACGATATCCGCGCGCTTGATATGCTCGGCGAGCTCCCGGGTTCGGGAGTGGCAGATGGTCACGGTGGCATTGGCGTTCAGCAGCATCGCCGCCATGGGCTTGCCGAGAATCGGGCTGCGGCCCACGACCACGGCATGCTTGCCGGCCATTTCGATGTTGTAGGCTTCCAGCAGGCGCATGATGCCTTTCGGAGTGGCACAACCGTAGGCCTCTTCACCCATGGCCATGCGACCGAAGCCGAGGCAGGTCACACCGTCCACGTCTTTTTCCAGGGCGATGGCATCGAAGCAGGCGCGCTCGTCAATCTGCTCGGGCACCGGGTGTTGCAGCAGAATGCCGTGCACATTCGGGTTGGCGTTCAGCTCTTCGATCTTGGCCAGCAGTTGTTCGGTCGTGGTCGAGGAGGGCAGTTCCACCTGCAGGGAGTCCATGCCGATGCGGCGGCAGGCGTTGCCCTTCATCTTTACGTAGGTCGCAGACGCGGGGTCGTCGCCCACCAGGATGGTCGCGAGGATGGGTGTTTGCCCGCCGCTCTTTTCCTTCATGGCGGCAACGCGGGCAGACAGTTCTTCTTCGGTTTTCTGGGCAAGGGCCTTGCCATCCAGAACCAGTGCTGACATAGGGATTTCTCAACCTGAACAGGGAGCGCAGGGCGGGGTTGGGCCGAGGCTCGTGATAGTTGAAGCTTGAAGCTTAATTTAGGCGCGGCATTTTCGCACAAGCGGCGAACATTTTCCCTATTCAGTCACTCTTCAGTCACCCTGAGGCTTCGAATGTTGGCGAAAGGCTAAACTACTTTAAAAAAGAATGGCTTAGCGGCGTTGACACCCCCCGGGGGCGCAAGTAATATGCGCGCTCTCGAACGGGGGCTACCCCCGCGAAGGAACATCGGGGCATAGCGCAGTCTGGTAGCGCGCCTGCTTTGGGAGCAGGATGTCGGGGGTTCGAATCCCTCTGCCCCGACCAGATGCCGGGTTTTCTTGCGCCCGTAGCTCAGCTGGATAGAGCATCCGCCTTCTAAGCGGATGGTCGCAGGTTCGAGTCCTGCCGGGCGTGCCATATTTTTTATGGTGGCTAAGAGCTTGGCGGACTTGTGATGGTCCGGAGTGAGCTTAAAGTCGCAGGACTATTCCGGCCCATCAGCGTAGCTGATGGGCGTCGAAACGCCCGCAAAGCGGTGCTTTGCAAACAGGCGTTTCGACCCTGCCGGGCTTTGTGCCAGGCGAGGGGCCGTTGTGTTGCCACAAGGCACAACGTAAAACTCTACTATGGTGGCCGTAGCTCAGTTGGTAGAGCACAGGATTGTGGCTCCTGAGGTCGCGGGTTCGATCCCCGTCGGCCACCCCATATTTTCCTTGTAAATCAAGGACTTAAAAACCCCGCTCCTAGCGGGGTTTTTTGTTTGGCCCGATTTGGGGGTAATTCGTAGGGGTAATTCTCGGCTTGTTCACTACGGAAACCGAATCGGGCGTGCGGTTGTAGCGCTCCATCATGCTCGAGGTTTTGTGCCCGCTGAAGCGTTGCTTGTCGCCCTCAAAGTCAGAGACGCCTTTGATTTTTAGGTCATGGAAGCGGAAACGGGCCGGAATTACCCCCTGCGCCATCGCCTTTTGTTGAGCGCGCTGCCAGGTGGAATTGAAGCCGGTACGGGTGAAACGCTGCCCGGTGCGGCCGCGCAGGATATAGGAGGTTTGCACCTTGTGCTGGGTGTTGGTCTTCAGTGCCTTTTCGACCGCTTCCCATAGCCGGTCATTCCATAGCTTCAGCTGCTTCTTTTGCGTTTTCTCCTGAAACACCATCAGGCCGGTGTCCCGGATGTCGCTGCGATCGAGCGCGAGGACGTCCTGTTGACGTGCCGCACAGAGATAGGCGATCTCCATTGCGCTCTGGTACATGATGTAGCCGTTCTCGCCCAGAAACCGCCAGAAAGCCTCGTACTCGTCATCTTCCACGTAACGGCCACCGGGATCGGTCGGGATGTTCTTTACGGCATCGACCGGGTTCGGGATGGTGACCAGGCCACGCGCTTTCCCCCAGTCCATAACCATACGTAGGAAGCCGCGTTCGTGGTTTGCGGCGACCGGTGTCTCGGCGCCACGGGCATCCATGAACAGCTGCACGATGGGGGAGGTGATATCGTCCGGCGCCATGTTGCCGAAGACCTCACGCAAGCGTTTGGAATACTGCAAGTAGTCGCCCTGGGTGCTGGGTTTCAGTCGCTTTACGTATTGCGGTGAGTCGAAGTAGAGGTCGAACAGTACGTTGACAGTGACCTTTTTCGCTTCGGATTGCTGTTGCCAGCGTTCATAGCCTGCCCACACTTGCGCCGGGGTGGCGCCGTGGTCGGCGACGTGGAACGGGGTTTCCCCCTTGCGTTTGACGCGGTAACCCTTGGGGTAGCGTTCGACGTAAGGGGGCATCCAGGCATTTTCGGGGCGACGTTGGCGGGCCATTATCTTCCTGCGGCGGCTGCGAGATTGAATCCTTCGGGTAGGTTAATCGATGCCCCACCAGCTGTCCCCAGTGTCACGCTCTGCACCTGGTTGAGCTTGGCCTGGTTGACCATTTCCCAGGTCACCACGACCTTGCGGTCGCGGCGGGTGACATAGGGGATGCGGTTCTCAGTTAGTACCTGGCGCTGGATCTCGGGGTTGCTGGAGCCGGTCAGGCGCTGTAATTCCCGATCAGAAAGTATGTGGGTCATTACGCGGCCTCCTTAACGGCGGACAGGATATCGGCCATCACTGGCGGGCAGACGGCATTCCCGAGCAGATGCACGGCCAGTTTATGCTGGCGTGGCAGCAGTG
>Ga0207814_100461_pt1 | contig 22340 bp, 14 predicted proteins | sample TtaePargueraPR_7_FD_187755 | JGI IMG/M metagenome (GOLD analysis project Ga0207814, IMG submission 187755) | Aerobic enrichment media microbial communities from Bioluminiscent Bay, La Parguera, Puerto Rico - Tt and P1 (2) (SPAdes) | ecosystem: Environmental > Aquatic > Marine > Unclassified ... | reverse complement strand
GGCAACATCACCCGCCAGCTGCGCCGCCTCGGCGCCAGCCCGGACTGGTCCCGTGAGCGCTTCACCATGGACGACGGCTTCTACAAGGCGGTGCAGGAAGTGTTCATCCGCCTGTACGAAGACGACCTGATCTACCGCGGCAAGCGCCTGGTGAATTGGGATCCGAAACTGCACACCGCCATTTCCGACCTGGAAGTACTGAACGAGGAAGAGCAGGGCCACCTGTGGCACTTCCGCTACCCGCTGTCGGACGGCAGTGGCCACCTGGTGGTTGCCACCACCCGCCCGGAAACCATGCTCGGCGACACCGCCGTGGCGGTGCACCCGGAAGACGAGCGCTACAAGCACCTGATCGGCAAGACCATCAAGCTGCCGCTGGCGGACCGCGAGATCCCGATCATTGCCGACGACTACGTCGACCTGGAGTTCGGCACCGGTTGCGTGAAGATCACCCCGGCCCACGACTTCAACGACTACGAGATGGGCCAGCGCCACAATCTGGAAATGATCAACATTCTGGATCAGGACGCCAACCTCAATGACAACGTGCCGGAGAAATACCGCGGCATGGAGCGCTTCGCCGCGCGCAAGCAGGTGGTGGACGACCTCGATGAACTGGGGCTGCTGGAGAAAATCGAACCACACACCCTGAAAGTGCCTCGCGGCGACCGTTCCGGCGTGGTCATCGAGCCCTGGCTGACGGATCAGTGGTACGTGAAGACCCAGCCGCTGGCGGAAGAAGCCATCAAGGTGGTGGAAGACGGCCGTGTTGAGTTCGTGCCGAAGAACTACGAGAACATGTACTTCTCCTGGATGCGCGATATCCAGGACTGGTGTATTTCCCGCCAGCTGTGGTGGGGTCACCGCATCCCGGCATGGTACGACAACGAGGGCAACGTCTATGTCGGCCGCAGCGAGGAGGAAGTGCGTCAGAAACACAACCTGGGCGACATTGAACTGCGCCAGGACGACGACGTGCTCGACACCTGGTTCTCCTCCGGCCTGTGGACCTTCGGCACCCTCGGCTGGCCGGAAGAAACCCCGGAGCTGGCGGCATTCCACCCGACCTCTGTACTGGTCACCGGCTTCGACATCATTTTCTTCTGGGTCGCGCGCATGATGATGCTGACCCTGTACTTCAAGAAGGAAGTACCGTTCAAGACTGTGTACGTGCACGGTCTGGTGCGCGACAGCCACGGGGAGAAGATGTCCAAGTCCAAGGGCAACGTGCTCGATCCCATCGACCTGATCGACGGTATCGACCTGGAAAGCCTGGTGGCCAAGCGCACCGCCGGTATGATGGTGCCGCGTCTGCGCGAGAAAATCGAAAAGCAGACCCGCAAGGAATTCCCCGAGGGCCTCGCCGCCTACGGCACCGACGCCCTGCGTTACACCTACTACTCGCTCGCCTCCACCGGCCGCGACATCAAGTTCGATGTGGGTCGTATCGAAGGCTTCCGCAACTTCTGCAACAAGATCTGGAACGCTTCCCGCTACGTGCTGCAGAACTGCGACGGTCACGACTGCGGCCAGGACGGCGGAGCGGATTTCGAGCTGTCTATCGCCGACCGCTGGATCATCTCGCAACTGCAACGCACCGAGATCGCGGTAAAACAGGCCATCGAGAGCTACCGCTTCGACCTCGCCTCCCAGGCGCTGTACGATTTTATCTGGAGCGAGTACTGCAGCTGGTACCTGGAACTGTCCAAGCCGGTGCTGTGGGACGAAAATGCCAGCGACGCGATCAAGAAAGGCACTCGCCGCACCCTGATCCGTGTGCTGGAGACCATTCTGCGCCTGCTGCACCCGCTGATGCCGTATATCACCGAGGAAGTGTGGCAACGGGTGAAAGACCTGGCGGGCAAGGCCGGCGACACCATCATGTTGCAGCCTTATCCCGAAGCCAACGAGCACCGCATCGACGAAAACGCCGAAGCGGCCATTGCCTGGCTGAAAGACGTGATCGAAGGTGTGCGCAATATTCGCGGCGAAATGAATATTTCCCCGGCGAAGAAAATTCCGCTGATCCTGCGCAATGGCTCCGAGCGAGATGAAAACCTGCTGAAGCAGACCCGCAGTCTGTTGACCAAACTGGCCAGTCTGGAATCTGTCGAATGGCTGGCCGCGGGGGCGGAGGCACCGGCGTCCTCTACCGCGCTGGTGGGCGATCTCGAACTGCTGGTGCCCATGGCCGGGCTGATCGATGTGGCGGCAGAAACCGCCCGCCTGCAAAAAGAGATCGACAAGCTGGACAAGGATCTGAAACAGGTAGAGGGCAAGCTGAACAACCCGAACTTCGTGGACAAGGCACCGGAAGCGGTGGTCAACAAGGAGAGGGACAGGCTTGCAGAGATGAAGAGTGCGCGCACCCGCCTGCAGCAACAGCAGGAAGAAATCAGCCAGCTGAAATAAATCGGTTGCAACACCACCACCGGATAGCGAGCCGTCTCGCTATCCGGTTCTCCCCTCCCGCCCCCCTACCTCCCCCGCAGTTTTCCCTGGTGCGGGCGCCTCAGTCTTTATACCGACGCCCCCTCCCTTAACCCATGGACTATCCTGAGGACAATCCTTTGTCCCCTGCGCTTTCGCACAACAGGCGGAGTCTATGCACAACCCAAAGCCATCAGAAGAAAGCTCCAAAGCGACCGCGGAAGAAGCCAGACTGAAACCCCTGGTGTTTTACAGCTCGGTGATCGGTATCACCCTCTTCTCACTCTGGGCCATGTTTTTCACCGAGCAGGCCGGCAACGTGATTTACGGTATGCTGGCATGGATTTCCGGTAGTTTCGGCTGGTTCTATTTTCTCGCCATCGTCGCCTATCTGGTGTTTGTCATTTTTGTTGCCGTGTCCAAATACGGCGACATCAAGCTCGGGCCGGACCACGCCGAGCCGGAATTCAATATCGCCACCTGGGCCGCCATGCTGTTTGCCGCGGGCATTGGTATCGACCTGATTTTTTACTGCATTGTTGAACCCCTGACCCAATTTATGGTGCCGCCGGTCGGTGAAGGCGGCACCGTGGAAGCGGCACGTCAGGCAATGGCCCTGACCTTTCTGCACTGGGGACTTTCCGGCTGGGGGGTCTATACGCTGGTCGGCATGGCACTGGCCTTTTTCAGCTATCGCCACGGTCTGCCACTGACAATCCGCTCGGCACTCTACCCGCTGTTCGGCAAACGCATCCACGGCCCCATCGGCAATACGGTGGATATTGCCGCCGTGCTGGGTACTGTGTTTGGCGTGGCCACCAGTCTGGGGATTGGCATTATCCAGCTCAACTTCGGCTTGAAGTACATGTTCGGTGTTCCGGAGAGCACCGCGACCCAGGCGGTTCTGGCCGTACTCATCGTAGTGTTCGCGGCAATCTCTGCGGCTACCGGGGTTGAACGGGGTATCCGGCGACTGTCGGAGTTCAATATGCTGCTCGCCATTGTGCTGATGCTTTTCGTGCTCTTCAGCGGCAAAACCCGTTTCCTGCTGGATGCCTTCGTCACCAATCTCGGCGACTATATCCAGAATTTTGTCGAGCTGTCGTTCAACACTTTTGCCTTCGCCCCGCCGCAGGACTGGCTGAATGCCTGGACCATTTTCTTCTGGGCCTGGTGGATCGCCTGGGGTCCATTTGTGGGGCTGTTTCTCGCGCGTATTTCCCGCGGCCGCACCATCCGATCCTTCGTCGCCGGCACCCTGATCCTGCCCTTCATGTTCATGGCGGCGTGGATGGCGATCATGGGTAACGCCGCAATCGATATGGTAATGGGCGGTGCTGTCGAGTTCGGCAAGCAGGCCACGGAAAACCCGGGTTCCGCCATCTACCTGTTCCTGGAACAGATGCCCTGGACCACTATCACCACCATAGCGGTCACCATCCTTTCCATCGTGTTTTTCGTGACCTCGGGTGACTCCGGCTCACTGGTTCTTTCCAACCTCACCAGCAGACTCGAGGATCCCAACCACGATGCGCCGCCGTGGATGCGTATCCTGTGGGCAGCCATTATCGGTACTGTGACACTGGCATTGCTGATGACCGATGGGCTGGCGGCGCTGCAGAGTGCGGTGGTGATCATGGGGCTGCCATTTGCCTTCGTGCTGATCCTGATGATGCTCGGGCTGGCGAAAGCATTACACCTTGAGGGACTCAAGTCAGAGAGCATGCAGGACATTCTCTCTGCGCAGCTCTCCGGACGCACGGTGTCCCGGGAGGGGCAGAGTAACTGGAGCCAGCGCCTGGCCCGAGCCATCAGTTTCCCGACTCTCAAGCAGGTGGAGCAGTTTATCGAACGCACTGTGCGCCCCGCCTATGAGGCCGTACAGGAAGAGCTGAAAGAAAAGGGCTACCCGGTGAAGATCTCCGGTGGTACCGGTGACGACCTGCACCTGTCTCTGGATGTGGCGCTGGGTAGCGAGGTCGACTTTACCTATCAGGTCTGGCCCAAACAATGCGCCATGCCCGCATTCACCATGCGTGCGGAGAAGCCACAATCGAGCTACTTCCGGCTCAAGCCGCACCTGCGCGAAGGTGGGCTGACCTACGACATCATGGGTTATACCCGCGAGCAGGTCATTGGTGAAATCGTGGATCATTTCGAAGCGCACCTGCAGTACCTGCACAAGCGGCGCGAGCAATCCGCCGGCTTGCCAGGCGAAGAAAGCGAACCCGGTGCCACCTGAGCAGGATTTATGACAGACAAATCATTTGACCAGACCTTCGACTATATCGTTGTCGGCGCCGGTTCTGCCGGCGCTGTGGTTGCCAGCAGGCTGTCAGAAGACAGTGACACCCGCGTATTGCTGCTGGAATTTGGCGGCAAGGACAATTCCATTTTTATCCGCATGCCAACGGCACTTTCGATCCCGCTCAATATGCCCAAATACGACTGGGAGTTTTACACCGAGCCAGAGCCGGGCCTGAAGGGCCGCCGTATTCACCAGGCGCGCGGCAAGGTCATCGGCGGCTCCTCGTCGATCAATGGCATGGCCTTTGTGCGCGGCTGCAAAGGCGACTATGAAGAGTGGGGCGACCTCGGCGCCGATGGCTGGCGCTATGCCGATGTGTTGCCCTACTTCCACCGCATGGAAACCTGCGTATACGGCGAGGATGACTACCGTGGCGGCAAGGGACCGATCACGGTCTGCAACGGCAACAATATGCAAAACCCGCTGTACCGCGCTTTTATCGAGGCGGGCCGGCAGGCAGGCTACGGCCATACCGAAGACTACAACGGCTACCGCCAGGAAGGCTTCGGACGTATGGACATGTCCGTGCGCGACGGCGTGCGCTGCTCCACCGCGCTCGGCTACCTCAAACCCGCCCTCAAGCGCAGTAATCTCGAACTGAAAATGCATGCGCTCACCACCCGCGTGATCATGGAGGGTAAAAAGGCCGTGGGGGTCGAGTACGAACAGAACGGCAAGGCATTTCGCGCGCGCGCCAACCGCGAAGTGATTCTCTCCGCCAGCGCCTTCAACTCCCCCAAACTCTTGATGCTGTCGGGTATCGGGCCGGCGGCGCACCTGAAGGAACACGGTATCGATGTGGTGCACGACCTTCCGGGTGTCGGGCAGAACCTGCACGACCACCTGGAAGTCTGGGTGCAGCAGGAATGCACGCAAAAAATCACCCTTAACGGGGCACTGGATCCCCTGTCGAAAGCCTGGATTGGTATCCAGTGGGTGCTGTTCAAGCGCGGGCTCGGGGCGTCCAACCACTTCGAAGCCAACGGCTATATTCGCAGCCGAGAGGGTCTCGAGTGGCCGGATATTCAATACCATTTCCTGGCCGGCGCCATCGCCTATGACGGCTCCAGCGCGGTCGAGGGGCACGGATTTCAGGCTCACCTCGGCTGCAACAAGCCTCTCAGCCGCGGCTGGGTAAAACTCAAATCCCGCGATCCCAGGCAGCAGCCGGCGATGTTCTTCAATTACCTCGACCGCGAGGAAGACAGGCAGGCGTTCCGTGCCGGTCTGCACTTCACGCGCGAAATCTTTGCCCAGCCGGCACTCGATACCTACCGCGGACGGGAGCTATCGCCCGGCGATGGGGTGCAGACAGATGACGAGATCGATGCCTGGCTGGCAGAGTCCGCAGAGACGGCCTATCACCCGGCGGGAAGCTGTCGCATGGGAACCGATGATATGGCCGTGGTCGACCCGGAGTGCCGGGTACGGGGCGTGGAAAACTTGCGCGTAGTGGATTCGTCCATTATGCCAACGGTTACCAACGGCAACCTCAATGCCCCGTCCATCATGATCGGGGAAAAAGGCGCGGACCATATTCGCGGCAAAGGCATGCTGAAACCTTCCGATGTCGAGAGCTATACCGCCGACGGCTGGCAACAGCGCCAGCGGGAAAAGCACCCGGAACGAAAGGTCGATCAATAAAAGCCGGGCAATAAACAGTATTGGATGCGCTCAGTAGGGCGCATCCACATCCCCCTCCGCCACATAGACCGTTTTCAGACGTGTGTAGTGTTCGAAGGCCCGACGCCCATTCTCCTTGCCTATACCCGACTGTTTGAAACCGCCAAAAGGCATTTCCACCGGTGTCAGGTTATAGCTATTGATCCAGACAATCCCCGCATCCAGTCCATCCGCCACCCGGTGTGCGCGCTGGACATCTTTGGTAAACACACCGCCAGCGAGACCAAATTCGGTGTTGTTGGCCCGCTCCAGAACCTCTTCCTCGCTGGAAAAACCGAGCAGCGACAGTACTGGCCCGAAGATCTCCTCGCGCACGATGGTCATGTCGTCATTCAGGCCGTCAAAAATTGTCGGTTCGACAAAGTTTCCGTTTTCAAACCCCGGCACTGTTGCTCGCCCGCCGCCAACCAGCAACTTGCCGCCCTCCGCTTTGCCCTTTTCCATATATTCGAGCACGCTGGCCATGTGATCCGCACTCACCATAGGCCCTACATCGGTTTTCGGGTCCAGAGGGTCGCCGATCTTGAGCTTTCTGGTGCGTTCCACCAGCTTTTCGGTAAAGGCTTTACGGATGGACTCCTGAACGAACACACGAGTGCTGTTGGTACAGATCTGCCCCTGGGTATAGAAGTTACCGAGCATGGCCGCACCCACGGCATTATCCAGATCGGCGTCCTCGAACACGATCAATGGCGATTTTCCACCGAGCTCCAGTGTGACACTTTTCAGGGAATCCGCTGCCGCACGCATTACCGCCTTGCCCGTGCCCACTTCACCAGTCAGCGAAACTTTGGCTATTCCGGAGTGCGCGGTGAGCATTTTTCCGGTGTCGGCCAAGCCCTGCACAACATTAAACACCCCATCGGGCAATCCCGCCTGCTTGAACAGTTCAGCGAGCTTCAGGGCCGAAAGTGGTGTGAGTTCCGCCGGCTTGAAGATCATCGCATTACCCGCCGCCAGCGCGGGGGCAGATTTCCAGGCCGCAATCTGAATCGGATAATTCCACGCGCCGATGCCGGCGCAGACCCCAACCGGTTCCGGTCGTGTATAAAAAAAGCCACCGGGAACCGCCTGATACTCCCCCTGTAACGAGGCCGCCTGCCCGCCGAAATATTCCAGACAGTCGGCTGCGGAGCCCACGTCCGCCTCGGGGGTTTCCGCGAGGGGCTTGCCGCCGTCCAGGGACTCCAGCCGCGCCAGCGCATCGCAATGTTCCCGCAATAGCTGCGCCGCCTTTACCAGCACCCTTCCGCGCTCGGCACCACTCAGCGCACGCCATGTCGCCAGGCCCGCTTGTGCCGATGCCACGGCCTTGTCAACATCCGCCTGCCCGGCCTCGGCCACACGGCAGATGACCTCACCGGTCGCCGGGTTGAGCGTGTCAAAGAAACGCCCGGTTTCCGGGGCCACATATTCCCCGTGGATCCAGAGCAAGCGGTCTTCTGTATCAGGCATCTGTTTCTCCATACCGGGCGTCCCCGGACTGTGTCGCCGTGCGCGCAACTACGGCCGGTTGTTAAAAACTACGGGTAACCCCAAACACCATTTCTCCATCGGCCAGATTGGGGTTGGCCAGGAAAGGATTGATGCCGTCCGTGTCGTACCAGCGCAGCCCGATGCTCCAGTCGCCCAGAGTGTAATCCACGCCTAAATCCCAATAGGTAAAATCCAGATTGTCGTTGCCGGAGCCAAACGTCTGTCTACCCACGCGCACCGAGGAGGCGAGGCCTTCGTAGAGTTCATAACCAAAGGTCACTTCATAAGCCAGCGCCGAGACGTCGTCGAGAAAGTCTTCGCCAAAATAATTATCGGTCCACCAAACGCTCGGGCTCGCGGAGAATTTACCATTCGTATAGTTCAGGTAGGTGTATACCTCGCCGTAGTCGAGGCGCAACTCGGAGCCCGGGTAGTTATAGCTCCAGTAACCGATGTCGAAGTTGAAGTTGCTGTCGCCAATATCCCTGGAGAAGCCGATATAGGGATCGATCTCCATGCTGTTTCCGGTGCCGCCAAAATTGGTATTTGAGGCCCAGACGCCCAGGTAAAGACCTCCATCGTGGGACCAGTTGAAGTCGCCCTGCACCTGCGGCCGAAGATTGGTGTTGGAGATGCTCCGGAACATGTAATCACTGGCAATTAACACGCTGCCTCCGAAGGTTCCGAAGCCTTCCTCCTCCGCATCAGTCTCTGCGGCGAGAGGCTGAAAACTCATCGCGAGTAACGCGCAGAGAACTGGCAGCAGGGAACGTGCTATCCGGCGGTAGATTTCGTCCATGGCCCGTTGTCCTTGTCGGTATTCTTGCAACCTAATCACTGTAGAAGCTGGGGGCGACAGTTCAAGGAACGCTGGGGTGGACGGCCGACAGACACAAGGTAGAGGGCGCCTGCAGGATCAAATTGTCCGGGAACTCGTCCTGACACCCACTGACCCGCCAGCGCGCTATGCGGAGGCAAAAAAAATGGCGAGCATGATGCTCGCCATTCTTATATTCGCAGCCGGCATTCGATTGCCGGGAAGTACCAAAGACCTCGCTCCAGACTAATCGAGCGTCGGCGCGGAAAAGTAATCCATGGAATAGGCCACCCGCTCTTCCACATTTTTTTCCAGCTGCTCGAGGTCCATTCCTTCAATGTGCTCGAGCCGGGTGCGCAATCCAACGCCATTGGCAATCTGAATGGCCAGGCCCGGGCGGGCATTTGCTTCCAGCAGTAATGGGCCGCGCTTGCGATCGAGCACGATATCGCAGCCGAGATAACCCAGGCCGGTCATCTCGTAGCAACTTGCCGCCAGCCGCACCAGGTCTCCCCAGTCCGGCACCTCAAGGTCGGAAAATGGCATCTGCGTATCCGGGTGAATGTCGACGCGAATACCCCGCTGTACCGCGTGCGATGCCTTGCCGGTGGCGAGATCCACGCCTACGCCCACGGCTCCCTGGTGCAGGTTGGCCTTGCCATCGGAGTCGTGAGTAGAACATCGCAGCATGGCCATAACCGGATAACCGCGGAACACAATCACTCGGATATCCGGCACGCCTTCAAACGAGTACTTGTCAAACACCGGGTCAAAATCCACCAGTGCCTCGATCATCACCCGGTCCGGCTTGCCGCCGAGGCTGTAGAGGCCGCTGTGGATGTTGCTCACGTGACGCTGGATATCCAGCGCAGTGACTTTATTGCCGGAGGGTTTTACGTAGTCCTCGCCATCGCGGCCCACAATCACCAGAATGCCCTTGCCGCCGGAACCCCGCGCGGGTTTGATCACGAACTTTTCCAGCGGCCCGATCACTTCCTCCACCCGCGTGCGGCTGGGTTGGGTTTCAAAGGCGGCGATCAGTTCGGGCACGGGGATGCGGTAGCGCTTGGCCTGGCGCTTGGTATTGAGCTTGTCGTCGACAATGGGGTATTTGTCACGGTCGTTATAGCGCGCAATGTAGTGGACATTGCGCGCATTCATGCCGAGTACGCCGAGTTTTCTCAGCGCAAACGGTGAGACCAGGCCACCGCGGAAAAATGACGGTAGCTGTATCATCAGCGCACCAGCTGGCGGAAACGCGCCAGTTCACCCAACCGGTAACCGGTGTAGTTGCCGATGATCATGATAAAGCCCAGCAGCACCAGCAGCAGCTCGGGGAAGTTGAAGGTCCAGTGTTCGATATAGCGGTTGGTCATCACCCACCAGGCAATCACCGCCACCAGCAGGCTGCCACCGGACTGCACCACCACTTCATAGGGGCCGTCCTCTTCCCACACGATGGACATGCGCTCGATGGTCCAGGCGAGGATGATCATCGGGAAGAAGGTCACCGTCAGCGCCTGCTCGATGCCGAGCTTGTAGCTCACCACACTGATGGCACCCATCAGGATCACCACCGTGACCACCACGGCGGCGATCCTCGCCACAAGGAGCAGGTTGAGCCTGCTCAGATAAAAGCGGATCCAAAGGCCGAGAATCAGGATCAGGACAAAAATGGCGAGACCGGTAAACAGCTGGGTCTCGATAAAGGCGATGGCCAGCAGCACCGGCATAAAGGTGCCGGAAGTGCGCAGGCCTACGAACACCCGCAGCAGCACCACCACCAGCGCACCCACCGGCACCAGCAGGATCAGCTTGAAGATACTCTGCTGTTCGATGGGCAGGCTGTAGATCGAGAAATCCACCAGCGCCTCTTTTTCCTGGCTGGTGCTCAGCATGGCCACATCCCGCGCCGGCACGTCGTTGGAAATGACCGAGAAGGTGACACCGGAATTGCGCCCGCCCTCGACATCCAGCAGGCTCTTGCCACCGCGCTGCCAGATAAAGAAATTCTTGGGTACCCCCGGCGAGCCACTGGTCGGCTCGAACACCACCCAGCGCTTGCCGTCGTAGATTTCCAGCAGGTCTTCCGGGTCCAGTCGACGGCGATCGTCTTCAAGGTAAAGGCCGCGAATACGGTGCGCGGGAATGTCCGCGGCGGCCAGCACCAGCAGCGCGGTATCCACAAACGAGCGGTCTTTGTAGTAACCAAAAATCAGGTTGCGATCCTGGTTGCGGCTGTCTGTCAGTGCGGTAAGCAGTTCGGAGGTGAATGTGCGGGTATCCGATGAGCGTTCCCGGGCGGTCTCCACCAGAGAATAGATCGCCTGACGCACCGCTTCTTGCTCCCGTGCTCTGAGCAGCGGTTTTACCACCTCGGTGCTGAGATCCAGCGGTTGCTCCAGTGCTGCGCCCGGGGTCTGGTGCACGTCCAGCTGGTAAAACAGCGACTGCACCCCGCTGGCCTGGCGTTTGGCCCAGACTGCGCGATACTCGTCGTCTTCACTGATGATATTGAAGCCGTAACCGGAAGAGCTGAAGGTTTCCCCCAGTACTTCCATGTTGCGCTGCTCCCGCGGCAGGGTCAGCGCGGCCTTGGCGGGACCGCCGTCGGCGTTAAAACGCACCTTGGCCTCAATGGTCCATACGGTGCGGTATTCACCGGGCAACAGCGGGAAGCCCAGCTCGACGTTTTTGTAGATGGTGAGGCCGGCGCCCATCAGTGCGAGCAGCGCGGCAAGAATATAGACCTGAGCCCGTGGCGACATTCGCCATTCCCCAATTAGTGATTGTTTGCAGCTTTTGGCTGCTTATTGTTGCCGTTTGCTGGTGTATCTGCCAGTGACCGGCCCACATTTTCAGGTATTCAAAGGAACTATTTACTGAAGGAAGGAAGTTTTGGCTTGCCCTGCACCTGCTTGCGGCTCACGTCGACCACTGCGGCGTCTTTCAGGAAGTTGCGCCCAACCAGCAGGGGAAACTCGAACTCACCGCGCTCCACCAGGTTCACCTCCACCATATGGGTCACTTCGCCCACGGTCAGGCTCATGTCCACAATCGGGCGGCGCTGGCGCTCAAACCCCGGGCGGGCCACCCGCACATGGCGCTTGATGGGCAGTTCAATTTTGATCGGCTCGGCATCGCTGCCATCGGAGAGACTGAACCGCACCCAGTCACTGCCATCGCGCTCGAACGGGGTCAGCTCGGTGACGCTGAGTGAGCTGGTCGCAGCGCCGGTATCCACCAGCGCCAGCAGCCGCAGGCCGCCGGGCTCTATGGTAAAGAACTCTTCCGAGCCCAGTACCAGCTTGTCTTTGGCAACCGGCACTTCGACGACTTTCTCGAAGTTGCGCTCGATCACCCGCTCCACCACTTTGATCTCGGGCTCCGCGCACACCACGGTTTCCACCGGCGGGCACTGGGTGGCGTCCAGCGGGGTTTCCGCGGGTGGCAGCGAAGGCTCTACCACCGCACCCCGGCTGTCATCGGGCAGCAGGCTTTCACAGCCGGCAAGCAGCTGCATAACCAGCAACAGTGAAATTGAAGGCAAAAACCGCATCTGTTTTATTACTACCTTAGGGGCGGGAAACCGGCCCTTTGCGTGCTGTTTTTAAGTAATCCTGGCGGTATCGGATTCGGGCGTCCCGGTTGCCCGATTTTTGCAAAGCCCGGATATTACCTTATCCGCAGGTTGACTGCACCGGGGCCCGGAAATCCGGGCCGGTACAATCCGCACCGCAACAAGGTATAGCGTGGGACCTGACCTCAGGGGATGCCTCGGGCGATAGAACACCGAAGCAGAGCGCCGGACAATCACCGGACTGCATGGTACCAACTGGTCACAACGAATCAAGCGACAGCCGGTGTGTGCCCGGGCCTACCCCTGCTCCAGACGCTCGTCGATTTCGGTCAGCTTGCGGGCCAGCCCGCCGATTGCCAGACCGGTTCCGCGGAAGTACTCCTCCGCCATGGGGGCAATGCCGCACTTCTGCGGCAGTGGCTGTTCCGCCTCCACCAGCTGGCTCATGCGCGGCAGAAACACGAACTGCAGCCACTGGGGCAGCGTCAGGGTATCCACACAGAATGGCTGGGTGCTGGCCAGCGCCTGTGGTGCCGGCGGCTCTGCATCCCACACTTCCAGGGTCCGCATTTCCGCTTCCAGCTCCAGCAGCAGGGTGGCGATATCCGGGTAAATCGACTTCATAGGTTCCAACAGGTTCAATTGATCATGCGCCGGAACGGCGGCAGCGAGTCCAGCATGGCGCGCCCGTAACGCTTGGTGACGATGCGCCGGTCCAGCAGGGTGATGGTGCCGCTGTCCTGCTCCGTGCGCAGCAGTCGACCGCAGGCCTGCACCAGTTTCAGCGCCGCATCCGGTACGGTGATCTGCATGAATGAATTGCCGCCCTTGGCCTCGATCCATTCCGCCAGCGCCGCCTCGATGGGGTCATCCGGTACTGCAAAGGGTAATTTCGCAATAATCACATGGCGACAGTAATCGCCGGGAAGATCGAGGCCCTCGGCGAAGCTGGCGAGGCCGAACAGGACACTGTGGCCGCCGTTGTCCACGCTCTTCTTGTGGCTGTCCAGCAACTGCTGGCGGGACTGCTGCCCCTGCATCAGGATGCGATTGCGCCAGGTGCCGGGCAGGGATTCGTACACGGTTTCCATCTGCCGGCGCGACGCGAACAGCACCAGCGCGCCGCCGCTGCCTCCGCCGGACGCCTTGTCACTCAACAGTCCGGGCAGGGCCTCGATCACCGCATCGGTGTGCAGGTCGGCATTGTTGGCCTCCACCGCGTCCCTGGGTACTCGCAACTCGGCGCGGGAGAAATCGAACGGACTGGGGACTATCTCGTAGCTGGCATTGTCCGGGGTGCCGGCGCGCATCTTGAGGCGATCGAAGCGCCCCAGGGCGGTCAGTGTGGCGGAGGTCAGCACCGCGCCGTAGCAGCGCCGCCACAGGCTGTACTCGAGGGTCTTGCCGGCGAGAATCGGCGAACTGCACACCTCGAAATCAAACGAGCCGCCCCAGTCCACCAGCGTTACCCAGCGCGCCTGGGGCACCGAGCCCTCATCTTCACGAGCGCCCGCGGCGTCGGCACGAGAGTAGTTCGCCCAGAGCTCCAGATTTGCCTCGGCGCGGCCGTGCCAGCTGCCGAGTACCGGGTACCAGCGCTCCAGGTCGACAATGGGCACCGGGCTGTGGGCATCTTCCATCATGCGCTGGGCCACCTGTACCATCTTGCCCAGCAGCGCTTCCATCTCGTCGAAGTCTTCCCGCAGCTGGTCCGCCAGCTGCATCAGCGACTCCGGAACCACCCCGCCCTCAAAGCGGTGGCGCGCGCTGCGCCCGGGGCCACCAGCGCCACCGCGGCGGTCCTCGTCGAATTCACACAGGTCTTCCAGCAGCGGCCAGGCCATCTCCAGCTTCTGCTTCGCCGCGGTAAACAGCGCGGGCAGCTCCTCCCCGGCCCGATCCAGCTCGGCGCCATCGCCGATCTCACCCAGTAGCTGGCTCAGGTTCTTGTTGGCCTGGTCCAGCCAGCCGGTGGTGGCACCCACGCGGCTGTGGTGGGCAAAGTGGTTCAGGGCCTTGTCCGGCAGGTGGTGCGCCTCGTCGAGCACGTAGATCGAGTCTTCCGGCGCCGGCAGGATGGCACCGCCACCGAGGGCCAGGTCGGCCAGCAACAGGTCGTGGTTGGCGACAATCACCCGGCTCTTGCCCAAGCTCTCGCGGGCGCGAAAGAAGCTGCAGCTGCTCACATGGGGACAGCGGCGGCCACTGCACTGGCGGTGATCGGTGGTCACCCGGCTCCAGTCCTCACCCTCGATGGTGTCTTTCCAGTTGTCGCGGTCGCCATCCCAGCTGCCGGTGGCCAGCTGATCGGCCATCTCCCGGTACAGTTTGACGCCCACCTCGTCCACCTGCGGCTTTTCGTCTTCGTACAGCGCCATGGAGGCGCCGACGCCGCTGGAGGTCAGTTCGGTGAGGAGTTGATCGAGCTTGGACAGGCACAGGTAGCGCCCGCGGCCCTTGGCGAGGGAGACCTCGAACCGGAGCCCGGAATGGCGGATCAGCTCGGGCAGATCCTTGTTGATGATCTGCTCCTGCAGGGCGACGGTGGCGGTGGAGACGACCAGGGTCTTGTCGTGGGCGATGGCCATGGGGATGGCGGCGAGCAGGTAGGAGACGGTTTTACCGGTACCGGTGCCCGCCTCCACCACACAGATGTGCTGGCCGTCGGTCTTGCCGTGATCGCGCTCGCCGGCGCCGTTGCGCTGGATACCGCCAAGGGCGCGGGCGATGGCCGCGATCATCAGCTTCTGGCCATAGCGCGCCTTGAGCTCGCGGCCATTGAGAAACTGACGATAGGCATTCTGGATGGATTCTTTGTCTTTATCGCTGAGCACTGGGGACCGGCTGGGTATGCAATGGGGTTAAATCAGCCGGCCATTATCCACGCTTGTTCAGGCTTTAGCCAATCGGGATTTCTTCTGGGATTGGTGGCATGCGCAGTCGGCAGGTTCGGTGGCGGCAAAGCACTGGGTATCGCTTTTCGGAACCGCTGTGAATACATCCCTGTACGCTGCGTCGGCGACGTCCCTGTCGCCGACGCTTCCGAAAAGCGATACCCAGCACTTTGCCTTCACACCAGGCTAAAGCGACGTTTGCAGCTAAAAGATCTTCGAGAGCTACTGCTCGTAAGCCAATCGGGACACCACCGGATTGGCGTAGCCCTGGATGGCCTTGTCGCGCCAGCGCTCGTCGATCCTGGCCATGCGCTCCTCGAACTGCGCGCGGATTTCCTGATGCTCGTCCGGGTGCCAGGGCTTGGGCGGGTAGCCCACGGGCAGTGCCGGGGCCTCGCCGTAGAGCATCTGGTAGGCGATCAGGTTGGTCGGGTGCAGCACATAGTTGCCGATGATCTGGCGGTCGATCTCGTCCGCCAGCGCGCCCACATCGTTGAAATCTTTCTCGATCGGGGTGCCGAATGCCGCGTGGATATGCCCCTTCTGGCCCACCACGCCCTTGGCGATACTGCCCAGATCCTCGTGGGCTTCCTTCTGGTACTCGTCCTGGTGCTCCTTGATATAGAGCTCGCGGGCCTTGTAGCGGTCGCAGGGATCCCATTCATAGGAAATCGACAGCGGCACTATGTGCAGCTCGCGCCAGAAGTCCGCAAACGACTGCTCCTTCGGCTTCGCCATGGCAAACATGGCCGCCAGTGCCGGATTGGTGCGATCGCGGCCGTCTTTGGCGCGGCCCGCGCGCTGGGCGATCCACACATGCTCGTTGTCGTTGACGATGGAGTGATGGATATAGTTGGACAGCGTGGTCGCCGCTGTCAGTTTCTCGCGGCGACTGCCGGAGCTGCGCTTAACCACGAAGCACTTGTTCAGCTTCATGATATCGGTGGCAAACTGCTTGGACAGCAGGTTGTCGCCAATGGCGATACGGGAGGTCTCATGGCCCTCCTTGAACATGGCGAGGATCGCCAGTGCCGGGTCCATGGCGATGTCCCGGTGATTGCTGACAAACAGGCAGGCGCGATCCCGCGGCAGGGTGTCCAGGCCGGAGATACTGAGGCCGCAACTGGTGCGATTGACCGCCTTTTCCAGATACTTGGCAATGACTTCCTGCACGCCGCGCACATTATTGGCCTTGCGGAATTCAAAGCGCACCAGCTGGCGCACCAGCCACGCAAGGGGACGCTCCAGCTTGCTTGCCGCGCCGGGGAGCAGGAAATGGGCCACCACCCGGGACATTTCCGGGTCTTCTACCAGGCGCCGCAGCGTCGGGCGCACCTCGTCGTCCCGGTAGGGGCGGATTTCATCGAATAGACTGGGGTCCGGATTTCTCGCATTCATGGAATTCAGTTACCTGCCAACATCAGCGCACCATCTTCTGCCGATGCCGCGCTCTGGCGCTTTCTTATTGTGGCCCAGACAGCCTCCGGGGGAAGTGCCGCGGGCGAAACCGGCGCAGAACATACCGGATGCGCGGGAGAACTGCCAGTGCCGCTGCAGACTCCCCGGTTACCCCCAGTGGTAAGCGCCCCGCTCCGCACCCTATAGACATCTACAGGCCCGCCCCCGAGAATACGCGCTTCATAACAAGAAACTGACCTGGCAGCCCGGTCACAAGCGGGGCAGCCGCGACTTGCCTGCACTAGGAGATCCTCTTTTGACCGACACCAGTTCCAGCAACCCGCAGCATGGCCACCGCAGTCCCAGCCTGCTGGATGCCCTGATTCCTCTCCTGATCCTGATTGCACTGCTCTCCCTTTCGGTATTTTTCTACGGCGCCGATTCCTCCTACGGCCCCAACCAGATCGCCCTGCTGCTGTGCGCCGGCGTTGCCGCTCTGGTAGGCATGAAAAACGGCTTTACCTGGAAAGAAATGGAAGGCGGCATGCTGCACGGCATGAGCCTGGTGTTTGGCGCCATCCTGATCCTGCTGGCGGTGGGCGCACTGATCGGCAGCTGGATCCTCGCCGGCACCGTACCCTCGATGATCTACTACGGCGTGCAGATGCTCTCGCCCCAGTGGTTTTATGCCGCCAGCTGCATCATTTGCGCCATCGTCGGCCTCAGTATCGGCTCCAGCTGGACCACTGCCGGCACCCTCGGCGTGGCCCTGATGGGCATTGCCGCCGCCCTGAACCTGAACCCGGCGATTACCGCCGGCGCAGTGATTTCCGGCGCCTACTTTGGCGACAAGATGTCCCCGCTCTCCGACACCACCAACGTGGCGGCGGCGGTGACCTCCAACGACCTGTTCCTGCATATCCGCCACATGCTGTGGACCACCCTGCCCGCGTTCGTGATTGCCCTGGCGATCTTCGCGTTCATCGGCCTCAGCGCCGACACTACCCACGCCTCGGCGGAAGATATCCAGAAATTGCTGGGTGCGCTGCGGGAAGAGTTCCGTATTTCCATTGTCAGCCTGCTGCCGCTGGCACTGCTGCTGGCGATGGCGTGGAAGAAAGTGCCCGCCTACCCCACGCTGATCATCGGCTCCCTGGTAGGCTGCGTGATCGCAATGATTTTCGAGCCCAATGCCACCCGCCAGCTGGCCGGCGGCGACGGCCCGCTGAGCCTGCTGAAAGGCGCCTGGCACAGCCTGTTTGACGGGTACAAGTCCACCTCCAGCAACGAGGCGGTCGCCTCCCTGCTCTCCAAGGGCGGGATGAGCAGCATGCTCAATACCATCTGGCTGATCATTTCAGCCATGGGCTTTGGCGGCGTGATGGAGCGTGCCGGTTTCCTCGAGCGCATCGTCAACTGGGCGCTGTCCGGGGTGAAAACCGTCGGCGGCCTGATCACCTCCACCGTGCTCACCTGCTTTGGCATGAACGCGGCCGCCGGCGACCAGTACATGGCTATCATCATCCCCGGGCGTATGTTCCGCGAAGCCTTTGAAAGCAAGGGGCTGCACGGGCTGAACCTGTCGCGCACCCTGGAAGACTCCGGCACCATCACTTCCGTGCTGATCCCGTGGAATACCTGCGGCGCCTACATGAGCGCCACCCTGGGTATCGCCACCTTCACCTACGCGCCGTTCGCCCTGTTCAACATTATCTGCCCCCTGCTGGCGATCGCCTACGGCTGGCTGCATTTCAAGCAGATGCCCCTCGGCAAGCAGCGGCCATTGCCGGATGCCGAAAAAGCCTGAGAGCACTCCCGACAGCCCCCAGAGAGTACCAATGCCCACGACCCTTACCGATCTGATCGCCACCGCCCGTTTCAACGTGCGGTGGTTTGATTTGGGCCGCCGCGTCCAGCCAATCAGCAGAAAATCCGCCGAGGCCTTCGAAAGCGGTGCGGCGCCCTGGCCCCATCCCTACCTTCGCCAGGCCTGGTGCGGACTGTTACTGTGGCCAGCGGATAAGGATGCTGAAGGCACCCCCGTGGTGTGGTTTCTGCAGCTACCCCTGGACGAGCAGGGCAAGCTGCTGCTGCCGATTCGCGACCGTTTCCTCAAGCAACTCCACCAGGCGCTCTACCCGGAGGGCAATGGCGGCAAAGATCCGGGCAAGTATTTACAGCAGGCGCTGGAAGACAGCGGCCTGGTATTCACACCATCGGCGGAAAAGCGTGCGGTGTTTCACGCCAAAGCCGCGCAGTTACTGAAGCGCCCCGCCAGCGACCACTACCCGGCGGCCAAGGCCTATGCGAAAGATCCGGCGTCCTTTCCCTGGGACCAGCTGGCCCTGCAGGGCATGGCGGACCTGGCAGTGCGCTGGGAGGAAGAGCGGGATGCGCTGGCGGCGAGCCTGCACCGCTTTGCCGCTCCGGCCCTGATACCCCTGTGCCAGTGCCTGGAGAGCGAAGCCATTGATCATCACCTGGCAGAGCCGCTGATACGGCGGGCAGAGAGGGCGCTCGCGGACGACGAGCCCGACCTCAACCTGATCACCGCCATCATCCGCGGCCTGTCCCACAGCATCGCTACGGGCATGCGCCAGCAGTTTTTATTGAAGCTACTACAGGACACCACCGGCACCCACGGGGAAGTGCTCGCCGCGATCGGCAGCCGTTGCAGCGACGATCTGCAGGTTCCCGAGCTCGCACAGCTCTGGCTGGAAAATCTGAGTGCCAGCCAACCCCAGCAGACGTTCAACCTGTTGCTGACCGACCTGCTGTTTCTTCCGCAACTGCGCAATGTGCTGCTCGGTGTGCTGAGAAATCCGCAACGCAAAGAGTCGGTGGCGCGCGCATTCGGTGAATTTCTTTCACCCAGTGGGAACTGAGTAAAAACAGTCACGCGCCATACCCGGCTTTCTCCTACCCTGTGTGCATCGCGCGCATAAAAAAATGCGCGCAATTCATCGACTTTATTTCGATCAATCCAGTTGTTTTTTCAGCATTCTGGCGCAGCCTTCTGCAAAAATGCCCGGTGAAAAAGGAAAATTAATCCCCTTTCACCCCCGAAAAAAAAATTCTCACCCCTCTCGCAACAGGCATAAGCGCAATTTGGCGGGAAACCCTTTGAATTCAGGCCTATCGCGACGACAAACTGGCGGCGGTTTTATCCTGAATTCACCTCTGGCGGCTATTTTAACCGCGCGCCTATTACACTCCATTGGGCGGTATGTTTGTAGAAAAGATTTTTACAAAGCACACCAAACAGGTGACGTTTTATTGTCTATGCTATTGACTAACATCAACGGAAAGGAGTTAGGGGATGAATTTCACTCCAGCCAAGTACTTAACCGGAATTATTTGTGCACTGGTCCTCGCAGGTTGTTGTGCACCGGCTCCGATGCCGGCCGCCTGCCCTCCGGGGTCAGAACAGATTCCGACTTCAATGGCCTGTCCTGCGGACGCGGATTGCTGGATGGCATCCGATAATGTTCGCTGCATGAAAGTGGTTAAATAACCACTTTCATAACAGGTTCATGCAAATGCCGCTTCTCGAAGCGGCATTTTGCATTTCTGGCCCGGCAAAATTCCTACCCTGATACCCTGAACACTCCCCACCCGATCCGGGTGCGGATATCCCCCACACGCACCGACACACCCACTCTACCGACGTTTTGCACAGCTGATTTGCCGTGTTGATCTGTCGCGCTGCAGCCTCGCCCCCAAGAGCGGTTTCGCCCCCCAAACTGGCCGCACAGGTCAATTGCCGTTAATATTTGCGCCTTTCCCTTTTCACCGCCAGCGAAGAATTTTTGACCATGGATGCTCTAACCCTGTCTGCCGCCATCTCCAAACTGCAACACCACAAGGACCAGCAGCGCTGGTCGCTGAGAGAACTGTTCGCAGCCAGCCCCGACCGCGCACAGACCTTCAGTGCGGAAGCCGCAGGTATCTACCTGGACTACAGCAAGAACCTGATGAGTGCGGAAACCCTGCAACACCTGCTGGACTACACCGACACTGCAACACTGAAAGCGCGCATCCAGGCCCTGCTGAGTGGCACCCCCATCAATAACACCGAGCACCGCCCGGCACTGCACACGGCCCTGCGCTTTCAGGGCGAGCCGCAGACGGAGCACGAACAGGCTGTGGCCGATTGCCGCGCGCAGATGGAATCCTTCGCAGAGCAGGTCCACAGCGGCGCCTGGACCGGCTTTGACGGCAAGCGTATTCGCCACGTGGTCAATATCGGTATCGGCGGCTCGGACCTGGGCCCGCGCATGGTGTGTGAAGCCCTGCGCCCCTGGCACAAAGCGGACCTCAAGGTGCACTTTGTCGCCAACATCGACGGTGCCGACCTGAGCGATACCATCGCCCAGCTGCCCGCTGAGGAGACTCTGTTCATCGTTGCCTCCAAGTCCTTCTCCACCCTGGAAACCCGCCAGAACGCGCTCTCAGCCCGCCAGTGGGTGCTCGACGCGGGCTGTGCAGAAAGTGATCTGGCGAAGCACTTCGTCGCCGTGAGCAGCAACATCGTGGCGGCGCAGGATTTCGGTATCGCCGCGCAGAATATTTTCCCGATGTGGGACTGGGTGGGCGGCCGCTACTCCCTGTGGTCCGCCATCGGCCTGCCCATCGCACTGGCATGCGGCTTTGACGTCTACAGCGATCTGCTGAAGGGCGCCAACGCCATGGATACCCATTTTGCCGAGGCGGACTTCTCCGAAAACCTGCCGGTGCTGATGGCGCTGATCCATTTCTGGTATCGCCAGTGCTGGGGCGCCGGCAGCCTCGCGGTACTCCCCTATGCACAGCGCCTGGCCAAGTTCCCGGCGTGGCTGCAACAGCTCGACATGGAGAGCCTGGGCAAGAGCGTCACCCGCGATGCGCAGCCCCTGCCCTACCCCAGCGGCAGCGTGATCTGGGGCGCGGAAGGCAGTAACGGCCAGCACTCCTTCCACCAGCTGCTGCACCAGGGCACGGACATGATTCCGGCGGATTTCGTCGCGATCAAACAACCGACTTCGGAACTGGTAGAGCAACACCAGTGGCTGCTGGCCTGCTGTCTGAGCCAGAGCCAGGCGTTGCTCAAGGGCAAGTCCCTGGCGGAAGCGCGCAAGGAGCTGGAAGCCTCAGGCCACACCCACAAAGAGGTCCATCAGCTGGCACCACACAAGGTGATTCCGGGCAACCGCCCGAGCAATACGCTGATTCTGGAAAAACTCGATCCGTTCCACCTGGGCAGCCTGCTGGCGCTGTACGAGCACAAGGTATTTACCTTTGGCTGCCTGCTGGATATCAACCCGTTTGATCAGTGGGGCGTGGAGCTGGGTAAGGTGCTCGGCAATGCGGTGCACGATGCGATTGAGGGAGAAATTCCGGAGGATTGGGATGGGTCTACGGCCCATCTTCTAAAACTGCTTTTGAAATAATTCAGGTTCAAGTGGTAACCGCTTAGGAAGCCCGGTGGCGACAAAGCACTGGGTATCTGTTTTCAAAACCGCTGTAGATACATCCCTGTACGCTGCGTCGGCAACATCCCTGTTGCCGACGCTTTTGAAAACAGATCCCCAGCACTTTGCCTTCGCATCTCGTCCTGCGCGTTGCCCCACAAGAAATTACCCCCTAGCCTGAGCGACACGAAACACTTCGAATTGAAGGTGGAGTGCCGGGTGCGGGTTTTCAGGAGCGTCGCAAACAGGATGTTTGCGCCGCAGCGCCCAGGGATGGGTTCACAGCGGTCCTGAAAACCCGCAC
>Ga0207814_100459_pt1 | contig 22395 bp, 20 predicted proteins | sample TtaePargueraPR_7_FD_187755 | JGI IMG/M metagenome (GOLD analysis project Ga0207814, IMG submission 187755) | Aerobic enrichment media microbial communities from Bioluminiscent Bay, La Parguera, Puerto Rico - Tt and P1 (2) (SPAdes) | ecosystem: Environmental > Aquatic > Marine > Unclassified ... | reverse complement strand
ACCGGCGAACCCTGTGTTCATGTTCCGCCGCAACAAGAAATACACGCCGACCGCCGGCGCAGCGTAGATGATGGAAAAGGCCGTCAGGAACCCGTAGTTGATGGCCCCTTGCTGGCCGAAAGCCGCGTAGAGCCCGACTGACATTGGGAAAGCGTCCTGCACCCGCGCAAAGATCAGCGGCAGCAGGAACTCGTTCCACGCCCCGGTGAAGCTGAAGAACCAGACCACAGCGATACCGGCCCGCGACATGGGCAAGACGATTCTCGTGACGATCTGAAGAAGGCTGGCACCCTCCACATAGGCTGCTTCCTCAAGTTCGATCGGTACCGTGTCGAAGAAGTTTTTCAGCAGCAGCAGGGTGAAGGGCAGGTTGAGAATGGTCAGCGCGATGATGACGCCGAGCTGGTTGAGGAGGCCCGTGCGTTGTGCCGTGAAATAGAGCGGCACCAGAACGCCCGCGGCCGGCAGCATGCGCAGAAGGACAAGGGTCCAGAGAAAGGCGTTGCGACCGGGAATTTTCAGCCGTGATAACGGGTAGGCGGCAGAGATGCCGACAATGACGCTGAGCGTGGCCGTGCCGGCGGCGATCAGCATGGAATTGATGAACTGGCGCCCGGCATTGCCGCTCACGGCCAGGCCGAAATTGTCAAACCCAACGACGCTGGGAATCTCCAGCTGCCCCGTCGAGAGCGGGTTGAAGGCATTGAGTATGAGCCATGAAAACGGGCTGACCCAGATCACGGCCATGAAAGTGAGCGCAATTGCGGTGAGGCGGGAGGGACGGTTTTCTTCCATCACTTCGGCTCCCGCAGCAGGCGTAGATAGAACAGGGACAGGACACCGACGATCAGCAGCATGGCGACCGAGATCGCCGAGCCAAAGCCAAGATTGCCGCGCGAAAAACTCTGATTGTAGAGAAAAACGGCAAGGGTTTCGGTCTGCCGGCCCGGGCCGCCGCCGGTCATGGCAAAGATCAGCGGGAAGTATGTGAAGGTCCAGATGGTGATGAACAGCATGTTGGTGGCGATATGCGGCCGGATGATCGGCAACTGCACCAGCCAGATGCGTTGCAGGGGCGTGGCGCCATCGACCTTGGCGGCCTCGACCACCTCGCGTGACACCGAGTCCAACGCGGCGGTGAACAACAGATAGGACCAGGCAGTGCCCTTCCAGATATTGGCAATGGTGACGACGGGCAGGGCGTAGTCATTGATGAAATTGACCGGTGGGAGACCCAGCGGCGTGATGATGAGCTGGTTGATCAACCCGGTTTGCGCCGTTGTCGCCGACCAGAGGAAGGCGGCCACGATGTCGGGCAGGAGCCAGCCCAGCATGATGCAGACCTCAACGACGCTGCGCAGGGTCGAGCGCGATCCACGCAAGGCGGCCGCGAGCAGAAAACCAAGAACCGACTGGCCGACAATGGCCGAGAAGAAGACGAAGATGACGGTGGTCCAGAGCGATTCCAGAAAGCCGCGGCGGGTGAACAGGCGCTCGAAATTCTCCAGCCCCACCCAGCTCCACTCGACACTCTTGCGCCCCACCAGTGCCAGGTCCGTGAAGCTGAAGGCAAAGGCCCAGGCGGTGAAATAGAGCAGGAGGCCGATCAGCAGAATGGCGGGCAGCATGCCCAGTCCGAGCACCCAGAGATTGCTGGTTAGCCAGGGATTGGCCTGGTTCTTCATCTAAGCCTCTTGTGTGCGCAGCCGCCAGGATTTGCCGGACGGCGGTTGTCGCGCCGGGGCAGAAAGAGAAAGGCCGGCGACACCATGGAGGACGATATGGTGCCGCCGGAAGTGGGGTCGGGTTACTCGTAGTTCATGACGTTTTCTTCGCCGAACTCGTCGACGAGAGCGTCATGATATTCCTGGATCGCGTCCTCAGGCGTAACGCCATCCAGAATGTCGGCGGTGGCCTGCTGGATCAGGGCCGAGACGGTCTGATAGCCGGGGACGGTATCGCGACCGGTGGTGTCGGCGGCCAGCTTTGTCGCTTCGGCCAGGAATGGATCGGCCGTATATTCCGGGGATTCGGAGATATCGGTGCGGACCGCCATACGGTGGTTCGCCAAGGTCCATTCCCTGAAATTGCCTTCGTCGAAGATGGAGGTAATCAGCTTGAATGCCATGTCCTTGTCGGCGGCATTGGCGTTGATGCCAATCGTCCATCCGCCCGAAATATTCGTGGTTGCCTTGGCGCCTTCCACGCCTGATCCGGGCCATGGTGTCCAGGCCACCAGAGCGTCACGCTCTTCGCGGCTTGGCGGATTGTTGCAGTCCCAGAGGCATGCATCCTCCCAGGATCCGGAGGCAAGAATGCCCAACTCGTCCGCCGCGAGAGCTGCGCGCACGGCCGCCCCGATATCGGTGGCATAGTTGAGTTCGGCTGTGTTCAGCTCGCGCTCGACATAGACCTGGTAGAAGAAATCGAAGGTGCGGCGCAGAGCGGGGCTGTCGCCGATCCACTGGCCGGTTTCCCGATTGAGCAGGCGGTTGCGGTCGCCTTCGGGAACGTCGGCGCCGAGTAGCGCCATATAGACGCCCTGCATCGTGGCCGCTTCGCCCTGCTTGGTGCCGGCGGGCAGCTGGAAGGGATAGCGCACGCCCGCATCCTTGAGTTTTTGTGCGGCGTCGAGCACATCGTCCCAGGTCTCGGGTGCCCACGGCGTGGAGATGCCGGCTTTCTCGAAGTTTGAGAGATCGTACCAGAGCATGCGCACGTCGGTATCGGTGGGCAGGGCATAGACCTGGCCCTGATAGGATGCGACCTCGAGCAGACCCGGCATGTAATATTGGAACTGGTCCCAGCCGGCGAGCAGCTCGTCGAGCGGATGCAGGTAGCCGGCCGAGGCCAGCTCGGACACCATGAAGCTGTCCATCAGGTTGACGTCCGCAGCGGTGCCCGCAGCAAGGTCCAGCGCAATGCGCTGGTCGTAGCCCTGGCCGGGCAGCTTGATGGCGTTGACGGTCTCGCCGGTTTCGGCCTCGAAGGCCGCAATGCCGGGTTCGACCAGTGCAGCGATCCATTCGGCATACATGAACGACACTTCGGCCCGCGCCGGTCCGGCGATGGCGGCGGTCATGGCGAGTGATGCCACGCCGGTCAAAAGCACTTTCTTGAGCATTATTCCCTCCCTGTTTGTGCTGCCGTGCTGCCACGGCACATGCCGGCTCCTCTCCCGGCGCGTGGCGTAACAAATCACATTCAATGCAACGTTGCAATTAGGTAAGGAGGGGTCACGTACATTCATTCAGAAATTCGAACAATAGTATTGCAATCCAGTATTTTAGGAGAAGCTTCGGCGCGACAGGGTGAGGGTTATATCGATTGCATCGTTGCAAGAATGTTTGGTACACAGCCGCATTCGCCTCTGCTATGTAGGGGCAGGGGACTAGGCAGCATGCAGAAGAACAGGCCCGGACAAGCGGTTCCGGGGCGCGTCACACTCAAGACCATAGCCGAGGCGACAGGGTTGAGCCTGTCCACGGTCTCCCTGTCGCTCCGCGGCGGGACCACGCTGAAGCAGGAAACGCGCGACAAGGTTGCCGCGGCCGCCAAGGCGCTGGGCTATGTGCCGGACCGGGCCGGGGTGCGCCTGCGGACCGGCAAAACCAACGTCTTGGCATTGGTGCTGGATGGCGCGGAGGACTCTATCGACTTCGCGCGACAGATGATCCAGGGCATAGGGCAGGCCATCAAGGGGACGCCTTATCACCTGACGGTGACCCCGGAATTCGACCGGCGCTCGACCGACACCATTCGCTACATTCTTGAGCATCGCAATGCCGACGGCGTCATCATCACCCATACTGGTCCGCGCGACCCGCGGGTGCAGATGATGGTAGATGCGAACTTTCCCTTCGTGAGCCACGGGCGTACGGAATTCTTCACGCCCCATCCCTATCACGATTTCCACGCGGAAGCCTTTGCGACCATGGCCGTGGAGCGGCTGGCGGGTAAGGGGTGCCGCAAGGTCATGCTGGTGATTGGCGATGATCGCACCACGAACTACCACAATATCGTCACCGCATTTCACAAGTCGGCGGCCCGCAATGGTCTGGAAACGGCCCTGCTGGAAAGCACGCGGGGACTGACTCCGGCTGAATTGCGCGGGATTGGCGTCGAGCTTGCGCATTCGGCCGACCGGCCGGATGGCCTGATCTGCGACAGCGAGACGCGCACGATTGCCCTCTTGGGCGGGTTTATGGAATCCGGTCTCGTCGTCGGGCGGGACCTGCATCTGGTCTACAAGCAGACATCGGGCATTCTGCCCACCATGTTCCCGCGGCTGGACAGCATTCGCGAAGATATAGTGGCGGCGGGCGTCGAGCTGACGCGACTGTTGCGATTGCGCATCGAAGGCGCGCCGGCAGAAGAGCTGCAGACCCTGTCCGAACCGCAGCCGCAGTGGCGCAGCGGTGATTGAGGTCAGTTGCCGGGACGCGACACTGAATTGCGCAGGATAAGTTCGGCCCGGAGCAGGACTTCGCGCGATTTGGGTTTCTCTCCTGCCAGCAAAGTCAGCAATAGTTCCATGGCGGCTTCGCCCATGCGATGGCGCGGCTGCTTCATCGTGGTCAGCGATGGAGTGATGAAGCTGGCAAAGGAAATGTCGTCAAAACCCATCACCGAAAATTGCCGCGGCAGGTCATAGCGGCGGGCATTTAGGGCGATGATGACACCCATGGCGGTGGCATCATTGACGCACAGGAAAGCGGTGGGCAGGGCGTCGCGCACGAACATCAGCTCCGCTGCAGCGCGGCCGCTCTCGGTGGTGCCGTCGCCGTCGATGATGAGGCGCGGATCGATCTGGATGCCCGCGCCGCCGAGTGCGGCTCTATAGCCCTCTTCGCGGAGCCGGTTGATCTCGCGATTGGGCGCGTGACCGACAAAGGCAATGCGCCGGTGCCCCTGTGAGATCAGGTGCTCCGCAGCGACCCGGGCCCCCTCGAAATTGTCGACGCCGACAAATGGGATGTCCTGTCCCAATACGGGCTCATTGACTGCCACCATCGGGGGCAGGCGCGCCTCCGTCGGCGATTGCGCAAGCCCGAAGGGTAGATGTCCGGTGAAGAGGATCAACCCATCCGCCTGGTTGGAGCTGATGAAACGCAGATAGTCGGTTTCGCGGCTCGGGTCGTTCTGCGTATTGCCGATCAGGAGGCCATAGCCACGCTTGCTGGCCTCGGTCTCCAGCCCCACCAGGATATTGGAGAAGTTCGGGTCGCCCACATCCGGGGCCAGAATGAGAATCATGTTGGATCGCCGCATGCGCAGCGACCGGGCCATGGCATTGGTGGTGTAGCCGGTGCGGGCAATGGCATCGATGACGCGGCGGCGCGTGGCGTCGGCGACCTTGGTCGGCTCGTTGATGGCGCGGCTGACCGTGGCGATGGAGACCCCGGCCATGGCGGCTACATCTTCAATCGTGGCCAGCTTTTGCTGAAGCACCGCGCCCTCCACCTCCGCGCCGAGGCCTGGGCCCCAACGCAATTCTGCCTTTAGCAGACGCCGCAGCTTTAGCCATGGGCGCTCCACAGGCATAAACCGATTTCGCTCACTGTAAACCTTTACATAAATCATGAAAACCTTTACATCATCGGATTAGGGCGAATGAGTGCTGCATCAAGCGGGGCCGGGCTCGGGGAGGAAAGCGATATGGCCGAAGCGCCGGACACATCTGTGCCGCCGATTCTGTCGGCAAACCGCATCTCGAAATCCTTCGGCGAAATTCCGGTGCTGTTCAGCATCGATTTCGACATTCGTCCCGGCGAGGTCCACGCCATTATCGGCGAGAATGGCGCGGGCAAGTCGACCCTGATCAAGATCCTCTCCGGCATCGAACAGCCCACCTCGGGCACGATCACCTATGATGGCCAAAAGGTTGTGCTGCCTCCAAATGGCGAGGCGGCAGCCATGGGCATCGTGGTCATTCACCAGGAACTGCTGCTGGCCGAGCACCTGACGGTCGCCGATTCCATATTCCTGGGGCGCGAACTCAAATCCGGTCCCTTCCTCAAGCTTCGGGATATGCGCGAACAGGCACGGGCCATTCTCGACACGCTGCATGTGTCGATCGACCCAGATGCACGGATCAATACGCTGTCGGTGGCCGACAAGCAGATGGTCGAGATCGCCAAGGCCATCAGCCGCGACGCGCGCGTCATCATCATGGACGAACCGACCGCCGTGCTTTCGGTGGCTGAAAGCCGCACCCTGTTCGAACAGGTGCGCCGACTGACCGCCAAGGGCGTGGCGGTGATCTTCATCTCGCACAAGCTCGACGAGATCATGGAGCTGGCCGATCGGGTGACGGTGCTGCGCGATGGGCAGTTGATCGCCACGGTCGGCACGGAAAACCTGACGCCGGATTCCATCGCCCAGATGATGGTCGGGCGCGAATTGTCCAATCTTTATCCGCCCAAGCATGAGCCCGACGTGGATGCCGATGTCGTGCTTTCGGTGCGCGATCTGGAAGCGCCGGGCATTTCAGGCATCTCCTTCGACCTCAAGCGCGGCGAGATACTGGGCTTTGCCGGACTGATTGGCTCGGGGCGCACGGCAGTGGCCGAGGCAATCGTGGGATTGACCAAGAAGTCCGGCGGCGCGGTGAGCGTGCAGGGTGCCCCGGCCGAATTTGCCGATGTCTCCAAATCCGTTGCGGCGGGCCTGGCCTATATGACCAAGGACCGGAAGGGGCGGGGGCTGCTGCTCAATGCAGGCCTCCAACCCAATCTGACGCTCCTCACGCTGAAAAAACACCTCCGCATGGGTTTCCTGGATGGTCGAAGCGAGGAGCAGGCGCTGGACCGCGCAGTGCGGCGCTTCGATATCCGGGCGCGTGATCCCTCGGTCCAGGTGGGTAAGCTCTCCGGCGGCAATCAGCAAAAGCTGATGCTGGGCAAGACCATGGAGAGCGAGCCCGAGATCGTCATCATGGACGAGCCGACGCGCGGCATCGACGTGGGCACCAAGCAGCAAATCTATCACATCATCGCGGCGCTGGCCGCCGAGGGGAAGGCGATCATCGTCATCTCCTCGGAAATGCAGGAAGTCATAGGCCTTTCCCACCGTGTCGTCGTCATGCGCCAGGGGCGCATGGCCGGGGTGCTGGAGGGCGCGGAAATTACCGAAGCCGAGATCATGCGTTACGCGGCCGGCATCAAGCAGGGTGGAGAAAATGAGCGTCTCAGTGCCTGATACGGCAAGCAAGCAGCACAAGGGCTTCCGGCTCGACCTCAAGACCGCAGGGCCGCTGCTGGCGCTGATCCTGCTGATCGTCCTGGGCTACAGCCTCAACCCGCTGTTCCTGGGGGAAGGCAATGTCACCAATTTGCTGACCCGCTCGGCCTTTATCGGCATTATCGCGGTCGGCGCGACCTTTGTGATCACCGCCGGCGGCATCGACCTGTCGGTCGGCTCCATGGCCGCCTTCATTGCGGGCATGATGATCATCATCATGAACGCGGCGGTCGACAGCATGGGTGCGTCCATCTGGACGGTGCTGCTGGGCATTGGCTGCTCGGTGATCCTTGGTGTCGGCGCGGGGTTCATCAACGGTTTCCTGACCACCAAGGGCAAGATCGAGGCCTTTATTGTGACGCTGGGCACGATGGGCATCTATCGCTCGTTGATCACCTATTTCGCCGATGGCGGCACGCTCTCGCTCAATAGCGGTGCACGCGAAATCTACCGCCCGGTCTACTATGACAGCTTCATCGGCCTGCCTTACCCGGTGTGGGTGTTCATCATCGTGGCCGTGATCGGCTGGGTGCTGATGAACCGCACCGCCTTTGGCCGCTATTGCATGGCCATCGGTTCCAATGAACAGGTGGCCCGCTATTCCGCCATCAAGGTCGATCGCGTCCGCACCTGGACCTATATTCTGCAAGGTCTCTGCGTCTCGCTGGCCACCATCATCTATGTGCCGCGCCTCGGTTCGGCGTCCTCGGCAACCGGTGTGCTCTGGGAGCTCGAAGCGATCGCCGCGGTGATTATCGGCGGCACGATGCTCAAGGGCGGCTACGGTCGCATCGGCGGCACCGTGATCGGCGCGCTGATCCTGACGGCCATCGGCAACATTCTGAACCTTACCGATATCATCTCGAACTACCTCAATGGGGCGGTTCAGGGCGTGATCATCGTGGCAGCGGTCTATCTGCAGCGCGGCAGCCTCGGGCGGCGCGGCAGGAAGGCCGAATAGCCAACACAGTTCCCAAGCCCTCGTGGCTGGGCTCAACCGGCGCCAAGCGCCAATTTCTAGGGAGGAACTACCCATGTCTATCAAGGCATTGACCCTGGCCCTGGCGGCAACGACCGCTTTGGCCGGCTCGGCACTGGCTCAGGACCAGGTCAAGATCGGCGTCTCCATTCCGGCCGCTACGCATGGCTGGACCGGTGGCCTGAACTGGCACGCCCAGGAAGCCGAAAAGCGCCTGGAAGCCACCTATGACAATATCGACATCGTGCTGGTGACGGCCGACAGCCCGGGCGACCAGGCCAGCGACATCGAGGATCTGGTTTCCGTGCAGCAGATCGACGCCCTCGTGGTGCTGCCTTTCGAATCCGACCCGCTGGTGGAACCGGTCCGCCAGGCAAAGGAATCCGGCGCTTTCATCACCGTGGTTGACCGTGGCCTGCCCGATACCTCGATCCAGGACGTCTATGTCGCCGGCAACAACACCGAACTGGGTGCAGTCTCGGCCGAATACTTCAAGACCCGCCTGGGTGATGGCGACAATATCGTGATCCTGCGTGGTATCCCGACCGTCATCGACACCGAGCGCTTCGATGCCTTCATGGCCGGCATTGAAGGCTCCGGCATCAACGTGCTGGACAACCAGTTTGCCAACTGGAACCGCGATGATGGCTTCGAAGTGATGCAGGACTTCCTGTCGCGCTTCCCGGACATCGACGGCGTCTGGGCGCAGGATGACGACATCGCCATGGGCGTGGTGGAAGCCGTGCGCCAGGCCGGTCGCGAAGACGAAATGTTCATCGTCGGCGGCGCCGGCATGAAAGACGTCATCAAGGGTATCATGGACGGCGACGAGTTGATCCCGGTCGACGTGCTCTATCCGCCCGCCATGATCGCCACGGCCATGGATGTGACCGTTGCCAACTTCACCTCCAATGGTCCGGTTCAGGGTGAGTACATCCTGGGTGCGCCGCTGGTGACACCGGAGAACGCCGAGCAGTTCTATTTCCCGGACAGCCCGTTCTGAGGCCGGATACAGCAACTATAGAGGGGCGCCATTGGCGCCCCTTTTCTTTTGAGATCAACGCCTTGGCCCGTCGTCAGGGTGACACGCGAATCCAGCTATGTCTCCGCCCGAGTTCCGGGCGATGCCCGCCTTCCTTGGCGTTGCGGGGGCTCACCAGTTTTGTGCGTTCTCAGGCGTTACCAGGCGTGTATCCGGCTTCGCGGATGGCCTCTTCGCCCTTGGCGCGGTCGCCGGTGAAGCTGACTTTATGGGTGCCCAGATCGATTTCGACCTGGGTGCCCGGCAGAGCCGTTTCCAGTGCTTGCCGCACCGTACCTACGCAGTGACTGCAGGTCATGTCGTTGACGGTAAGCGTGGTCTTGTCGGTCATGTCAGTGTCCTTTGGTCTGGCTGCCTGCCGGGGTGCCGGCAAGATCATCGAGAATGGGGCAATCGGGCCGGTTGTCGCCGGCGCAGCAGTGGACGAGATGGCGCAGTGTTTTTACCATGCCCTGCAGCTCGTCGATCTTGGCTTCAAGCGCCTGGATGTGGCCGCTGGCGATGTCCCTGACTTCGGCACTGGCTCGGGAGCGGTCCTGCCAGAGGCCCAGCAGTGCCGCCGTTTCCTCAACGGAGAAGCCCAGCGTTCTTGCGCGCTTGATGAAGCGCAGCACATGCACCTCGTCCGGCCCATAGACGCGGTAGTTGCTGTCGGTGCGCGAAGGCGGGGAGATGAGTCCGATCTGCTCGTAATAGCGGATCATCTTGGCCGAAACGCCCGATTTCTGCGCGGCCTGTCCGATGTTCATGCGTCCACTCCCCGGACCGAACGCAGGCGCTGCGCATTGCCCACCACAAAGACAGAGCTGAGCGCCATGGCGCCGGCGCCGATCATAGGGGAGAGCAGAATGCCAAAGGCGGGGTAGAGAGCCCCGGCAGCCACCGGAATGAGAATGGCGTTATAGCCAAACGCCCAGAACAGGTTTTCCCAGATATTGCGCAGGGTAGCGCGGCTGACCTTCAGCGCATTGAGGACGCCTTTGAGATCACCGCCGAGCAGCACCACATCGGCGCTCTCGATGGCCGCATCGGTGCCCGAACCAACGGCAATACCGATATCGGCTTCCGCCAGGGCCGGGGCATCATTGATGCCGTCCCCGACATAGGCAACGACCCGATTGCCCTGACGCAGCGACTTGATCGCGTCCACCTTGTCGGCAGGTAGGACTTCGGCCCGCACCTCGTCAATGCCGAGTTGCGCAGCAATGGCCCTGGCTGTGCGTTCATTGTCTCCCGAGATCATCGCGGTTTTCAGACCCATGCCATGCAGGGCCTCGATGACCGCCTTGCTGGTCGGCTTGACGGTGTCGGCCACCACGATGGCGGCAGCTAGCTTGTCATCGATGGCCGCGAACACGGGCGTCTTGCCCTCGGCGGCGAGCTTGTCGATGGCCTCCGAGAAATCGGAAAAGTCCAGGTGGGCCATGTGGCGCTGCGAGCCCACCGCCACAAGACGCCCATCGACCCGGGCGGTGACGCCGGTCCCAGGATTGGAGCTGAACTCGGTGACGGTGCCCAGAGTGAGGCCTGCCTTCTCGGCGGCGGCGGCAATTGCGGAGCCGATGGGGTGCTCGGAATGACTCTCGACCGCCGCCACCAATGCCAGGACCTCATCATGCTCGAAATCATCGTCAAGGATAAGATCGGTCAGCTCAGGCTTGCCCTCGGTCAGCGTGCCCGTCTTGTCGAAGGCCACGATCCCGGCATCGCGAAGCTGCTGCAGCGCCTCACCCTTGCGGAAGAGAACGCCGAGTTGTGCCGCGCGACCGGTGCCGACCATGATGGACATCGGCGTTGCCAGGCCCATGGCGCAGGGGCAGGCGATGATGAGCACGGCAACCGCGTTGACCAGAGCATAGGTCAGCGCCGGATCGGGGCCGAGCCAGAACCAAACAATGGCCGTAAGGATTGCAAGGCCGATGACAATCGGCACGAAGACCGCCGTTATCCGGTCGACCACCGCCTGGATGGGCAATTTGGCCGCCTGGGCGTCTTCGACCATGCGGATGATATGGGCCAGCATGGTATCGGCGCCGACCTTGGTGGCGCGGAAGCTGAAACTGCCCGAAGTGTTGAGCGTACCGCCCACCACGCTGTCACCAACAGTCTTGGAGACAGGCAGCGGTTCGCCCGAGATCATCGACTCGTCGATATGGCTGGCTCCTTCGATGACTTCGCCATCCACGGCGATCTTCTCGCCGGGGCGGACAAGCACCACATCGCCGACCTTTACCGCTTCAACCGGCAGCTCAACCGCCTCGCCATTGCGCTGTACGCGGGCCGTCCTGGCCTGTTGCTGCACCAGCCGCCCAATGGCCTCGCCTGTGCGTCCCTTGGCAATGGCCTCGAGCCAGCGACCGAAGAGGATCAGCGTCACAATGACGGCGGCCGCCTCGAAATAGACATAGCGGGTTTCCGCCGGCACCAGCTGCGGCGCGAAGGTGACGATGCTCGAATAGAGCCAGGCCGCCCCGGCGCCCAGAGCCACCAGAGAGTTCATCTCTGGCGCGCCGCGCAGAAGGGCGGGAAAACCAATTTTGAAGAACCGCAATCCCGGAACGAACAACACGAAGCTGGCAAGAACGAAATAGGTCACCCACAGCACGTCCATTGAGACGACGGACATGACCCACATATGGAAGGGCATGTAGGCGTGGCCGATCATTTCGATCAGGAACAGGGGCAGGGTCGGAATAGCCGCGATGATGACGTCGCGCTTGAGGATGGCGGCATCTTCGTCGTGGTGGTGCATATGATCATGCGCCGGGGCTTCGGGCTGGCGCAGGCTGCCCTTGTAGCCAACCTTCTGGACTGCCTGGAGCAGGGCGTCGACATTGCCGCCTGAGACGGTGGCGCGTTCAGTGGCCAGATTGACCGAAGCCGCTCCCACTCCAGGCACCTTGAGCAAGGCCTTCTCCACGCGGTTAACGCAGGAGGCACAGGTCATCCCCTCGATATCGAGAGAAATCGACGTAGATTTAGGGTTGTGATGGACGTGTTCATTCATGGCAGGTCACCTCGTCCATCAGCATATAGACCTTCCCATGATGGTAAGGTCAAGGGGTGAGGTTCGTGCCGGCTTCAGCCGGTGGGGGCCACCAGCGCATAGCCATTCGCCGCGATGTCCGCCTCGATATCGGCGGCGCGCGCGCCCAGCAGCCGGTCATCGGTCATGGTGGTCGCAAAATGCCGCCACTCGGTGCCCTGAAGGTGCCGAGGGATGGCCGCTTCCGGTCCGAGCGGCAACACCAGAAGCTTGGGCGGATTTTCCTCGGTTCCAGCCGAAATGAAGACGTTCACCTGCATGCGCTTCTCCCTGCCCAGTTCAGGTTATTGCCGGTTGGCCCGCTTCGGTCGGTTTGCTTTCACGCCGACCTGTCGGGCAAGCAAACGCTGCGACCAGTTGGCACAGCGACATTCTTGCGACTTATGTCGTGGCTTGGCCAAGCGTACTTCTTGTGAAGTCAGGAGCATTTCCAATGCAGACACTTCGCAAGGACATTCATAATTCCGATGTTCCGCTATTATGTCAAAGTTGCGAGGCGCGGCACCAAGGGATTTGCGGTGCGCTGACACCGGAACAATTGCTCGAAATGTCCAAGCACACGCGTCGCGTCAACCGTGTGGCGGGCGAGGAATTGATGGCCGACGCCATGCCCATCGCTACCTACGCTAATGTGCTGCGCGGCGTGGTGAAACTGACCAAGGTGCTCGAAGATGGCCGCCAGCAGGTGGTGGGCCTTCAATTCGCGCCTGATCTGCTGGGGCGTCCCTTTGCTTCTGAGAGCCGCGTGTCGGCGGAAGCCGCCTCCAATGTGGAACTCTGTCTCATCCCCAAGGCGCGTTTCGAAGCCATTCTGGAGGAGAATGCGGCGCTTGAGCACCGGGTGATGATGCAGGCACTGCGCGAGTTGGATGAGGCGCGCGACTGGATGGTGACGCTGGGCCGCAAAACCGCAGCCGAGAAAGTCGCCAGTTTTCTCTATCTGATTGCAACCCACATAGACCCCGCAGAAGACGCAGTGACCAGCTTCGACCTGCCACTGAGCCGCGCCGATATTGCCGACTTTCTAGGTTTGACGGTCGAAACCGTCAGCCGGCAGATCAGCCGGCTCAAGGCGGACGGCGTGATTGAAATCGTCAATTATCGCCACGTTTCGGTTCCCGACCTGGCGCGTCTGAGGTTGCGCTGCGGCTAGGCAAGCTTGCCGTGCTCCAGGGTCAGCACGCGGTCGACAGTACCGTCAGGAATGCTTGCGTGAGTGACCATGATGACGGTGCGATCCTTGGCGGCGGTGGCCAGTACTTCGAAGAAGGCTTCTTCGGTTTCCCGGTCCAGCGCATTGGTCGGCTCATCCAGCAGAAGCACAGGCGCTCCGGAGAGCAGCGCGCGCGCCAGACATAGGCGGCGCGCCTGTCCGGCCGAAAATGTCCGTCCGGCTTCGCCAATGATCGTATCGAGCCCCTTGGGCAAGGTCCGAATATGCCCATCCAGCTGCGCCTTGGCCAGGGCCTGCCAGAGGGCGTCTTCATCGGCATCGGCTCGGCCGATGAGCAAGTTGTTGCGGATGGTGTCGATGAAGACCGGACTGTCCTGGCTGAGCAGGGCCATATTGGCATGGAGATCGGCGGTGCGAATGGCGGGAATAGGAGTGGACCCCAAGCGGATCGTGCCGGCTTGCGGATCGCTGAACCGCAGAAGCAGATGCAGCAGCGTGGTCTTGCCGCTGCCGCTGGGGCCGATGATGGCTACGCGCTCCCCTGCCGCGACCGAAAGGGTGATATCGTCCAGAACCGACGGCAGGCCGGGATAGGCGAATGTAACATGGTCGAGCGAAATGGTTTGATCAGACCTATCGATCACCACAGGCGAGGCGGGTTCGAGGACTGGCGTCGGCATTTCGGCAAGTGCCACCAGCCGCTCGGCGGCGGCCATGGCCTGAGTCGCCTTGCTGGTACTGCGTACGATGAGGCCCGTGACTTCGAAACTTCCCAGAACGGCCAACACCAGACCGGCCATTAGAGGCCCCTCGATCCGGCCACCCTCGAGCGCAACGAGACCGGCCCACAATGTCCCGACTAGGGCAATGGCCGCCAACACCTGGACGAGAAGGCTGCCAGCACTTGTGATGGCGCCCAGGCGCAGGTTGAGCCGTGATGTCTCCTCGCCCAGATACTCAAAGCGTTCCGCAGTGGTGCCCAGAAAGCCGAGCAGAAGCAGATCGGCATGCCCTTTCATCCCGTCCAGCACACCCATGCGCAGATCGGCGCGGGCCGCAACGCTCGCACGCCCCGCCCGGCGGCCTGCCGCCACCATGGCGGCAGGCACACCGAGACCGGCAAGAGCCAGTGCCAGGCCGTAGGGAAGCGCCGCTGCCGGCAGCAGGACCACCAACACGGCTGTTATGGCGCCACCCACGATCACGGCAGCCACCAAGGGGCCAATGGCGACGAGAAAGGCCGTGTCCAGAGCATCAACATCGGCGGTGAGGCGAGACACCAGATCGCCGTGCCGCAAAGAACGGTCGGGCAGAGGCAGACGCGGGAATAGGCGCTGAAACAGCCAGCCACGCAGATCCGACAGCAATCTGAGCGTGGCATTGTGACCGACGAGGCGCTCGCCATAGCGCGCCAGAATCCGCACGAAGGACAGGCCGCGTACCATCGCTGAAGGGACGAAGAGGTTGAAACCCAACCCCGCTGTGGTGAGGGCAGTGGCGGTGATGAACCAGCCCGAGGTTCCGAGCAGGGATACGCCCGCCACAAGCGTAATCAGGGACAGCGACAGGGCCAACAGCATGGCGCCGCTGCGTTGGCGGAAGAGCGGCAGGAAGGTAAGCAGCGCCTTCATGCAATATTCCTTTTCTGGTTCAGCAGCGGTGTACTCAGCAGAGTGCCGCCGACCAGCCGATAGGCCTTGTCCATACGCGCCGCGAGCGCCTCAGAATGGGTAGCGACGATCAGCGTGCGGCCGCGTGCATAGTCGAGCAGCCGCGTCACCACCTCCCGCTCCAGGGTCTGGTCGAGATGTGCGGTCGGTTCGTCGAGCAGGATGAGACTGGCATCGCGCAGGAAGAGGCGCGCCAGCGCAACGCGTTGCGCCTGCCCGCCCGAAAGGCCGACGCCGTCCTCGCCTACCAGGGTATCCAGACCTTCGGAGAGACCTCCGGCAAACCCGGAGACGTCAGCGTGCTCGGCAGCGCGTTCAATCTCCTGGCGCGTCGCCCCGGGCCGAGCCAGGGCAATATTCTCCGCTATGCTGGCATGAATGATCCGCGGCTTCTGGGTGAGTAGGAACGTGCGGCCACGCATTTCCGCCTCTGACCATTGGTCCAGGGGGCGCCCGTCGAGCAGGATGGAGCCGGTGTGATCACGCAGGCGGACGATGGCCTCGAGCAAGGTCGACTTGCCACTTCCACTCGGGCCGAGTAGCGCAACATTCTGCCCGGGGGATACATGGACGGAAATGTCCAATGCCACGCCGGCCATGTGGTCCGGGGTGCGCAATGTGACGTCCGAAAGGGTAACATCGATCGGCGAGCCGCTCCGCGGCGCGATATCGGCAAGAGTAACCGGCATGTTCGGACTGACGCCCAATTGCTGCGTGATCTCGGCGATGGCCGATCGAGCAGCAGCACGGTCATGGTAGTGGGAAGCGAACAGGCGCAGGGGGTTATAAACTTCGGGGGCCATGAGCAGCAGGAACATACCCAATTGCAGGGTCAGTGGACCGGAGCGTAGCTGGAGATAGTCGATGAAGGTGAGGCCGACATAGAGCGCAATACCCGCCACTCCCAACGCCGCAAAGAACTCGAGTACAGCGGAAGAGAGGAAGGCAATGCGCAACACTTTGATCGTGCGCAGGCGCAGGGCCTCGCTGGCGTCGACGATGCCAGCCGTCTCCGCTTGCTCGCGGCCGAAAAGCTTGAGTGTCAGCAGGCCCCGCAATCGGTCGGCAAAACGGCCGGTGAGATGGCTGAGCGCCCGGGCTTGACGGTCCGTGGCGATTTGTGCGCCCCATCCCACCAGCGCCATGAACAGCGGGATAAGCGGTGCCGTGACAAGAAAGAGAAGCCCGGCGACCCAATCGAGCGGAAGAATGACGGCGCCGAAAATTAACGGCAGTAGGGCGGCCTGGAGCGCGGCCGGAAGGTAGCGCGCGAAATAGCCTTCAACGGCATCGACCTGGTCGACAATGGCCGCGGCAGCTACGCCGGAGGGGGCAAGGTCAGTGGCGCGGGGCGGCCTTGCGAGCATCTGCGTGAACAGCGCCTGTCTGACATGGCGCTTGATGCGCTCCGCGCCCACCAGGCCCGCCTGCTCGCCAACAGCGCCCAGCAGTGCGCGGACCAGAAGCAATCCCAGGACGATAGCAACTGCTGGCATGAGCGCGCTTGCCGCTTCGCCGCCTTCGATGGCACGCCCCAGCACATCCGACAACGTCCAGGCCTGCCAGATCAGCAGGAGGCCGCCAAGGATAGGTGCTGACATGGCGAGGATGAGCGGGCCGCCGCCACGGCGGGCGATCATGTTCAGCGCTTTAGCGCCGGACTTGTCCTTTGGGGTGGTCACGGGGCCCCTATTGCCTGCTTGTCGGAGTTCCTGATGGCTCAGTGTCTATCTAGCGGACCGCAAGGCCAAGTGGCTTGATCTGAATCAAGGCAAAGACCAGTCTGTGGCAGCATAAGAGGGACATTGGCGGCCCCGACTCTGGCCGTCGCAACCAGAGAGTTCAAACGTGCCATGATCGACATGCTCGTCGTCGACCTCTCGCGATGGCAATTTGCCGCTACCGCGATGTATCATTTCATCTTCGTGCCGCTCACGCTGGGCCTGTCCTTTATGATGGCCATCATGGAGAGCGTCTATGTGATGACCGGACGCGACGTCTGGCGCAAGGCCACTCTGTTCTGGGGTACCTTGTTCGGCGTCAACTTCGCCATGGGCGTCGCCACCGGCATCGTCATGGAATTCCAGTTCGGCATGAACTGGAGCTATTATAGCCATTATGTGGGCGATGTCTTCGGTGCGCCGCTGGCCATTGAAGGCTTGATGGCCTTCTTCCTCGAAGCCACATTCGTGGGCCTGTTCTTCTTCGGATGGGACCGGCTGAGCAAGGTGGGGCACCTGGTCGTCACCTGGCTGGTGGCGCTGGGTGCCAACTTCTCTGCCCTCTGGATCCTCATCGCCAATGGCTGGATGCAGAACCCGGTCGGCGCAAAATTCAATCCTGACACCATGCGCATGGAAATCACCGACTTCATGGCGGTGATCTTCAACACGGTGGCGCAGGCCAAATTCGTGCACACGGTCAGCGCCGGCTATGTCTGCGGTGCAGTCTTCGTGCTGTCGATCTCGGCACTATTCCTGGTCAAGGGCAAGCATGTGGAAATGGCCAAGCGCTCCGCTGTCGTGGCTGCCAGCTTTGGCCTGGCCTCGGCCCTGTCGGTTGTCGTGCTGGGTGACGAAAGCGGCTATGTCGCCACCGAAAACCAGATCATGAAGATCGCGGCGCTCGAAGCGGCTTTCCACACCGAGCCGGCCCCTGCGCCCTGGACCATCATTGCCATTCCCGGCGCCGATGGTGAAACGGCCTGGTCGCTTTCGGTGCCGTGGGTCGGCGGCCTGATCACCACGCGCTCGCTCGACAAGGAACTGCCCGGCATTCACGAACTGGTGGACCGCGCTGGCGACCGCATCCGCTCGGGCATGGTCGCCTATGATGCGCTCGAGCAGATCCGCGCCGATGGCAGCAATGCAGAGGCACGGGCCGTGTTCGAGGAGCATTGGGCCGATTTGGGCTACGGTCTGCTGCTCAAGCGCTATCGCGATGATGTGCAGAACGCCACGGACGAGGAAGTCGCCATGGCGGCCCAGGACACGGTGCCCGATGTCTGGCCGCTGTTCTGGACCTTCCGCATCATGATGGGCCTGGGTTTCTTCTTCATCGCCTTCTTCGGCCTGTGGTTCTATCGCGCTTCGCGCGGCTGGATCGACACCAACAAACCCTTGCTGTGGTTCACGGTGTTCCTGCTGCCCACGCCCTGGATCGCCATTGAATCTGGGTGGTTCATCGCCGAGTTCGGGCGGCAGCCCTGGGTGGTGGAAGGCGTATTGCCGACCTTCTATGCCGCTTCGGGCCTCAGCGTGCTCGACTTGGTGTTGTCGCTGACCTTCTTCGTGCTCGTCTATACCGTGCTGCTGGTGATCATGATCATGCTCATGGTGCGGATCGTGAAAGCCGGCCCCAAGGAGAAGCTGTTCACCCAGGATGACGAAGACGACTTCGTCATCACAACCCTGCCTGCCACGCCCGCAACCAAGGAGCTTGGATCGTGAGTACCATTCCTCTCGACTACGAAACGCTGCGGCTGATCTGGTGGCTGCTGCTGGGTGTGCTGCTGATCGGCTTTGCCATCATGGGTGGGCGCGACCTCGGCGTCGGGGCACTGTTGCCCTTCGTCGCCCGTACTGACGAGGAGCGGCGCGTGCTGCTCAACCTCATCGGACCGACCTGGGAGGGCAACCAAGTCTGGCTGATCCTGGGCGGTGGCGCCATCTTTGCCGCCTTCCCGCCGCTCTACGCCGTCAGCTTCTCGGGCTTTTACCTCGCCATGATCGTGATCCTGCTGGCCCTGATCCTGCGGCCCGTGGGCTTCAAGTTCCGCGGCAAGATCGAGGACCCGCGCTGGCGCTCGGCCTGGGACTGGGGCCTGTTCATCGGCGGCTTCGTGCCGGCCCTGATCATGGGCGTGGCCGTGGGCAATGTGCTGCTGGGGGCACCCTTCCACTTCGATGACAGCATGCGCATCTTCTACACAGGTAACTTCTTCCAGTTGCTGATGCCCTTCGCGCTGCTGGCGGGGCTGGTGAGCCTGGGCATGATCGTCACCCATGGGGCCACCCTGATCCTTGGCCGTACCGAAGGAATCCTCGCCCAAAGGGCGCAGACCTATGGGATCTGGGCCGGGCTCGGGACGCTGGCGCTGTTTGCCCTGGGCGGCGTCTGGGTGGCGTTCATGAATGGCTATGCCGTCACTAGCGCCATCGACCCCAATGGTCCCATCAACCCGCTGGGCAAGACGGTGGAACTGGTGCAGGGCGGCTGGCTCAGCAATTACGGCACCTATCCCTGGATGATGGCGGCGCCAGCGCTGGGCTTTGTCGGCATGGCTCTCGCCGTGCTGGGGCTGATGGGCCGCTACCGCTGGCTGGCCTATCTGGGTAGCAGCGCCGGTATCTTCGGCATTGTTTCGACGGCCGGTGTCTCCGTGTTCCCCTTCTTCCTGCCCTCTTCGACCATGCCCAATGCCGGGTTGACCCTGTGGGACGCCTCGTCGAGCCACATGACCCTGTTCATCATGTTGCTGGCCACGCTGGTCTTCCTGCCAATCGTGCTGCTCTACACTGCCTGGGTGTTCCGGGTGATGCGTGGCACCGTGACCCCAGAGAGCCTGGGCAAGAACCCCAACGCCTATTAGGAGAACGACATGTGGTACTTTTCCTGGATATTGGGCCTGGGCCTGGCCTGCACCTTCGGCATTCTCAACGCCATGTGGTTCGAAATGCGCGAGGACCGGCGGCTGGCCCGCGAGCAGAAGCGCGACACCACAGCCGGCTAGTGCATGGCTGTTGACCGAATGGTCAAAAATCGAAAAGCCGGGTCTGGAGGTGTCTGGACCCGGTTTTTTCTTTTGTTTTCAACGTGTTAATTCGTCCGATGGGTTTGCGACTCTGTCGCCGTCCCACGGCGGCTGGGCGGCAATTTCGGCAGAAATGCCTCTTTCGTTTGCACCAGATGCATAACGGATGTGCACAATGGCCATCTACTAATCACGACCAGAGTGATCTAGATAAGGGTCATCAAACGAAGGGGAACCGAAATGAACATCGCCAAGAAGATTGCCGACTACGCCAAGTACCAGCGCACCCTGCGCGAGCTGAACAACCTCGACGCCCGCCAGCTGCACGATCTCGGCATCACCAAGGGTGACATCCGCGCCATCGCACGCGGCACCTACGTCGCCTAATCAGCGACTGTCGCCACAAGGCGGCACTCCAGACTGTCATCCGATGAAGGCGTCCACCCGGGCGCCTTTTGTCGTTTTTGACCCCGCTTTGGGCGAGGCGCCTTTGGTTTACCGAACCAGGTCTGCCACGACACAGCCCAGCGCGGTGACGAGATCGGTAGGGCGGATGCGAATCTGCAGGCCGCGCTGGCCGCCATTGAGGAATATCTCGTCGTAGAGCGTAGCCAATTCATCGAGCGCCGTAGGCACCTGCTTGCGCTGGCCGAGCGGGCTGATGCCGCCCACCTTGTAGCCGGTGAGGCGCTCGGCGTCGGCCGGTTTCATCATCTGGGCAGACTTGCCGCCCAGGGCGGCGGCCAGCTTCTTCATGTTCACTTCCTCGTCCGAAGGGACGATGGCGCAGATGGGCTTGCCGTCGAGCTCGGCCATCAGCGTCTTGAATACTTCGGAAGGCGATACGCCCATTGCCTCGGCGGCCTGCAGGCCGACACGCTCGGCATGGGGGTCGTATTCATAGTGGGCGAGGGTGAAGGGGATGTTCCCCCTCGCGAGGGCGATTGTGGCGGGGGTGGTTTTGGACATGGGGCTGTTTTAGGCCACTGCCCGCAAACGGCAAGCCTTAACGATCAAGGTCAAAGCGTCGAACCCAACGCGGATCGTCGGCCGGAGATTCATAGGCCTCAAGACCCACGTCCTTAAGTAAGTGCGGTTCGAGGTGCAGTGCTGCGACAGCGCGCCGGCGGCGGCGCTGCACCAGCGCTTCGGTTGCAGCATTGCGCAGGGCGGGGACAGGCACAAGCAGTGCGACTAGGGCTGGAATCGAGATCATTTTTCATTCACAGGCCTTATGGCCGGTGCCTCTATGTGGTTGACATGAGGCACAATCTGCCGCCGAATACTGCAGGTTTCCAACTAAACATCGATAAGCTGCCATAAGGAGATTTGATGCATGTCCTTGCCGCCACTGGCCGCGTTGCGCGCCTTCGAGGCGGTGGCGCGGCACCTCAATTTCACCCGTGCCGCCGAGGAACTGGGCATGACCCAGGCCGCTGTGAGCTACCAGATCAAGATCCTCGAGGAGCGCGTGGGCGCGCCGCTGTTCCTGCGCAAGCCGCGGCAGGTGGAACTGAGCGAAGCGGGGGCGCGGCTGGCGCCCGAGGTGGAACAGGCCTTTGACATATTGCGCAATGCCTTCGCGCGCTCGCGCGGGCAGATCGACGGCATGCTGGCCATCAGCGCCGTGCCCACCTTTGCCAGTCACTGGCTGGCACCCAATATCGGCCTGTTCCAATTGGCCCATCCCGACATTGCCGTGCGCGTGGAAAGCGCAACGCACCTGGTCGACTTTGCCGGCGAGGATATTGACGTGGTGATCCGGGCGACCAGCCGGGAGACCGAAGGCCTGGTCTGGCACCGCCTGCTCAAGGCGGAGTTCACGCCCATTCTCAGTGCAAAGGTGATCGAGGAATACCAGGTGCGCGAGCCGCGCGACCTGCTGCGCGTGCCGCAGGTGACGCCGGACGATCCCTGGCTCAGCAGATGGCTTGCGGCGCATGGCGTCGAAATGCCGGTCTCCGGAGACCGGCCCTTTGCCCGGCTGGGCATGCAGTTTCTCGAGGCGGCCGCCGTGGCGGCCGGGCGGGGCGTGGCCATGCTGACGCCGGCCTTTTACGGGGACGAACTGGCGGCAGGCCGGCTCGTGCAGCCGTTCAAGGCGGTGGGCTGGGACGGACACGGCTATTACCTCGCCTATCCGGTCAGCCGGAAGAACCAACCCAAGATCAGGGCCTTTCGCGACTGGATCATGGAGGCGACGCGGGAATTGCGCGAGAGCCAGACGGGCATGACGCTCTCCTGACACGCTATGGCCTGGCGTGCCCGCAGACTGGTTCCCATTCGAACAGGGGACCCCCATGACCGCCGCAGAACTCAACGCCATCATCGTCCGCGCCAAGGCCATGAGCTATGTCGGCGGTGGTGCGCGGACCCAGCCCAGCCGGCCCGGAGCCAACGATCTCAGTTGGTCCGAGGGCGAGTGGCGCTATCTCGACAGCTATTTCGGCGGCACGGATTTCCTGGGGCAGGAGGTGCTGTGGCGGGGG
>Ga0207814_100458_pt1 | contig 22410 bp, 15 predicted proteins | sample TtaePargueraPR_7_FD_187755 | JGI IMG/M metagenome (GOLD analysis project Ga0207814, IMG submission 187755) | Aerobic enrichment media microbial communities from Bioluminiscent Bay, La Parguera, Puerto Rico - Tt and P1 (2) (SPAdes) | ecosystem: Environmental > Aquatic > Marine > Unclassified ... | reverse complement strand
CAGCAGATACTCTGGCCAGTGCCGAGATTCGCGCACTGAGCCAGGAAGAAGCGGTGGAAGACTGGCTCGCGGATCGTATTAAAACCGTACAGGGCGGAGAGGGGCTCAGGGAATGGGGGGAAGACTCGGTGCCAGCGCTTGCCGCCATTGCCGAGCAGCGCGAGCGCCTGCTGTACCTCTCGCCTACCGAAGCGCTGGAACAAGTGCTGCTGGTTACCGGTGCGCGGGAACTGGTTACCCGCTGGAGCAAAACGCCATTGCAGGCCGAACTGCGCCTGAAGAACCTGGAGGCATTGCTGGTGCTGTCGGGCAAATATCTGGACCACTGCCAGACACAGAACCGCGCCGCCACCGTGCCCGGTTTAATCCTGTGGTTCCAGCAGCTTCACCAAGATGGGCAGGACAGTCAGGCAACGCCGGAAAAAGGCGCCGTCACGCTGCTCACCCACCACCGCGCGAAAGGGCTTGAATGGCCCGTCGTAATTGCTACAGACCTCGGTGCCACCGTGCGCCCGCGCATCTGGGGCCTGCGTGTAAAGCCCAATGCCGGTGGTTTCGATTTTCATGCCCCGCTGGCCGGCCGCAGTCTTTGCTACTGGCCGAGTTTCTTTGGTCGCCAGTCCAAAGGCGTACCGCTCAAGGCCGCGATTGAGAGCGGTGTCGAAGGCCAACAGGCACTGGCGGATGCTATCGAGGAAGACAAGCGCCTGCTTTATGTGTCCCTGACCCGCGCCCGGGATCACCTGATTCTGGTCAGTACCAAAAAGAATCCCACCAGGGGAGACTTCGGTCACTGGTGGGACTGTGTGGATACTCAGCTGCTGTTGCCTGAATCCGATTGCCTGACACTGCCAAACGGCAATCGGTTGGCGTGTTCGTTTGAGCAACAGCCGGAAGCGGAAAGCCCATTCACCCCGCAACAGGAGCAACTGCGCTGGCTGGGTGTAGGCCGTGCGAAAACTTCGACCACCTTTGTACCCCGTTACCTGACCCCGTCTGCAGCACCACAATTGGAGGGGGCGAGCATTGGTAAGTCCCTACAAATCGGCGAGCGTATCGCCCTGCATAAAAGCCCGGACATTACCCGTCTCGGCGAAGCCGTCCACGCAGTAATTGCAACCGCAATGACCGGTGGCGGAACCTCCACAGTGGTGACCGAGCGCGTGCTGCGCGATTTCGGTATGAGCGAATCCATCGCTGCGAGGGACGTGGAGGCGATGGTGTCGAAATTCCTCACCTGCATACAGGAGCAATTCCAGCCCCGGCGCAGTTTGGCAGAAGTACCCATCCACTACACCAACAGCGCCGGTCAGCAGTTACAGGGCTTTATCGACCTGCTACTGGAAACGGATCACGGCTGGGTAATTATCGACCACAAAAGCTCCCCCCGCGCCCGCAGCGAGTGGGAGCCTGAGGCTCTCAAGTATTCCGGTCAGTTGGATATGTACCGCCAGGCACTGTTGGCCGCTACCGGTAAACCGGTGATCGCTTGCTGGATTCACTTTGCTATCACCGGTGGATTGGTAGAAGTCAGATTGCCGCAGGCCGTGCCGGCTCATTGCTGAGTGACATAGTAAATGCGGGCAGGGAAAAGCGCTGCCTGCCCGCATTTCTCACCGCGTAATCTTGGTTTGCTGTTACACACCATTACACATGCGTTGAAATACATGACATTTCCATGCAAGTTCGGTAATTTGTCTGGCTGGATTTGTGAAGCGGTTCTCGCTTTTAGATGGTGTAACCAACTCAATAACCGAATAAAAATCACCCAAACAGGAAACTTCACGCGATTATGGAATTCGCCCAGATACTGAAAGATTGTGGCATAGACGCCATCGATGACCCGGAAACTACGGTCACCGCGTTTGACTACGAAATCAACGGAACCATATTCGATTCCGATTCGCCATTTGATATTGAACGTTCGGACTTGCAACGATTGCCCGAGGTGCTGGAAAGCATGGTTGTATGCAAGCTACGCCTGCTGCCGGGCAAAACGCGTTGGGAAGGGCTGCAATATCTCATGAAAACTTGGTACCGGTGGCTCGCGTACGACAAGTCAAAACACGAAAGTATCCACCGCAGTGAAAGTGTCTTTGGCACCGAAGTGAAAATATTCACTGTCGGGCAGGGCTCCGCCTGCTCACTCATATTCACGATCGTGGACCAGGCCGCAGAAGACGCAAAGGCCGACTTTATCGGCGGTTACAGTGCCGTAGACAACCCCAAGTCTCTGAAGATCTGAAAAAATCCGGAGTTCTGATAAATGATATTGGTTTATATCGCGCTTGCCATTCTCTGGCTGAACGTGGGCATTCTCGCCATTCGCAACACCGAAGAGTTTGATGGCATCACCTGCCTCGAGGAGACTCCCTTAATCTGGCGTTGGCTCATTATTGTATTGGGCCCCGTATTCTTTTTGATCTATGACCGGCACCTTTTCTACGCAAAAGCCAGGCCGGAAGATGACCTTTTGAACATTAAGCGGTAAGGAAAAAAATAAAAATGAAAGAAAGCAAATACGACATCATTGGCGATATTCACGGTCACGCCGATGTGCTGATCGAACTACTGGAAAAACTCGGCTACGCAGAAACCGAAACCGGCTACGCCCACCCCGAGCGCAAAGCGCTCTTCCTCGGTGACTTTATCGATCGCGGCGAACACCTGGTCCAGCATCGCAAACTGCTGAACATCGTGATGAAGATGGTCAAAAATGGCCATGCCAAAGCCATTATGGGCAATCACGAGTTCAATGCGCTCGCCTATCACATGGAAGTGGATGGCCAACCGCTGCGCCCACATACCGACAAAAACACCAAGCAGCATCAAGCGTTTCTCAACGAGTATGACGACGACCCCCAAGCTAAGGCGGAGGTGCTGGACTTCTTCTACACCCTCCCCATGTGGTTAGATGTCGGTGGCCTGCGGGCGGTGCATGCGTGCTGGGATGCAAACCTGATCGAAAAGCTTGAAGACCAAATCAATGGCGCTCACCTGACGCCTGAGCTGATGATAGAAGCGACTACGAAGGGCTCCCATCTCTACCAGGCCGTAGAAACCCTACTGAAAGGTGTCGAAGTCCCCCTTCCTGACGGCATTACCTTTTTGGATAAAAGCGGCCATCGTCGCTCCGAAGTGCGGGTACAGTGGTGGAACCCTGCTGCCACAAAACTTGGAGATATCGCCCTGCCGATAGGACTAGATATTGGTATAGCCGCAGAAGAGGCTGTACCCAACGGTATCCCATATTACCCCGAGCAAAGCGTCCCTTGCTTTGTCGGTCACTACTGGCTGAAAGGCACTCCAGCCCCGCAAGCCCACAACGTCGCCTGTCTGGATTACTCGGTAGCGGCGAGCAAAGGCGAGCGTCAACTGGTTGCCTACCGTTTTAATGGCGAAAAGTCACTGAGCAAAGACAACTATGTATCCGTCCGCCCAAAATAAGAGGTGATTCGGTTCTCCGCATCGCTTACTTAAAAAATTTAATCGTAAAGCCCTTACCTAAGCCAGAATATGTATCAGATTGATAAATCCGCCAACCGTATCTCTCCTCTAAAGGAAAAGAAATTCTCCGAACTCGGCTTCCGCGAGCGAGAGCACTTGCAGGAGTGGATCGCAGCTAACCCGGAAGTGCTGGGCGAGGAACTGTTAATTATTCAGAAGGAATTCGACGGTTTCGATGAAACTCGAGAACGCCTCGACTTACTGGCCCTCGACAAGCAGGGTCACCTGGTGGTGATCGAAAACAAACTGGACGACTCCGGCCGTGATGTCACCTGGCAGGCCCTCAAGTACGCATCCTATTGCGCGGGACTGACCAAAAGCCAGATCGTCGCCATTTACCAGCAGTACCTGGATAAATACGAACAGGGCGACAGCGCCCAGCAGCGCCTCACTGACTTCTTCGACGATATCGAATTCGACGAGCTCACCCTCAACCCGGGCTCCGACCAGCGCATCATCTTCGTGGCCGCCAACTTCCGCCGCGAAGTTACTTCTACCGCCCTGTGGCTGATGGACCACCGCATTCGTATCCAATGCATCAAAGCCGTGCCTTTCGCCATGGGCGACCAGCTGCTACTGAATCTCGATCAGATTATCCCGGTGAAAGAAGCCGAGGAATATATGATCGGTATCAGCGAAAAGAAACAGCAAGAGAAGTCCAGCGAGCGTGTCGTGGCCAACCGCCACCACATCCGCCAGCAGTTCTGGAAGGTATTTGTCGAGACCATTCGCGCTAGTGATTGTCGGTTGTACGACAATGTAAACCCCGGTAAGGATAGTTTTGTCTACTCGGGCTCCGGTATTTCCGCCTCCCCATACTGCGTGACGTTTACGCAGAAATACACCCGCGTGGAATTTTGTTTGCAGCGACCAGACTCCGGGGAAAATTCCGCAATGTTTAACGCGTTGCTCCAGTGCCGCGGGGAAATCGAGGCCCGTTTCGGCGCGCAGCTGGAATGGATTTCGAAGGAGAATCAGAAGGGCTGCCGTATCTGGTTTCAGCAAGCCGCCGACGGCTTTAACCCGGATGACTGGCCGCGTATGGCGACATGGCTGGCGGAGCATATGGCGCGCCTGGAAGCAGCCATCAAGCCGGAAATTCCGCAACTGAAGGCGCTGTTGAGCCAGCGCCAGGAAGCAGACATCCCTGCCTAAGCCGTGCACTCAGATTAGAAATAATATGAAATCAGAATTCTGCGGTGTTGAGTTTCTCCGAGGTAAAGCACTGCGGAGGAAAGAGTGAGGCCCCTTGGTTGGGGCCTCTGCTAGATTGGGAGGAGGCACTATTGAGAGACGTGGTTAAACTCCCAGAATACTTAAAATCGTAAATTCGTCATTGCATGATCGATTTTGTCGCCCTCTGCGGCTACAACAGGGCTTGCAGCGAAAGCTCGAATCCGCTCAATGGCCGTCGATAACTGTGGGGATTGCGGGCGGGATTCCAAAGAACGCACCAAAACTTCCGCCAGTAGTTGTTTCTCCAGTGTCTGCTCTAAGACCGAATTAACGAGCGAGTCCCACCAGCCTTCGGGGCTGGCCTGCATTAGTAGCTCCTTAAACATTTCTAAAATAAGCCCTACCTGTTTCTGCGAGGCATCCGGGGTCAGTTTTTCAATCACAAATTCGAAGAAGGCCTCCGATTCGTTCAGAATTTCCTGCCGGGAATATCCTCCAGCTATGTCATGGTCGTTATTTTTTAAAGTAATTGACCAAATGGAATCAGCGAGATATTCAACAGCTGGGGCCTCCGCGACATGCTGGCTTTCACACATTATATACCTATCTACTGAATGAGAATGGAGCACTCTGGTATTACGGGCTGTCGACACGCCCCCCCAGCCAGCCGCAAGTACTTGCGGTACTTTACGCAGCTCGGGCATTGCCCCAGCCTTGTCGTCACTCTCCCGTTTATCAACGGCCACAAAGTTAGTCCAACTCGATATCAGCTGATAATCAATCGCTATGGGACATCCTATAGCTCGATCATCGGTAGCTTTTAACCGCTGGGCGGCCGCAAAGCGCGCTATTGATTCGGGTGCGTCATTTCTCGCTAGCTTACTTGTTAAGGCGTCTTGCCGAGGACGTTGACTTATTGCCACTTCAAGCTCTTTGACCGCTCCCCCTTCGATTTCAGTGATGATTCTTGCTGTACCAGAAGGTTTTTTATCAAACCAGTAGTACAAATTCACTGTATCGCCATTGTAGATCGCTTCACTAAGTGGGAGACGATCGCTTTCTGCCTGTGGCCATAGCACCGTTAACCGGTTTATACGACCCGAACGGATACGCTCGAAGTGCCGCGTAATCCGCTCGGCCATTACTTCATTGGGAGAAACAAATTCGGCACTACCGCCAGTCTTTTGAGAAAGGTTGCGAAGTACACCTTCGGAGACAGCGCTGCCCACCCCTACACAGAAGATTCTGTGCGGATACTGCGTCACGAGCTGGGTAATTTGGTCTTCGGCATAAACGGCTCCGTCGGTGATTAGCAAAATATCGCCAGCTTCTTCGTTTGAGAAAGAGCGGCATGCCGCCTGTAACGCTCCGACGAGTTCTGTGCCGCCCATATCAGCCTGCAGGCCACGTGCGAGGCGGCGTATCTGATTTTTCGTATCCGTATTCACCACTACTTGGCCAGAAAATATCGACCGGACTTCCGTGCCGAACAATATTATGTTGACTCTATCCTTTGGGCTGAGCGACGTGGCGATCTTGGCGAGAGCTTTCCCCGCTTGTCGAATAGAGTCGCCAGACATCGAACCCGAACAGTCCACGACTACGACGAAATTGAGTGCAGCCCGTGACGTTGGTTGCGCTACAGATGGGCAGTAACTCAGCATCGCCGCAAACCCTTCAATGTCTGGGCAAATCGTCGCCGCACACTTTTGATCCGCCTGTAGGCGGAAGTTTAAGACAAAGTCCCGGTCCGTGGAGTGATCAGAATCCTTCAGGGATATCTTGAGGCCAGTTGATTCCATCGCCCTTTCGATTGCATGGGAAGGTGAGCTGACCCTTGCATCGGCGAGCAAGCCAGAAACGGAGGCGGAGATATTCACCCTGCAGGTATAAAACGGGTCAGCGTCGAGGGACTGGTATGGCTGTAGTCCCAGCTCGGCGGGGTCGCCATACTTGGGCGCAATGGTCGTTGGTAGTCGCAGGGCGACCCGGTCGCCGTTCCAGCGGAGAGCCAGTGCATAGTGGTAACTAATACGAGCGCGCTCATTCGGCCGTAGGTTACCGAGCGATAGGGAGTGAAGCCCTGGCCGCACTTCTTGCAGTAAAATCGCCGAGTCTCCTTCGGCAATGGCGTCTTCATAGCGGCTCTCGGCTTCAGACCGCGCGGCAACCTGGCCTATGATCTCTCGCTCTCCGATCCTGGCCTCTATGCCCATTAGCACAGCGTCTTCCGGAACAGGGAAGGTATATGACACCTCAATGTCGGTAGCCTCCCTGTTAGCGTAATCGTGCGAGATAGCCACCTCGGCAAATAGATCCTGTATTGCCACTGTGATATCCACTGCTTTCAGCGGCACGGGGTTGCCATCGCGGGATATCATTCCTGCTGCCTGCCAATCTGTTCTTGGCCATTGCGTCATTCGTTGTCCTCCAGTTTTGCCATCGAATCCATGATGCATTCCGTTAACTTCCGTATTTGGGCTGGGGAAAAGCCCGCTTGTGCTGGATTGATCCGCAACTCCACGCCGTCAGCCAGTAGTACATGGCTCCAAACTTCGACGTCACCGGGTTTCCTTCTCTGCAATGGAGCTTCTACACCGTCGTCGCCGGCCAACAGCTCTCCAATCCGCTCCAGGGAAAGGCCGGCTCCCTGCCATTTGCGAATTTCAAGCAGCTGTTCCAAGTGGCGCTGTACATAGTGCGCTCCCCGCTTCTCACCAATCGGGCGATCCAATAGGCCCATTTGGATGTAGTAGCGCAGGGTGCGCTTCGGCGTATCTGTCAGTGCCGACAGCTCTTCCAAACTGAATTTGCGAATCTCATCCATACTCAATTTTTAGCACAAGTTTTCGACAGTTCCACTGTCAATTAATGAATCCGACACTAGGATGTGCAATGCCATGAGGCTAAGCGCAGTTTGCGGGAGTGTTTGCGCGCCAACTCTGACGTGAACTTCGTCACATTGCGGGGTATGATCGGTCACTTGTCTGAGATAACCCCAATAAAACGCCGGAGCTTACCGGGAATGGACAAAAAACAGCTTTCCGAACGCGATATCTGTACAAAATTTATCACCCCCGCCCTACAGCGGGCCGGGTGGGATATCCACCGGCATGTGCGGGAGGAAGTGAGCTTTACCGATGGCCGGATCATCGTGCGTGGCCAGATGCACTCTCGCGGCCCGCGCCGCCGGGCGGACTACCTGCTTTATCACCAGAAAAACCAGCCTATCGCGGTTGTCGAGGCCAAAGACAATAAGCACTCGGTTGGTCACGGCATGCAGCAGGCGCTGGCCTATGCCGAGTCTCTGGATGTGCCATTCGCCTTCTCCAGTAACGGCGACGCCTTTCTGTTCCATGACAAGACAGGGCTCAGTGGTCAGACTGAAACCGAATTGGCCCTTGATCAATTCCCCTCCCAAGCCCAGCTCTGGGACTGGTATTGCCAGTACAAAGGCATCAACCAGCCCGACAGCCGCGAGATCGTGGAAACGCCGTTCTATGACGACGGCAGCGGCCGCTCCCCGCGCTACTACCAGGTCAACGCCATCAACCGCACCGTCGAGGCCGTCGCCCGCGGGCAGGACCGCATCTTGCTGGTAATGGCCACCGGCACCGGCAAGACCTATACCGCCTTCCAGATCATCTGGCGGCTGTGGAAGTCCCGTCAGAAGAAACGCATCCTGTTTCTCGCTGACCGCAACATCCTCGTCGACCAGACCAAGAACAACGACTTCAAGCCCTTCGGCGGGGCCATGACCAAGATCAGCAAGCGGCAGATCAACAAGTCCTATGAGGTCTACCTCTCCCTGTACCAGGCGGTCAGCGGCAACGAGGAAGAGAAAAACATCTACAAACAGTTCTCGCCGGACTTCTTCGACCTGATCGTCATCGACGAATGCCACCGCGGCAGCGCCCGTGAGGACTCCGCCTGGCGCGAGATTCTGGAGTACTTTTCTGCGGCCACCCACGTTGGCCTCACGGCCACGCCCAAAGAGACCCGGGACGTCAGCAATATCGACTACTTCGGTGAGCCCATCTACTCCTACTCCCTCAAGCAGGGCATTGACGATGGTTTCCTTGCGCCCTACAAGGTCATCCGTATCGACTTCGACAAGGACCTGCAGGGCTGGCGCCCCAAAAGCGGCCAGAAGGACAAGCATGGCAATGTAATCGAGGACCGTATCTACAACCAGCGGGATATGGACCGCAATATCGTCTTCGATGAGCGCACCCAACTGGTGGCCCAGAAGGTCACCGAGTACCTGCAGAAAACCGGCGAGATGCAGAAAACCATCGTCTTTTGCAACGACATCGACCACGCCGAGCGTATGCGCCAGGCCCTGGTGAACCTCAACCCGCAGCAGGTTGCCAAGAACCGCAAATACATCATGCGTATCACCGGCGACGAAAATGAGGGCAAGGCCGAGCTGGACAACTTCATCAACCCGGAAGAGCCCTATCCGGTGATCGCCACCACCAGCAAGCTGATGACCACCGGCGTGGATGCTCAGACCTGCAAGCTGGTGGTGCTGGATCAGCGCATCCAGTCCATGACCGAGTTCAAGCAGATTATTGGCCGCGGTACCCGTATCAACGAGGACTACGGCAAGTTCTGGTTCACCATCATGGACTTCAAAAAGGCCACCGAGCTGTTTGCAGATCCAAATTTCGATGGCGATCCGGTGATCTCGTACGACCCGCCCACCGGCGGTGATGTCACGCCGCCGGATGAAGAGGGAGAACCCGGAGGCCCGGAGACCGACGGCGGCTTCGAATACCCTGAACTTGGCGGCCCCGACCTGGAATTTGACCCGGATGAGGAAACCTCCGAGCGTCGCGTCAAGTACAAGATCTCCGGCGAGACCTTCGCCATCATTGGCGAGCGCGTTCAGTTTCTCGGCCCGGACGGCAAGCTGATTACCGAATCTCTTACCGACTACACCCGCAACCGCGTGAAGCAGCAGTTTGCCACGCTCAAGGACTTCTTCCGCAAGTGGAGCGACAGCGAGCGCAAGCAAGCGGTGATCGAAGAGCTGGCCGAGCAGGGCGTATTCTGGGAGGACCTGCGCGAGACCGTGCGGGAAAAGCAGGGTATTGAGATGGACGCCTTCGACCTGATCGCCCATATCGTCTATGACCAGCCGCCCCTGTCCCGCGCCGACCGTGCCAACAACGTCAAAAAGCGCGACTACTTCACCAAGTACGAGGGCGCCGCTCGCCAGGTGCTGGAAGCCCTGCTGGAGAAATACGCCGATGCAGGCATCGCCTCTATTGAGGACACCAAGATCCTGACCCTGGATCCATTCGCCAGTCTGGGTACCCCGATGGAGTTGATTAAAGCCTTCGGCGGCAAGCAGAACTACCAGCAGGCCGTGATCGAATTAGAAGCAGCGTTGTACAGTTAATATGTTGAATTCCCTGGAAATCGAGCAGTACCTGATTTCGCTCGGGTTTGCCCAGAACCCCAACAAACAGAAAAGAATCCACGAATTCACGTTGGGCGAGCTGGTGGTTTATGTAAAAACGCCAGGTAAAAATGCGACCAGCAAGTTCGTCAGCAGGCGCCCATTGGTCATCCAGCCGGAAATGGTGATTCGGCGCGCTCAAATCGAGCGGTTAAGCGGCGTCGATCCGGACTGGACCGGCTACTACCACAACTCCAATATGTCGGCCTTTTCCAAGGGGCCTTCCAGCGGTGGCAAGCAGTACCGCGGCATCGCCGTCAACGTAGCAAGCCGCACCGCTCTCGAGCAGCTCCTCGCCACCATCAGCGAACGCGCCCCGGCAGAGCCGCCCAGCCCGCTGGAAGATATTGAGGCAGCCACCGATCTGCCCGAATCCAACACCGAGCGCCAGACGATCGTCGACGCCCGCATCGGCCAGGGCCAGTTCCGCCGCGATCTGCTGAGCTACTGGGGCCGGTGTGCCGTCACCGGTATTACTGAGCCCCTGCTACTGCGCGCCTCCCATATCAAACCCTGGCGCGACAGTGACAACCGCGAGCGGCTGGACCCGTATAATGGCCTGCTGCTCGCCGCCCATCTGGATGCCGCCTTCGACAGTGGCCTGATCAGCTTTGCCGATTCGGGCAATGCCGTAATCAGCGAGCAATTTTTAGACGCCGACAAACTCGGCATTACCGATTCTCTGGTGCTCGCTAAGGTCGAGCCCAAGCATTTGCCCTACCTGTAGTGGCATCGCACATACGTATACAGAGGTTAACCGTGAGCATCTCCACCACCATCAAATCCATCCAGGACATCATGCGCAAAGATGTGGGGGTCGACGGCGATGCCCAGCGTATCGGCCAGCTGGTCTGGCTGCTGTTCCTGAAAATCTTCGACGACCGCGAGCAGGAGTGGGAACTGTTCGACGACGACTACCAGAGCCCCATCCCCGAGGAACTGCGCTGGCGCAACTGGGCCGCCGACCCCGAGGGTATGACCGGCGACGAACTCAAGCAGTTTATCGACAACCAACTGTTCCCCCAGTTGCAGAATCTGGAAGCAGTGGGCGAAGACCAGCGCGCCTTCGTGATCCGCAACGTATTCGAAGACGCCTACAACTACATGAAGTCCGGCCAGCTGCTGCGCCAGGTCATCAACAAGCTGGAAGACGGGATCGACTTCAACAAGGCCCAGGCGCGCCACGAGTTCGGCGATATGTACGAGCAGATCCTCAAGGACCTGCAGAGCGCCGGCAACGCGGGCGAGTTCTACACCCCGCGCGCCGTCACCGAGTTTATGGTCAACCGCGCGGATCCGAAGCTGAACGAAAAGGTCATGGACCCCGCCTGCGGCACCGGCGGCTTCCTGACCTGCACCATCGAGCACAAGCGCAAGCACTACGTCAAAACCGCCAAAGACGAGAAAGTACTGCAGGCCAGCATCCACGGCGTGGAGAAAAAGCCCCTGCCGCACCTGCTGGCCACCACCAATATGATCCTGCACGGCATCGAAGTGCCCAACCAGATCCGCCACGACAACACCCTGGCGCGCCCGCTGATCAGCTGGGGCCCCAAGGAGCGCGTGGACGTGATCGTGGCCAACCCGCCGTTTGGCGGCATGGAGGAAGACGGCATCGAGACCAACTTCCCCGCGGCCTTCCGCACCCGCGAGACCGCCGACCTGTTTATGACCCTGTTTATCCACCTGCTGAAGCCCGGCGGCCGCGCCGCGGTGGTGCTGCCGGACGGCTTCCTGTTCGGCGAGGGCATGAAAACCCGCCTCAAGGAAAAGCTGCTGGAGGAGTGCAACCTGCACACCATCGTGCGCCTCCCCAAGGGCGTGTTTAACCCCTACACCAGCATCAGCACCAACCTGCTGTTCTTCACCAAGGGCCAACCCACCCAGCAGGTGTGGTACTACGAGCACCCGTATCCGGAGGGCTACAAGAGCTACTCCAAAACTAAACCGATGCGCTTCGACGAGTTCCAGACCGAGATCGACTGGTGGGGCAGCGAGCAGGACGGCTTCGCCAGCCGCGAGGAAAACGAGCAGGCCTGGAAGGTCTCCATCGACGATATCAAGGCGCGCAACTACAACCTGGATATCAAGAACCCCCACCAGGGCGAACAGGTCAGCCACGACCCGGACGAACTGCTTAAAAAGTACGAGGAGCAGCAGCGCGAGATCCAGGCCCTGCGCGACCAGCTCAAGGGCATTCTCGCCGACGCCCTGAGCGGCAACACCGCAAGCGCCCGCCAGGAGGAGTCCGCCTGATGGTCGAGCAGTTGATTACCGAACATCTGGATCTGTGGACCAGCGCGCATACCACCCGCTCCACCAGCGGGCGCGGCAGCAGCAATAAGCTGGTCTTGACAGGCATCAAGAAGCTGCGCGAGCTGATTCTGGAATTGGCGGTCCGAGGCAAACTCGTTCCGCAAAGCCCTGGCGATGCGCCGGCTGCTGTATTGTTGTCAGAGATTAAAAAAGAGAAAGAAGACCTCGTTAAAGCAAAGTTGATCAAAAAGCCGAAACCCTTACCGGCGATTTCTGGAGAGGATTTGCCGTTTTTAATCCCTGAGTGTTGGGAGTGGGTCCGGTTACAAGATGTCACCACTTATATTCAGCGAGGAAAAGGCCCCAAATATGCTGATAGTGGCTCTGTTAGGGTTGTTTCCCAAAAGTGTGTGCAGTGGTCTGGCTTCGATACAGCGCCAGCTAGATTCGTGACTGATGAGAGTCTTGGTAAATATACAGCTGAAAGATTTCTAAAAAGTCACGATTTACTTTGGAATTCCACCGGTACGGGAACCGTCGGTAGAATCGTTGAAATTAGTAATATTGAAGAAAAGTCCTTAGTTGCAGATTCACATGTCACCGTTATTCGTCCACTCGTTGTTTTGGGCAGTTTTTTGACTGCATATATCTCTGCTCCAGGAATTCAGCGGCGGATAGAACCTGAAAGCCCGAACGCCTTAGTATCCGGCTCAACCAAGCAGGTGGAATTGAATACCAGCTCAGTCAATGCATTAGAAGTACCAATTCCACCTCTAGCAGAGCAGACACGCATCGTAGCCAAAGTCGATGAGCTAATGGCCCTCTGCGACCAGCTGGAGAAGCAGACCGAGGACAGTATCAGCGCCCACCAGACCCTGGTGGAAACCCTGCTCGCCACCCTCACCGACAGCTTGGATGCCGACGAACTCGCCCAAAACTGGGCCCGCCTCGCCGAACACTTCGACACCCTGTTCACCACCGAACACAGCATCGAGCAGCTTAAGCAGACTATTTTGCAGTTGGCGGTGATGGGGAAGCTAACATCTAGAAATGCAAAAGATACAAGCGCCAGCGAGCTTCTAGCGAATTTGAATAGTCGAAAACTCAATTTTTATGCAAAAAAGCAACTGAAAAAGCAAAAGCCTTTAAAAAAAATTTCAGAAACAGAAATACCGTTTGATCTTCCCGATGGCTGGCAGTGGGCGAGGATTGGTGATGCCACATTGTTTTCAGAGTATGGGATATCCGCTAAAACCTTTGAGACTAAGGATGGAGTTCCCGTTCTGAAAATGGGAGACATACAAGATGGAAAGGTGATTCTTGGTGGTCAGAAAAAAGCGGCTCTTGATTTTGAGGGGATTGATGATCTTATGCTCAAGAATGGCGACGTTCTATACAATCGCACAAATAGTTCTGAACTGGTCGGGAAGACTGGTCTATATGCCGGTCCAGATGAATTTTATTCATTCGCCTCCTATCTCATAAGAATCCGATGTGATGAAAATACCGTGCGCCCGGATTTCTTAAATCTCAACATGAACACACCTCTTTTCAGAGCTACCCAGATAAACCCGCATCTAAAGCAGCAGTGTGGACAAGCAAACGTGAATGGAACAATTATGAAGAGCATGCTTGTTGCCGTGGCTCCGATAGAGGAGCAAGGAAGAATAATGGAAAAAGTTAACGAGCTATTGACTACTTGTGAAAACCTTAAAAAGAAGCTGACCGTGGCGCAGAATCGAAAGGCACAGTTAGCTGCTGAGCTTGTTGAGCAAGCTGTCGCGTAAAGACTATGAATCTCGGATTAGATAGAAATCGCGGTAAGGTATTCGAAGGCTGTAGCAGTAACTATGGCCGCGAACTTACCCCACCACCCTTGATCTCCCGCTGCCAGCTGGTCACCGACAAGAGCCAGCTTGCGGCCGGCGCTCACTACGCGCATGAGTCCGACGGCTATATTTTCCGTGAGGATTACTTCGATCCCAAAAGCCGCGTCCGCCGTGGCCGCTTTTATAAACCGCTGGATTCTCTGACTCAGCAGTGGAAAAATGAGCGAGATCCCCAGTTTAAACTGGGAGAGCATTCTACTTACACCTACCATCCGGCACCAATCTGGGCTCATTTTCACCGCGAAGGGCATAGGGAAGTCTATGTGCTGCTTGGTGATCAATGCCGCTTCACCGTGTGGAAACTGGTGGATATGGAAGTGATGTTCACCGGCGAGGAACTCCACACCCTCAAGGCCCTGTCCACTTTCGGTCTGCTCCCCGAGCTGCTTGAAGCAGAAATCCCCAGCGAGCACCTGCCACTGATTCGGGAAAAACTCGGCCACGTCGCCGACGAAGCCCATACCGCCTCCGCCGAATCCATTGTCGACCACTGCCGCGAAGCCGCCTCGGCCATTATTGGCGCATACCTTGGCCAGGATAAAGATCTCGGCCACATGCTCAATGCGCTTAGCGATAAACCCAACGAGCGGCGCATGGCCGCCAGCGCAGCGGCCATCATCAATATTTTCCATCCGCGCAGGAAAGCGGCGGAACAGAAAGCCAGAGGACTCAGGCGGATCACGGACGAGGACGGGCAACTCGCCGTTGCCTGCCTCGGCAATATCCTGGTTGAACTGGAGTGGGGGCGCTGGTAAGCCTGATGTCCACGAATGAAATAATAATAAAAAACCTGTTTCGAGAAGTATCCGCCCATGTCGGGCAAGACGACTTGTCTACGGCGCAACAACTACTTGACCGCGCTGCCCGCGAGCACGGGCACCATCCCGAGGTAGAGCGCTTTCTCGACAAGGTGTACCGGAATTTGGGCCTGGAACGCCCGCGAAGTGATCCTGGTTTCGACTTTCCCGATTTGCCCTCGGCAGAGGATCTCGACTATCTTGCCCTTCAGGAATCCCTCCACCAGGAGGAGGAGTTTGTTGTTGCTCCTCCACCCTCCGATCCGTTGTCAGAGGCGCCCCCCGCGCGTAAAAAATTGCAGCTGAAGCGCAATCGCACGGCTGACGACAGCGAGAGCACGGAAGGCCCGAAGATCGTCTACCGCAGCCGCACTACAAAAAACTCTTTTGAATCCGCTGCAGAAGCCACGGAAAATACTACTCAACCGGAATCTGAAGAGCCGGATCTGGATTCAGTAGTCGCAGCGCGGAGAATGGAAGCAGTTGCTACTCCCGAACCAACAGCTTCCCCTGAGCCGACATCCCCTCCGGATAACTCGATTCTTTCTGGTGCCGAGCAGGAAATAGCTTCTGCAGCGATCCCCGAGCCGGAGCCAAAAAAACTAACTTCTCCGGAAAGCTTCGTACCGAAGCCAGTAACAAACAACAGTATCTCACCCGCTGTCGCAGAGGATGAGGAGGAAGACGAATCGGAACTCTCGGAAACCGAAGATTGGCAGCAATCCGAACTTCTTTTCACGGAGGACGATACCGACGAAGAGCCGGCGGATGAAACGGCTTCACCCATCAGTCTGGATTCCAGCGAGGACTTCTCCTATGAAGACCTGCTCGCTCTGGATGAGTGGGACGATGCCGGCGAAGACGAGGACAGCCGGGCGGACGACGAGCTGGGGCTTGACGAGCAGCTCACGCTCGAGCAACGGGCACGCCAGGTTGCCATCGAGTTCCTGTTGGAAAACGATCTGGACGAGGGCTGGCTGGCGTTCCTGACCGACGTATTCACCACGCGCGGTCGTGGGGCGGTGCGTAAGGCTATGCAGTGGGCCATTGACCGGGATATCGCCCTGGAACAGCTGGAGCTGGCACAAGAGCTCAAAGCACTGTGGAAAGTACGCCAGGACTACTGGACCAACCTTAACCACGCCTGGGCCAAGGGGGAGTGCGCGGAAGCCACCTATCGCTTGCTGAGTTGGCGCTTGGCTATCCGTATGGTAACCGCGTTTGATGCCATCCCGGCTTTTGAAGAGCTGGAGTTGATATTGGAGCACGAATACGAGCACTGGATTAACCACAGTGTTCTGCGCCGAACCTATCCCGTTTTCCAACGCTATCTCAGCAGTTACCGCTTCTCGGCCTCGCCGCGCCTGCTCCCCGCAAGTCAGGGCTACCACTTTACCGGCGAGGAGTGGGCTGAGCCGGAAGCCTTTTCGCTGGAACCCGCTCACGGGTACCAGCTTGCACAACAGATGGCTGAAATGGGAGTCGAAGGGGTAAACAGGTCTCCTGTCAGTAACTATGGATTCAGTGATATGTCGATGGATAAGCTGCAAGAGCGCTGGCAAAAGCCAGAAGATGACAAGGACAAAAATGCGCCCACCAAAGAGTCACCCACCTCAAGGGCGCGCGGTGCCAGAAAACAACCGATTGTCAGGCGTACACCCGACTTCCTGCTCGAAGAGGCAACTTCATGATCAATGAATCCCTGTTACCGGTAAAAGGGTGCCTGGTGACCCGCGATGATATGGGCCTGGGCGTTGTTCAGGATACGGTCAAGGGAACAAGTGGCTGGAATGCCAAGGTCTTCTGGACGCAGCTGAAGGACCACAAGTACGAACCCCTCGATGGTCTGCAAAGCGCCTTCAAGCCGCAGATGGAAGTTCAGCATCGCGCGACCATGATCGGCTGGGAAAGCCTGGGCCAGGGCAGGGTGATTAAATCCAGAATGGTGGCCGGCAGCGAACAGGTACTGGTGGAGTTTTTTCACTCCGGAGAGCGGCGCTGGCTGCCGTATCAGGTATTAGAGTGGATCAAAGGGCCTGCGCATCGGTTTCAGCTGAACCAGTATGAGAAAGCCGGCAGTGCCGAGCGTATGCGCCTGCGGATTCTGGCCCACGCTATCGACAACTGGCATCAGAACACCGGCGCGCTCTCCGGCCTGGATATAGACCCCCTGCCGCACCAGATCCATCTGGTGCACCACATCGTCAACTCCGGCAACCTGAACTGGATGATCGCCGATGATGTGGGCCTCGGTAAAACCATTGAAACCGGCATGCTGATCTCGGCGCTCAAACGCCGGGATGAAGCCAAGCGCATTTTGCTGGTAACACCGGCGGGCCTGACCAAACAGTGGCAAGAGGAGTTGTACGAAAAGTTCGGGCTCGATGGCTTCCGTATCTACGGTAGCGAATTCACCATTGATGAGCCCCGCCACTGGAAGATGTACGACCATGTAATCGCCTCCATCGACCGCCTGAAAAGTGACGAGCACCTAGAGCTTTTGCGCCATGCGGAGCCGTGGGACCTGGTGATCTTCGACGAGGCCCACCGCCTGAGTCGTCGCCAATACGGGATGAAGTTCGATTCCTCCCAGCGCTTTGACCTAGCCCGCACGCTGCGCCCTCTGGCAAAAGCCATGGTGCTACTCACCGCCACCCCGCACCAAGGCAAGCAGGACAAATTCCAGAGCCTGTTGCAACTTTTGCGCCCCGAGCGCAAAGAGGATATCCGCGACCTCGCACTGAACCCCGAGATCCTCGGCGAAATGGTGTTCCGCAACAACAAGTCCGACGTGACCGATGCAGAGGGCAACTTCATCTTTCACGGTAAGACGACCAAGTCGATCAGCGTGGGAGTGTCACAGGAGGCAGTGGCCTTCGATAAGGCGTTGCAGGAATACCTCAGGGAGGGCTACGCTGCAGGCAGCCGGCTTGGGTACAAGGGCAATGCCATCGGCTTTGTGATGACGGTCTACCGCAAGCTGGCGACCTCCAGTGCAGCAGCCATCATGGCTGCGCTGAAACGTCGAAGGCAGCGCCTACTGGACGATGGGCAACAGCAGATAGCAGCTAGCGAGAGTGACCTACGCTTTGTTGGCGAGACCGAGGAACTGTTCGACAGCAGCGCCACCGAGTTCTTCCACGGGGAACTGGAGTTACTGGATGAATTGATCGAGAAATGTCGCGCGTATCTCGCCAACGACGAAAAACTGAATGGTTTTCTTAAACAGCTCACTCCACAGGTTCTGGCGCGTAATCCGGACGAAAAGATCCTGATATTCACAGAATACCGCTCTACTCAGGAATATCTGCAACATGCGCTTGCCAACCACTTCGGTGCGCACAAGGTGAGCCTGATTAACGGCAGCATGGATCAACCATCCCGCAAACTGGCGATCCAGCAATTCGAAGGTGACGGCCAGTTCCTGATCTCCACCGAAGCCGGCGGCGAAGGTATTAACCTCCAGTCCAAATGCCACATCATGGTCAACTACGACCTGCCTTGGAATCCAATGCGACTGGTGCAGCGTATCGGCCGACTGTATCGCTACGGGCAGAAGAAACGTGTCGTGGTGTTCAATATGCAGGCCAAAAACACCCTGGATGACCAGATCACCCAGCTGATGTACGAGCGTATCGACCAGGTAGTAACCGATATGGCCACGCTGGGCACCGAGTTCAATGAACGGCTGCACGACGACATCGTCGGTGAGATCGCCGACCTGATTGATGTGGAAGAAATCCTTGAGACCGCCAACGGCGCCAGCATAGATCGTACTTCAGAGCGAATAGAAGAGGCACTCCGGCGGGCCAAAGCGTCCGCTGAAAAACAGCAAGACCTGTTCGCTCACGCAGAAACCTTCGATGCCTCTCGGCTAGCCGATAAGATCAACATCGACTCCATTCACCTGAACAGCTTTGTCGATGGCATGTTTGCGGTGCTCGGTATCGAAGTGGTAGAACTGACCCACAACGAAAAAGTGTGGACATTGCACCTTTCAGAGCAGCAAATGGACGAGCTGGGCACTCGCCGCGGTCGCCGCAAGGTGACCTTTGACCGAGTGATTGCCTGTCAATCGCGGGAAATTGAGTTGCTGGATCCGGGTCACTTCCTGTTCGACTACTTGTTGGAAAAAGCCAAGGGCTATGACTTTGGAGGGGTTAATAGTGTAGTAAAGATCGATAGCCCTACCATTTCTGGTTCTGAGCAGCAGCCGTTTTCTAGGGTATTGGCTGCGGGCTATCTTTGTTGGCAGGACCCGATTGGGATACGTCGCAATCAAGAGTTCAACCTGTGGGCGCTCGATGAGAAAGGCGAGGTGGCCAAAAATCCACGGACTTGGTTGAAGCTGCTACTCAGAGGATGGGGTGATGGCGCCCCACGAGAGGGTTCAGTAAAGGAAATAATCTCATCTCTTGAGCGAAAAATGAACAGTGACCTGAGTGCAAGTAGTTCAAAGCTACTGCTCCCTGAGCTCAAAGAATTTATCGCTATTGGTCAAATAGTGCAGTGACTATAGCCCTAATCATAAGACAGCAATAAATTTCTGCACCTATACCGTACAGTAACGCAGGTTCACTCTTGTAGAGAGCAGGAATATATTATTGGCCCGGCCGACGGGTTATTATCCGAACTAATAAAGACAGCGATCCTAGCCCCATGATTGAAAAGCTATTTACCCTGGAGCGCAGTATCCCTGAGTCCGTTGCTATGGGGGTTCTGAGTGGAAAATACTCTATACACGGTGGAGTGATTAGGGATGCTGGCGGAAAAATCGTTCGGCACCTTGTGCCTGCAGCGAGTTCGGCCTTAAACCCGATGGGGCTAATCAGCGCCCCGTTTGACGTTTTTAATACGTTTCAGCTTCGTGATATCGCCAAGACTACCCAGCAACTGGTCGGGATGAGTCAGGCTACGATGGCGCTATCGGGTCTAAACCTTGCGGTAAGTGCAGTTGGCTTTGCGGTGCTGTATAACAGCCTAAAGAAAGTCGATGACCGGGTTAAAGCCATCGATAAGAAAGTATCCTGGATCAAGACATTTCTTGAGTCAGAACGTCGCGCTACTTTGTTACTCGCTGCAGATGAGCTGTCATCACTGCCGGGTGATACTTCGCACCGTACACATATTCTCCATTCTTCCAGAGAGCGCCTCGGTCACGCCTCCATGCATTATCGGGAACACTTGGAAAGTGCTGATGATCTCATGGAAGCAATGGCCTATCAGCACTTTTTCTGTACGGCATTTCTCATGCGTGCCAGGTGTAGTGCAGAGTTGGGCATGTTCGACAATGCGGTGAGAGAACTCAAGGCTGGTACAACTGATTGGTTGAAAGAGAGCCAGCGCATTGCCAAGGGTATGATCCTTGGGGACGGGCCAGAGAGGTTTTTACAGAAAGACTATGTGGAAATTTTGCCTTCGGCAAAGCTCGCCGAATGGATGGACTTTGCCCATGCAGAGAATCGCGGTATTGCCTGGATTGACACTCTCAGGTCGAATTATTCCGAATCCAGCGTAGCCCGGATAAAGGGCCTGTTTAGCAGCGGATTGGATAAGAGTGAGAGTGAACAGGTTGTTTTTATGCACAATCTCGTTGCGCGTAGCTCCGTCTTGGAGGGGTACAAATCCCAATATGAATGCTTTCTTGAAAATAAGATTACGCCATCAGCGTTTTACGAGGGTATCGACGGGCTAACACAAGAAAATAGTGTTGACGGCATGTATATTCTCGCTCCTACACAAGCTGCGGCGGCGGAAAGCAGGGCCGGAGAGACTGCGCTCGAGCCCTAATTGCGTTGACTTTCTGAGGGCGTTTTCACTTTACAGTGTACGCCTTTCCCTGCACTGGCGAGTTCTCCTCATTCGCTACTGATGCAGATTAGGCTCAACTCTTCGCCTGTTTCCCCGCGAAATGAGTCGAGAAACCGACAGTCTCCAATACTCGTAGCAACCGGCACATAAGAATGCCCAAGGTACACGGAATCAATCCCCGAGATCTGAAACGCACGACACTGCTCTGAATCAGCACCTGCCAGTTTCGTCGTCCACTGCCGAAAGGCATCCTCATACTGAGCGTCGGTCATCTTGCCCCGATCCAGCCCCAGCACATCCCGATACAAACGCCGGATAAGCCCACGATTCCACAGCAATGGCTGCGCCGCCATGGCGATACGCGGCTCGGACATGGCCGCGCCTTCGGCCCAGGCTTCGGCCGCAAACTGAGTGAGTTTTTCCACCTTTTCCCAGCTGCTTTCCGGCACGTCCCCATGCACCAGGCCGGCGGTGCCGTGGCTGGTATCGATCGCCATGGCCCAGGGCCACTGGCGGACCTTGTCCACCAGGCGGCTCTGTTCGCTGCGGTTCAGGTCGTAAAACCATTCTCCGCCGTTACTAAAGTGCAGCTGAACGTCGGTCGGGCTCTCGAAGCCGGCGATCATCATGGCCTCGTGGTTGCCGAGGATGCTGAATACGCTTTTCTGGTCGATCAGATCCAGCATGGCGGCGCTATCGGGGCCGCGGTCTACCACGTCGCCCAGGCAGAACAGGCGGTCGCTGGCGGGGTCGAATGCCAGTGCGTCCAGCTGCTTCTGGAGTTGCTTCAGGTGGCCGTGCACGTCGCCGACCACGAAGTCCCGGCCGGCGCGATTTTGGCTGATCTTTCGGTATATGGGCATGAGGCAGGTTGCGTGGGCTGTTACTTCAGGGACCGGTTGAAAACCGGGTCTTTGCAGGATAGGTCAGGGAGAAGAGGCATAGGTGATGGCTCCGGTGCTTGCCGGCGCCGCGAAAGCTTCCGGCGACAAATCTGAGAGTTACTTCTCAGACTTTAACACTGAACGTTCCATCCCGCGCCGGTTCCGGCGGGCATTAATGTGACCGACTAACCTGTATCCGTTCACCGCATTAACAAAAATAAGCCATAAATTGATGATCGGAGATAACCTCATGCTCAAATTTCCTCTGTTAGTTTCGCTCGCCATGACATCCGCACTGTGTTCCCTGGGTACCACGGCGGCACCTGCCAAGGGCGCGGCCGCCGGTGACAGTATCACCATGGGATTCGCGGCGGACTGCACCGGCAATACCTTCTTTACTGGCGGCTTTTTCTGCCTGCTGGGCGGAGACCAGCCGGAGCACAGCTGGTTTGACGGCTACTCGAGCCGCGTCAACAGTGTGCACGACAAGTACAAGGCCATAGACCCCAACGTTGCGGCCAACAAGAATGCGGCCCGTTCCGGCGCCGAGATGCGCGGCGGTGGTGACAGTTTCAGTGTGCAGGCGGACCGGATTCTTTCCCAGACCGTGGTGGCGGATCACG
>Ga0207814_100457_pt1 | contig 22420 bp, 25 predicted proteins | sample TtaePargueraPR_7_FD_187755 | JGI IMG/M metagenome (GOLD analysis project Ga0207814, IMG submission 187755) | Aerobic enrichment media microbial communities from Bioluminiscent Bay, La Parguera, Puerto Rico - Tt and P1 (2) (SPAdes) | ecosystem: Environmental > Aquatic > Marine > Unclassified ... | reverse complement strand
CGACTACGCCAACCAGCCGGTGGACTCCATTGCCGCGCGCATCTTTCTCGAGGACTGGCTGCGCCAGCACAGTGGCGGCTAGCCCATTCCCGCCGGCAAACTGTTAGACTTGCGCGCAAATTTCCAACCGACCCGATTTCCGCGCATGTCCGATTCCACCGCCTCCCCCATCACCACCGTCCGCATTGCCACCCGCGAGAGCGCTCTCGCCCTGTGGCAGGCCAACTACGTCAAGCAGCAGCTGGAACTGCACCACCCGGACCTGAACGTGGAACTGCTGCCGCTGACCAGCCGCGGCGACCAGCTGCTGGACATTCCGCTGAGCAAGGTGGGCGGCAAGGGCCTGTTCGTGAAAGAGCTGGAAAAGGCCATGCTGGAAGGCCGCGCGGATATTGCTGTGCACTCCATGAAAGACGTCCCCATGGAATTCCCCGAAGGCCTACACCTGCCGGTCATCTGTGAGCGCGAAGACCCCCGCGACGCCTTTGTGAGCAATCACTACGGCTCCCTGGAAGAACTGCCACAGGGCGCCGTGGTGGGCACCTCCAGCCTGCGCCGCCAGTGCCAGGTACTGGCCCTGCGCCCGGACCTGCAGGTGAAGTTCCTGCGCGGCAACGTGAATACCCGCCTCGCCAAGCTGGATGCCGGTGACTACGACGCCATCATCCTCGCCGCCGCCGGCCTGCTGCGCCTGGAAATGCGCGAGCGCATCGCCGCGTTTATCGAGCCGGAAGTACTACTGCCCGCCGGCGGCCAGGGTGCCGTGGGCATCGAGTGTCGCCGCGATCCAGCACTGGAGGCGTTGCTCGCCCCCCTGCACCACGGCGATACCAGCCATCACCTGACCGCCGAACGCGCCATGGTGCGCCGCCTCAATGGCAGCTGCCAGGTGCCTATCGGCTGTTACGCAATTTTTGAGGGCGACGACAAGAGCCGCCTGTACGTCCGCGGCCTGGTGGGCAGCCCCGACGGCGCCACCATGCTGAGCGATGAGGTCCGCGGCGATGTGGCCGATGCCGAAACCCTCGGCACCCGTCTCGCCGAGCAGTTGCTCGACGCCGGCGCCGACAAGATTCTCGCCGCCATCTGACCTGCGTCGTCCACGTCCATGCCCCATCCCCCTGTGGCCCTCGCCGGAAAACGCATCCTGGTGACCCGTCCCGCGCATCAGAGCGCGGGCTGGAGCGCACTTTTGCAGGCGCAAGGGGCGGTGGTGGACTGCATTCCGCTGCTGGATATCGAGCCGATCGAGGAGGGCGACGCGGCCCAGGCCATCAAGAGCCTGATCCTCGATTTCGACCAGTTCGACCACGCCATCTTCGTCTCCCAGAACGCCGTGCAGTACGGCTTCGACTGGCTCGATGACTACTGGCCGCAGCTGCCCCAGGGCCCGCGCTACTACGCCATCGGCGCCGCCACCGCGCGCGCCATCCGCGCCCGCGGCGCCGTGCCCGAGACCGGCAACACCGGCGAGCAGGATGACAGCCAGGCCAGCACCATGGACTCGGAGGCACTGCTGGCCCTGCCCACCCTGCAGCAATCAAGCGGTGAGCGCGTCATCCTCTTCCGCGGCCAGGGCGGCCGCACCCTGATCGGCACCACGCTGGAAGAGCGGGGCGCGCGCGTCGATTACTGCGAACTCTACCGGCGCACACTGCCGGCCGATGCCACCGCGCATCTGCGCGCCTACCGGCACACCCCCGACGTCATCACCGTGCACAGCGGCGAGACCCTCGACAATCTGCACCGGGCCATCGAGTCCAGCGCGCGAGCACCCCTGCGCCAGGCGCTGATCCTCTGCCCGAGCGAGCGCGTCGCCGACAGTGCCCGCGCCCTTGGCTTTCCGCGCGTGCACGCCGCTGTCAACGCCGGCGATACCGCCATGCTGACGGCACTGAAAGACGCTCTCGCCGCCGACCATTCCTGATTACACGCCATAGTCGGTAAAAAATTTCATTTCCGCGCCAGAGTCCGTATAAAGAACGGCTGCAGTCGCTATAATTTGGCGACAAAATTTCTTTCAACGTTTGCGGCAATCTCCCCCGTGCTGCGTCAAAAGCGGCACAAGCGGTTACGCAACCGTTGCAAACGCAGGTGCCATGCGCACCCCCGGCATCCATCTGAGCAAGCGAGTCCATGAGCGATAAAAAAGCCCCGCCGTCCTCCACCCCGGAAAACAGTGGCGATAAGAAAGCCGCGGACAAAACGCTACCCGACAATGTGCCAGTGGTCACCGAGAAAGCCGAGCCGAAAAGCAACTTCGCCAAGGCCGCGCAGTCTTCCACCAAGAGTGGCGACAAACCGGCAGGCAAGTCCTCCTCCGGGGGCGACAAAAAACCACCGCGTGCGCGCACCGGTAAAAAAGGCCGCGGCTGGACCTGGTTCTGGCTGCTGTTACTGGTGCTGATTGCCGCCGCCGTGGCCGCCTGGTACCTGCTCCCCGGCGTGCGCCAGCAGGTGGGGCAGCAACTGCAGTCCGTGCCGGTGATCGGCGAGTACCTCGCTCCCACCGCCACCGCGCCGGTCACCGTCACGCAGCCAGCGCAGAACACCGCAACCGGCAGCGGCTCACAGAACGACACTGCCAGCCGGGCGTCCGCACCGCAGACAGATCCCGGCACCGCCACTCAACAGCCCCCGGTTCCCGAGCAACCCATGCTGCAGCCCGGGGAGTCGCGCCCGGTGCCACCGGAAACGCCCGATACTTCGCCCTCAGCGCCATCCAGCACCTCACCGGTTCCGCCGCAGCACCAGAATGCGCAACTGATCGACGGACTGCGCCAGCAACTGGCCCAGCAAAACCAGCAGCTCACCCAGCAGAGCCAGACCATCGAGCAACTGCAACAGCAACTCGCCGGCCTGCAGCGCAATGTCACCGCCCAGGGCGCCCGTCTCAGCCAGCTGGGCAACGCCAGCCGCGAAGACTGGCAGCTGGCGGAAGCCGACTACCTGTTGCGCCTGGCCAACCAGCGCCTGATGCTGGAGCAGGACAGCCGCGCCGCGCTCGGCCTGCTCAAGGAAGTGGACACCATCGTGCGCCAGGTGGACCTGCCGGATCTGTACGGTGTACGCCAGCAACTGGCGCGCGACATCACCGCGCTCAAGCTGGTGGAAAATGTCGACCGCGAGGGCCTCTACCTGCGCCTGCGCGCGCTGGAAGAGCAGATGGTCAAACTCAATATCCAGCCCCAGTTCGACCTCGCCAAACGGGATGCGGCCGCCGCCCAGGCCCAGGCCGACAATACCGGGGTCGGCGAAGAGCACTTCCGCTCCAGCTGGGACAATTTCCTCGACTTCCTCAAGGGCTCGGTGCGTATCCGCGACGGCGAGGTGGATCCGGTGCTGCTCTCTCCCCAGAGCGAGACGCGCTTCCGTCAGAGCCTGCGCCTGAACATGGAACAGGCGGAACTCGCCGTGCTGCGCGCCGATGAAACCGTATTCAAGGATTCCCTCGCCCATGCCCAACAGCTGCTGCTCGACTACGGCGTGGACAATCCGCAGCGCCAGGTGATCTTGCGTGAACTGGAAGAACTCAGCCAGGAAACCATCAAAACCGAGCTGCCCAACCTCAGTGCCTCGCAAAGCGCCCTGCGCAATTACATCGAGCGGATGCACAAGGTGTCCTCGGGTCAGTCTGACGACAGTGACAACGGAGGCAGCTTCCAGTGAAACGCTTCCTCTTCGTTACCCTGCTCCTGCTGCTCGGCGGTGCCTTCCTTGCGGAAGCGATGCGCTCCTATCCCGGTTACCTGTTGTTGACCGTGGGCGGGGATGCGGGCAAGCGCATCGAGATGAACCTGTGGGTCGCAGTGGGTGGCCTGGTGCTGGGCATCCTCGCCCTGTTCCTCGCCATCTGGCTGCTGCGCAGTCTTGCACGCGCCATCGAGGGCAGTGTCAGCCGCATCCGCTTTGGCCGCAGCCGCATGGCGCGCCGCCGCCTGACCAACGGTCTGGTGGAATATATGGAAGGCAACTGGGCGCGCGCCCGCCGCCTGCTGCTGAAAAGTGCCGCCCGCTCCGATGCCCCCATCATCAACTACCTGGCAGCGGCCCGCAGCGCCTTTGAACTGGGCTACCGCGACGAGGCCAACGAGCTGCTGGCCAAGGCCGAAGCCACCGGCGACGACACCCAGCTGGCGGTCGCCATCAGTCAGGCGCGCATGCAGCTGCTCGACAAACATTACGAGCAGTGTATCGCCAGCCTGCAGCGCGCCATGCAGGAAGAGCCAAACCACCCTGCACTGCTGCAGCTGCTGCGCCAGGCCTACTACCACATCGGCGAGTGGAACGGGTTGAGAGCACTGCTGCCACGCCTGGAAAAACACGGCACCATGCTCGAGTCCCAGCTCCAGCAACTGGAGCTCGAGGTCTACCAGAACCTGCTGCGCGAGGCCGCCAACCGCAAGGATCGGGAAAAGCTGCGCGAGATCTGGCAGAGCCTCAACGGGCGCTGGCAGCGCAATATCGAACTGCGCAACCTGTACGGTGAAATGCTGCACAAGGTCGGCGACGACACCGAAGCCGAAAAGCACCTGCGCTGGATTCTGAACCGGGAATGGCGCGGCGACACCGTGCGCCTCTACGGCCACCTCACCGGTGCGGACGCCAACCAGCAGTTGTCCGTGGCCGACGGCTGGCAGAAAGAGTACGGGGAAAATGCCGACCTGCTGACCTGCCTGGGGCGACTTTGCCTGCGCAATGAAATCTGGGGCAAGGCGCGGCAGTACTTTGAGAAAAGCCTGCTGCTGCGCTCGGATCCGGTCACCTCTGCCGAGCTGGCGCGGCTGCTGTATGCCCTCGGGGAAAAAGAGCAGGCCGCCCGGCTCTATGAAGAGGGTCTGCTGCAGGCGGTCTCCGACCTCCCGCAGCTTCCGTTGCCGGGTCAGGGCACAGGCATGCTCAGCACCAAGGCCTCCTGACGCACTCGCACAGGCTCGCCGGGCCGTACACCTCAAGCAATAAATCTGCCGCCCGGGCAATCCGGGCTTCGCGACACATGGATCGGAGCAAGCATGGCACTGCATGGCCTATATCGCAGCGGGCTTACCGCCCTGTGCAGTTACTTCCTGATGACCACGGCACTCGCCGCCAGTCCGGTAGAGGAAGCGACGGGATATACGGTTCCCTCGCTGGACGCACGGCTCACAGAGTATCAATACCCCTACCCCGTGCAGTTCCACGCACTGCCGAGCCAAGCATTCGCTTCCGTGGAGGACTCCGATCCACGCCAGTTGGAGATGGCGTATATGGATGTTTTTCCCAGCGACCGGAATAAGGGAGAGACACCGCGAGGCACCGTGCTATTGCTGCACGGCAAAAATTTCTCCGGCGCCTACTGGAAAACGACGATTGAAGCACTGCGAAACCAGGGCTACCGGGTAGTGGTGCCGGATCAGATCGGTTTTGGCAAATCAAGCAAGCCGCTGGACTTCCAGTTCAGCTTTCAGGCGCTCGCGCATCACACCCAGTCTCTGCTGGTCAAGCTTGGCATTGAGAAAGTACATCTTGCAGGCCATTCCATGGGAGGCATGCTCGCCACGCGCTTCGCACTGATGTACCCGCAGCGTGTTGAAAAGCTGGTGCTGATCAACCCGATCGGGCTGGAAGACTGGAAGCGCCACGTACCCTATCAGCCCATCGAACAGTCAATTGCCGCGGAACTTGCACAGACGCCGCAGAGCGTAAAAAAGTATATGACCCAGGCCTACTTTGATGGCAATTGGAAGCCCGCATACAAAGCGCTACTGGATATTCAGGGTGGGTGGACTCTGGGCCCGGACGCGAAAACCATCGCCACCATCGATGCGCGCACCTCCGATATGGTGTTTACCCAGCCCGTTGTCTATGAATTCGATGCCCTCGAGATACCGACCCTGTTGATTATCGGTACCCGGGACAGGACAGCGATAGGCCGCAACCGGGCGCCGGAAGCGATACGGGAAAAGCTCGGCAGGTACGACCAACTCGGCAAAGCCACCGCTGCAAAAATACCCGACGCCCGCCTTGTCGAGCTGGAAGATGTCGGTCATGTACCACAATTTGAAGCCTTCGAACGCTATATGGCGAGTTTTGCAGAGTATTTGCAAACCCCCATGGGCGACTAAAGAGCACAGGGGAGATACCGGGAAGGAACGGGGAGAGGAATCAGAATGTCAGGCTAGCAGTAGAAGACCGCCAGCCACACAGTTTGCTGGTCCGGATCTGTCCAGCTTACCCGGTGGCGTTGCCCGGCCGGGATATTCAGATAGTCTCCCGCATGCAACGCCACTTCCTGCAATGACACCGAGCCGGCAGTGCCCGCCGCCGGGACCTCAAGCACCAGACGGGCAGAGCCCTGCAGCAGCATCACCCACTCGTGTTGCTGCTGATCGTACCACTCACCGGGCGCCGTGGACTGGCCCCGGGAAACGATTCTCTCGATCCTTACCGTCCCGGCACGCAAAATATCCTCAAACACCTCTCCGGCCAGCGCATCCGGTAGTTCCTCGAAAATGTTATCGCGCTGCATGAATGTCCGGCCCAGCCATAAATTTCAGGTATTCAGCCCGAGCGCCCCCCAGGGCCAAGCAGAAACCATGCGATAAGCCCGATCACCGGCAGTAACAGAACGATCAGCACCCAGACCAGCTTTTTCAGGCCGCTGGCCGAGCTCTGCAAAATCTTGATGATGGCGTAGATATCCGCAATCAGAATCAGTAAACCTAGTAACCCCTCCATAACCCGTGCCTCCGCGACAGTTGATTTGCAAAAGGTCAGTATAGATACGGTCCGGCTCAGTCCACCCGCTTCCAGACTTCAAATTCAACACGCTCGCCCTCTTCCCAACGGCTGTTGCGCCAGTATTCACCGTCCAGCTCTGCACTAAAGGCAAAGCGCGCACCGGGCTTCTCGCCGAAGGAATTGAACTTGAGCGCTTCCACATAGCGGCCATCGGCAAAGCTATAGGTACCAGAACCGGATGCCCAGAAATCATCGCCCTTCATGGACGTGAAGCTGAAGTGTGACCCGGAAATGATTTTTAACGACTTAAGCCCAATGGAATCGTAGGTCACCATTTCGCCGTGCTCATTCCTGTACTCGCCGGAAACCAGCTCCCAAACACCCTCGACATCAGAAGCCTGAGCGCTCAGTGAAAAAAACGCGCTCAGCAGGAAAACCAGGCTAAAAACTCTCATATGTAGCAATCCGCTGTTGTGTTTACTGGCCAAAATCGTGGCCCGGTTGATGGTCAGGTGTTCTTCTCGAGAATGCGCGTCGGTATGCCGTCGATACTCATTTGATTCTTCTGTAGCCAGTAGTCTCGAATACCATCCTCGCCCTTCTTCGTCGCCCAATCCTTAAGTTGCTCCCGCTCGCCGGCATAGTCAAAAAATGGTACCGCCATCCCGCAGGATCGTTGCACCATATCGATGGATAACCTGAAGATCTGCCGGGCCCCGGCGCTGGAGGGGAACAAGGGGTAAAGACTGGGCCAATCAGGGTCGTTACGATGAATCGCCTCGGCCCTGCCATAAAGACGCAGGATCATCGGCGCACCCTCGAATGCCGCAAACATGATCGTCATTCGCGGGTGCGACTGCACATGCGCAGCCGTCTCATTGCCGCTACCGGTGACGTTCAACCAGGCGATGGTGTTATTGTCCAGGACCCGGAACGAGTCCATACCCTTGGGTGAGATATTGACATTACTTTCCGCCGTTGCAGTACCAACAAAATAGATTTTCTGCTCGGAAATGAACTCGATATGTTTTTCTGACAACTCGGCGTATTGCTGCCCCATGTTTAATCCCTTAATACTAGAAAGCGAAAAGCACGCTGAATCTAATGCACGTCATGCGCTAGCGCGGCGTGTAGTGTACCTGAAAGATCCACAATCGGGCTTGTGCGCGACAACTTTACTGCGCCGATACTTTATGGCTGTATCAGTAATCTCGTTCGCCTGTACTCTCACCCAAATCCTGCAAACTTTTACTTAACCTTGTTCAGAAATTTGGTAGTGGCGCTCAACATTTTTTGTGATTTCACCCCAATACGAACTTCTAACTCGACCCTGATGATAACTAAATGCTTCTTTGCTTGAGAATTCTTCGTATACGTTGAAGCGGCAACTATCATCCTGATCTTGATTCACGATGAACTTTAGGCACCCAGCCTCCTCTCTTGTGAGTTTGATGTGGCTGGCCAGCTCATTCTTAACATTCTCAAGATCAGGCTCGGGAACAACAATGTACCCCTCTAAAATAACTTTGCTCAATGTTCGATCCTTGATGACACATAACGAGGCTTTAGAAAAACTCCGGCCTCTTATTGCTGTTTATATTTCGCTCAGAATTCCGCGCTACTACGTGAATTCTGGACCTGTTTTTTACATGGCAAAACGTTTTTCAGAGGACTCTCCGCACGAAAAATTGATCTACAGAAAAGGTGCTCGAGTTTTTCTACAGCCTGAACGCCGCGAGCAGCGGCAGATTACTTTGTGCGCCTTATTGCGCAAAATTGGGAGCGCAGCGACCGCGCAATAAAGTGGACAAAGTAAGCTGTCCGGTGGAGGCCCGCAGGGCCGGAGCGAATTGCCTCGCCTTGTTATGGATTTCACTGCCCTAGAGACCTGATTTTTGCAAGCAGGGCACTCCAACCATTTGCTTTTAAAATTAAATGCATACCCAAAAATAGTACTACGTAATGCATTATTACTGTAATTCTTTCCGCTACGAGCCCTATTTGGCCAGGCATATATAGATCACTAAAAAAAACATTTATTGTATTGACCGGCAAGTATTTCAAAGACGAGACGACTAAATACAAGCCAAAAACTTGAAGTACGACTACTTCGAAGTTTTTTGAATAACCCTGATCATCTTTAGGTAAGTTATCTAGAGATGATTTACCAAGCCGCCAAATTATATACGCAAAGACAAAACCCAGAACTATAGTAGCCAATGAAATGATGTATGGAATGTACTTACCGTGCACCCACCCACCAAGGTGCCGAAATGACGCAAATAAACCGGGTACGTAAAGCACTAGCTGTACGCAAAGATAGATCGCAAATAGCTTAAAAGCTACTGCCGTTATTGCTCTACTTGACATGTTTATATCCATAACGAGCCTGTAGAAAAACGAAAATTACAATCGCCCTCTGCCAGCTCTTTTCAACTAGTTTTTATCTGCTCACAATTTAATCATACATCTTTAACATAATCACGCTTGTGCGTATTTTGCGCGTATTTCACCGACGCAAGTGTGGATAACCCTGTTAATCAGTGGATAGCGCCGTAATTCATCAACTTCTCGATGTTGTGCACCAAACAGAACATCTGCCATTGCCCCTGCACCTTGCGTTTGCCACGCAACGAGAAGCGATTTAATCGCTTGTTGGTGCCGATATTGCCAAAGACCGGCTCCACCACCGACATGCGATGACTGTAAATCGTCTTCCCTTCCAGGCTATCGATCCGCTTTTTCATCCAGTCCGTTGCTGTTTTGCCATTGGTCCAGGTAAAGGACACTTGTCGGCCGTGACCGTCTCGGGTGTCGGCCGAAGCCGGGTTACGCATGCATTGGTGTTTTAGTGGACAGTGGCGGCAATCCGTAAGCCGACCTTCAAAGAAGAGCTTTCGCTTTCCTTCACTGACGTGCTCTTCTCGATAGAGCAACATTTCCTTGCCGGCGGGACAGATACAGGTCTTGCTTCTTTTATTAAGCTTGAACTCGCTCGCGGGAATTACCTGCTTAACACCCTTTACGGCATCTTGATGACGCTTGCCGTGTTTCTCTTTTTGCTTGGCAAAGGCTTTGTCGCGCGAGCGGAACTGGTTATCGGGGATGTAAGCGTTGATACCTTCCCCCCGCAGCAACTCATTATTGTTCTCACTGGAAAACCCGGTATCTGCGGTAACGACAATCTGCTCCGCGAGAATGTCCTCGGCTATGCCGGCCTTTCGATAGCGTCTATTAATACCATCGAGAATAGGCTTTAACGTATGAGTTTCCTGCCCCTCTCCAAAGGCCTGTGCCTCGACAATAATCTGGTGTTTCTTGTCCACCGCCGCGATGCCGTTGTACCCCTGGATGGTACCTTTGCTGGTGGTCATCTTGGCCGATTCGTTGTCGGTGATATTACTTTTTACTTCTTTTGGCTTTTTACCCTGCCCCATCCTTGGGGCTTGCGTCTTTAGGAACTGGTCGATCCGTTCGAAATGCTCCTCCAGGGTCTTGTTTGCTTGCTCCAAGCGCTGCTTGCGCTCCCGCTCTGCAGGCTTCCTTCCATCCAACTTCTTATGTTCAGCGAGGCAATGGCGGATCTTCTTCCGAATCTTCGCCTGTTTCTGCTCAAGCTCTTTGAAAGTACCGGAATGTGACTTGCTGGCATTCGATGGCATTTTACAGCCATCGATCGCCAGGAGCTCATTACCCAATAGCCCCTCTTGATCACAAACCATCAACACCTGCTCGAAGACGGATTCGATTGCATCCGGGTGACTACTCACGAAGCCGGCAATACTGGTGAAGTGTGGCACGCTGTCACAAGACAAAGCCTTGAAGATTATATTGTGCTCACACTGCCACTGAATCTCGCGACTGGAGGTTATACCTTTGGAATAAGCGAACAGAATCACCTTTAAGAGGATAGCTGGATCGTACGCCGAGCGGCCACCTCCATCATTCTTGTACTTATCATAGAAGGCGGAGAGCTCGATACGGTTATCAATCAGGTGGTGGAGGGTATATTCGAAGGTATTGGGGTGCAGCTGCTCTTCGAAATTGATTACAACCATCGCATTTTGGTTGTAATTATGTGGCTTGAAGTTCGGCATGGAGAGATCCCGGAATTTGATCCCTCAACTTTATCAAAAAATACTAGGTTTTTAGAGTTTTTCTACAGCCAGAACGCCCACAGCAGGGGCGGCTTACCTTATGCGCGTTTTGCGCGAAAATAGGAGCGAAGCGACGGCGCAAAACGTGCATAAGGTAAGCCGTCCCGCGGAGGCCCGAAGGGCCGGAGCTTTACTGCCTGTGATTGTTATGCATTTTTCGCACGCGATCCTTCGGCGTGAGAACTTTACCCCCAGAATCTTCAACAATTCCTCCCGTATTATCTAGCCACTTATCAAGAAATGAAAATGCTTTGGTATATCCTTCCCAGCCTTTAAAGTATCCAAAAACGGCGGATACAATATACACAGCAACCAGTACGTAAAAAAATATTACTTCATGGCTGGCAAAGAAAAACTTACCAACTTCTTCCTTGTGACTTGAACCTCTTGCCGCTAGTGCGAAGAAAAATACATATATGAAGATTAGAAAAGTAACTGGAACAAATCCCAGCATTATTCCCCTAGCAACTTTTTCCGCTTTTGATGGTTGATACATTTACTTCACCGATGCATAACGGCCAGCGCAGGCGCAGCCAGCGCGGAGCACTTTTTGTGTTAATGTTTGAGCGCCAGCGAGTGACACAAAAGGTGCGTAGCGTTGGCTGTCGCCCTGCCGCTGATTGTTAGGAGATCTATACGCTGGAACTCACAGTGATTTTACTACCATACCCATTCTCAGAACACGTCGGCTGATCATGTATTGAGATGATAGAGTTACTCACAACTAAGCCATTTTCTATTTCAGAACGTGTTCGGATAGTAACTGACTCTGACACCTCAAACTCTGCGCCAGCACGTTCAACCCAAGCCCAATTTATGGGTAGCGCAAGATGAGTAACATCGCTCAACGAAAATGCTTTTAATTTCTGTAATGTTTTTGGCCATACCCCGAACTCGCAATAATGTTCCGCCATGCTATAACCAAGACGCAAGTGTTGCTCTGAATTTTCCACGGTATTCCTATTTATCTCTTCGACTTCCGAGACTGTAGATATACAGGAAGCTAAAACTCCACAAAGTGCAACTATAGGTAGATACTTCATTGCTCACTCACTCTCCTAACGCCCAGCGCAGGCGCAGCCAACGCGGAGCGCCTTTTGTGTTAATGTTTGAGCGACAGCGAGTAACACAAAAGGTGCGTAGCGTTGGCTGTCGCTCTGCCGCTGATTGTTATGAGTTTCGCTAGTTGCGGAGGTCAAAGCGTACTTCATACTCACCTTCACAAGGTATCCTGGAAGCAGAAAAATTGGTTTTTCTAATGGCTTCTTTGGCGGACCTTTCAAAATACTTTAGATACGCTGAACTTGGCTCTGATTGTGACTCGAGGACAGAAATATTATCTACAACTCCGCCATCTCGAAGAATAAAACTCAACACGACACGACCTTTATGAAGCGGACGCGCCTTAATTCTTGGGTAATGCGCTTCAACTTTGTCGAGTGCTTTCAGGCTCTCCCCGCAATATTCATATGCAAATGCGTTCGTGCAATAAAGCAAAGAAACAAGGAGTAGTACTCTCATTCGGGTCTCGACTCATAACGCCCGCGTTACGGGCTGGTTTGAAGCGCCAGCGGAAAACCAGTCCCGGTAGACGCGATTGTTAAATTTTTTGGCCTGAAATCTGGCTTGAGATGTAACCCGCAAGCAGACATACATGTGCCCGTTTTTCTATGCTTCGCCAGGTACCAACAATTGCCACGCCGGTTAGTGCACCGAACAGCAATATAACTTGGCTGCTAGGCGGGGAAGCGTCGACTACGTAGTATGCTGCGGCTAAACAGAACCCCACCACAAAGCTGCAAACCACAAGGAATAATATTTGAGCTGAAGCCAACTTCAGGCGAACTTTGCTCCTCCCTTCGCTACTGTACGCTTGCTCACGCGCACGTCGCAGCACCTCCGCCTGCCGGCTCTCCGGAAGGGTCAATAGCTCGGAATAGATTTCTGACTTGGCAACCATGCCGATGTCTCCCTAAATTTAACGCCCAGCGCAGGCGCAGCCAGCGCGGAGCACATTTTGTGTTAATGTTTGAGCGCCAGCGAGTAACACAAAAGGTGCGTAGCGTTGGCTGTCGCTCTGCCGCTGATTGTTAGTGTTTTACCTTGCTAAGGACTTCAATAAGGGTTGCTGAACCCACTAAATATGGCCCTTCTTTAACCTGCCAGCTATAACCGGGTTGCAGCACAGCATCTAATCTTGAATCGGCAACTAAGATTATTTCAACTTCTGCTGAACTCCCTGGATAAAGCCATTCTGAGTTTTCAGGAAAAAATACAGCACCCATATAATTTTCTCTGTCATCTTGCCACGGAAAGTGATGGCCTGCTCTATATTTTCCCTGACCAGGAGCAACAGGCTTACCGTTTCTATAGCTCTCTCTAAATAGCTCCAAAACAGCACGAATTTTTATAGATTTGAATTCATCCATGCTACTCATCCTTGCGAGAACACTAACGAATTAGATATGCGGCGCCGTTAAGAAAATTGGCGGCGCCTTTGCGAAAGCAAAGGTGATGACAGTTTTTAGGTGACCGCATTATCGTCTTGTTATGAGCTGCTCGTGGCACAATGCCTAAATTCACTGAGTAACCTGTTCTGGCTTCAGCACACTTTGCTACGGAGGAAAGAACTGCCAGCGCTAGATTCGCGGCCTTGCTTCGATGCGTCTGCGGCGTCCGCATAAACTTCGTTATGCGGACGTCGCTGAAGCTTCGAAGCCTACACGAAGGACGAATCGTTGACTACGGATTTTAACGCCAATACTGTATTTTTATACAGCATAAAATTCCGACTCCTGATACTCTCTATATGAACCCCGCACAAACTTGAGCGAGCGGCTCATAACGCCGCCATATGGGGCCGGAGTGCAGTTGGTGATTTTTTGTGGCAAACCGCCACAAAAAAGCGCCGACGGAACGGAGGTCCCAGCCCACGCAGTGGGCGAACATGATGGCCTTGTTAGGTAACTGACTTTTTGTTTAAATTTACCCACAACTTGCCTTTGAACCTGCATTTTTACCCGACCTGGGTACCAAAGTGAAAGCTTAATTTTACCTTAGCCCATACTCGCGAAGCCATAAACGATGATGCTTCGTGTTTCGTAGAGCGGACGCAATTAGCACCCAAAATCGCTCTCATCATCCTGCAACATAAGCACGACCCCTTTTAGCTCAAACTTCAGTGGCTTTCTGCACCAGGTTACCAACACGACCATGCCATGAGCTTACTTCATAGGTCTATTGTATGGGCGTACTCAAATGAATAATACAATGTTCATAGTAAACACCCATTTCCTTAAAAAGCGAAATGAAAGTTGTCGCAACTCGCCCGCACCTAACGCCCAGCGCAGGCGCAGCCAGCGCGGAGCACCTTTTGTGTTAATGTTTGAGCGCAGCGAGTAACACAAAAGGTGCGTAGCGTTGGCTGTCGCTCTGCCGCTGATTGTTATGAATTATTTCTTGCTCAGGAGGTCAATTACTTTGCCTGAGCCCGATGCCCCACCCTTTACCTCTTTAACTTTACTCAGTAAATGAGGAGACACGTTCCATTTTTGGCCGCCTTCCGTAATAACTGTTACCGTCTTTTTATTGTACTTTACTAACGTACCGATTTGGCGGCCGCGACCTGGAGGCTCAAAGCTAACCTTCTCGCCTGGATTGAACTGCATCATCTCTTTATGAGTGTGCATAGATTCAAGAAATTTCAGTCGCTCAACGATTCTTTGATTGAGAGCGATCAACTCATCTTCCGACAAACTGTCTATATCTATATTCATTGCTCTACTCGATACCGAGATTCATAACGCCCAGCGCAGGCGCAGCCAGCGCGGAGCACCTTTTGTGTTAATGTTTGAGCGCCAGCGAGTAACACAAAAGGTGCGTAGCGTTGGCTGTCGCTCTGCCGCTGCTTGTTAGCATGGGCCTCTACAAAGCATCTACGATAGCCCAAACTAAGAAGACAACCAGTGCGCCTAAAATGAAATAGTACTTTCTTTTTACGGCCGATTCATTTACAGAAACCATTGGTAAGTATAGAAATGCTGCAATTCCATATACGATCCATATTCCAAAGAATAGGACGATTGGCCACCATACCTTCTGAAAAAGTGCAGTTAGTAGAGCAATTGGAAGACCAAATGTACCGTAAATTGCTTCCGCAGTTCTAAACCCTTTTGGTTGCGTACAAGTCTTCTTGCATCCTGGGCAAATTGCGGGATTAAGATCCGATGCCATAAATCTATTCCAAGTGGAAATTGTATTTTCCCCGCAATGTGGACATTTATGCTTCATGCTTTTTCGAATGCTAACGCCCAGCGCAGGCGCAGCCAACGCGGAGCACTTTTTGTGTTAATGTTTGAGCGCCAGCGAGTAACACAAAAGGTGCGTAGTGTTGGCTGTCGCTCTGCCGCTGTTTGTTATGTAACGGGCGCTTCCACCGGAGTCCGCATGGACTCATTAATGTACTTTACGTGGACACCTTCTAGCTGGTGAGAAACCTTGCTGAATTTATGAATAGAACAACTAAAATCACAATGAACGTCAATTGATGATCGGTTGTCTTTCAAATATTTAGCAATGCTATTTGCCTTACCTTCGGGGATGTCGGCTTTAACATGAAGGCTAGCGACCGCGCCAGATTTGTACACTTCTCTTTTGATGTGCTGAACTTTAATCTCAACTCCAGCACACATAAAACTAAACTCCGCCGATTGCAATTCAATCTCATACGGCGTCATGTTTACTATTTGAAACCAAATTTCGCAAGTTGGATGCTCGCAGAGGTTTACTGAAACAGAATCATGTCTAGCGCGCACATCAAGTAGCACGAGATCCGCCAATCTATTGGGAGTGAAAACCCTCTTCAGTACGAACTTTGGCACCCATCTAAGCCAGCGCCATATTTCCGTAATGGACAATATTTCCAATTAGAACTCCATAATTACATAACGCCCAGCGCAGGCGCAGCCAGCGCGGAGCGCCTTTTGTGTTAATGTTTGAGCGACAGCGAGTAACACAAAAGGTGCGTAGCGTTGGCTGTCGCTCTGCCGCTGATTGTTATACGCGCTACCAGTCGTAGCTGTTGAGCTCAATACCCTCAGGAGCTTGGCGGACTACACGCAACTTCGAATTCTTGACGTCTATATGAAAATTCGCAGTTCGTGATACGAACGCTATTTTTTCCATATTTTGACCCAGTTTGTTAGAGGTAAATAGTGTCACTGCACCAGAATCTTGATCTCTCAACCCAATTAGGATTTTATCCTTTGCTTTTCGATCAGTGATTTGTTGATTATTTTTGATAGATTCTCGAGATCCATTATGGAAGCTAACAACTCCATCTTTGACCTCTGTTTCAAAAAGAAATACTGCAATGTCTTTATCATCGCCAGAAGGAAATAGCAATTTCCCTTTATTCTCTACTGGATCGAAAATAAATACGTTTTTTATGAGAGTTCTCGGACCCTTGCCGGCAAAGCTATTGCTCTCGACTTGTATGTTCACTCCTTTGTAGTACAACCCGGTCTCAGGATCATAAATATCAATAGGCTTGAACCCATAGAATCCAGCTAAGGCACTAACCGGAAGTAGAACGAAAAGCACGATTACACTAAAAATCTTCATTGATGCCTCCTTGCGTATAACGCCCAGCGCAGGCGCAGCCAGCGCGGAGCGCATTTTGTGTTAATGTTTGAGCGCAAGCGAGTCACACAAAAGGTGCGTAGCGTTGGCTGTCGCTCTGCCGCTGCTTGTTACGTTTTGAGTTTTGCACGGAGCTCGCTAACCGAGTAAACCAACGGGACTCGCCCATGCATTGGTGAAGCCAGAACCTCACCGAACTTTTCGCTCTCTGCGCCGAGCCAGGCCGCTCCGACAAAGTTACTTAGTGGGACAAAGATGGGCGATAGATTGTGATCTCTTAGGCCCTCTGCAAATTTTTTCGCGCTATCTTCTATTACCCAGACGGGAAGTGCATTCCCACTTTCCGCCTCTAGCATGTAGATAGCTTTACCGGCCATAAGAATCCATATGCCTTCGGAACTATGGACAGACTCTATAAAATTTTTATCACCAAATACTTCAACATTCATCTGAAACCAGCTCTGGATGAAACGTAACGCCCAGCGCAGGCGCAGCCAGCGCGGAGCACCTTTTGTGTTAATGTTTGAGCGACAGCGAGTAACAAAAAAGGTGCGTAGCGTTGGCTGTCGCTCTGCCGCTGTTTGTTAAGTGCCTACCGCCGTGCCACCAATAGTACGCCCACCACTATGAGTAGCGCACCACATACCCTTGAAACTGATAGTTCTATCTTGGGATACCCAAGCCACCCATTATGGTCGAGAACTAGTGACGCCATCACTTGACCACACACGATAGAAATTGCCAGAACTAGCGCCCCAAGCTTTGGCGCCAAAAAAACAGACATTGCAATATTGAAAGCTCCGAAAGCCCCACCAAGCCATGCCCACCATGGTACAGAAGAAATTGACTCCTTCGTGAACCAGCTTTCACTTTGAAAAAGTGATATAGAGCCTAATATGAGCGTGCCAATCAAAAACGAGATAAATGCTGCTTGAATTGGCGTGTTTAGAGCCATACGAAGCTGTGAATTTACACCCGCTTGCGATGCAAGTGAGGCTCCCACAATCAGAGCAAAAACCAGCAAGGCGTACGTACTTATACTATTCAATTTTCAATGCTCTTTACTTCTGATTGCACTTAACGCCCAGCGCAGGCGCAGCCAGCGCGGAGCACGTTTTGTGTTAATGTTTGAGCGACAGCGAGTAACACAAAAGGTGCGTAGCGTTGGCTGTCGCTCTGCCGCTGATTGTTAGTGTTTTGGGGCTCTACCGACCGCTTTCCTGGAACTGCGCTTTCCGAAACCACCCAAGAGAACGAACGGGACATTCCCTTTACGAAACTGAAATATACCACGGTGCGGCGCCGCCCTCCTGGCACAAAGCTTCCGCACCGGATCGTGGGCGAAGCCGACGATTAACCAAATTGGCGGCGCGGCACAAGTAAAACTGCTGAAAAGTGCCGCGTTGCCTGACCGCAAAAGCCAAATGGTGGAACCAAGATTTCTACAATGTTTTTGAGAAACCTATGGCTTGAAGCTACCACCGTTCATTATTCATTACTTTCTACGAAGCCGTATTTTCTTTCGACAGCTCTTAAAAACACTAACGCCCGCAACAGCGGAATATTTGGAGTGGAACGGCTTGTGTTAGCGTAGCGTAAAACACAAGCCGAGGAACGGAAAATATTTCCGCCTGATTGCGTTTGTTATACGCTCTCATTAGTGGACCCCATACTGTAGTGCAAGATATAAAGCCAATATCAATAATAGGGTGCATATTATTGGAGAAAAAATAACTGTTGACCGCGGCCCCATTGGTACGGCGCACAGCTTTGCACCAATTACCCCGAATATAAATGCTGATACAAGAGGCGCTATCACCATTGAAACGAAATAATTGCTGTAGCCAGCTAAGGCATCAGCCCAATACATAAAATGGACCGAAGTGACAGCCAGACTAAATACACTGGCGACGATAGAGGCAACGATTACTGTGAACGTTGGATTATTCATCGATTCTAGTCTACGTATAACGCCCAGCGCAGGCGCAGCCAGCGCGGAGCACCTTTTGTGTTAATGTTTGAGCGACAGCGAGTAACACAAAAGGTGCGTAGCGTTGGCTGTCGCTCTGCCGCTGATTGTTATGTGGGTTGCCCTCGGTCCGCCGGGTGGTTTACCCCATCGTATGTTGGAACACCGCCAATTTTTAGAGGATTTATACCCTCCAGACACGCCACATTGAAACCGTATTGAGTTGGATTAGAGCGTCTCTGGTGGTGCGTGTAAATACCGCAATTTCCGCAGAAATAGTGTTTCGCTGTATTGGTATTGAATTGGTAGAGCTTTAAATGCTCCTGCCCCTCTAAGACATTAATACCATCTAGCGATACTGATGCGGCGATTGCGCCTCTCCTGCGGCACAACGAACAATCGCAACGCCGAAGATCTATAAGGCCATCAGGTAGATCCAGTTCAATTTTTACAGAGCCACAGTGACATGAGGCTAAATGTTTCGGCTGAATCCTTACCCCATCAATCTCTTTCAGATTTACGCTCATAGCTCTTTCCTTGTGCTCACATAACGCCCAGCGCAGGCGCAGCCAGCGCGGAGCGCCTTTTGTGTTAATGTTTGAGCGATAGCGAGTAACACAAAAGGTGCGTAGTGTTGGCTGTCGCTCTGCCGCTGCTTGTTATGTATTATTCCCGAGGCTCTTCCCATCGCCAAGCTTCATCGCTTTGAAAAATAACCTTACCACCATTTGGATAAAACCAATACGCAATGCCGCCACCGTCGACACGTTGTGGTTCTCCAAGTAGATTTCGGACTTCACTGTAGCCCATGTCTGTTGTTAGCTTTCTCCAATTCGCTATTGATTTATAACCTTCATGTGTATTCAAAACCTTTTGAGCCACTTCAGGATCATTTAACAATGACTCTAGCTTCGCTATACGAAGTTTTAGTTCTTGGACTTCCATTTCCAATTGTTCAATACGATTACCGTCGTCAGCATAAGAATTGAAGGTAAACCCCCAGGATAGAAATAGAATTATGGAAATAGTTTTAATCATGATTCCCCTCTCTTATACATAACGCCCAGCGCAGGCGCAGCCAGCGCGGAGCACATTTTGTGTTAATGTTTGAGCGCCAGCGAGTAACACAAAAGGTGCGTAGCGTTGGCTGTCGCTCTGCCGCTGATTGTTAGGTATTTGATTTCACTGGCGGAACCTTACCTAAATACCTTATCTCTGGAGAATCATGGCAAACCACCTCTAGGCACTCTTCATCCGTAGTAATGAGATGAGACCACTCATTGTCATTTCCCATAAAGAAAGTTAATGGACTTTCTTTATGCCAACCGTGATTCTTAACTTTGAAAGTGTTAGCTTTTGGCGGACTATCGTTCCAAATCTCAGTTAATCCATGCTCATCTAAAATTCTAAAGCCATTAACCGACTCATAAACAACTTCGAAAAGTGATTCACTACTTTCATGAAAAACACGAGCTACTAATTCGTCTTTTCGATGACTTTCCGATCCAAAAATAGTGTATTTGACTCCATTAGGCTTTTCTAATGTCCACTCTTTTGCACCCCATGAAAGATCAACAATCCAAGCTGTGCCGCTTTCGAAAGGCGTTTCCCATTGCTCAAATTCCATGCTGATACCTAACGCCGCCGGCAGGGGCAGCTTACCTTGTGCGCGATTTGCGCGAAAATGGGAGCACAGCGACCCGCGCAAAACGTGCGCAAGGTAAGCTGTCCCGCGGAGGGCCGCAGGCCCGGAGCGAATTGCCCGGCCTTGTTAACTGATTTCCAGGCACTGGAACACGCCGGATACAGCCGCAGGGATTTTTTCAGCCTCATGCTTACCCGTATTGGGGTTCAATCTTAGACCATCACCGTATGACTCGTTTCGCTCCGAATACATCTGTATTTTGAACTCTTTAAACTCGCACTCTTCACTAACCTTCTGGAGCCAGACAGTTCTAACATTCGAAAAGCTCTCACCATCTGGAACTCGGACACTCAAACTATCAATCCTTCCCGGAACCTTCTTTTCCGTTGGGACTACACCAAATGCCGACCAACTAACGACAAATAAGATCAATAAAAAAACGTGTTTCTTCATTCGTAGCTCTTTATTCAGTTAACGCCCAGCGCAGGCGCAGCCAGCGCGGAGCGCATTTTGTGTTAATGTTTGAGCGTCAGCGAGTAACACAAAAGGTGCGTAGCGTTGGCTGTCGCTCTGCCGCTGATTGTTATGTGCATTTCCCTGGAGGGACAATGCGCAGAGTCTCTGCGCCCAACTTAGTTTTATTCTTTGACAGGCAGATTGGTTCACCTACTTTTACTTGCCCCGCAGAAGATACATTTACGTCGGCCAATCTTCCATCGTTTAATTTAACCCTCAGCATCGAACGATTGCCAAGGTCAGATCCTACATAGAAATTTTCAATTGCGACAGCCCATGTATATGAAGTTTTTGACGCGGGCATTCCAGAATATACAAGCAGGGAAACTAAAACTGCTACTACAGCAAACCCTATCAATAGTGAGTTTTCGGCAATGTAGAACCTTATTAAATTTTTCACTTCACTCCGAAACCGCTTCTTGCACATAACGCCGCGTTCAGGGGCGGCTGACTTTGTGCGCTTGATTGCGCGAAAATGGGAGCGCAGCGACCGCGCAATAAAGTGCGCAAAGTTAGCCGTCCCCTGCAACGCCTGGTTATGGCTGGCCGCACTGTGGACCCGCCTACCGGCACGCTGCCAGCCACGACTTGGCTGGCCACCGCAAATTTAGAACGAGGAAAGAATACCGCACTTTCCCCAACCAATTTTCATCTTACTGGCACTCCACAATACTGCAGCGGAATTGCCCCATTCTACCGAACCCAAGCGAACACACTAGGAACGAAACTGCTTGAATGCGCCCGAGCAAAAAGCCAAATGCTGGATGCCAAAACTGTGCGCGAAACTTGCAGCCGCACAAATATTTATTTTTACTGACCGGCACCATAACGCCGCGCTCAGCCGCAGCTTACTTTGGGCGCTTTGTTGCGCGAAAATAGGAGCGTAGCGACTGCGCAACAAAGTGCTCAAAGTAAGATGTCGGCTGCAGCGCCTGGTTATGGCTGACGCGCTCCGAGGTACCTACGGGCACTGAATGCGCCGAAGCTCCTTAAAAACGAGGAAAGAACTTCCGACTTCCCCCAACCAATTATTCTCTTATTGGCACTACACGTTACTGCAGCGGAGTTGCCGAAATTCCTATGAACTTAAACGAAAGCACTAGGAACGAAACTGCTTGATTTTATCATGGCAAAAAGCCAAATACTGCGGGCCAAAACAGTGCTCCGGATTACACACTGGCACAGACAACCATTTTTACGGCCCGGCACCATAACGCCCGCAACAGGGGCGACCAATGCTGTGCACGTTTTGTGCGAAACTGGGAGCGCAGCGACCCGCACAAAATGTGCATAGCGTTGGGCGTCCCACGCAGGCCCGAAGGGCCGGAGCATCCTGCTTGCGATTGTTATGTGTTTTCCTCGCACTTTAGCTTTGCCGTAAGCACCGCAACTAACTTCTCATATTTTGGCGCACCACCAAGTTGTGGAGCTATGATTGAAAGCAGCGCCAACCCAAATGCGCCGTACGCTAGCTCTTCAGAATTTACCAACCCGAGAAAAAATAGACCGATTAAGGCAGCAGCAATAACTATTGCGATAATTCTGAGAAAAACCGTCTGCTTTACTCGAGCTTCGGCCATTTTTATAAGCTTCAATTCTTTATCAGTAAATTTCATTTATACCTCAATAACTCGATGGATGCTGAACACATAACGCCCAGCGCAGGCGCAGCCAACGCGGAGCGCCTTTTGTGTTAATGTTTGAGCGACAGCGAGTAACACAAAAGGCGCGTAGTGTTGGCTGTCGCTCTGCCGCTGCTTGTTAGTGTTTCGG
>Ga0207814_100456_pt1 | contig 22485 bp, 14 predicted proteins | sample TtaePargueraPR_7_FD_187755 | JGI IMG/M metagenome (GOLD analysis project Ga0207814, IMG submission 187755) | Aerobic enrichment media microbial communities from Bioluminiscent Bay, La Parguera, Puerto Rico - Tt and P1 (2) (SPAdes) | ecosystem: Environmental > Aquatic > Marine > Unclassified ... | reverse complement strand
GCTGAGCAACAGGCGCCCCTTGTCGAGGCACTCGCTGTGTTCGGCGGCCGGATCCGAGTCGGCCACGATGCCCCCTCCGGCGGCGCAGCTGATCTGCCCTTTGCTTGCGGTGAGTGTACGGATCGCAATACTGGAATCCGCGCGCCCGCAGCTGCTCAGGTAGCCGATGCTGCCGCAGTAGACCCCGCGGGGGCTGCGCTCCAGTTCGCGGATAATCTGCATGGCCCGCCGTTTGGGGGCGCCAGTGATCGAGCCTCCGGGGAAGGTGGCTTCGAGCACTTCGGCAAAACCGAGGTCTGTTGGTATCTGGCCGGTAATGGTGCTCACCAGGTGGTGCACGTTGGCGAAGCTCTGCAGTTCAAACAGGTTGGGTACGCGCACGCTGCCACGCTGGCAGATCTTGCCGAAGTCATTGCGCAGCAGATCCACGATCATCAGGTTTTCCGCGCGGTCTTTGCGGCTGGCGGTGAGTGTTGCGGCCAACTCGGTATCGCGCGCGGGGTCGCTGCTGCGGGGGGCGGTGCCCTTGATTGGTTCCGTCTGCAGGAAGTTGCCGTCGGCAAGAATGAATCGCTCAGGTGACAGGCTCAGTATCTCGCCCTGGGGCAGCGACAGATAGGCGGAGAAGGGGCCAGCGGCCACTTCCCGGAGTGCCAGGTAGGCGGTGAGTGGCGAACCGCTGTATTCCGCAAAAAAGCGCTGGGTAAAGTTTGCCTGATAAATATCGCCGGCGCGGATGTACTCGAGAATGCGCTGGATCTGCTCCCGGTATTCACCCTCGCCGAACTCGTGGCGGAACCGGCCTGTCAGGTGAAAGGCCTCCCTGCGTGGGGCGCTCTCCCAATCCAGCGAGGAAAAGCGCGCTTGCAGGTCGTGCTTCTGGATCTCGGTGCAGGCGGGATGAAAGATCAGGTGCGAGGCCTGCAGCTGGTGATCGATGATCAGCGCCCAGGTGTACAAGCCGAAGTGCCCGGCGGGCAGGGGTGTTTCCCGGGTGTCTGCCGGCAGGAAGTTTCCGGGAGCTCCCAGCTCGTAGCCGGCATAGCCGATGGCACCGCCGCAGAAGGGTAACTGCTGGTCCACTTCCTGGGGGGCGAGCTCGCACAGCAGATCGTCCAGCGCCTCAAAAGGGGATGGATCGTCCGCGCACAGGGTGAGGCTCGACACCGGGTCTGCACTCAGAATATCAAAGCGCCCGGTGCGCGCCACCGGCTGCCCGGAGTCCAGCCAGACCGGGCCCGGCAGGTCGGCCAGTGCCGCAAAGGCGGCGCCGGCGTTGCGGGAATAGGGCAGAGAGACTATTTGCAAAACATCAACCAAACTTCGGCGCGGGATCGCCGCACGGGTTTCTACAGGCTGCTGGTGATCGACCATGGTCGTGCCCGCCGCGGGATAGCGGCGCCACTGGCGCCCCCACGTCCGGGGGCGCTACTTTACTGCAAATTGCGTGACTATAGAAAATCTAGCTGATTCTGCGCTCGATTCCGGCCTGAGACATCAGGCGCGTGGCAAGTTCTTCCACCGAGAGCTCGGTGGCGTCGAGGAATGGGATCTGCGCGCGGCGCAGCATCTGTTCTACCTGACGCACTTCAAATTCACATTGTTCCGGCGAGGCGTAGCGGCTGTTGGCGCGGCGTTCCTGACGAATACTCATCAGGCGGCGGGGGTCGATGGTGAGGCCAAACAGCTTGTGCTGGAAGGGGCGCAGTATCTTCGGCAGCGCTGTGGAGTCCATGTCCTCTTCGGTAATCGGGTAGTTTGCCGCGCGCAAACCGAATTGCAGGGCAAGATACAGGCAGGTGGGTGTTTTTCCCGAGCGCGAGACGCCCACAAGAATGATGTCGGCACTTTCGAACTCGCGGGTGCGGCGACCGTCGTCGTTGTCCATGGCGAAATGCACCGCATCGATGCGCGCGGAGTAGCGCCGGTTGTCGGCGATGCCGTGAGACACGCCAACTGTGCGTGCCGGGTCGGTCCCGAAAAGATTTGCCAGGGGGGCGAGATAGCTTTCAAAGACATCCAGCATCAGCGCAGAACTCTGGTGCAACTGCTTGCGGATCTGGTCCGACACAATACTGGTGATGATGATCGGCTGTAGCCCGGATTCTTCGGCGGCGCGCTCGATACGCTGCAATACCTGATTGACCTTTGCATCGGAGTCCACGTAGGGCAGGGTGACCTGCTCTACCTGCTGATCGCGAAACTGAGCCAGCAGGCTGTGGCCGATACCCTCCACAGTGAGGCCGGTGCCATCGGAAATAAAAAAAGCGGTGCGCTTTCTGGTGCCAGGCGCGGGGGCCGGCGCATTGGGGGCGTTCTGATCGTTCATTGGTCGCTCTCTTGTTGGCGGCGTCATGGTATCGCAAAGTGTCGCCCACCCGGAATGATGTTGATGGATTCCCTGTGGCCACGGGGCTCGCCAGGGCGTCGTTGTGTTTTGTAGAAAAATTACAACACGATTGGTGCATTTTCGCCGAAATTTACGGGGTATTATTTACAAAACCCTTCCTTATAATCTGCCGCCAGAAATGCAGTTGCAGAGGGCAATCCATTGAGCACTTACACTCTCGAGTTCGCGAAGCTGGGCATGGCAGATGTCGACAAGGTCGGCGGCAAAAATGCCTCACTGGGGGAGATGATCTCCTCTCTGTCCGGTGCCGGTGTCAGTGTCCCCGGTGGTTTTGCCACCACTGCGGAGGCGTTTCGCGAGTTCCTCGCCAGTGCGGACCTGGACACCCGCATCGCCGATCGGCTGAAGGGGCTCGATGTTGAGGACGTGACCGCGTTAGCGGCCGCCGGCGAGGAAATCCGCCAGTGGCTGCTGGACACCCCCTTCCCGAACCAGCTGGAGGCGGAGATCCGCGCCGGCTATGAGGCCCTCGGCGGTGGTGAGACGGCGGTAGCGGTGCGCTCCTCCGCGACGGCTGAGGACCTGCCCGATGCGTCCTTCGCCGGCCAGCAGGAGACCTTCCTCAATATCCGCGGCATCGAGACCGTGCTGCAGGCGGTGAAAGAAGTATTTGCGTCTCTCTACAACGATCGCGCCATCGCCTACCGGGTACATACCGGTTACGCGGATGTGGGCGTGGCCCTGTCTGCCGGTATCCAGCATATGGTGCGCAGTGAGACCGGCGCTTCCGGTGTTATGTTCACCCTGGATACCGAGAGCGGTTTCCGCGACGTGATCTTCGTGACGGCGGCCTACGGCCTCGGTGAGACGGTGGTGCAGGGGGCGGTGAACCCCGATGAATTTTACCTTTACAAGCCGGCGCTGGAAGCCGGCCGTCCGGCCATTCTGCGCCGCAACCGCGGCAGCAAGGCAATCAAGATGGTGTACGACCAGGGCGGCGAATGCGGCCGCTCGGTCAAAACCGTGCAGGTGGCCGAAGAGGATCGCCTGCGCTTTGCCCTGTCCGACGAAGAGCTGACCGAACTCGCCAATCAGGCGCGCAAGATCGAGGCCCATTACCAGCGCCCGATGGATATCGAATGGGCCAAAGACGGCGATACGGGCAAGCTGTTTATCGTGCAGGCGCGCCCGGAAACCGTACGCTCGCGGGACACCGGTACCAGTATCGAGCGCTACAAGCTCCAGGAGCGCAGCGAGATTCTGTGTGAAGGGCGTGCCATCGGCCAGCGCATCGGTGCCGGCAAGGTGCGTGTGCTGGATAGTGTGGAAGACATGGCGAAGATGCAGGACGGCGAGGTTCTGGTGACCGATATGACCGATCCCGACTGGGAGCCGGTACTCAAGAAAGCCAGCGCTATTGTCACCAACCGCGGCGGCCGCACCTGTCATGCGGCGATCATCGCCCGTGAACTGGGTATTCCCGCCGTCGTCGGTTGCGGTGACGCCACCGACAAGCTCACCACCGGTACCCCGGTCACCGTGAGCTGTGCCGAAGGGGATACCGGTTTTGTGATGGCCGGCGAGCTCGATTTCGAACGCTCGCTGACCGAGGTGCAGGACATGCCGGAGCTGCCGTTCAAGATCATGCTGAACGTCGGCAATCCCGATCGCGCCTTTGCCTTCAGCAACCTGCCCAACCAGGGTGTCGGCCTCGCGCGCCTCGAATTCATTCTCAACCGCATGATTGGCATTCACCCCAAGGCGTTGCTTGAGCTGGATCGCCTGCCGCTGGATCTGCAGCAGAATATTCGCAACCGTATCGGCGGTTACGCCTCGCCGGAAGACTTTATCGTCGAGAAGCTGGTGGAGGGTATCGCCACGCTGGCCGCGGCCTTTGCACCCAACCGCGCCATCGTGCGTCTGTCGGATTTCAAATCCAATGAGTACGCGCACCTGGTCGGCGGGCAGATGTACGAGCCGAGCGAAGAAAACCCGATGCTCGGTTTCCGCGGTGCCGCGCGCTACCGCTCCAAGGACTTCCGTCAGTGCTTCGCACTGGAGTGTAAAGCGCTGAAGAAAGTGCGCGATGAAATGGGGCTGACCAACGTTGAGATCATGGTGCCTTTCGTGCGCACACCGGACGAGGCGCGCCAGGTGATCGAGTTGCTGGAAGAAAATGGCCTCAAGCGCGGTGAAAACGGCCTCAAGGTCATCATGATGTGTGAGCTGCCTTCCAACGCGCTGCTGGCGGAGGAATTCCTGCAGTATTTTGATGGTTTCTCCATCGGTTCCAACGACCTGACCCAGTTGACGCTGGGACTCGACCGGGATTCCGGCCTGGTGGCAGAACTTTTCGATGAGCGCGATCCGGCGGTGAAAATGCTGCTCTCCCGTGCGATTCAGGCGTGCAAGAAAGCGGGCAAATATGTGGGTATTTGCGGGCAGGGGCCTTCCGATCACAAAGATTTCGCCCAGTGGCTGATGGATGAAGGCATCGATAGTGTCTCCCTGAACCCGGACACCGCTGTGGACACCTGGCTGTACCTGGCAAACCAGAAGGTTTAGAGACCTGGAGGGGCGATAAGCGGAATCCATGACTGATAAAATCCGGTCTGCCCATTGTCGACGACGGTCGTGATGCACCGGATTGCGGACGGTTTGTAAACCGCGAAGGCTTGACTCAGAAAAAAGCGACCATTTTGGTCGCTTTTTTTGTGGTGGTAGCAGAAATATCGTTCTATTTCGTGGGGAAACCCTGTGACACTTTTACCCGCGGCCCATCAGCCACAGCCTTGTGAACCCGGGTGTTCCACATTAAGTCGATTGCCAATTTCCATAAAACCCGGGACTCCCCATATAAATCAATCTAAGCAGACGGTGCCCTGTCAATATCATCGAAGAAGCTTCCCGTATCTGGATCAGATTCGGAGCTAACGCCGATACCACACTCGGCAAGCCGTGTTTTCTCAGGCTTCCCTATGGGTTTGCGAAAATGCGGTTTCCATGAGGTTTCCAGGAAAAGAGGGATCTTCGATTGAAGCAGTAATTGAGGTGCCGCCATGCAAAGACGTTTTTCATCCACGCGAGAAACCCACTCACCCGAACCTGTATCCGTTTCAGGCTGGCGAGGGAGTCCAGTAGCAGTATCGGCATGCGCAGTCGCGCCGCCACAGCATCGCAAATTTATCGCTGCATTGATGCTGTTTGTGGGGACTCTGGTGGGAAGTCTTTGGCCAACGCTGACCCAAGCGAGCAGTGGTGCCAACTGGTTTGACGATCAGGCCGCCATGAGTTCTTCCGGCTCGCCATCAATCCACATCAATCTGTCCGAGCAGAAAGCGTACTTTTACAAGGGCGGTCGTCTCGTCGGGGTATCGCTGGTTTCCTCGGGAAAACAGGGTTTCCGCACCAGTCCCGGTAAGTTTCGGGTTCTCGCCAAGCGCCCGAATCACCGCTCCAGTATTTACGGAAGCTATGTGGACCGGAACACCGGCCGGGTGGTGAAGGCGGATGTGGATACTCGCAAGCATCGCCGTCCGCCGGGTACCTATTACCGCGGTGCGAAAATGAATCATTACATTCGTTTCAACGGTGGTATCGGGCTGCATGCTTCCGGCCACGTGCCGCGCTATCCCGCCTCTCACGGTTGTGTGCGTATGCCCCCGCATATGGCACGCAAGTTTTATCAGTACGCACGTGTAGGCATGCCCGTCACCGTGTCCTACTGAGGAAAAGTCGGCAAGCCCGCTTGTCCGCCGCTTGCACAAGTTTGCATAGGGGCAAGCACTTTACCGGGTACTATCCATTGGGGTAATACCCGGTATTTTTATGGGTGTGCTGATAGAGTGCGCGGCGGCGGGCTATCATGCTCCCCAAGAATCGATACCAGTGTCCTGCGAACGGGAGCCCGCCATGAAACTGCCCTCTATTTCCACCCCTGATCTGTGCGACGAATACCCCGAGCTGGTGAGCGTCGTCGAACCCATGTTCATCAATTACGGTGGCAGGGAACAATTTGGTGGTGAAATCGTCACCATCAAGTGCTTTGAAGACAACTCCCTGGTGCGCGAACTGGTCGCGGAGCCGGGGCAGGGCAAAGTACTGGTGGTGGACGCCGGCGGGTCTATGCGCCGGGCCTGTCTGGGCGACATGCTGGCGGAAAAGGCCGCGGATAATGCCTGGGCGGGGATCCTGATGTACGGGTGTATCCGCGATGTGGATGCCATTTCTGAACTACAGTTAGGTGTACAGGCGCTCGGAAGCCACCCCATGAAAACCGACAAAAAGGGCATCGGGGAACGCAATGTTGCGGTGACTTTCGGCGGCGTCACCTTTAAACCTGGAGAGTATTTGTACGCCGATAATAACGGTGTGATAGTTTCTCCCCAATCGCTTATGTAAATTGGTAATATCGGAATCGATTCTTTTCGCGCTGGTCCTGTTGTCTGCGCTTGCGCATGCCGTGTGGAACGCGGTGGTCAAACACAGCAAAGAAGGTTTCCTGCAGCTGGCGATGATCCGCAGTGTCGGCCTGCTGGTCGGGGCGGCACTTGCCACACAACTTCCGCTTCCGGGCGAGAACGCGCTGATATTTCTCGCCGGTGGGGCTTTCTTCCAGTATCTCTACTTCTTCCTCCTTTCACGCTCCTACCGGGCGCTGGATTACGGCACAGCCTACCCCATAGCGCGGGGCGTGACGCCGTTGATGGTGGCCACCGCGGCATTGCTGTTCCTGGACGAATCCCTGGCGCCGCTGCAGATCACCGGTATTCTGCTGGTAACCTGCGGCATTTTTGCGCTGATCATGAAAGAATTGCGCGTCAGTGGCCTGGGTATTCTCTATTCACTGGGCACCGGCATTGCCATTACCGGGTACACCATTATCGGCGCGGCGGGGGTGCGCACGGTGGCCAACCCACTCAGCTATGTGGCGTGGTTGGAAATACTCTCCGGAGGTGGCGTGATCATCGCTGTGCTCCTCACCGAGCCACTGAAGGGGTTGGCATTTGCTCGTGCCAACTTTTTACGCAGTTCAGTCTCCGGGGTGCTGGCGACGGGTGGATTTGGTATTGCACTCTGGGCGACGTCCATGATGCCGGTAGCGGCAGTCGCCGCCACTCGCGAGGTGAGCATCCTGTTCGCCTCGGTCATCTCTGTGTTTCTGCTCAACGAACGCTTTTCACCCCGCCGGGTGTTCGCCGCATTGATAATTTTCTGTGGCATTGGCACTCTGGCATTCGCCTGATCACAAAAGCTGGCTGCTGTTGCCTATAGTTGCTAGCAAATCTCTATTTATCGTTCGATATTCCTGAACGCTAGTTCGACGCCAAATTCAGCCAACTATTTTCAAACAAGGATAAGTAATGAGCAGTCTGCGCCAGAAGTGGATTACCGCGCCTTTATTAAACTGGATCAAAAAAGTCCTGCCGCCGATTTCCGATACCGAACGGGCAGCCATGGAGGCGGGCGAAGTCTGGTGGGATGCGCAGCTATTGTCGGGAAAGCCGGACTGGGACCAGTTGCTGAGTATGGGCCCCCCCGAGCTGACCGATGCCGAGCAGGCGTTTATCGACGGCCCGGTGGAAGAACTGTGCCAGATGGTCGATGACTGGAAAATTTCCTACGAGGATCACGATATATCACCGGAGATCTGGGAGTTTCTCAAGAAGAACCGCTTCTTTGGCATCATCATTCCCGAGGAATTCGGTGGCCTTGGTTTCTCGCCCACTGCCCACGCGCAGATTGTCACCAAAATTTCCACGCGCAGCACCAGTGTCGGTGTCACCGTGATGGTGCCCAATTCCCTCGGCCCCGGGGAATTGCTGATGGCCCACGGCACCCCCGAGCAGAAGAAGCACTACCTGCCGCGCCTGGCCGATGGCCGCGACATCCCGTGCTTTGGCCTCACCAGCCCCGAGGCGGGTTCCGATGCCGCCGCCATGGTGGACAGCGGTATTGTCTGTTACCAGGAGTACAAGGGTGAGAAAACCCTCGGCATGCGGGTCAACTGGCACAAGCGCTATATCACACTGGGCCCGGTGGCGACGGTGCTGGGGCTCGCCTTCAAGCTCTATGACCCCGACCATGTTCTCGGCGATGAGGAGGAACTGGGCATTACCGTGGCCCTGGTGCCTACCGACACCCCCGGGGTGACCATCGGCCAGCGCCATATACCGGCCATGCAGGCGTTCATGAATGGTCCCAACTGGGGGGAAGACGTGTTTATCCCCATGGACTGGATTATCGGGGGCCAGGAAAACATCGGCCACGGCTGGCATATGCTGATGAGTGCATTGGCCGCCGGTCGCGGTATCTCGCTGCCGTCGCTGTCTACCGGGGGCGCCAAGCTGGCTGCGCGCACCACCGGCGCCTACGCGCATATCCGCGAGCAGTTCGGCATCCCGATCGGAAAATTCGAGGGGGTACAGCGGCGTCTGGCAGAGATTGCCTCTATTGCCTACGTGCTGGACTCCGCTCACAAAACCACCACCCGCGCACTCGACCAGGGGCGCAAGCCGGCCGTGGTCTCCGCCATCATGAAAGCACACGCTACCTATGGCCTGCGCCAGGCGATCAACGACGCCATGGATATTCATGCGGGCAAGGCCATCATCGACGGGCCGCTCAATTACCTGGGTAACGTCTACCGGGCGGTGCCGGTGGCGATTACCGTGGAAGGCGCGAATATTCTGACCCGTAGCCTGATGATCTTTGGTCAGGGCGCCATCCGCTGTCATCCCTACCTGTTGCAGGAAATGGAAGCGGCCACCAATCCGGACGAAAAGGCCGGTATTGCCGAACTGGACGCGCTGCTGCCCAAGCATTTTCTGTTCCAGCTCAAGACCTTCTGCCGCGCGGTGTTTCACGGCTGGACCGGGGGCCTGTTTGCCAGTAGCCCGCGGGGTGTGGGTGAGGCTGCCAAGTACTATCGGCAGATGAACCGTTACTCGGCGGTGTTGACACTGGTGACGGAAATCTCACTGATGTCCCTGGGTGGTGAGCTGAAGCGCAAGGAAATGATCTCCGCCCGTCTTGGCGACGTATTGAGTGAGCTCTACCTGTTGAGCTCGACACTTAAACGCTTCAAGGACGATGGCAGCCCCGATGCCGACCGCCCCCTGCTGGAGTTCGCCATGCGCGCCGGCTTCCACAATATCGAGGTCAGCCTGATCGAGGTGTTCCACAACTTCCCGGTCCGTTTTGTCGGCCAGCTTATGCACTTCCTGACGATGCCGTGGGGGCACAGTATTCGCGCTGCGTCAGATCGTCAGGCACGGGCCTGTGCGAATTTGATCATGGCACCGTCGGATACTCGCGACCGCCTCACTCAGGGCGTATTTCCCGGCAATAGCGGAGATGGGGTGGATATCGTCGAGCAGGCGTTCCTGAGCGCCCACGAAACCGAATCCATTCGCGAGAAGATGAAAAAGGGAGGCCTGCGCGCGCTGAACGAAAATGCGATTGACGAGGCGCTGGAAAAAGGGCTCATCTCCGAAGACGAAGCGGAGAAGATCCGGGTCACCTACGAGGCGGTGAACAAGGCGATTCAGGTGGATCACTTCGAGTCCCTGCCGAGTACATCGGCGGAACGGGGTTCTGAAGAGACTCCTCAGTAGAGCAGGGCGCCATGGCACAAGCAAAAACCTTTGATGAGGCCGAGCAATGCGTCGATGCCGTGCTGGAGAAAGTCGGCAAACGCATCGTGCTTGGCCTGCCCCTGGGCATCGGCAAGGCCAATCAGTTCGCCAATGCCATGTATGCCCGAGCGGAACAGGATCCGGAGATCTGCCTCACCATCTACACCGCACTGACCCTGGAGCGGCCGTCCGCGAGCAGCGAGTTGCAGCGTCGCTTTGTGCAGCCGCTACTGGATCGGCTCTACAGCGACTACCAGGATCTTGCCTACAACCAGGCGCGCAGGAAGGGGCTGTTGCCGAAGAACGTCGAGGTATGCGAGTTTTTCATGCAGCCCGGTGCATTTGTCTCGGCACCATCCGCGCAACAGAGTTATGTCAGTGCCAATTACACCCATGTCCCTCGCGATCTGCTCGATCGAGGCGTCAACGTGGTGGCGCAGATGGTGTCTCCCGCTACCGATGACAGTGATGACTTCAGCCTGAGCTCCAACCCGGACCTGACCCTGCCATTGCTGAGGCTGGCGCGGGAGCGGAATTACCGGCATATCGTCATGGTTGGCGAAGTGAACCCGCGACTGCCATTTGTGGGTGGCGATGCCCGGGTCAACGCCGACCTGTTTGATTTTTTACTGCAGGGAAAGCCGTTTGAGCGAGAGATTTTCCCGGCTCCCAATCCTCCGGTGCGGTTCACCGATTACGCACTGGCCTTTCATATTGCGGGCATCATCAAGGATGGCGGTACCCTGCAGATCGGCATCGGCGCGCTCGGTGATGCCATCTGCCATGTACTGAATCTGCGTCAGGGAAAAAACACCGATTACCGGGACATACTGCAGTCTTTGAATGAGGACCGGGAGCAGGTGTTGTGCAACCTGCCTCTGGAACTGGGCACTTTTCAGAAGGGGCTGTACGGCGCCAGTGAAATGGTGCCGGAGGGCTTCCTTCATCTGCGGCGTGCCGGCGTCATGACCCGGGAAGTCTATGCAGATACCACGCTGCAGGAACTGATCAATGACGGGGTGGTTGGTAACACGGTAACCGAAGAACTCCTGGTGGCGCTGCGCGAGGCAGGCCGCATCCAGTGCCCGCTGACACAGGAAGACACGGATTTTCTTCAGGCCATGGGCATCGTCGACCCCAGCTACAGCTGGCGTGGGCACCGTTTCCTCGACAAGCACGGAGAGATGGAAGAGTGCGATCTGCACAGTGCGAGCGGGCGCAAGAAGCTGCTCGGCAGCTGTGAAGGTAAAAAAATTCCCGGTGGCACCTGGCTTCATGGCGGTTTCTATCTCGGTTCCAGCGCCATGTACGAGTCCCTGCGGGACATGCCTCCTGCGGAGATGGCCGGCATCAACATGACGGCCATTGATTACATCAATGAGCTGCAGAAAGGCCGGGCCCTCAAGACCGCCCAGCGACAGCACGCGCGGTTTGTGAACTCCGCGATGATGGTTACCCTCAATGGCGCCGTCATATCCGACGGTCTGGAAGACGGTACGGTGGTCAGTGGGGTGGGCGGGCAGTACAACTTTGTTGCCCAGGCCCATGAGCTCCCCGGCGGGCGCTCGGTCATTGCCCTGGCGAGCACCCGGCACTCCGGTGGCCGCATCCGCAGCAATATTCTGTGGCAGTACCCACACTGCACCATTCCCCGCCACCTGCGGGATATTGTGGTGACCGAGTATGGCATTGCCGATCTGCGTGGAAAGAGCGACCGCGATGTGATTGTCGCGATGCTGTGTATTGCGGATTCCCGTTTTCAGCAGGAATTGCTGGCCAAGGCGAAATCGGCCGGCAAGGTGGAGTCCGGCTACGAAATCCCCGAGGCCTTCAGCAACAATACGCCGGAGCGTATTCAGGCGGTATTTTCCCAGGGGCACCGACGGAAGTTACTGCCTTACTATCCCCTGGGCACCGACCTTACCTACGAGGAGGCGCAGTTGGCTATTGGCCTGAAATCCGTAAAGGAAGAGGGACGCAAACTCTGGGAAATGTGGCCGATTCTGTGGAAGGGACGCAGTGCCTGCAAGAGCAGTGCGGCAAAGTACCGGGAGATCCACGCCTGTCTGGATCGCATGGCATTCGGCTACAGCGACACCTTCGAACACCGCCTCGAAGCTTACGTGGTGGCTGGATCACTGGTGACCTTTCTCGATAAGGAGCGGCCGCTGGGTGAGGTCTCCGACGCCGAAGGGCTGCGGCAGAATATTCCGCAGACCTGATCGAACCGCTACTGTAACTGACTGGCCTGAATTGCCGTCAGCGCGATGGTGTAGATGATGTCATCGACCAGTGCCCCCCGCGACAGGTCGTTGACCGGCTTGCGCATGCCCTGCAGCATCGGCCCGATACTGATCAGGTCCGCGCTCCGTTGCACGGCCTTGTACGTAGTGTTGCCAGTATTCAGGTCAGGAAAAATAAACACCGTGGCACGCCCGGCGACCGGGCTGTCGGGCGCCTTTTTCTTGGCGACGTTCTCCATTATCGCCGCGTCATACTGCAGCGGACCATCGATCACCAGGTCCGGGCGTTTCTCCTGGGCGATCTTGGTCGCCTCGCGCACCTTGTCCACGTCCGAACCGCTGCCGGAGCTACCGGTGGAATAGCTGATCATGGCAACGCGGGGCTCAATACCAAACGCTTCGGCAGAGTCTGCGGACTGAATGGCAATATCTGCGAGCTCCTCGGCATTGGGGTCTGGATTGATGGCACAGTCGCCGTACACCAGCACCTGGTCTGGCAGCAGCATAAAAAATACCGAGGAAACCAGTGTGGCGGTGGGTGCCGTCTTGATCAGTTGGAGGGCAGGGCGGATGGTATTGGCAGTCGTGTGCACCGCGCCGGATACCAGACCGTCCACCTCATCCTCTGCCAGCATCATGGTCCCCAGCACCACATTGTCCTGGAGTTGCTCCCTGGCAACGATCTCGGTCAGGCCCTTGTTTTTCCGCAGCTTGACCATGGGCTCCACGTATTTGTTGCGCGCGGTTTTCGGGTCGATGATTTCGACCTTGTCACTGAGCGACAAGCCCTGCTGTTCCGCCACGCGGTGAATCTCCTTCGGGTCGCCCAGCAGTACCGGTCTTGCAATCCCGCGTTCGGCGCACGCATGCGCCGCCTTTACCGTGCGGGGCTCGTCGCCCTCCGGCAGAACAATGCGCTTGTTGGCGCGACGCGCGAGTTCGGTGAGATGGAAGCGGAAGGCGGGGGGCGACAGGCGCTTCGGTCGATTGGATTCGCTGCCGAGGGATTCCACCCAATGGTTGTCCAGGTGGCCGGCGATAAAATCCTGCACCTTTTCAATCCGCTCCACGTCGTCCGCGGGTGTCTCGGTATTGAACGTCTGCAGCTGAAGGGCGGTCTGCCACGTATTGGTGTTGACGAGTATCACCGGCAGCCCGGTTTCCATGGCGGGGGCGCAGAGTTTCCTGACCATCGGCTCAATATGGTAGCCCCCGGTGAGCACCAGGCAGCCGATTTTGATCCCGTTCATCACCGCGAGACAGGCGGCCACAATCACGTCCGGTCGATCACCGGACGTGACCAGCATGGCACCGGGCTCAAACCGGTAGATCATATTCCCCAGGGAACGCGAGCAGAAAGTGACGCTGTGCAGGCGACGGGAGTCCAGTTCCCCGTAGTTGATAATTTCAGCCTGAAAATGGTCGGCGAGATCCTTCGCCCGCGGGGCCACAAGGTCCGCGTTCCAGGGAATACAGCCGATAATCGGCAGTGGACTTTTTCCGAACAGCGAGAGAATCTCCAGGCTGCCGCGCCGTACCTTCGGCCCGTCAAACACCCCGGTAATATCCGCGCCCGGCGCATCCGGCACCTGGGATGGGGCGCCCACCTTGTTGACAATACAGCCCACCACGCGCTCGGCCTTGGCGCCGCCAAAAGTGGACATGGCCACCTCCAGCCGGTCTTTCAACTGCTGGGTGGAGTCCAGATCCGGGCACACCACCAGGACAATCTCCGCATCCAGTGTTTTTGCGATTTGCAGGTTGAGCTGGCTGGCGAACTGGTTTTCGGCATTGGGAACCAGTCCCTCGACAATGGCGACATCGGTCTTGTTTGCCGCCTCCTGAAACCGCGCGAGTATGTCCTCCAGCAAATCAGACAGGTCGCCGCGGCCGATCAGGGACTCCGCATAGTGCATGCTGAAGGAGTCGGGTACCTTCAGGCTGGCGGCGCGGCGCAGTATTTCATTGCTGCGGTCGCGATTTTTCTCGTGCTTTACGGTTTCTGCAATGGGTTTGTAAAAGCTGACGCTGACCCCGTTGCGCTCCAGTGCGCGCAGGGTGCCCAGGCTAACCGAGGTGATACCGACCCCGGCACTGATGGGCACAAGCATAATGGTGCGGGACATGGGTCACTCCCTCGTGCTGGGGTCGTGGTTCGGGGTATTGGGAGGCACCAGCTCTGCGGCATCGCGGGCGATGACCCACTCCTCATTGGTCGGGATCACCAGGGTGACGGCGGACTGTTCGGTTGAAATGGGGCCCTCTTCTCCAAATCGCGCCCGTGTATTTTTCTCTTCATCGACGGCGTAGCCGATGCCGCGCAGCTGCGTCATTACCTTTTGCCGGATCAGGTTGGAGTTCTCACCGATGCCTCCGGTAAAAACCAGGGCATCCACTTGCGGTAACACCGCGTGGTAGGCACCGATGTATTTCGCCAGGCGGTAGCAGAAAATATCCAGCGCCAGCTGCGCGCCATCGTGACCGTCGCTGGCGGCTTTTTCCAGCGCCCTGCAGTCGTTGCTGAGTTCGGAGATACCCAGCAGGCCACTTTCCCTGTTTAACAGATCGTTAATTTCTTTCAGGCCGTAATCCATGTGGCTGCCCAGGTGCATCAGCAGCCCTGGATCCACATCGCCGCTGCGGGTGCCCATCACCAGCCCCTCGAGCGGTGTCAGTCCCATGCTGGTGTCGATACTTCGTCCATTATGTACCGCCGTGATCGATGCGCCATTCCCCAGATGTGCGGAGATAATATTCACCTCATCCAAAGACAGGTTCAGCAGCGCAGCGGCGCGCTCGGTGACAAAGCGATGGCTGGTGCCGTGCATACCGTAGCGACGAATGCCGTGATCGCGGTAGAGCGAATAGGGCAGTGCATAGATGTAGGCCTGCTTTGGCATCGACTGATGGAAGGCGGTGTCGAACACCGCCACCTGGGGCAGCTTTGGAAAGGCGTCCCTGGCGGCCTCGATCCCCGCGAGATGCGCAGGATTGTGCAGCGGCGCCAGCGCCACGCATTCCTCAATCGCCGAGATCACGGCATTGTCGATCAGCACCGAGTGGGAGAATTTTTCACCGCCATGCACCACCCGGTGGCCGATGGCGATCAGGTGATCCCGCAGCTGCGGTCGATCACCGAGTATTTCGTTGACGAGAAAACGGATGACTTCCGTATGCCGGGTATCAGCCGGCAGCGTCTCCGAGTGGCGATCCCCATCGACTTTCCAGCGGACCACTGGTTTCCCCTCTCCCAGGGCCTCGCCGATCCCGCTGAGGGCAATATCGCCGTTGTGGGGGTTCATTACCGCAAATTTGAGCGAAGAGCTTCCGCAGTTGAGGACCAGAACCTGGCTTTGGCAGGAGCGGGAATAGGACATGGGCACGCTGGTTTGTTGCAGGCTTGCCATAAGCCTAGTTCAGATTTGCGCCATGGTCGTGGAGGCAGAGTAGAAGTGGGGCAACCGACCGGTCAACAAAAAAGGGCCGCACAAGGCGGCCCGAAGTGAGTGAAGCGATTTCTCAGGGACACTCTAAATTGTTGGATCAACCGAACTGGTTCATGGTGTTGTCTTTGCCTGCGGCTTTCAGCGCGGCTTCACCGGCGAAGTATTCCTTGTGGTCGTCGCCCATATCGGAGCCGGCCATGTTCTGGTGCTTCACGCAGGCGATACCCTGACGGATTTCCTTACGCTGTACACCCTCGACGTAACCCAGCATGCCTTTCTCACCGAAGTACTCTTTGGCCAGGTTGTCGGTGGACAGGGCCGCAGTGTGGTAGGTCGGCAGGGTGATGAGGTGGTGGAAGATACCGGCCTCACGGGCCGCGTCCGCCTGGAAGGTACGGATCTTGTCATCCGCCGCCTTGGACAGTTCGGTATCGTCGTACTCGGCACTCATCAGGTTGTCGCGCTCGTATGCGGAAACGTCTTTGCCTTCTTCCTTCCAGGCATCGAATACCTGCTGGCGGAAGTTCAGGGTCCAGTTGAAGGACGGGCTGTTGTTGTACACCAGCTTGGCGTCGGGCACCTGCTTGCGGATCTCGTCCATCATCGCGCCGATCTGACGCACGTGCGGCTTCTCGGTTTCGATCCAGATCAGGTCCGCGCCGTTTTGCAGGGAGGTCACGCTGTCCAGTACACAGCGGGCTTCGCCGGTACCTTTCTTGAACTGGAACAGGTTGGACGCCAGGCGCTTCGGGCGCAGCAGCTTGCCGTTGCGGTTGATGATCACATCGCCATTTTTCAGGTCCGCTTCGGAGACTTCTTCGCAGTCCAGGAAGCTGTTGTACTGGTCGCCCAGGTCGCCCGGCTCTTTGGTGACCGCAATCTGCTTGGTCAGGCCGGCACCCAGGGAGTCGGTGCGGGCAACGATCACACCGTTGTCTACGCCCAGCTCGAGGAAGGCGTAGCGCACAGCGCGGATCTTGGCCAGGAAGTCCTCGTGGGGCACGGTTACTTTGCCGTCCTGGTGGCCACACTGTTTCTCATCGGAAACCTGGTTTTCGATCTGGATACAGCAGGCGCCGGCTTCGATCATTTTCTTCGCCAGCAGGTACGTCGCTTCCGCGTTGCCGAAGCCGGCATCGATATCGGCAATGATCGGCACCACGTGGGTTACATGGTTGTCGATCTTGTTTTGTACCGCTTTGGCCGCCACTTCGTCACCGGCTTCGCGCGCGGCATCCAGCTCGCGGAACAGGCCGCCCAGCTCGCGGGCATCTGCCTGGCGCAGGAAGGTGTACAGCTCTTCGATCAGCGCCGCCACGGAAGTTTTCTCGTGCATGGACTGGTCGGGCAGTGGGCCAAACTCACTGCGCAGGGCGGCCACCATCCAGCCGGACAGGTACAGGTAGCGGCGGTCGGTCTTGCCTTCGAAGTGCTTCTTGATGGAGATCATCTTCTGCTGGCCGATAAAACCGTGCCAGCAACCCAGGGACTGGGTGTACTTGGAGGTGTCCTTGTCGTAGGCCGCCATATCCTTGCGCATGATGTCGGCGGTGTACTTGGCGATGTCCAGGCCGTTCTTGAATTTGTTCTGCAGGCGCATGCGGGCAACCGATTCCGGATTGATCGCATCCCAGGTGCTGCCATTGCTGGCGCAGAGTTTCGCTGCCGTTTCGATCTCTTTAGCGTAATTGGACATGGCGGTGTTTCCTCAATGTTCCTCGAATTTCTTCGAAAAGGTGACTGCGGTTAGGTTGTGCGTATCGTAGGAGTGCTGGCATAATTTGGCTAATTTATTGTCATGATTTCCGCTATCCAAATAATGAATGATGGCCTGGGGCCGCGGAGATCCTGACCTGTGTTCCATTTGATACCGGCTGAACAGTGCCGACCGAGAGTCCCATCCATGAACCTGGAAAGAGCCGATCTGAACCTGCTGGTTTACCTCGACGTGTTGCTGCGCGAGCGCAATGTCACCCGTGCCGCCAATCAGCTGGGATTGTCCCAGCCGGCCATGAGTAACGGCCTGAAACGCCTGCGCGAGCTGTTCGCTGACCCGCTGTTGGTGCGCACCCGCGAGGGCATGATGCCCACCGAGCGCGCCATGGAGCTGCAGCCGATGGTGCGCGAGGCACTGGCGGCCATCGACCAGGTGATCCAGCCCAACCGGGATTTCGCGCCGGCGGACGCCCGTCGTACCTTCCGCATCATGGCCAGCGACTATGCGGAATCCACCCTGATCCCGCCGCTGCTAAAGCAATTGCGCGTCAGCGCTCCTGGTATCAGTCTAGACATCATGACGCCGAGCGACGTCAGCTTTGTCGATGTGGAGCAGGGCAAGGTGGACATGGTGATCAACCGGTTTGACTCTATGCCCCAGAGCTTCCACCAGGCGACCATATGGAGCGATACCTTCTCCTGCGTGATGCGCACGGATAACCCGGTGCTACAGGACTACAATCTGGAAAGCTATCTGAAGGCCCAGCACATCTGGGTCAGCAAGACGGGCATGGGGGTCGGGGTTGGGGTGAATCCCGAAGACGTTCAGCGTCTGGGCTGGGTGGATGAGGCCATCGGTCGGCTGGGACAGAAGCGCGACATCTCCGTGTTCACCCGTCACTATCAGGTGGCCATGTTGCTGGCGGAGCAGAGCGACCTGATCGTCACCGTGCCCACACGTCTGGCCCAGCTCGCCACCAGCAACCCCCGGGTGGCGCTGAGGGAACCGCCGCTGCGGATCCCGCCGCTGGAGCTGAAAATGGCCTGGAGCCCGCTGTTGCAACAGAGCGCGCCACACCGCTGGATGCGCCGCTTGATCCTGGATGTCGGGCGCCAGTTGTAGCGTGTCCTGTCATTCAAATTCATTTCGAGAATAGTGAAGATAGTGGCTATAAATTAGCGATATGGACTTTCGCCTGTTTAGAATGCCGCACCGGTACACGCAAACCATGTAACCAAGTAGTCATCACCATTACCACCAGCTCCAAGAGGTCAGACATGACGGAAAGAGTCCGTATTGGCGGTCTGCAGATCGCCGAAGAACTCCATGCATTGATTGCCAATGAGGTGATCCCCGGTACCGGCGTGGATGCCGGCAAATTCTGGGCGGAGTTCGAGAAAATCGTCAATGACCTGGCCCCGCTCAATCGCGAACTGCTGAAAAAGCGCGATGATATCCAGGCGCGTATGGACCAGTGGTACAGCGACAACCCGCAAGGTTACAAAGACCTGGATGCCTACAAGGCGTTCCTGCGCGACATCGGCTATCTGGTGGATGAGCCCGCGGACTTCCGTGCGAAAACCGAAAATGTCGATGCGGAAATCGCCACCATGGCGGGCCCCCAGCTGGTGGTGCCGGTGATGAATGCCCGTTACGCACTGAATGCCGCCAACGCCCGCTGGGGCAGCCTGTACGATGCGCTCTACGGTACCGACGTGATCAGTGAAGAGGGCGGTGCGGAGAAGAGCGGGCACTACAACCCGGTGCGCGGGGAAAAAGTCATCGCCTATGGCCGTGAATTTCTCGATCAGGCGGCGCCGCTCAACCGCGCCAGCCATACCGACGTGCGTGAGTACCGCATCAATGGCTCCCTGCTGGAAGCCGAACTTAAAAACGGCAAGGTCGCTGCACTGATGGACAGCCGTCAGTTCCTCGGTTATCGCGGTGCGCAGGATGCGCCCGATGCGCTGCTGTTGACGCACAACGGCCTGCATTTCGAAATCCAGATCGACCGCGAAAGCCCGATTGGCAAAACCGACAAGGCCGGGGTCAAGGACATTCTGGTGGAGTCCGCCCTGACCACCATCATGGACTGCGAAGATTCCGTGGCCGCGGTGGATGCCGAGGACAAGGTGGTGGTTTACCGCAACTGGCTCGGCCTGATGAAAGGCGATCTGCAGGAAAAGGTCAGTAAGGGTGGCAAGGAAATCCTGCGTACCCTCAACCCGGATCGCGAGTACAGTGGCGCGGAAGGCGGCAAGGTGACATTGCCCGGTCGTAGCCTGATGTTTGTGCGCAATGTGGGTCACCTGATGACCAATGATGCGGTGCTCGACAAAGACGGCAATGAAGTCCCCGAGGGTATTCTCGACGGCATGATCACCAGCCTGATCGCCATGCACGACCTGCGCGGCAACGGCTCGCTGTGCAACTCCCGTACAGGCAGTGTGTATATCGTGAAGCCGAAAATGCACGGCCCGGAGGAAGTGGCGTTTGCCAACACGCTGTTCAACCGGGTGGAAGATGCCCTGGGCCTTGCCCGTAACGCCCTGAAAATGGGCATCATGGATGAAGAGCGCCGCACCACGGTTAACCTCAAAGCGTGTATCGCCGCCGCGCAAGAGCGTGTGGTGTTTATCAACACCGGTTTCCTCGATCGCACCGGTGACGAAATCCACACCTCCATGCTGGCCGGCCCGATGATCCGCAAGGGCGAGATGAAGCAGTCCAAATGGATTTCCGCCTACGAAGACTGGAATGTCGACACCGGCCTGGCAACCGGCCTGAAAGGTCGCGCCCAGATCGGCAAAGGCATGTGGCCCATCCCCGACCAGATGGCGGCGATGATGCAGGCAAAAATTGCCCACCCCATGGCGGGCGCCAATACCGCCTGGGTACCGTCGCCCACTGCGGCCACCCTGCACGCCCTGCATTACCACAAGGTCGATGTACCCAAGATCCAGGAAGAGCTGGCCAGCCGAAAGCCTGCGAGCCTCGACGATATCCTTACCGTGCCGGTCGCGGAAGCGCCGACATGGAGCGCGGAAGAAATCCAGCGGGAGCTGGACAACAACGCTCAGGGAATCCTCGGCTATGTGGTGCGCTGGATCGACCAGGGTGTCGGTTGCTCCAAAGTGCCGGACATCAACGATGTCGGCCTGATGGAAGACCGCGCCACGCTGCGTATTTCTTCCCAGCACATCGCCAACTGGCTGAAGCAGGGTATCTGCACTCGCGAACAGGTCGAGGAGACCATGCGGCGCATGGCCGCCGTGGTCGACCGCCAGAATGCCGGTGACGCCGCCTACCGCGACATGGCGCCCGATTTTGATCAGAGTATTGCCTTCCAGGCTGCCTGCGAACTGGTGTTTGAAGGCTGTGCTCAGCCCAATGGCTACACCGAGCCGGTATTGCATCGCCGTCGCCGGGAGTTCAAGGCAAGCCAGCGTTAATGGTACGGCCTGAAGCCGTAACGCAGTAACGCTTTGCGATAAATGCACCAGCCCCGCCGCGCGCGGGGCTTTTTATTTGTGTAAGCTGAAGGGTATCCGCCTGTCTCTGTCATCACAGTCAACACAAGGAGATGCCCATGCTCAAAACCACTACGCACACAGTGGAAGGCCGGCCTATTCAGGAATATCTCGGGGTCGTGGTCGGTGAGGCCATTCTGGGGGCCAATATCTTCAAGGACCTGTTTGGCTCCATTACCGATATTATCGGTGGCCGCTCCGGCTCCTACGAGCGGGAGATGGGGAAGGCGAGAAAAATCGCCTTCGCCGAGATCGAGGCCCAGACCCGCGCCCTCGGTGGCAATGCCATTGTCGGTATCGACCTTGATTATGAAGTGGTCGGAGAAAAGGGCGGCATGATGATGGTCAGTGTTAGTGGCACTGCAGTAAAGCTGCGCTAGATCATGGAGTCGTCGATTTGCCCAATGACGTTTCGATGAGTAGACGCGACCCCGATACCGATATTTGCACCGGCACCAGTACCAGCATTGACGCCGCTGAGGGATATTTTTTCGCACTTGATGCTGAGGCGAATGAAATCGATGCAACGGCGCCCGAAGCGGGGCAGCAGCAGGCGCTGGTGCGGGAAGTCGCGGTGGCATTTTGCTACAACGGCATCAGTCACGCGGTAATGATGGCAACGCCGCAGGACCTGGAGGACTTCGCCTACGGCTTCAGTCTGACCTCCGGCGTGATCCGGCACCGAGACCAGATTGTCGACCTGGATGTCGAGATTGCGCATGACAGTGCCATGCTACATATCTCGCTCAATCAGCGCGCACTGCAACAGTTCCGGTCGTCACGCAGAGTCATGGCCGGCACCAGCGGGTGTGGGATTTGCGGTGTCGACGCACTGGATCAGGCGCTAAACGCCCCCGGACCAACCCTGCACCCGGGCTTTGACGAATTGCCCACCCATGCGCATTTGGCGGAACTGCGCACACGCTTCCAGCGCGCCCAGCAACACCGTGATTCCCGCGGTGCCATGCACGCTGCCCTGTTTGTCGATGACGGCGGCGAAACCAGGCTCTGCCGCGAGGACATCGGTCGCCACAATGCCCTGGATAAACTGATCGGTGCCGGTATACGGGAGGGACTAGATTTCAGCGCGGGCTTCGTGGCGATTACCAGTCGCTGCAGCCTGGAGCTGATCCAGAAATCCCTGTACGCCGGTATCGGCACCCTGGTCAGTCTCGCATCACCGTCCGACATTGCGGTGCGCTGGGCGCGACAGTACCGCCTGAACCTGCTGCACCAACCGGCCGAGGGGCCGGCGCGACTGTTTAGCGGCGCACCGATCGAACCTCTTGCCCCCCGCAATTCTTCCGGCGAGTAATCCCATGAAAACACCCGCAGACCGTTTCCGCTTCCGCCCTTACCAGCGTCCCGCGGCCGGATGGGGCGCACTGCGCAGCGTCGCCCACGCCTGGCTCGACAGCCGGCAGCCGTTCAAGAATCTGCGCGCCATGTTGCAGACCAACCAGAATGGGGGCTTTGACTGCCCCGGCTGCGCCTGGGGCGAGGCACCGCAGGAAGGGCGTATCCGCTTTTGTGAGAATGGCGCCAAAGCGGTGAACTGGGAG
>Ga0207814_100455_pt1 | contig 22572 bp, 15 predicted proteins | sample TtaePargueraPR_7_FD_187755 | JGI IMG/M metagenome (GOLD analysis project Ga0207814, IMG submission 187755) | Aerobic enrichment media microbial communities from Bioluminiscent Bay, La Parguera, Puerto Rico - Tt and P1 (2) (SPAdes) | ecosystem: Environmental > Aquatic > Marine > Unclassified ... | reverse complement strand
CGTTCGATTTCAACGAATACAACAAGAATGCATCCGTGGCCGCCAATTTCGTTTTTGGTGAGCCGGTCGGCGACGAATTCGACTTTTCGAAGCTGGGATCGCATCCTCTGGTGCGCTCGGTGCTCGATGAATGCAACCTGACGGAATCTTTCGTCCAAATCGGGCATAAGCTTGCCGAAACGATTATCGAACTCATCGGCGACGACGCGCCAGACCAACAGCTGTTCGAAACCTTCAACTTCATCGACGAGGAAAAGCTCAATCAGCTCAAGGTCGTGACAACTACGCTCAACCGTAGCGACAGGTCGAAGATCGACGAAGCGTCGAAAAAAATGCTCATCTCGCTGATTTTCCAGATCATCGTGGATCGTCACAGGTTCGGGTTTATCACCGAGGACATCCAGAAAAAGGTGGTTGCCGCGCGCAAGGTGTTCCGCGAGCGGCTGCCTGAAGAAAAGCGCGTTGCAATCGCCTTCTTCGACCAAGCGGAATTCAACGCGCAGCTGAGCAATCGCTGCAACCTGCTGATGGGCCGCATCAACCCGAGCGTCAGCGGCGCAGAGCAGAAGACCAACGGGATAATCCTGTCCGTGCTCGGCGACATGGGGCTGACCGATAGATTGATCTTCCTTGCTACCGATTACGACGTTGGCGTGGGCGGATCGAGGCTTACCCTCGGCGACCGGCAGAAGATTGCGCTGGCCCGCAGCCTCATCAAACGCCCGGACATTCTCGTCTTCAACGACGCCCTGAGTTCCCAGGACAGAGGCGCTCAGGTCCGCATGCGCCAGAACATTTACAAGCTCCTTCCCGATACCACGACGATCGTGTTTTTCTCCGAGCCGCCCGAAGATAACGAATTCGACCAGGTCATCACGTTGCGCGACGGCAGGATCGATGCCGACACGACGCTGGACTCACCGGCGGCTACGGCAGACGAAACCGCGACGGACGGAGAAAAGGGTCCCGCCCCGGTGATCATGGAATCGGAAGCTGCGGCGCTGGCCAAGATCCCGCTGTTCTCCAAGATCAGTTCCAAGTACCTGAAGCTGCTGGTGCTCAACAGCCGCCGGCTCGATTTCAAGCCGGGCGAAGACCTGATCAAGTTCGGATCGCAAGGACAGTTCGCCTACGTCATCCTCGAAGGCGCGGTCGACGTCGTCATCGGTTCCGGCAAGAACGAGAAGATAATCGGCAAGCACGGCAAGAATGCGCTCGTCGGCGAACTCGCCCTTTTGAGCGACACGCTGACCACGGCGACGGTCCGGGCAGCAGTCGACGTATCCGCCCTGCGGATCGAGAAGCAGGTTTTCCTGCAGCTGATGGAAAGCGACAGCCTGGTTGCATCGCAGGTGGCAAGCTGGGTCAGCGACCGGCTGGTCGGATCAATGAAGCTGCTGAACAAGGAAAACTGACGCGGCTTCTCCCGGCTCAGCCGCCCTGCGGCGGACAGTGCAACCACTGTGCGAGAAGCCGCGCACTTGTCTTGGCGCCGTCGAGATCGATGTCGCCGGGACCGGGTGCTGGGGCCGCCAGCGCGGCATCGATTGCCTCGGCAAGACCCGACGGTGACAGGTTTTCCGGATCGACCACCCTTGCCAGTCCAAGTTCCTGCATCCGCTGTGCGCGGACCGTTTGCTCGGTCTGGGCGTGGGCGGCATAGGGAACAAGAACCGAGCGGCATCCACACTCGAACAGGTTCACCGCCGTGTTGTAGCCGGCCTGCGAAACGGAAAGCGCGCAACCGGCGAGAAGCGAAGGGAAGTCGGGCCTGTTCGGCTCGACGGTGATACCGTCCCGCATGGACGATGAAAGCCGTTGCTGCCACGCGGCCGCCAGGTTCGGGCCGGCCAGCAACCGCCAGTGGCGCTCCCGTACGCTCGTCATTGGCCGCGCCTCGACCGCCGCCGCCAGCAGGTCATGGCCCTCCGCGCCGCCGCCGGCCGATACGAGAATTTCACCGTGCTCGTTTCCGGACCATGCAGGCGCCGACTTGTCCGGGTCGGCAACCATTCCGGTGTAGCGCAGCTTGCCGGCGATCTCGCCCGCGAGCGAAAATGTCCTGTCCAGGGCCGCGAAACCGGGATCGCCATGAACGAGGACGTGGTCGAAAAACGCATTGACCGTGTCGGCCGTCTCGCGGTCCCGCTCCGGCCTGGCCCCGGCTTGCAGGATATCGCGCACCGAACAGACGATTATTGGCGCAGGCCGTGTGGCGTGAGCTCGCTCCAGAAAAGGGGTCAATTCGAAACGCATCTGCCGCCGCCCGAACGGGAAGGCCTCGATGACCAGAGCGGCAGGATGGACTTCGTCGAGAATGGAAAGGAGCCGGCGGCTGCGATCCCGCTTGAAACCGTCTCCCGCGGGGGAACCGTCTTGCGTCAGCAAGGTCCGGAAGTCGCCGTCGCGGCACATCAGGGGCGTCAGTTGGTGGAAGGTGACGCCTGGCACCTCGAGGCCCGGAACGGGCATGCCGCCGGAAACCAGGTGGACATCCATCCCCGCCGCGGCCATGGCGCGCGAGACATGACAGGCACGGTAAAGGTGACCCACGCCGAGGAGGTGCTGGACATAGAAAAGGACGCGAGGCCGGGTCATCGCGTCTCCGGGACTACCTTGGCGAGGTCGATGTTGATGCGTTCGACCCGCACATCCCCGCCGGATGAAACCGCGAAGCGATGCATCGCGCCCCAGCGGAATTTTTCCGGCGGCGGCCCGGTCATGTCCCACCCGGTCGCAAGGGAATAAAGCGCCCGCAGAACACCGTGATGGGAGACGGCAACCACCGGGCGGCGACGCCCGGCGACCATATCGAGCCATGGCTTCAGTCGGGCCTGCACGTCGCGGGGGGTCTCTCCGCCTTCGGGCCGAAAATCGAGGCCGCGCGCCTCGTTCCGCGTCATGGCGTCGCCCAGCTCGGCGCGGAGGTCGTCGAGCTTCTTTCCCTCCCAGGCGCCATAATCCATTTCCGTGAGCAGGAGTTCGATGCGTGCCGGAGCGCCGGCAAGCAGTTCGGCCGTTTCGCGCGCGCGCTTCAGGGGACTGCAGATCCAGTCATAGCCGCGTATTTCGGACGGCACTTCCCATTGCGATACCATCTCGCGACCTTCATCGCTCAGGGGGATATCCGTGCGTCCCTGCAGGCGGCGCTCGCTGTTCCACCCGGTCGGGCCGTGGCGGATTAGCACCAGCGGCGTCATGCAACGAGCCCGGTCCGGGCCTGCTTTGCGGCCTTCGGGTCCCGCGTTCGGGTAAGGCCGAACCTGCTGGCCAGTTGCTCGACGCCGCGTTCATGGGAAAAATGATCGCGTACGCGCCGGGCGCCGGCGCGGGCGAGACGGTTCCGCAAGGCCGGATCGCGAATGAGGCGGGTGATCGCATCGGCCAGGGCAACTTCGTCTTCCGGAGGTACGAGCAGCCCGGTCCTGCCATCGTCGATCAGTTCGGGGATCGCTGAGATCGACGTCGAAATACAGGCCAGCCCCTGGCTCTGCGCCTCCATCATGACGTTGGGCAAGCCGTCCATATCGCCATCGGCGGCAACGCGGTTGGCCAGCACGAACATGCCCGCATCACGATAGGCTTCGATCACGGTATCCTGGGCCTGGGCGCCGCGCCATTGCACGCGGTGCGCGATGCCAAGCCGTTCCGCTTCGCGCGCAAGCTGCTCGAGCATCGGGCCGTAGCCGATGTGGACGAAACGCCATTGCAGGTCGTCCGGCAGCCGGGCCAACGCGCGCAGCAGACAGGAATATCCCTTTTTCTCCACGGCGCGGCCGACGGAGAGGATCGTGACTGGATCGCCGGAGGCCTCGCCTCCGCCCCCTTTCGACTTGCGGTCCGGTTCCGGGAAGCGGCTGAAGTCGAGGCCGTGATAGACCAGTTCAACCCTCGTCGGATCGTCGGCCAGGCCGGCGAGATGGTCGCGGCCATGCGCCGTGCATGTCACCAGCCATTCGAGGGACTGGAGCTTTTCCCGCTTTTCCCAGTCAGGGCTCGTCCAGATATCGCGTGCATGGGCGGAACAGCTCCAGGGCAGGCCCATCATCAATGATGAATAGCGCGCCACGCTAGCGGGCGTATGCAGGAAATGGGCGTGAAGGCGGGCAATTCCAGGCGGCGCTTCGTTCGCATATACGAGCGCCTGGAAGAAGGTCCGCGCGCGCGGGATCGACGGGCCGCGCACCATATCCCTGAGCCACTGGTTGCGGGCGGCCCGGTAGACCTTGCTCCCGCGCTGGCGCCACCACGCCCGGACCACCCTCCCCGGCTCGCGCAACACGTACTCGGGCAGGTAAAGGACCGATGCCCTGATTTCATCGTGAATGGGGTGATGGCGTGTATCGGTCGGATGACGCAGTGACACGATCTGGATGGTGAGGCCGCGCTGCTCCAGAGCGAGGATCTCCTGCGCGATGAACGTCTCGGAGAGGCGCGGATAGCCTTTAAGGAAAAATGCTACGTCCTGCGTCACGGCAAATCCGTTACGAGCCGGCGAGAACCAGTTCGCCGGCATCGATGCCGTTGCCGAGCACGCCACGCGCGAGCGAGCCGATCGTCTCGAGCCCGCAAAGCATATCCTGGGTGCGGGCCGCGGACGGCCTCGGCTGATGCGGCAGGTCCCGCAGGGCACTCACCATGCGCTCGGTCTGCATTCCGTCATCCGGGTTCAGGACATTCAGCAAGCCAAGCTCGCTGGCGCGGGTTGCGCGCACCAGCTGTTCCTTGCGCGGATGCGTGCGCGGAACCATGAGAGCGGGCTTGTCGTAGGTCAGAAGCTCGCAGAAGGTGTTGTAGCCCGCCATCGAGACAACGCAGGCGGCATTCGCCATCAGCACCTCCATGCGCGCATCGAAAGTCAGGACCTCGACCTGATCGAGGCTCTTGCAGCGTTCGACGAAGTCATCGCGGTTTTCGTGCGGCATGAACGGTCCCAAGACAACGACGGCCGGCAGCGGAAGGTCTCTTTCGCTCTCATAGGCGCGCACAACCCAGTCGACGAGTTCAACACCATCGCCGCCTCCGCCAGTGGTGACGAGCATGTATGGTTCTTCCACGTCGAGAGTCTTGGGAAGATCGTGCTCCCTGGGCAAGGTGCGCGGCAGGTAGCCGGTGTAGATCATCTTGTTCCTGACAGACGACGGCAGGTCCATACTTTCCAGCGGATCCATGAACTCTTCAAGACCGTATACCCAGATATCGTCGTAAAGGTCTTCCATCGCGGCAACGGCAAGACCGTTGCTCCATTCCTTCTTGAGCAGGTGCGGTTCGTCCATGACATCGCGCAGCCCGAGAACGAGCCGCGTGTCCCGCGACTTCAGCATCCTGAGGGTGTCGGCAACCTCGCCCTTGAGGCCAAGCGGCTCCTTGTCCACCAGAACGAGGTCGGGCGCGAAGGAGTTCGCGGTGTGCCTGATGATGGACTCGCGTATGGAGAGGGTGTCTTCAAGGTCGATGTGCAACCCCAGGGACGTGTAGTCGCCGTTGTAAAGCTTGATAACGCCCGGTATGCGGATGAAATCGACGCGGGCCTTGAAATCGAAGTTGCCGATGATCGGTGAGCCGGACAGGATGAGGATGGTCAGACCCTTGAACTGCTCGACGAGGGAGTGGGCGATGGTCCTGCACCGCCGCAAATGGCCCAGTCCGAACGAGTCGTGACTATAGATCAGAATACGCTTCGATTTCAGCGATTCGACCATGCTCGACCCCTGCCACAGTCTTGAAATCCGGAACCGTCAATACATTGTAGCAGCGGGACTGCGACAACCGCGTAAACGTAATGACTAAGGTGGATTTTTACAATGACCCGCGCTGCGGGACACGCAGATAAGATGCATTTGCCGGATAAGTGAAATGTTCCAAGACATTAGAACTGCATGATAGGGTGCACGCGGACGGCATCCCGGGACCACAAGAGTAACCGCCCTTGGAAAACCTCATTTCAATCAAAGACCTGCGGATCAGCTTTTCGCTTCTTGGCGGCGATATCGAAGCGGTCAAGGGCGTTTCGATGCGCATTCCGCCGGGCTCGACCGTGGCGCTCGTCGGCGAGTCCGGTTCGGGCAAGTCGGTCATCTCGCAGGCGATCATGGGCATTCTTCCGCTTTCGGGCCGCATAACGGGGGGAGAAATCCTCTTCGCCGACCCGGAACGCGGGGGCGACATCATCGATATCGCCAAGCTTGACCGCAACAGCCCCACGCTGCGCTCCATACGCGGCGGCCGTATCTCGATGATTTTCCAGGAGCCGATGACGTCGCTTTCCCAGTTTCACACCATCGGCAACCAGATCGTTGAAGCCCTGCACCTGCACCGCGACATGGACGGCGACGAAGGCCGCGAGGCGGTCGAGACCATGTTGCGCCTCGTCGGTTTCCCGGACCCCAAGCGGGCATACGACACCTACCCGTTCGAGCTGTCGGGCGGCCTGCGCCAACGTGCGATGATCGCCATGGCCCTGGTCTGCCGGCCGGCGCTGCTTATCGCCGACGAGCCGACAACGGCGCTCGACGTATCGGTGCAGGCGAATATCCTCCGGATCATCAACGAGCTGCAGGCCGAACTGGGCATGGCAGTGCTCATGATTACCCACGATCTGGGCGTCGTGGCCAACGTGGCGGAGGAAGTGGTCGTCCTCTACCACGGCGAAGTGATGGAGCAGGGAACGGTCGAAGACATATTCCGCAAGCCGCGCCACAAGTATCTCAAGGCGCTCATGGCGGCGGTACCGCATTTCGACATGAAAAAGGGCGAACGGCTGACGCCGCTGCGCGCGATCACGTTCGAGTCCGGCCCGCTCATGCTGAAGGGCGAGCCCTGGCCCGCCGAGACCAGCGGCCCGCCCGCAAACCTGCTCGAAGTCCGCGACCTGACGAAGAGTTACACCTCGCGAAAGCGGTCATGGTTCGGGAGCGACGAGGAGACGCTTATCAAGGCCGTCGATGGCGTCAGTTTCGACATCAGGCGCGGGGAGTGCTTCGGCCTGGTCGGTGAAAGCGGCTGCGGAAAAACGACACTGAGCAAGATACTGATGCAGGCGCTCAGGCCGGACACGGGAAGCGTGACATTCAACAACCGGGGCAAGGAGATCGATCTCCTGACAGCATCCGACGACGAGCTGAGGACCATGCGCCGCCGGATACAGATGATCTTCCAGGACCCGCAAAGCTCGCTGAACCCCCGCATGACGGTGTTCGACATCGTGCGCGAACCGCTGGTGATCCACGACGCGGGCAGCGCACGCGAGCAGGCGGACATGGTGCGCGAACTGATGCGCATCGTCGGGCTGGATGCGCGCGCGCTCAACCGTTACCCGCACTGTTTCTCCGGCGGCCAGCGGCAACGCATCGGCCTCGCCCGCGCGCTCGCGCTCAAACCGGATTTGCTCATCTGCGACGAGCCTGTTTCGGCGCTGGACGTATCGATCCAGGCGCAGGTGCTCAACCTGTTCAAGGACCTGCAGAATGAACTCGGACTGACCTATCTCTTCATCTCGCATAACCTGGCGGTGGTCGACTACGTGGCCGACCGTATTGCCGTCATGTGCAAGGGCCGTATCGTGGAGGTCGCGCCCCGCGAGGTGCTGTTCCGCGAGCCGGTGCATCATTACACGCGCCGGCTGATGGCCGCCGTCCCCTACCCGGACCTCGACCGCAAGCTCGACTTCAGCGCGTTTGCCAAAACGGGCGAGGACCGGCCCGAGACCTGGCCCGAACCGTTCGGCCTGCGCACAGACCGGGGACAGGCGATGTTCGACCTCGGAAACGAGCACTTCGTCCTGGCGGCGGAAAACGCCTCGCCCAAGGAACTGCGCGCATGAGGGTATTGGCAACGGCGTTCCTTGCCCTGTTTTACTGTGCATTCCCGGCCATGGCCGCGGAAATGACCGAAACCCCAACCTTTGTCTACGGCGTGAAGGCGGGCCGGCTGCCGCCGGTGGACAAGCGCGTTCCGGAAGAGCCTTCGGTCGTAGACCTTCCCGGGGCCGGCAAGGTCATTGGCCAGCATGGCGGCGAGCTGAAGCTGCTGATGGGCAAGCAAAAAGACACGCGCATGATGAACGTCTACGGCTATGCCAGGCTCATCACGATCGATGAAAAGTTCAGGTTCATCGCCGATGTCGTCAAAAGCTACGAGGTGCGCGACGGCCGGGAATTCACGTTCTATCTGCGTCGCGGCCACAAGTGGTCGGACGGGCAGCCGTTCACGGCGGAGGATTTCCGCTATTACTGGGCAGACGTCGCCAACAACAAGAAACTCAACCCCGGCGGCCTGCCGCAGACGATGCTGGTGGAAAACAGGCCTCCTGTGTTCGAGGTTATCGACGAAACGACCGTCCGTTACACCTGGCACAAGCCTAACCGCGAATTCATCCCCTGGATTGCCGACTCGCGGCCGCTGCAGCTTTACAGGCCGGCCCATTACCTCAAGCAGTTCCATATCGACCATGGCAACCGCGAGGAGATCGAAAAGCTGGTGCAGGCCGAGCACCGGCTCGACTGGGCCGATCTCCATGCCAGCCGGGATCACTGGTACCGGATGGACAATCCCGACCTGCCGACGCTGCAGCCATGGATGAACACCACGTCGCCGCCTTCCGTCCGGTTCGTATACGTCAGGAACCCCTACTATCACCGCATCGACACGGAGGGCCGGCAGCTTCCCTACATCGATCGCGTTATTCTCCAGCTGGGGGAGACGAAGCTGATCCCCGCCAAGTCGGGCTCGGGCGAAACCGACCTGCAGGGACGCTACCTGCGGCTTGACCACTACACCTTCCTGAAAGAAGGGGAGGCGCGCCACAACTACTCGGTCAACCTCTGGAAAATGGGGCGCGGCGCGGCGATCGCGCTCTACCCGAACCTCAACGTCAACGACGCCGACTGGCGGGAACTGCTGCGCGATGTGAGGTTCCGGCGCGCACTGTCACTGGCCATCGACCGGCACGAGATCAACCAGGCGGTTTATTACGGGCTCGCGAACGAGGGAAACAACACGGTGCTGCCGACAAGCCCGCTGTTCAGGCCGGAACTGAGCAAGGCGTGGGCCAATTTCGACATAAAGAAAGCCAATGCCCTGCTCGACGAAATGGGCCTCACGGAGCGTAACGGCGACGGCATCCGCCTGATGAAAAGCGGACGCCCGCTGATCGTCACCGTCGATACGGCCGGCGAGAGCACCGAGGAAGTCGACGTTCTGGAACTGGTGCACGACTCGTGGCTGAAAGCCGGTATCAAGTTGCTGACACGGCCAGCGCAGCGCGAAGTCTTCCGGCAGCGCATATTTGCAGGGCAGACGATCATTTCAACGTGGCCGGGCATTTCGAACGGAATTCCGGTGGCGTCGATGAGCCCGAACGAACTTGCTCCCACCAGCAAGTACCAGCTCCAGTGGCCGCAATGGGGCCTGTGGTGCCAGACCAACGGCAAGCTGGGGCACAAGCCGGAACTCCCCGAGGTGATGCGGCTCTACGATCTTTACAACGAATGGCAAAGCGCGCCGCAGGAAGAGGACCAGGAGCGGATCTGGACCGAGATGCTCGATATCCACGCCGAGCAGGTTTACACGATCGGCATCGTCAACAGCACGCTGCAGCCAATCGTCGTGAACAACCGGCTTCGGAACGTGCCGGTCAAAGCATTCTACAACTGGAGCCCCGGCGCCTATTTCGGCATGTACAAGCCCGATACTTTCTGGTTCGCGAAATGATCAGCTACATCTTCAGGCGCATCCTCATCATGATCCCGACGCTGCTGGCTATCAGCATGATCGTGTTCACGATCATCGAGTTGCCGCCCGGGGACTACCTGGAAAGCTATGTCGCCGAACTGCAGGCCCAGGGCGAGAATGTCGACGAGGCGCAGATCGATCACCTGCGCGAACAATACGGCATGGGCGATCCACCGGTGCAGCGTTACCTGAGCTGGGTCGGCGGCATGTTGCAGGGCGATTTCGGCTTTTCCTTCGAGTACAAGATGCCCGTCTCCGACGTGCTTGGAGACAGGCTGCTGCTGACCATCCTGGTGTCCATTGCGACGATCCTGTTCACCTGGCTTATCGCGTTCCCGATCGGCATCTATTCGGCGACGCACCAGTACAGCTGGGGCGATTACGGCCTGACCTTCATCGGGCTGCTCGGCCTCGCCACGCCGAATTTCCTGCTGGCGCTGATCCTGCTCTATTTCGCCAACGTCTATTTCGGCACGTCCATAGGCGGACTGATGGACCCCGAATATATCGACCAGCCGTGGAGCATGGGCAAGGCGATGTCCGTGCTCGAGCACCTCTGGATACCCGTGGTCGTGATCGGCACTGCCGGGACGGCCGGCATGATCCGGCGGCTGCGGGCCAATCTTCTCGACGAGCTTCAGAAACAGTATGTCGTGACGGCGCGCGCCAAGGGCCTGCACCCGTTCCGGGCGCTGGTTAAATATCCCCTGCGCGCGGCGCTGAACTTCTTCGTGGCCGATATCGGCACGCTGTTGCCGAGCATTATCTCGGGCGCGGAGCTGGTCGCCGTCGTCCTTTCACTGCCGACGACGGGACCCATCCTCATCGCTGCGCTGCAGAGCCAGGACATGTATCTTGCTGGCTCGTTCCTGATGTTTCTCGCCACGCTGACGGTGGTCGGCGTGCTGATTTCTGACATCCTGCTGGCGTGGCTGGATCCGCGCATCAGGCTGTCAGGCGGAGCAAGCCGATGAACCGGGCCCGGAGCAAAAGCGCCCGGCTCGGGCATTACGTCTCGAAAGAGCCTTTCGATCCATACTCGGTGGAAACCGACCTGACGCCGGAGCAGGAGAAATTCTACCTCGCGTCGCAATGGCAGCTGATGTGGTGGAAATTCAAGCGGCACCGGCTTGCCGTCGTTTCCGGCGCATTCCTGCTGCTGACCTATTTCTCGCTTTTCATCTGCGAGTTCCTGGCGCCATACAACCTGCACACGCGCAACGTCGATTACATCTATGCGCCTCCCCAGTCCGTGCACCTGTTCCACGAAGGATCGTTCGTCGGCCCGTTCGTCTACGGCACGAACTACAAGCTGGACATGCAAAACCTGCAGAGGGTCTACACCGAGAACACCGACAAGCTGTACAGGCTCAGGTTCCTGTGCCGCAGCGACCCCTACGAGTTCTGGGGCCTGTTCGAGAGCGACGTGCACCTGGTCTGCATCGAGGAAGGCGGGACGCTGTTCCTGCTGGGTACCGACCGCCTCGGGCGGGACATGCTGTCGAGGATCATTTACGGCGCGCGCATCTCGCTCACCATCGGCCTGATCGGCATCGCTCTGAGTTTCACGCTGGCGCTGATCATCGGCGGACTTGCCGGCTATTACGGCGGATACGTGGACATGATTACCCAGCGCGTGATCGAGGTGATCCAGTCATTCCCGCAGATCCCGCTGTGGATGGCGCTGTCGGCGGTGCTGCCGGTCACGTGGAGCCCGATCACCATCTATTTCGCGATAACGGTCATCCTGGCGATGCTCGACTGGACCGGGCTCGCGCGCGCCGTCCGCTCGAAGATCCTGTCGCTGCGCGAGGACGATTATTGCCTTGCCGCGCAGCTGATGGGCGCACGCCCCGCCCGTATCATCGGACGGCACCTGATCCCCGGCGTGATGAGCCATCTCATAGCCTCGGCGACACTTTCCATTCCAACGATCATCCTCGGCGAAACGGCCCTTTCCTTCCTCGGGCTGGGACTGCGGCCGCCGATCACCAGCTGGGGCGTGCTGCTGAACGAGGCGCAGAATATCAGCGTCGTCGCGCTTTATCCCTGGCTTATCCTGCCGGTGGTTCCCGTGGTCCTTGTCATTATCGCGTTCAATTTCCTTGGAGACGGGTTGCGCGACGCGGCGGACCCGTACAAATAGGCCTCGGGCAGGCATGCACGGAGTTGATATATTGCCGTTTTCCGGCCGGGCATGGTGGCAATCACAGGTCCTGACGCCAAACACGGCAGGGAAAACCGGAGAGAGCATGTGACTTATGACGCCCAGACGGTCAGGAACAGGCTCCGCCTCGCCAGCGGGCTCGTTCTTTTCGTCTTCGTCACCGGCCACCTGATAAACCACGCGCTCGGGCTGGTTTCGCTCGAACTGATGCAGAAGGCGACCGTGGTGTTCCTTGGGCCCTGGCGGACGTGGGCAGGAACGGCACTGCTGACCGCCGCAATCGTCGTGCATATCACCATTGCGCTGATGTCCCTGTGGCGGCGGCGCAGCTTCAGGATGAAGCCATGGGAAGCGGTACAACTGGGCTTCGGGCTGGCAATCCCGCCTTTGCTGGCCGCGCACATCGCGGCCAACCTGATCCTGCCCAACGTCAGCGCCTACGAGGGCTCCTACATGGAAGTAATCGCCCTGTTCTCGGTGTATTCACCGTGGCGGGGCATCTTCATGGCGATTGCCGTTCTGATCGTCTGGACGCATGGATGCGTCGGTATCCACAGCTGGCTGCGCATCAAGCCATGGTACACGCGCTACCAGCCGCTGTTTTTTGCCGGCTCCATTCTCGTCCCCGCCCTGTCGCTGGCCGGATACCTGTCCGCCAGTACGCGCGTGCAGGCCATCGCCGACAGCGAGGCGGGCCTCCAGATCGACTATTCGCATGTGAAGCAGTGGATGCTCGACTTCGTCTACGGGGCTGAATTCTACGTCATCGCAGCGATGATCGGCATCGTCCTGGTCCGTGCCGCCATGCATGTCCTGGCGACGCGAAGTAACAGGCTGCGTCTCACCTATGCCCCGGGAGACCGGACCGTGACCCTGCTTCCGAACGCGACCCTCCTGGAGTCGATACGGGCCGCCGGTATTCCCCATGCCTCCATCTGCGGCGGTCGCGGGCGTTGCTCCACGTGCCGCGTTCACGTGGTCGAGGGCATCGACCATCTGCCCGAGCCGAACGAAGCGGAACGCGAAGTGCTGGACCGGGTGACCTCGTCTTCCTCGGTTCGCCTCGCCTGCCAGATCAGGCCGGCGAACAGCGTCAACGTGATCGCGCTGGTGCCGCACGATGCCAAGCCTGCGGCGGCGCACACCAAGCCCGGCTACCAGCAGGGGCGCGAGATGAAGATCGCGGTCCTGTTCGCCGACCTGCGTGGTTCGACCAAGCTGTGCGAGGAACGCCTGCCCTTCGACGTCGTCTTCGTCCTGAACCAGTTGTTCACGGAACTGTCCAAGGCCCTTGCCGAAACGAATGGCCATTATGCCCAGTTTGCCGGCGACGGCCTGATGGCCATTTACGGGCTGGATTCCGACCCCAACAAGGGAGCCGCGGAAGCCATTGCCGGCGCCGTCATCATGCTCAAGCGCCTTGAGGCACTGAACGAACGTCTCAAGCACGAACTCGAGGACGGCCTCAAGATCGGTGTCGGCATTCACACCGGCGAGGCTATCGTCGGCTCCATGGGGCCGCCCGCCGCGCCGATCATCTCGGCGCTTGGCGACAATGTGAACGTGGCCGCACGGCTCGAATCCCAGACCAAGGAATTCGGCGTACCGCTGGTCGTATCGGCTGAAACGGCCGAGTTGAGCGGCCTGAATTTCAGGGGTCTGCGCAAGCGCCGCGTCCACGTGAAAGGCCGTACCCGACCGATCATGGTGTACGCGGTCAACAATCCGGAAAAGCTTGGCGTTCAGAGACCTGCGGGCGGGTTGCCAGCGCGCCGGGGCCAATAACCATCCTGCACCAGTCAGCCTCGCCTGAAGGGACAGACAGTGCCTTAACCCGCCCCGCCGACAGGGTCTTGCGCGTTAGTGTTAACGGGTGAACTCGCTTAAAAAGCCTGGCCCGATCCTGTTGTATTGACCCAAGAGTTCAAACGCGGCGATGCGCCGGCTGAATGCGATCCGTCGATACGACGTGACCGTCGGCCGAGGCGCTCCAGGCACATTGCCGCAAGCAGGGTTCGGGCCATGAAAGTACCTTTCTACAAGCACCGGCTTTCCGGCGGCGACGCGGAAGCAATCGCAAGCGTTCTCGACAGTCCCATTCTTACCTCGGGCGATGTCGGGCGCGGCGTGGAAGAGCAGCTGCGAAACTATTTTTCGGCGTCCCACGCTCTGCTCGCGAACAGCTGGACGAATGGTGCATTGGCAACGCTGCTGGCACTCGGTGTCGGGCCCGGCGACGAGGTCATCGTCCCGGCGATGACCTTTATCGCAACGGCAAACGTTGTCGAGCTGCTCGGCGCAAAGCCGGTCTTCGCGGACGTTTGCCCTGATACCATGCTGATGACAGCGCAATCGGTACGCAAGTGCCTGAGCGACAGGACCCGCGCAGTGATCCCCGTCCACCTTTACGGGCAGATGACCGACATCGCATCCATCCGGGCGATTACCGGGCCGGACATCGCGATCATCGAGGATTGCGCGCATTGCTTCGAAGGCACTCTTAAGGGCCAGAGACCAGGCGCGCATTCCGACGCGGCGATCTTCTCGTTCTACGCAACGAAGAACGTTACCTGCGGTGAAGGCGGCGCGATCATCACCCGGGATGACGCGCTTGCGAACAAGCTGACCCGGACGCGGCTTCACGGTATGTCGGCGGGTGCCGCAGACCGTTTCCGCAACGACGAATACAACCACTGGGACATGGAGTGCATGGGGGTCAAGGCCAACCTGCCGGATCTTCTCGCGGCTCTGTTGCCGGCGCAGATCGAGTCCGTCGACGAGACGCTGGAGCGGCGCGAGGAAATCGCGCAGCGTTACGAGCGCGCGCTCGGCAGCGACGAACGTCTGAGGTACCAGGCTCCCGTGCCCGGCGCGAAGCACGCCCGCCACCTGTTCCCCGTTTGTGTGGACCCGATGTTGCGCGACCGCATGCTGCTTGGCCTGAGCTCCGCCGGGATCGGCTGCACGGTCAACTATCGCAGCGTTCCGACGCTCACCTATTACCGCGAGAAATACGGCTACGGCCCCGGCGATTTTCCGGTCTCCTACAGCTGGGGACAGGGAACCATCAGCCTGCCGCTGTATGTCGGCCTTGAGCGGGACGCACAGGACCATGTCATCGACACGGTTCGCCGCGAACTCGACCGGCTGACGCGGGACGCAGCTTAAAAAATAACGGGGGAAACGAGGCAGGGAGTTCAGGAGTACAAAACGTGGCAAGAATTCTCATAACAGGCGCCGGCGGGTATATCGGCACCACGCTGGTAAAAATGGCACTGGAAGCCGGTCACCAGGTTGTTGCGCTCGACCGCTATTTCTTCGGCGAGAACCTGATGCACGATTTTCTCCAGAATCGCAGCTTCAAAATCGTCAAGTCTGACATCCGGGATGTGACCGTGTCCGACCTGGAAGGGACTGACGTTGTCATGGACCTGGCGGCTCTCTCGAACGATCCGGCAGGCCAGCTGAACCCCGATCTTACCAAGGCGATCAACCACCGGGGCCGGGTTCACGTGGCGGAAGCGGCGAAGAAAGCCGGCGTGCCGCGTTACATCCTGGCCTCGTCCTGCTCCATTTACGGAGAAGGCGACAGCATCGCATTGACCGAGGAAAGCCCGGCTAACCCGCTGACGGAATACGCGCAGTCGACGTATGCGGCGGAATGCGCCGCGTTCAAGCTGCGCAGCGACGAATTCTGCGTTTCCGCCCTGCGTAACGCCACGGTATTCGGCCTGTCGCGGCGGATGCGGTTCGACCTCGTGGTCAACCAGATGACCCGCAACGCGGTTGAGAACGGCACGATCAAGGTGATGGGCGGCGGCAAGCAATGGCGGCCGCTGGTTCATGTCATGGACGTGGCGCGGGCCTTCCTGAACATCGCCGAGCAACCCTTCGATGTTGTCAACGGCGAAGCCTTCAATATCGGCGGCGACAATTACCAGATCCGTTCGCTCGCCTTCATCGTTCGGGAAAACCTGCCCTTCCCCGTCGCTATCGAAACCCTGGGCGACGACCGCGACCGGCGCGACTACAACGTTTCGTTCGAGAAGGCGCGCAACATGATCGGTTTCGAGGCGCAGTACGATGTCGCCTTCGCGGTGCGCGAAATATACGAGGCGATCAAATCCGACAGCGTCGACATGGGCGAGCGGACCGTCACCGTCGACTGGTACCGCCACCTTCTTGAAGCCCAGAAACTGCTGTCGCAGGTCGAGCTGAATGGGCGAATTCTCTAGCCTTGTCTCCTATGTAGGACGTTGAGTACCATGCGCGTCCTCATCGCTCACAACCACTACCAGCAGCGCGGCGGCGAAGATGCCGTTTTCGAGCATGAAACCGCCATGCTCGAACGCGCGGGTCACGAGGTTCACCGCTACACGGTCCACAACGACGCGATCGACGGCTTCGTTTCAAAGGCCGCGACTTTCGCGACGACCCCTTATGGCAAGGCCTCCCGAGAGGCATTCGAGCGTGAACTGGCCGGGGTCGGACCGGACGTGGTGCATGTCCATAACTATTTCCCGCTGCTCACTCCGTCGGTCTTTTACGCCTGTACGGCGCGAGGCATTCCCGTGGTCCATACGCTGCACAATTACAGGATGCTGTGCGCCAACGGCCTCCTGCTACGCGAGGGGAAAATCTGCGAGAAATGCGTCAAGGGTTCGCCCTACTGGGCGGTGGCTCACCGCTGCTACCGTGGCTCGGCGGTCGGCTCGCTGGCGCTTGCCCTCATGATCGGGGCCCAGAGGCGCTGGAAAACCTGGCACGAGCAGGTGACCCGATTCATCGTGTTGACGCAGTTCGAGCGGCAGAAATTCATAGAAGCCGGCGTTCCCGAAGACAGGATCTGCCTCAAGCCCAACTTCGTTCCCGATCCCGGCGTGCATGCGAGCGTGCCGCCGCATGAAAGATCGGGTGTGCTTTACGTTGGCAGGCTGAGTGCTGAAAAGGGCCTGCGCACGCTCATCGAGGCATGGCGTAGCCTGGACGTACCGTTGCGGATCGCCGGGGACGGACCGCTGATGGACGAGCTTCGCGAAAACGCACCTTCCAACGTCACCCTGCTTGGCCGCCTGCCGAGCGAGAAGGTCCACGCGGAGATGGCGCGGGCGGCTTTGCTCGTGATGCCGTCCAACTGGTACGAAGGGTTTCCCGTTACGCTGGTCGAAGCGCTTGCATGCGGCCTTCCCGTCGCGGCATCCCGGATCGGTTCGCTGCAGGAAGTGGTGCAGGATGGTAAAACGGGCGTTCTGTACAAGCCGAACGATCCACAGGACCTGGCGCGCGTACTCGCGCCTCTTGTCAGGGACGGCAAGCAGCTTGCGCGTATGTCGTCCTCCGCTCGCCGTTGCTTCGAGGAGAACTACTCGGCGGACAGGAATTTGGACATGCTTGAGTCCATCTACGATGAAGCCCGCAACGCCAGCCGGACATCCTCACAACACGCCAGAACAGAACCTGAAAAACGCGTCAGCGGCCTCAGGCCGGTCACGCCGCCGACGGCCTGACTTTCTCAACCTAAATTACCCAGGCGGGTTTCCCTCGCCCATAGATCTAAACAACTGAACGAAGCGGGCAGACAGGCCGTTTTCATGCGGTACTCGGCACGCCATGGGATATGCGGATGCGGCTACCGGCAGACGGAGCGCCGGCCAGTTCGCAGGCGCGGTTGCCCGCGCGAAGCGAGAACGCCGAACGCAGGATCACCCCGCTAAAGAAGTAGTACAGGGCCGCATTGAACGGTTTTTCGAAGCTGTCTTCGCCGATGGCCAGGATTGCGATCATGAGGAAGAAGGTTCCCATGATGAGCATGTTGTTGCGCCAGGTCTTGTCTGCGTCGTTTGCGCAACTCCTGTAGACGCGGAACCACGTCCGCACGAGGGAGAGCTGGACGAGGATGAACGCGGTCAACCCGACGACGCCCGTGCGCGCGAACATGGAGATATAGGAATTGTGAGGCTCCCGCACGAGCGCGTTCGTGTCGTCGAAAAAGTCGGTCAGGGGTATCCCGTAGCCGATGCCGAAAAGGAGCGTGGTGAAACTCGACGTGACATCCTGCCAGATCAGCATCCACCACCTGAGCCGCAATGGAACGCCGTCTGCCGCACTGGCGATATTGCCGGAACCTTTCGCCCCCCAGATCGAGGCAAAGTGCTCTAGGAAGAAAGTCAGCGAAAACTCCTCGCCCAGCCGGCCGGTGACCTCGATGCCGCTGGCAATGAGTATCGACAGGGCAGCGAAACCGACGAACGTGCCGGCCATGATCCTCATCGCGTCGGCCGGTCGCAAGTAGGCCAGGATCATGACAAGGGCCATGATCTGCAGATAGGTCGTACGGGCCTGGAAGACGACAGCTGTATAAACGATCAGCGCGCCTGCAAGGACAATCGAGGGCAAACCGAAATAGCGCACCCGGTCGGCTATCCAGGCCATGGCGGCGGTCAGCGGCAACACGCTGGTGGACACGTAGTTGAAGAACAGCGGCGCATCGTAACCGGCGGGCGCGCTGATCTTCGGGGAATACGCTTTCAGCGTTTCCCGGAATGGATAGAACAGGCAATAGGCGGCGCAGATGTTCAGGAATATACGCAGCCACCGTGAGAACCGCGCGGCAAACCCGGGACTGGCGGCCACGACAAACCCGACCCACAGAAACGTCGTATCGACCAGGTGAGACGCATCGCGCAGGGCCCAGATGCCGTGCTCCGTGAAGCCAAGCATGACATTGGTCAAGCCAACCAGCCACAGCACCAGGAGGGGCGTGACCGGCGCGACAGATGCAAATGATGGCACGCGCCGGATTTCGTAAACGAAAGTGGCTACGAACATCAGCACCAGCAACTCGGCGGCCGGTATGCCGAACTGGCCGGCGGGCGGGATGCGCAGCAGCATGAAACCCTTGTTCAGCACGCCGTAGAGGGCGAGGACAAGAAGCACCATCCAGGCTCGGGCAACGGTCAGGACCATGCTCGGCCTCCCACGCGCTGCAATCCGAACGACACGGCGAACAGCGCCGCGCATTCATACAGCAATGCGCCTATGAGCGCTCCGGCGACGCCGTACCACTGGACGAGCGGGAAAATAACGGCGGCAAGGACCGCGATGCTGGCGGCGGATGCGTAGAACTCGTACTCGGTTCTCTCCAGCGCATGGACCGTGATGCCCACGATATTGCGCAGCAGATGCACGCTCATGACCATGGCGAAGGCGGCGACGACGGCGCCGGCATTGCCATACTCGGCCCCGTAGACGAAGGCGAGGACAAAATCTCCGCTGAGCGCTATGGCGGCGACGAGCACGAGGATCGCCGTCATGTAGCGCAGGACGAAGCGGTCGATGAAATCGACGAGACCCCGGTAACCGCTGCGTTCCAGGGCCTCGGCAGCCCGCATGGGCACGACGTTGGCAAAGCCGTGCAGTGGCACATTGGCCATCATCACGAGTTGCTGGGCGGCGCGCAGGATGCCGACCTCGGCAAGGCCGACATAGGCGCCAACCGACATGAACAACAGGTTCTCCCGGCCCCACAGGGACAGGACGGACGGGGCGAGCCATCGCGCGAAACGCCAGTGGCGGCGGGCAACCTCGACCAGGACATCCCGCACGAAGAGAAGCGCTCCCATGAAGACCGCGCCGAACAGGAAAGCGGCGAAGGCGGCAAATGCCATGGCGTAAAAGGCGCTGCCAATCGTTGCCTGCGATCCACCGAAAACGAAGAGCGCCCCGAGCAGTGCGAGCTGACAACCGTAACGAATGCAGTCGATGGCGAAACTCAGGCCCGGACGAGAGAAGGTGAAATAGTAGCGCCGCAGAAAGTCCGCCCCCTGCCCCGCCAATACGAGCAGGGCTACGGGCATTGCAAACTGCGACAGGCCCCATTGCGGGAATATGCTGTCACTCACACCGAGCAGACCCAGCACCGCGACAAACGACATGAACGCGAGAACGGTCTGCTGGACGACAACCGCGCCCGAATAGGCCGCGCGTTTCGCCACGGGTTGTTTCGCGCCGATGGTCATCATGGGATCGATGACCAGGGCGATTTGCAGGTTCTGCGCGAAGTAGACGGCAAGCCATGCAAGCGCAAAACGGCCGAACTCCTCGACACCGAGAAACCGGGCGATCAGGATTGTGGTCGCGAAATTGGTGCCACTGACGACAGCCTGGTCGGCAAGCGCCCAGTTCATGTGCGCCAGGCGGTTCAGGAGATCCAATGTCTGCCTGACGATACCGCCCGTTCGTGCCACGTTCGTGTTGGTCGCCATAGCTTTCGCCTGTGAAAGGGCTAGCCGGCCTGATGCCGGGCGAGAGGTTACTCGGCCGGAAACGGCTGCGCTCCCGCCATGCCGCGCTCATGCCCTGCGCGGCGGATGCCGTGGACCGTAGGGGACGCCGCGGTATCCGCATCGGGAGCGACGACAAGCCCGACTTCTCTCGCGCCCCTCCGCTTCAGCTCTTCGATGGCCCGCTCCGTACCAGCAGCATGCAGGCTGTCCGAGGTCACAACCAGCAACACGCGGTCGGCCTCCGGCACGTAGACGTTGTTCGCCCCGTCACCCGGCAACGCAGCACAGTCGACGACGATGCGGTCGTAATTGCGCCTGGCAGAACGGAGCATGTCCATGAATTCGGGAGTTGCCGCAAAACCTGCGCCGCTGCGGCCGCACTTGAGCGCGGGAAGGATATCCATGCCCGAGGTGCCGTCATGCATCAGGGGCGTGCCAGTGTCTTCGCCGCCGTTGATGCGGTTGGCGCGCGAGCCGAACATCCGGTGCAGCCGGGGTCTGCTCCAGTCGCCGTCTATCAGCAATGTCTTCAGCCCTTCCCGGGCGGCGGCGCGGGCCAGTCCGGCGGCAATCGCCGTCTTGCCCTCGCTGACAGCTGGCGCCGTAACGACGACCATCTGGTCGCGCGATACTTCGCCGCTGGCGCCGAAAGATGCATTCAGGGAAACGATTTCTTCAGGCACCGGCCTTTCCGCAGCCCGCCCAAGATCCACTGCCCGCCGGGAGAGGCTTGCCAGAACCGGCGCGCCAGTCACACCTGTGCGCCGGACCGGGCCGCGCGGGGTTTCGCGATGCGTCTCGAGCAGCAATGCAAGACCGATGCCTGCAATCAGCGACCCGGCGATTCCCGCAAGCAGAACCCGCACGGCAGACGGGAAGCTCGGCTTGATCGGGACCTGCGACGTTTTCACGATTTGGAAATTCGCCAGTTCGCCGGTCTTCTGTTCCTGCGTCTCGTTGGAGCGGTTCAGGAATGCCTCGTAGATGGCGCGGTCGGTGGCCGCGGTGCGCTCCAGTTCGCGCAGCTTCACAAGGGCGGAGCCAGAATCCTGCATACCCTTGATGGTCTTGTTGAAGTTGTCTCTCAGGAGCTTTTCGCGGTCGCGCGCCGTACGGAACTCGATCTCGAGATTCTCCAACAGCCGCTTGCCCTCCTCGTCGATCTCATGCCTGAGACTCGCGACTTCGGCATTGGCCTGCTGGAGACGGGGATGGTTTGGCAGTAGATCGATGTTCAATGCGGCGACCCGCTGCGTGGCGGCGGCAAACCGGTCGCGGATCCGCGTCAGGACATCCGATTTCACGACGGTCGCAAGCTGCTCGTAATTGCGGCTTTCCAGGAGCCGGCGCGCCTGCTCGACACGGGCGCGTGCTTCTTCCGTTTTCGCGCCGGCGAGCACGAGTTGTTCGTTGATGCGGTTGACCTGCTTCTCGCGCAGCTGCTCGTCGCCGACATAGCTGAGATCGTTTTCGGCCCTGAACTTCTCGACCCGGCCTTCCGACTCGCGCCAGCGCTGTCTCAACGTCTCGCTGCGCTCGGAAAGCCACTTGGCCGCGAAAGGCGTATCGGTCAACTGGGATTCAAGATGGCCTGCGAGAAATGTTTTCGAGATCGCGCTCGAAACGCGGGCCGCCTTTTCGGGGCTTTCGGATTCGTAGCCGATGGTAATCAGGTTGGTGCGGTCCGGGTTGGCGGCGTAGACCTTCTTGCGCATCGTTTCGAGCAGCTGCTGCATGTGATCCCGTGGCCCACTGCCGGGCTGTCCCAGCGATGCAATGGCGCGCATGGCGCTGCGCACAAAGCCTATCCTGTTGAGTTCGGGATCGTTGGCGAGCCCTTCCGACTCGATCACCTTTTTCAGGACTGTCGGAGACTGGATGGCGGCCAGTTCGCCGGCGATCAGGCGGTCCAGCATGTCGGACGCGACAGTCGCCTTCTGGCCGTTGATGGTGAAGCCGGTCGGATTGAATTTCAGGACGGTCTCGGAGGTGTATTTCGGCGTCACCAGCATGATGAAGAGGAGCGAGGCGACAACACCGCCGAGCACGTAACCGGCAATCAGACGCCACCGGCGCCTGAGCATCCCCAGGACGTCGAACAGGTTCATGTCTTCTTCCAAGGCTCGGGCACCAGCTTGCATTTTTCTCGTCACTTTCCGACCTGTACCGGCTTGAAGGGAACACTGCGCTCACCCGCCGGAAAACCCGCATCATTGTCTGGAAAAGTAGGAAAAACAGGCGTTTCGAACAAACAGACCTGAGAGTTGAGGTTAACCGGTAAACGGCCGATAGCGGCTGCTCCTTCCTCCCGCCCTCGGTTAACCCTAAGGCCGGAATCGGGTGGCGTTTCGTGCCGCCGGAAGAACATTTTGAGCAGCCTTTTCACAA
>Ga0207814_100454_pt1 | contig 22600 bp, 22 predicted proteins | sample TtaePargueraPR_7_FD_187755 | JGI IMG/M metagenome (GOLD analysis project Ga0207814, IMG submission 187755) | Aerobic enrichment media microbial communities from Bioluminiscent Bay, La Parguera, Puerto Rico - Tt and P1 (2) (SPAdes) | ecosystem: Environmental > Aquatic > Marine > Unclassified ... | reverse complement strand
GGTGTCTTCACGCACCTGGGATTTGTCCACTTCGATCTCGATGTTGTCGTCGATCTCCGGGGAGACGAAGACGGAGGTGAACGAGGTGTGGCGGCGGTTGCCGGAGTCGAACGGGCTTTTGCGTACCAGGCGGTGTACGCCGGTTTCGGTGCGCAGCCAGCCGAAGGCGTATTCGCCCTGGAAGTGGATGGTGGCACTCTTGATGCCCGCGACTTCGCCGGCGGAGGCTTCTTCCAGGGTGGTTTTGAAGCCGTGGGCTTCGCCCCAGCGCAGGTACATGCGCAGCAGCATTTCGGCCCAGTCCTGGGCTTCGGTGCCGCCGGAGCCGGCCTGGATGTCCAGGTAGGCGTTGTTGGGGTCGGTCTCGCCGGAGAACATGCGGCGGAATTCGAGGGTTTCCAGCTGCTGCTGGAGTTTGTCCAATTCGCTCGCTACTTCGGCGACGGCGTCTTCGTCCCCTTCTTCCACGGCCATGTCGAGCAGTTCGCGACTATCGCTGATACCGCTGTCGAGGTCGTCGATGGTTTTGACCACGCCCTCGAGGGCGGAGCGCTCACGCCCCAGGTCCTGGGCGCGCTCGGGGTCGTCCCAGACACTGGGCTCGGCCAGTTCCAGTTCGACTTCGGTCAGGCGTTCTTTCTTGCCAGCGTAGTCAAAGATACCCCCTGAGAACGTCGGTGCGCTCTTCGAGGTCTTTCAGCTGGTTGAGAAGCGGATTGATTTCCATAGCTAGGTCGGCTTCTGTCGGTTAAATCGGGCGCGCATTCTACCTCAGGCAGGCCGGAGAAATAAGGGGGCACAAGCGCTGGGCCCGGTGTACAGCACAGTCTCTTGAGCCTGGGGTGGTGCCGGCGGTAGAATGGCCTGACCAATACCTATAACGATCAGGCCAATTCTTGACCGGAGCTGATGTCATGGCGACGATTGCTGTTTCCCTCCCCTCCCCGCTGTCCCGACTGATCGGGACTCTGATTTTCCCCCTTGTTCTGCTGTCTGCCTGCTCAACGCCGACAGAGCGCGCCTATGACGCGGTGGTCGGCAAGGCACCTGACAAGTCCACCCAGTCCTACGCCACGATTGCCGAGGCGGTGGCTGCGGCCCCCGCACAGGGCAGCGAGCCTTTTGTGATTTATCTGCCGGAGGGGCGCTACGAGGAGAAGGTGCTGGTGAACAGGCCCAACGTCCACCTGATTGGCGCTGGTCGCGACAACACGGTGATCACCTACGGCGACTATGCCGGAATGCCGGCGCCAGGGGCGGCACCGGGGTCCGGTGAGAAGCTGGGGACTTTCGCCACGGCGACGCTGACGGTGGAAGCGAATGACTTCCGTGCGGAAAACCTGACCATAGAGAACAGCTTCGACTTTCTGAGCCAGGATGCCCTGCCCAAGGACCACACCGACAAGGTCAACGGTATGCAGGCGGTGGCACTGGAGACGGGCCTGGGCAGTGACCGCTCGGCATTTCGCAATGTGCGCCTGCTCGGTTATCAGGACACGCTGTTTGTGCAGGGTGGCCGCAGCTATTTTGTGGACAGTGTGATCGAAGGTAACGTGGACTTTATTTTCGGGGCCGGTCAGGCGCTGTTTGAAAACAGCGATATTGTCACCCGCCCGCGCGGCACAGAGCGAGAAAATGTAGGCTACGTGACGGCACCGAGCACCGACATCAGCAATGAATTCGGGTTGGTATTCCTGAATTGCCGACTGCTGAAGGCCGAGGGTGTGCCGGCCAACTCTTCCCCGCTGGGTCGCCCCTGGCACCCGACGACCACCTTCCCGGACGGCCGCTACGCGGATCCGGATGCCATTGGTGCAGCGGTGTTTATCAATTCCTACATGGACGATCACATTCCCGCCGAGGGCTGGGCGTCCATGCGTGGCACCAGTCGCGATGGCACCAAATCCACGGTGTTTACCCCCGAGACATCGCGTTTCTTCGAGTACCAGAGCCACGGCCCCGGTGCCAGCGTCAACGAGCAGCGTCGCCAGTTGAGCGACGAGCAGGCGGAAAAGTTTACCCGGGAAAGGATACTGGCGGGCTGGAACCCCGGCTTTTTATAAGGTGTTCGTGAAGACTGACTGCGCGCCGGTGGCTCATTCGCCACTGGCGAGGTGATCGAGAATACTGCAATCCGGTGAATCGTCACCGGCACAGGCGCTCGCCAGGCTGCGCAGGCTCGAGCGCATGGACTGCAGGCTTTGCAGCTGCTGCTCCACCTGCCTCAGTTTTTCTTCCACCAGAACTTTCGCATCGTGACTCCGCCGCGACGGGTTGTGATAAAGAGACAACAGCTCGCGCACCTCTTCGACCGAAAACCCACAGGAACGCGCACGCTGGATAAATTGCAGCGTGGCCACATCGGACTCGGCGTACTCGCGGTATCCATTGGGGCCGCGCTGCGGCGTCAGCAGATCGATAGATTCGTAATAGCGCAGCGCCTTGGGCGTCAGCCCTGCCCGTCGGGCGGCCTGGGAAATGTTCATGATGTGCTCCTTACGGCAATCCAGCCACGTCGCATTGACTCAGCGCGGATTCTGAAGATTGCCGTAAGGGGAAGGTCAAGCCACTTGCGGCCGGCCTTCGGGCTGGCAGCGGAGAGGTGTGTGGCGACCTCACCGGTCCTGCGGCACGCCGGGCGGCACTTGCGGGCAATCGACAAACTTGTACTGCCCTGGTTTGGCCGGATCGAAGCCCAGCTCCAGCGCCGCATCGAGGAAGCTGGCAGGTATCCGGTGCATCAGCAGATCGCCGGTGGCACCACCGCAGACGCTGGGATACATGCGGTCAGTGCGCACCCCACAGCGGGATTCCTGCACCTTGATACCATTCTGCACCAGCTCGGCGCCGCTCGACTCCAGGCTTTTGCCGCCGCCCTCACACTGGCGGTTACCTCGTGGCTGCATGACCCAGAGGTGAGTGTCGGGCGACTGCTGCGCGGTCCCGGCCTGAGACTCTGCGGTTTCCGGTTTTGACATATCCGAGCCCTCCGCGGCCTCCTGCTGCGCTCCGTTCGCTTTCTCCGGAGATGTTGATTCCGGCGCCGGCTTTTGCGACGAGTCACAGCCCGCAATCAAGGTCATCAATAGTATTGCGAACACCGCTTTCAAACAGTTGTGACGCATAAACACTCTCCTTGTCGGCAATTCGCCCCCGCCAGTCAACGCCAGGGGCACATTTCAATTCAGCTTAGCGCGAGCCAGACGCCCACGCCCAGCATCAGGGTACCGGCGACGCGGTTCATCAGGCGCACATTTTCACCCCTGTGCAACAGGCGGCTCAGGGTGCGGCCACCGCTGGCGTAAATCAGCATGCAGATAAACTCCAGTGTCAGGATGATACACAAGAGCACCACCATCTGCGCAAACAGCGGCTTGTCCTGATTGATAAACGGCGGCAGCAGCGCGATAAAAAACGCCCAGCCCTTGGGATTGGCGACTGCGGTCACGAATCCCTGGGTAACGAGTGACACCGCGGGAATCGCCGGCTGCTCCCCCGCCGTCGGCTCAACGAACACCATACGTCCCCGCGCCCGCCACATCTGTATACCGAGATAGCCCAGATAGGCGGCGCCACAGTACTTGAACACCTGGAAGGCAGTGGGGTGTTTCAGCATAAACGCGGCAATACCCACCACCGCAGCGACCGCCACCAGCGCCACCCCACACAGCTCCCCCAGCATCATCCACAAGGTACGGCGCACACCAAAGGCCATGCCCATGGTCAGTGCCAGGGTCATACACATGCCCGGGGTAATGGAGACAAAAAAGAAGGTCGGCACAAACAGTGCCAGTACGGAAAAATCGATGATGCCCATTTCAATTCAATCAGTGGTGGGTGCCCGCGTGGGTACCGTAGCGGCTCAACAGCATGCCGGCCAGCATCAGGCCGCAACCCAGTAACTCGTGACCGGTGAATACCTCACTGAGAATCAGCCACCCGGCAATCAGTGCGAACACCGACTCGAGACTCATGATTACTGTCGCGTGGGAGGTAGCCGCATGACGCAGTCCCAGCAGCTGGAAGGTAAACGCGATGGCGGTAGAAAAAATCATCATGTAGGCAATAGGCCAGGCCGCGTCCATGGCTCCCTGCAGGGTGGCCTCCTCAATCAACAGTGAGGCCGCGGCGGAGAACAGTCCGCAGAAAATAAACTGGATGGCCGCAAGGCGCAGCGCGTGATAGCGCTGCACCAGGCGATCCGCGGTCAGTACCTGTACCGCAAAGGCAAAGGCACCACAGAACACCAGCAGGTCGCCGATCATCTGTGACTCCTGGGAAAAATCACCCAGTACATAGAGCCCTACCAGGGCGACACCGATACCGGCCCAGGTCCAGCGATTGGTGGCCACCCCCAGGGACAGACCGATCACCGATACCAACAGCATTTCCATGCCGGAAATAAAACCCGCGCGCCCGGCACTGGTATACACCAGACCCCACTGCTGCAGCGCAGCCCCCAGAAACAGCCAGAAACCCAGTATCGCGCCTCCCGGCAGGCACTTGCGCCACCCCGTCTTGACCTCGGCACCCACTTCCGGTGTGGCCACCTCGCGCTTTGACGACAGCCAGTAGACCAGCGGAATCAGGATCAGGCCACCCAGCAGGAATCGCCAGGCGTTGAACGCCAACGGCGGCAGGTGCTCCATGGCGACCTTCTGCGGTACGAACGCGATACCCCAGAAAAGCGCAGCCAGCAAAAGCAAAAGTTCGGCGCGGGCCTGTTTTTGATGCATTTCGGTTCCTGTCTAACGAATTGCAGGAGCCTGCCCTGCCGGACTTAAAAAAAGAGAGGGTTCAGAGAGGACAGATCAGGCTGACCATCAACTGCAGAGACTGCCGCCCACGGAACTCGTTGATATCCAGCTTGAACGCCAGCCGGACTTTTTCGACCTGGGCGGGCCAGAAGTCCGTGTCGATGTTGAAGGCGATGGCGTCAATCGCCAGCTGTGGTGCGGAGACTGGCGCCACCGTCATTTTCAGGTGGCGCTCGCCGACAATCCGCTGTTGCAACAGCAGGAATTCACCGTCGAATTCCGGCTCGGGAAAGGCCTGCCCCCAGGGCGCGCAGGCCCGCAGCAGCGCCGCGGTCTCCATGGAAAAATCGTGTGGCTGCAGTTCGCCGTCGGTCTCGACCACCGCCTGTAACTGCGACGCGCTGAGCCGAGCGCGCACCGCCTGTTCAAACGCTTCCGTGAATGCAGGAAGGTTCTCCGCCGGCAGACTGAGGCCCGCTGCCATGGCGTGACCACCAAACTTGCTGATCAGCTGCGGATGGGTGGCCGCCACATCACTCAGGGCATCGCGAATGTGCAGGCCGGGAATCGAGCGCGCGGACCCCTTGATGAGATTGTTATCGCCATCGGCAAAGGCGATCACCGGGCGGTGGAATTTCTCCTTGATCCGGCTGGCAAGAATACCCACCACGCCCTGATGCCAGGCGCTGTCGTACAGACACAGGCTCCAGGGTAACCCCTCCTCCGCGAGCTGCAGTTTCTCCAGCGCCGCCATCGCCTCCCGCTGCATGCCCGCTTCAATGGCCTTGCGATCGCGGTTCAGACCATCGAGCTCCGCGGCCAGCTCCCGCGCCTCCTGCGGATCGCGGGTCAGCAGGCAGCGGATACCGGTACCAATATCGTCGAGGCGACCGGCGGCATTGATACGCGGTCCCAGAATAAAGCCGATATCGGTGGTGGAAAGCCGTGCGCGGTCCCTGCCCGCCACGTCCATCAGCGCCTGGATACCCGGCCGGCAGCGGCCGGCGCGGATACGCGCGATCCCCTGGTGTACCAGCACCCGGTTGTTGTGATCCAGCGGCACCAGGTCCGCGACAGTGCCCAGCGCAACCAGGTCCAGGTATTCCGCCATATTGGGTACCGGGATACCCGCTTCGTCGAACCAGCCCTGCTGTTGCAGCACACTTTTCAGGCGGCTGAGCAGATAGAAGATCACTCCCACACCGGCGAGGTTCTTGCTGGGGAAATCGCAATCCGGCTGATTGGGGTTGACGATGGCGTCCGCCTCCGGCAGCTCGCTGCCCGGCAAGTGGTGGTCGGTAACGATCACCTTCAGACCGGCAGCGCGGGCGGCAGCCACACCATCGATACTGCTGATGCCATTGTCGACGGTGATCAGCAGGTCCGGATTGTATTCCTGCGCTACCTCGACGATTTCCGGGGTCAGGCCGTAGCCGAACTCGAACCGGTTGGGCACCAGGAAATCCACCGGGCCGGCGCCGAGTGCGCCCAGTGCCAGCACAGACAGCGTGCTGCTGGTAGCGCCATCGGCATCGAAGTCACCCACGATAAGAACCTTGTGCTGGTTGCGCACCGCGTCCACCAGCAGCTCGACTGCGGCATCGACACCGCGCATGGAGGCAGGACTGTGCAGGCGGGTCAGCTGATGGTCCAGCGCTTCTTCGCTGGCCACGCCCCGGCCCAACAGGACTCGCTGCAGAATTTCAGGTGTAGAGGAAGTAAAACGGCCAGCGGATAAATCCACTGGCCGCCTTTGAATGATCGCGTTCATCGCATCCGGTCGTCGTTGATTTCTGTATCTGCCGATCGCACTCGGCAAACCGTCATTCTAACGCCGACCGGCTGCGGCTCAAGCGGGGCTTAGCCCAATTGCCGGGAGATAAAATCGTGTACCGCGGAAAGGTCGTTTTGCAGTACTTGCATCCGCTCTTCCCGCTGCAGCAGGTCCTGCATATGGTGTGGCAGCGGTACCTCGGTACCCGGCAGCGCCTTGTCGACCGCCTCGCTGAACTTGGCCGGATGCGCCGTGGCCAGGCAGACCATCGGCTCCGCGGTGGATTTGCGCGCCCGGCGCGCCGCCTCCACCCCAATGGCGGTATGCGGATCCAGCAGGTATTCGGTGGATTCAAACACCTCGCGGATGACTTCCACGGTGCGCTCATCCCCTACCCGCTCGGAGGCAAACAGGGTACGGGCCTTTTCCAGTACCCCCTCGTCCAGTTTCAGCGGCGCACTGCGATCCGCCAGCAGTTCGGCTACCGAGTTGCCATCGCGGCCGTACAGGTCGAACAGCAGGCGTTCGAAATTGCTCGATACCATGATGTCCATACTGGGCGACAGGCTGTGCACCAGGGGCTTGGGCGAGTGATCATTGGCACTGATACAGCGGTGCAGAATATCGTTGGCGTTGGTGGCAATCACCAGCTGGTTGATCGGCAGCCCCATACCGCGCGCCAGATAACCGGCAAAAATATCGCCGAAGTTACCCGTGGGCACCGAGAAGTTCACCGGGCGGTGCGGGCCACCGAGGCTCAGTGCGGCGTAAAAGTAGTAGACGATCTGGGCCATGATCCGCGCCCAGTTGATGGAGTTCACCGCCACCAGCCGGCGACCGTCTGGCAGGAACGACTGGTCGGCGAAACTGGCTTTGACCATATTCTGGCAATCGTCGAAATTTCCTTCCAGGGCGATGTTGTAGACGTTGTCCGACAGCACCGTGGTCATTTGCCTGCGCTGCACTTCCGAAACCCGATTGTGCGGGTGCAGAATGAAAATATCGATGTTTTCGCAGTGGCGGCAGCCTTCAATGGCGGCCGAGCCGGTATCACCAGATGTCGCGCCCAGCACCACCACTTTCTCGCCGCGCTTCTTCAGCAGCAGGTCAAACAACTGGCCGAGAAACTGCAGGGCGAAGTCCTTGAACGCCAGGGTCGGCCCCTGGAACAGCTCCAGCACCCACTCGTTGTGCGCCGTCTGTACCAGCGGGGCGATGGCGGTATGGCGGAAATTAGCGTAGGCGCGCTCGATGATCCCACGCATTTCCTCCTCGCTCAGGTCTTCCGCAACGAAGGGCCACATAATGCGGAATGCCAGTTCCTGGTAGTCCAGCCCCGCCATTTCGGCGATTTCGTCACGGCTGAACGTGGGGAGCTTTTCGGGGACATAGAGGCCGCCGTCACTGGCGAGGCCGGTGAGGACGGTATCGGCAAAACTGAGGGACGGCGCGCGGCCGCGGGTGCTGACAAATTTCACGATCTTGTTACTGGCTTGGATGATTCTGTCTGGAGAATTCTAAAAAGGGGAATGAGGTGGGTGCGCCGCACCCACCTCAAGGTCGTATTCCGGTAGGCCGGATCAGCCGAGGGGTTCGACGCGAATGCGTACCACCGGCCCCTGGATGCTGTCCAGCGCCTCGATCTGGTTGACCGCTTCCTGCAGCTGCGCCTCACGCGCGCGGCTCGTGAGCAGCACCACCGGTACCAGTTCCTCGTCTTCCGCGGGCTCGTGCTGGATCAGGGCCTCGATACTGATGCCCTGGTCGCTGCAGATGGTCGCCACCTTGGACATGACCCCCGGCTTGTCGAACGCGGAAATGCGCATGTAGTAGCTGGTCTCGGTCTCCGCCATGGGCAGCACATCGTCCAGGTTACCCTGGCTGGCTTGGGTAACCCCGGCCAGTGGCACGCGCTGATCCGGGCGCACATTCAGGGTACGCGCCACATCGACGATATCCGCGATCACCGCCGAGGCGGTGGCTTCGGCACCGGCACCGGCACCGTAATACAGGGTTGGCCCCACCGCATCGCCGTTGACCAGTACCGCGTTCATCACTCCATTCACATTGGCGATCAGGCGGCGCTGGGGAATCAGGGTCGGGTGTACACGCAGCTCGACACCGTGATTGGTGCGGCGGGCGATACCCAGATGCTTGATGCGGTAACCCAGTTCGTCGGCGTACTGGATGTCTTCCCGGGCGACACCGCTGATGCCCTCGGTATACACCTTGTCGAAGGCCAGGGGCATACCGAACGCCAGCGAAGCCATGATTACCAGCTTGTGAGCAGCGTCGATGCCCTCTACATCAAAGGTGGGATCCGCTTCGGCATAGCCCAGCGCCTGGGCCTGAGCCAGCGCCTCTTCGAAACTGCGCCCTTTTTCGCGCATTTCCGTCAGGATGTAGTTGCCGGTGCCGTTGATGATACCCGCCAGCCACTGGATGCGGTTGCCGACCAGGCCTTCACGCAGGGACTTGATGATCGGGATACCACCCGCCACCGCGGCCTCATAGGCAATGGTCACCCCCTTGTCAGCGGCTGCGGCGAACAGTTCATTGCCGTGCTCGGCGATCAACGCCTTGTTGGCGGTAACCACGTGCTTGCCATTGGCGATGGCGGTCAGCACCAGCTCGCGAGCCACGGTAGTGCCTCCGATCAGCTCCACCAGCACGTCCACATCGGGATTGTTGGCGACATCGAAAATTTCGCGGGTGACATTCAGGGTGGTCATGTCGCAATCGGGGTTGTCCCGGCGCGCGCCGACCTGAACGATCTCCACCGGGCGGCCACAGCGCGCAGCGATCTCTTCGCAGTTGCGCGCCATCACATTGACCGTACCGCTACCTACGGTCCCGAGACCACAAATACCGATACGCACCGCAGGCAGGCTGCCCTCGGCTCTGGGTTTTTCTGAGACGTCGACGTCTCGACGGGTGGCTTCATCGGCAAATGCGCTCACAACTTCCCTCCGCGCATGACTCTTAAACAGGACACAACGCAATAAGTGGCGTTTATTTCAAAAAAAGGTCGACAACCATACTGAGATCAGGGGGAAATTGTCAATTAAATTGCGCACCCCGACCACAAATGCACCAGTCTGCCCAAGTACTGTGCGGCAGGCCCCGGCACGGCTGACTGCCAGCTTGCCAGATAGCGGCGGAAATGAAAAAGGGCCGGCAATGCCGACCCTCTGTCTATTTTTTTTGACCCCGGAAGCACCCCGGGTCAAAAAACCTGCCCGATCAGATACCCAGCGCTTTGACCAGGGTTGCGGGCGGTATATAGCCGGGCACTACGGTGCCATCTTCCATCACGATGGTCGGCGTACCGCGCACGTCGATCACCTCATTGCCCATTTTGTACTGGGCGGCCACCGGGTTGTTGTTACACACCTCGAGCGACACGTTCTTGCGGCTTTTGAGGTCGGTCAGCGTCTTGTTCGGATCGTCCGCACACCAGGCCGTGGCCAGCTTGCGGTAACCGACGGAATTCAGGCCGGCGCGGGGAAATGCCAGATAGCGCACTTCGATACCGCGGCGGTTCAGCTCGGGCACATCCTCATGCAGCTTGCGGCAGTAACCGCAATCCACATCGGTAAACACGTAGATATGCGCCTTCGGCTTCCCTTTGGGGGAAAACACGATCATATCCTTTGGATCCTGCTGATCCATCACTTCCGCGCGATGAAGCCCGCGGCGTTTCTCGGACAGGTTGACCACTTGTTGCGGCCCCACCTCGAACAGGTCACCGGCAATAAAGTGACCGCCGTCCCTGGAGACGAACAGGACATTGCCACCATTGACGTCCACCTCGTACAGCCCCGGCATGGCACTCTCGCGCACATCCCCGAAGGTGGCCTGGGGATTACCCGCGGTCAGCTTGGCCTTGATCTGCTTGGCGACAGCTTCATCCACCTCTGCGAGCGCAGCCTGCCCCACCAGCAGGGAAGCAGCAGCGGCGAGGGCAGCCAGGGCAGAAAGTGGCTTGGCAAGAAATGTCATGATTCGGTTCGCTCCAGATTATTCGTCATTCTCTGACCGCCTGCGCGGCCGGGGGTTCAGCCCAGTATGGCACTTGTCACTCGCTTTCGAGCGACCAAGGCGCGTTTTACTACAGGCGGAGCCCAATTACCACGAAGGGATCACCCTCGCGGGTGGTGCTCCCCGTGCAGGGCCTGTAAACGGGCCCGGGCCACCGCCGTGTAAATCTGTGTGGTCGACAGATCCGAGTGCCCCAGCAGCAGCTGCACTACCCGCAGGTCGGCGCCGTGGTTCAACAGATGGGTGGCAAAGGCGTGGCGCAGCGTGTGCGGCGACAACGGCTTCTCAATCCCGGCCACCTTGGCCCAGTGCTTGATCCGGTACCAGAAGGTCTGTCGGGTCATGGCATTGCCGGAACGGCCCGGAAAACAGGCATCGCTCTCCCCCATGGCCAGTAACTGTGGGCGGGCGCTGCGCAAATATGTCTCCAGCCAGCGCTCCGCCGCCTGCCCCATGGGCACCAGGCGCTCCTTGCTCCCTTTCCCGAACACCCGCACCACGCCCTGGCGCAGATTGAGCTGGGACATGGTGAGCTCCACCAGCTCACTGACCCGCAGTCCACAGGCATACAGCAACTCGAACATGGCCCTGTCGCGCAGGCCGAGCGGCGTTTCGGTATCCGGCGCATCCAGCAGCGCTTCCACATCGCTTTCCGACAGGGATTTGGGCAACGGCTTGGGAATCTTCGGGTTGTCCACCAGCGCCACCGGGTCGTGCTCGATCAGTCGCTGGCGCAGGCAGTGGCGGTAGAAACTGCGCAGGGCCGCCAGCGCGCGAGCACTGGAGCGGGCGGACTGACCGGCGGCGTGCCGCGCCCCGAGGTACGACAGAATATCCTCGCGAGCAACCTGGCCGAGATCTTTACCGGCGCCTTCGCAATAGGACAAAAATGCCCGCAGGTCGCGCCCGTAGGCCGCCCGGGTGTGCTCACTGACACCGCGCTCGGCCCACAGCATGTCCAGCCAGGCAGCAATCCGTTGTTGTGCATCGGGAAAAGCGTTCATTGCCGTATTAGATCACAGGGCCCCTGGAAACAGGAAAGCGAGGAAAAGGTTTTTACGGGCACAAAAAAACCGGAGACAAGCTCCGGTTTTTTTGTACTCAGGAAGAAACTCAGCCGAGCTTTTCCTTGATACGTGCAGCCTTACCAGTCAGGTTGCGCAGATAGTACAGCTTGGCCTGGCGAACGTCACCGCGACGCTTCACGGCAATGCTGTCTACCAGCGGGCTGTGAGTCTGGAAGGTACGCTCTACACCAACGCCGTGAGAGATTTTGCGCACGGTGAAAGAGGAGTTCAGGCCGCGGTTACGCTTGCCAATTACCACACCTTCAAACGCCTGCAGACGCTCACGGTTACCTTCTTTTACCTTTACCTGAACGACAATGGTGTCACCCGGGGCAAATACAGGCAGTTCGGCTTTGAGCTGCTCGGTTTCCAGCTGCTGGATAATTTTGTTGGTCATTTGGAGTTCTCCAAAAGGGTTTTGTGTAGCCTCACGGCTAGATCACCGGATTACTCTCGCCTCCCGGCGAATCCGATATTAATTCTGCTTCCCGGCCGGCGACTCCTGCAGGAACTCTTCCAGCAGTTGCACCTGCTCCGGGGTCAGCGCCAGCTTTTCCAGAAGGTCCGGCCTGCGCTGCTGCGTGCGCCCCAAGGCCTGCTTGAGGCGCCAGCGGCGTATCTTTTCATGGTTGCCGGAGAGCAATACCTCCGGAACCCGGTTGCCCTGATAATCCTCAGGGCGAGTGTAGTGCGGACAATCGAGCAACCCCTGGGCGAAGGAGTCCTCCACCGCCGACTGATCGTGCCCCAGCGCGCCCGGCAGTAACCGCGTCACCGCGTCCACCAGCACCATGGCGGCGAGTTCGCCACCACTCAGGACGTAATCCCCGATCGACCACTCCTCATCGATCAGCGACTCCACCACACGCTCATCCACCCCCTCGTAGCGCCCGGCCAGCAGGACCAGATTGCCACTTTGGGCGAGGCTTTCCACACCGGTCTGGTCCAGCTGCCGCCCTTGCGGGGACAGGTAGATCGACCGCGCGGGGCCGGACGCTTCCGCCCAGGCGCGCGCCTCGCGCAGTGCCTGGGACAGAGGCTCCGCCAGCATTACCATACCGGGTCCACCGCCGTAAGGGCGATCGTCCACGGTGCGATGCCGGTCGCTGGTGAAATCCCGCGGATTCCAGCAGCGAACCTCCAGCAGGCCGTCTTTCACGGCCCGCCCACTGATACCGTAGTCGGTCAGTGCGGCAAACATCTCGGGAAAGATGCTTATCAGAGCAATGCGCTTTGGCATTGCGACAGGCTCAGCCGCCATCAGAACTCGGGGTCCCAATCGACGGTAATCTGGCCCGCATCCAGATCGACCCTCGTGATGTATTCGCCGGGCAGATACGGGATCAGGCGCTCGCGCCCATCGTCTCCGCCACGCACCACCATGACATCGTTGGCGCCGGTCTCCATCAGTCGCACCACTTCACCGAAGCGGAATTCGCGACCTTCAAACTCGCTCACCACCTGCAGACCCTGCAGCTGATGCCAGTAGTATTCGCCTTCATCCAGTTGCGGCATTTCACTGCCGGCAACCGCTATGTCTCTCTGGCAGAACTGCGCCGCGAGATCGCGGTCGTCCACTCCCTTGATATGTACGACCAGGCCTTTGCCGTGGCGTTTGCCCTGATCGATCTCGAGAGGCTGCCACTGCCCTGCACCCTGCCCGGTCTGGCCAGCGGCCGCGAGCCACCAGCGAGAGAACTGCAGGATGTTGTCCATCGGCTCGGTAAAGGAATGCACCTTCACCCAACCGCGCACTCCGTACACTGTGGTTATACGGCCAACGGTAACCAGATCTTCACCAACTACCGATTGCTCAGCCACAGAGATACCCCGGAATACAGACTAATGGGCAGACAGAGATCAGGCAGATTCTTTCAGCAGCTTGCTGACGCGATCGGAAACCTGCGCGCCCTGGCCTACCCAGAACTCAACGCGGTCGCGGTCGATACGCAGACGCTCTTCCTGACCACGGGCTACCGGGTTGAAGAAGCCAACACGCTCAATGAAACGACCGTCGCGGGATTTGCGGCTGTCGGTCACAGTCAGGTGATAAAACGGGCGCTTCTTCGCACCGCCACGAGCCAAACGAATGGTTACCATGTAGCTATCCTGTAGTTTCAACACTCACCGGTCACCCTTTGCGACCGGCCTATCCCGCCTCACGGCGGTATTTCAGACCCTGCCCGGCAAATCGCCGAGACAAAAATCTGCTTTTAAATCAACACTCAGCGGCAGGGGCCAGCTGAAAGGCGGCGTATTCTAATGCACCGCTTGCGGTTTGTATAGCAGCGAATAAAGCCGCCTCCAGCCCGCGAATACAGCCCCTCAACCGCACCGGAATTACTTCTTGCGGAATCCCGGCGGCAGGCCACCGGGCATGCCCCCCATACCGCCGGCGCCACCACCCATACCGGGCAATCCGCCAAGGCCTCGCATCATCTTGCCCATGCCGCCACCCTTGAGCTTTTTCATCATCTTGCCCATCTGCTTGTGCTGCTTGAGCAGGCGGTTGAGGTCCTGGATCTGGGTGCCGGAACCGGCCGTAATCCGGCGCTTGCGGGAGCCATTCAGCAGCTCGGGGTTGCGTCGCTCGTCGGGGGTCATGGAGCTGATCAGCGCATCCATGCGGCGGAACTCCTTGCCCATATCCGCTTGCTGGGCCGCCTGGGCGAGCCCGCCCATACCGGGCATCTTGTCCATCAGGGCGCCGAGGCCACCCATGTTCTGCATCTGCTGCAGCTGGTCGCGCAGGTCTTCCAGATCGAAGCCCTTGCCTTTCTGCACCTTTTTGACCAGTTTCTCCGCCTTCGACCGGTCGATGGTCTGCTCGGCCTGCTCGATCAGGGAGAGAATGTCCCCCATCCCAAGGATGCGCGAGGCGATGCGATCCGGATGGAAGGTTTCCAGGGCATCGGTCTTCTCGCCAACACCGATAAATTTGATCGGCTTACCGGTCACATGACGCACGGACAAGGCGGCACCGCCGCGGGCGTCGCCGTCGGCCTTGGTCAGCACCACACCGGTCAGCGGCAGCGCGTCGTTGAAGGCGCTCGCTGTATTCACGGCGTCCTGGCCGATCATGGCGTCGATCACGAACAGGGTCTCGGCGGGATCCAGAACCTGGTGAAGTTCGCGAATCTCGTCCATCAGCTGGTCGTCGATATGCAGTCGGCCAGCGGTATCCACAATCAGCACATCGGCGAACTGCTTGCGCGCTGCGTCCACGGCACCCCTGGCGATATCTACCGGTTTCTGGTCCGGCTCGGACGGATGGAACAGTGCGCCCACTTCGCCCGCCAGGGTTTCCAGCTGCTTGATGGCGGCCGGGCGGTAGACGTCGGCACTCACCACCATGACTTTCTTCTTCTCACGCTCCTGCAGGTATTTGGAGAGTTTGGCCACACTGGTGGTCTTACCCGCCCCCTGCAGGCCCGCCATCAGGATGACCGCCGGCGGCTGCACCGCCAGGTTCAGCGGCGTGGCCGCCTCCCCCATAACCTTGACCAGCTCATCCTGCACGATCTTGACGAACTGCTGGCCGGGATTGAGCGCCTTGCTGACTTTCTGGCCGACCGCCGCGGTGCGCACCTGCTGGACAAAAGCCTTCACCACCGGCAGCGCCACATCCGCTTCCAGCAGGGCCTTGCGCACCTCGCGCAGCGTGTCGCGGATATTGTCATCCGTCAGGCGCGCTTTACCTGTGACTTTTTTCAGTGCCGACGACAGACGGTCGCTCAGGTTATCGAACATATCACCTTCTCAAATCGTAAAAGCCGTGGTGGGCCGGTAACCACCGGTACCCCAAAAACGCGGCAGTATAGCCCAGGCGGGCTTTCCAGCACAGGCGCGCTGTGACACACTGCCGGCCCGGAACACCCAAACACCTATAAGAAACAGCAAGACGGAATCACCCCAATGGCGGCGTTCGCCCACTGGACGGCAATTGCACTCTACCTGGCCACTACAGTAGTAGCGGCTGCCAGCCTGTCTCGCCAATCGCGGGCGCTCCAGCGGCCCCTGCTGATGGCACTGTTCGCCTGCGCGGTCATCGCCCACGCCATTTCCCTCCGATTCGTGCTGCTGACAGAGAACGGCTTTCGCTTCGACCTCTCGGCGATGCTGTCACTGATCACCTGGGCAGTAGCACTGTTGCTGCTGTTTCTCTCCATCAGGCACCGGCTTACGCTGCTGATTCTGGCCATTGCACCGCTCGCCGCCCTGTCTGAACTGGCGGCGGTACACGCCTGGGGCGGCGTAACGCCAGAGATGAACATGTCGCCAGGGATTGCCGCCCACGCGCTGTTTTCGATCTCGGCCTATTCCCTGCTGACCCTGGCAACCCTGCAGGCCATCTACCTGTACTGGCTCAACCAGCAACTGCACAATCACCGCCCATCCGGGATCAGCCGCCTGCTGCCTCCACTGCAGACCATGGAGAGCCTGCTGTTCGGCCTGATTGCCTTCGGGCAGCTGCTGCTCACCGCGTCACTGGTGACCGGCGCCCTGTTTGTCGATGACCTCTTCGCCCAGCACCTGGTACACAAGACGGCGCTGTCGATCCTCGCGTGGATTCTGTACAGCATCCTGCTCTGGGGCCACTGGAAAAATGGCTGGCGCGGCAATACCGCCGTGCGCTGGACCCTGTCGGCCTTCGCCATCCTGATGCTGGCATTTTTCGGCAGCAAGCTAGCGCTGGAAGTCATTCTGCCCCGCGGCTGAAGCTCCCGACTTGCGACATACACAGATCTGATCCAATATCGCCCTGATTCAATAGAAAGAGTTCCCCCTTGAACGACCTGCCTCCCGGCCTGTTATTTGGATTGATAGGCCTGCTGATAGTCATTTCCGCGTTCTTTTCCAGCTCCGAAACCAGCATGATGGCGCTGAATCGCTACCGCCTGCGCCACCAGGCGAAAAGCGGACACCGCGGTGCCAAACGCGCAACCGAGCTGCTCGCACGCCCCGACAAGCTGATCGGCGTTATCCTGATCGGCAACAATATGGTGAACATCCTCGCGTCGGTGATCGCCGGTGCGGTATTTACCCGGCTGTATGGCGAAGCGGGCGTCTGGTACGCCACAGCGGCCCTCACCGTGATCATTCTGATCTTCGCCGAGGTAACCCCGAAAACCATCGCCGCCCTGCACCCGGAAAAAATCGCCTTTCCCGCCAGCCTGGTACTGCGCCCCCTGCTCTGGCTCCTCGCGCCATTCGTATGGTTGGTGGGCAGCGTATCCAACGCGCTGGCGCGTCTTGTGGGCGTCGAGGCGGGCAAGGAGTCCGAGGCGGAGCACCTGGCCCCGGAAGAGTTGCGCACGGTCGTTTTCGAGTCCGGCGCACTGCTGCCCACCAAGCACAAGGGCATGCTGCTGAACGTGCTGGACCTGGATCAGGCGACCGTGGAAGACATCATGATCCCGCGCAACGAGGTGATCGGTGTCGACCTGGACAATTCCGCGGAAGAAATCCTGCAGCAACTGGCCGAGAGCAGCTATACCCGCCTGCCGGTATACCGCGGGGACATCAACCACGTGGTCGGCATACTGCACCTGCGCCGCGCGGCGCAGATACTGCGCGATGGCCCCGAGGACCTCACCGCCGAGACCCTGAAGTCTCACCTCAATGAGCCCTATTTCGTCCCCGAGGCCACCCCCCTGCCCACCCTGCTGATGAATTTCCAGCAGAAGAAGCGGCGTATGGGTCTCGTGGTGGACGAGTACGGCGAGGTGATGGGTATCGTGACCCTGGAAGACCTGCTGGAAGAGATTGTCGGCGACTTTACTGCGAGCCCGGTGCCCAGTGATGACGAGGAAATCGTTGCGCAGGAGGACGGCTGGTATCTGGTCGATGGCGGCACGTCGATCCGGGAGATCAACCGCACCCTGCACTGGCACCTGCCCACGGACGGCCCCAAGACCTTTAACGGGCTGATCATGGAGCACCTGGAGAGCATCCCGGAGGGCAATATCAGCCTGTATATCCAGGACTACCTGATCGAGATTGTGGAAGTGTCCGACAAGATGATTACCAGCGCGCGGATCAGGAAGGCGAGCTAGATCAATTCCAGCTGACGCTTTACCGGGGCAAAGCTTTTGCGGTGTGCGGGCGTTGCCCCCAATCGCTCCAGGGCTTCCATATGCAGCTTGGTCGGGTACCCCTTGTGACCGGCCAAACCGTATCCGGGATACACCTTGTCCAGCTCGATCATCTCGCGGTCCCGTGTGACCTTGGCCAGAATCGACGCTGCGGCGATCGCCGCAACCCGGTCATCCCCCTTTACCACCGTGTCGCACTCGTAGTGCCAGCGCGGCTTGCGATTGCCATCCACCAGCACAAACTCCGGCTGCACCGGTAGCTGCTCCACCGCGCGCGTCATCGCTAGCAGGCTCGCGTGCAGGATATTCAGCTGATCGATCTCTTCGACCGTGGCCCGCGCAATCGCAAAGCTCAGGGCCTTTGCCTGTATTTCGTCAAACAGCAATTCGCGCTTTTTCTCGGAGAGCTTCTTCGAATCGGCCAGCCCCGCAATCGGGTTCTGCGGATCGAGAATTACCGCTGCCGCCACCACATCCCCGGCGAGCGGGCCGCGCCCCACCTCATCGACACCCGCGAGAAGATCACCGGAATAGCTGCAGACATAGGGAGGGAGGGGGGATCTGGATTTCATCGGGAAAACACGTATCAGATTCGGAGTTATCGTTTGATCAGATTGCAGACCGCATCCGCGGCCTTTTCCGAGGCGTCGCGACGCAGTTCCTGATGCAGCTCGCTGAACTCCCTGCGCAGGCGATCACCCAGCAGCGGATCCTCGAAGTAATTCAGTACCGCGGCACCCAGCGCTTCCGGTGTGGCATCGTCCTGGAGAATTTCCGGCACCAGCTCACGCTGCGCCAGCAGATTGGGGAGCGACACCCAGGGTGTATGCAACATGCGGGAAAAAATGGCGTAGGACAGGCTCGCCATCTTGTAAGCCACCACCATGGGCTTGTTCATCAGCATGGTTTCCAGCGTGGCGGTACCGGAGGCAATCAGCACCGCATCCGCCGCCGCCAGCGCCTGCTGCGACTGCCCATCGAGAATGGTCAACGGCAGCGCCTCGATGCCGGGCATATCCGCGACCTGCTGTTCCAACTGCGCTTTGCGCTCGGGACTGGCCGCCGGCAGCACAAACCGCAGGCTGCGACGGCGCTGGGAGCACCAGAGTGCCGCCTGCAGAAACAGCGGCCCCAACAGTCGCACCTCGCCGCCGCGGCTGCCGGGCAGTAAGGCCACCACTTCATCATTCGCGGAAAACCCCAGGGCTGCTTTCGCCGCGGGCACATCGACCTCCAGCGGGATCTCATCCGCCAGGGGATGGCCGACAAAGGTCACCGGGACATCGTGCTCGCGGTAGAACTCCGCCTCGAACGGCAGCAGCGTCAGCATATGATCTACCGCGCGGGCAATCTTCTTGATGCGCCCCTGGCGCCAGGCCCACACCGATGGACTGACATAGTGCATGGTGGGTATGCCCGCAGCGCGCAGGGATTCCTCGAGACCGAGATTGAAATCCGGCGAATCGATACCGACAAAAAGGTCCGGAGGATTGGCAATATAGTGCTGGCGCAGGGTGCGGCGGATCTTGAGCAGTTCCGGCAGGCGCTTGAGCGGCTCCACCAGCCCCATGACCGAAAGGCGCTCCATGGGAAACAGGGACTCGGCCCCCAGCGCCTGCATGCGCGGACCGGCGATCCCAGTGACTTCGACACGACCGAAGCGCTTTTGCAGCGCCGCAATCAATCCCGCACCGAGAATATCACCCGACGCTTCGCCGGCCAGCATGCCGATACGCAGCACTTCTCGCCCGGACATGCCGCTTTCACGCGAGCGGTTCTCAGGTTCACGGTTCGGGGACACACAGCTTCCTCAGCGGACAATGCCGCGCGTCGAACTCTGGAGGGAATCGATCCACGGCTGGATCACTGCCGACTCCTGACGGAGCTGCGCCAGGGACTCCAGCGCCTCCTCCGTGGTCAGCCCGCGCCGATAGACAATTTTATAGGCCTTGTTGATCAGCGAAATGTCCTCGCGCGAGAACCCGCGGCGGCGCAAGCCTTCCGCGTTGATCGTCTTTGCCTCCGCCGGATTTCCGGCCACCATCACATAGGCAGGCACATCCTTGCCAATACCCGCGCCCATACCGGTGAATGCATGCTCACCGATGGTGCAGTACTGGTGGACCAGGGTGTAGCCACTGAGAATGGCCCAGTCGCGCACAAATACGTGCCCCGCCAGCGCCACATTGTTGACCAGAATGGTGTTGTTGCCGATCACGCTATCGTGACCGATATGCGCATAGGCCATCAGCAGATTGTCATTGCCAATGGTGGTCTCGCCGCGGTCCTGCACGGTGCCGCGATGAATGGTGACACCTTCGCGAATGACGTTGTTATCGCCGATCACCAGGGTGGTGTTTTCACCCTGATATTTCTTGTCCGGCGTGTCCTGCCCGACCGTCGAAAACTGGTAGATGCGGTTGTTCTTGCCCAGCGTGGTCGGCCCGCTGAGAACCACATGGGAGGCGATCTCGCAGCCATCGCCAATTTCCACATCGGGCCCGATCACACTGTAAGGGCCAATCTTCACGCCCTCGCCGATTTTTGCCGAGTCGTCGACGATAGCCGTCGGGTGAATACTGGTCTGCATTCTGTGGTCTTCTCCTCACCGGCTCGGGTTCATCCGCGGTCAGAGGCAGGCCCGGGCAGAAGCCATGGCGCCTCAGACAACGCCGCTACTGTACCCCCGAACGGCGAATATAAAAAACAATTTGGTCACATACGTCGGCGAACCAGGGTTCGCGCGGCGGACTCAGATCTTTTTGACCGCACAGAGTATATCGGCTGACGCTGCCAGCTCGCCGTCGACGCTCGCCTTGCCGGCAAACTTCCAGATACCCCGGCGCTCGGAGACCACCTCGGACTCGAGCAGCAGGCGATCCCCGGGGACGACCTGGCGCTTGAAACGCACGTTGTCGATACCTGCAAACAGATACAGATACCCGTCTTCCGGCTTCTGACCGAGGGTCTTGAAGCCCAGGATGCCGGACACCTGCGCCAGCGCCTCCACGATCATCACACCGGGAAAAATCGGCACTTCCGGAAAGTGGCCGTTGAACACCTCCTCATTGATCGAGATGTTTTTGTAGCCCTTGATCGATTTGCCCTCTTCCAGCTCGACAACCCGGTCCACCAGAAGAAAAGGATAGCGGTGCGGCAGGTATTGACGAATTTCCTGTACGTCCATCATGGCGTTATGTCCCCAGAAACCACTTCGGGGCGCCTGACGCCCCGAACTTACGGATAAAAAATCTGTGTACCAACAGAAACCGGTGCTTGCCCGGCCTCAGTCTGTATTACCTTGCGGTGAGCTGTCTGGCACTTCTTCACGTGCCACCTGGTCCAGTGCCTTTTCAAGACTGTTCAGGCGTCGCGCCATCTGGTCAAGCTGCCCGTAGCGAACCGCATTGCGGCGCCAGGAGCGACTGTCAGAGAATGGAGTACCACTGGAGTAGGAGCCGGCTTCTTCAATGGACTTGGTGACCAGAGTACGCGCGGTAACGTGGCTGCGGTCAGCCACGGTCACGTGACCGACGATGCCCACACCACCGGCGATGGTGCAGTGCTTTCCAATAATGGCGCTGCCCGCCACCGCCGAACAGGCAGCCATGGCTGAGTAGTCACCAATCTGCACATTGTGAGCGATCTGGACCATATTGTCGATCTTGACCCCGCGCCCGATCACCGTATTGCCAAGGGCGCCGCGGTCAATACAGGTATTAGCTCCCACTTCGACCTGGTCCGCGATCTCCACCCCTCCCAGCTGGTGGATTTTGGTCCACTTGCCATCACTGGGAGCAAAGCCGAAACCGTCTGCACCGATCACCGTATTGCTGTGCACGATACAGTCGGCCCCGATGGCGCATCCGTGGTAGACCACCACACTGGGGAACAGCCGGCTGCGCGCGCCGATGACAGACCCGGCGCCGATAAAACTGCCGGCACCGATGACGGCATTCTCGGCAATCTGCACCTTTTCCTCGACCACCACACCCGGGCCGATATACACGCTGTCGTGCACCTCGGCGCTGGGATCGATAGTCGCCGAGGGGTCGATCCCCGGGGCATACTGTGGCGTACGGTCATACAACGCCGTCGCCTTCGCGAACGCCAGATAAGGATTGGAAACAACCAGCGCGGTAACCGGGCAGGAATCCGCCTGCTCTGCAGTCACCAGCACGGCGCAGGCGCGCGTGGTGGGCAGGAAGCGCTTGTAGGCCGCACTGGCCAGGAAGCTGACTTCGTGTTCGTTGGCGTCTTGCAGGGTGTTGAGCCCGGTGGGCACCAGCGACTCACTGGCCCCCGCCGCCAGGCGCAACTCCGCGCCCAGCTGTTCAGCCAACAGCGCCAGTGTTGGCTGCTCGCTCATACTGAAAATCCGAATACAGTGAACTGACGGTTATTTTGCGGCGTTCAGGCGCTTTACCAGCTCTTCGGTAAGATTGGCGCTGGTGCCGGCGTAAACCGCGGAGTTGGCGTCCAGCACCAGATCCAGCTTGCGCTCCTTGATCACTTCTTCAAGCGCTGTCTTGGCCTTCGGCAGCAGTTCTTTCTGCAGGTCCTGCACGGCCTGACCTTCCATTGCACGCAGCTTTTTCACGGCGGTTTCGAAATCGGAGCGCTTGAAGTTCATTTTGCGCTGCTGTTCGGCCTTTTGCTCGTCGGACCAGGTCACGCCATTTTTCTGGGCGTCCTCGGCCATTTTCTGTACCTCGGCACGAATGCTTTCCGCGCTGTTCTGCAGCTGGGAGTACTCGGAACTGGTTTTCAGGGCATTGATCTTGGAGGTGGCCTTTTCAGTGCTCATGATCGCGGCCTGAATATTGACAACAGCGACCTTGGTCTGCGCTACCGCAGCACCAGTAA
>Ga0207814_100453_pt1 | contig 22626 bp, 22 predicted proteins | sample TtaePargueraPR_7_FD_187755 | JGI IMG/M metagenome (GOLD analysis project Ga0207814, IMG submission 187755) | Aerobic enrichment media microbial communities from Bioluminiscent Bay, La Parguera, Puerto Rico - Tt and P1 (2) (SPAdes) | ecosystem: Environmental > Aquatic > Marine > Unclassified ... | reverse complement strand
CCGCTGATTTTTACATTGTATTTATTGTTCACTGGACATTCCTTGGTCGATAATCACTTTTATCATTTTGGCGCCACCATGATGCCACATTCCCACGGGGACACATATTGTTCATTTTACGAGCAACCCCACCAGGAAAAGCGCCAGACAACCACAGGGAAACCATGCACCTTCGGCGATACCGGAATGGCCTGAATCACTGCCTCTGGGCACTGCTGGTCTGCTTCCTGGCAGTCCGCGGCCTGGTGCCCGCCGGTTTTATGCCCGCTCCCCTGTCCACCGGCGGCCCCTACCAGCTGTGTCACGGCGACAGTCGCGCGGCGCAGCTACTGAACAGCCTGCAGGCATCCCCGGTACACGAAGTCCAGCCCGGTAGCCATCACGACGGTCATCACCAGGACCACCAGGGTACACACGGCGCCGGCCACGATCACGACCCGGCCACCGCCAAGCATTTTGCCGACAGTACCTGTGCCTTTGCCGCCGCAGCCACCGGCAGTGTGGCCGGTGAACCCGCTTTCCCGGAAACCCGGGGTCTCCGCTCCAGCCTCGGCACCGCCGCACCGCGACACTTGCGTATCCGGCCCACCTATTTCACTCCACCTGGGCGCGCCCCGCCGGCATTTTCCTGATCCTGCAATAACTCCAAACAACTCCTGGTGCACCCCGCCGGTTACTACCGGCGGGTTTGCTCGCGCATGCCTTGTGCGCGCGAAAACCGCTGCACCCCGAACACAGATCGGGAAAACTTTATGCACACAAATAACCAGTCACGCCTCGGTGTGGCACTCCTCGCCGGTACCTGCTCACTGCCGGCCCTCGCCGTTGCGGCGGCGGAAACGACCGCCGTGGAACAGATGGTGGTAACCGGTGTGAAAACCGAACAACCCCTGAGCCTGGTCACCGACCCGAAGAAGCCGCGCCAGCCGCTGCCCGCCAATGATGGCGCCGACTACCTCAAGACCATCGCCGGCTTTTCGGTGATCCGCAAGGGCGGCAGCGATGGCGACCCGGTATTGCGCGGCATGGCCGGCTCGCGCCTGAATATCCTGCTGGATGGCGAATCCATTCTCGGCGGCTGCAACAACCGCATGGACCCGCCTACCGCTTATATATTCCCGGAGACCCTGGACCAGATAAAAGTCATCAAGGGCCCGCAGACGGTCAGCTATGGCCCCGGCAATTCCGCCGGCGTGGTGCTGTTTGAACGGGACCGCGAGCGCCCGCAGGAAACCGAGTGGGACCTCCACGCCAGCCTGCTCGCCGGCAGTGCCGGGCGCCAGGACGGCCTGGTGGATGCCGCCTACAAGTCCCCGGAGTTCTCCCTGCGCGGCACCGTCACCTCCGCCTCCGCAGACGACTACCAGGACGGCGACGGCGTCACCGTGCACTCCCGCTATGCGCGCTGGAGTGGCCAGCTGGGTTTTGCCTGGACCCCGGATGAAGACACCCGCCTGGAGATCAGCAGCACCCGCAGCGACGGTGAGGCCGCCTATGCGGACCGCGCTGTGGACGGCGCGAAATTTGCGCGGGACAACGTCAATGCCAGATACATTCGCGACAACGTTTCCGAACTGATCCGGTCCGTCGAATTACAGAGTTACTACAACTATGTGGACCACGTGATGGACAACTACACCCTGCGCGCCCCCAGCGGCATGATGTCGATGCAGATGGCGATGAACCCGGACCGCAAAACCACCGGCGGCAAGGTTGCGATGACACTGGTTCCCCAGGGAGATATGGAACTGACGGCGGGGATAGACGCCCAGCAAAATCGCCACAGCAACCGCAGCAGCATGAACCAGGCGGCGATGGACTATCGCGAGCTCGCACGGGAAGCGGACGCGGAGTTTACCCAGGCCGGCCTGTATTCCGAGCTCAGCCGGGAAACCGCTGAAGGGGTGCGCTGGCTGGGGGGGGGCCGTGTGGACCACTGGCAGGTACAGGACCTGCGCGACGAGGTGCGCCTGTCGATGATGTCCGCGGTCGCCAACCCAGGCGCGGGGGAAGCGCGTACCGAGCTGCTGCGCAGCGGTTTTATCCGCTATGAAAAAACCCTGGAAAGCAGCGCACCGTCTTCGGCAACCCTGTACGCGGGCGTCGGCTACAGCGAGCGCTTCCCGGATTACTGGGAAATGATTGCCAGGGAAACTGCCGACTCCGTCAGCGCGCTGGACATCGATTTCGAAAAAACCACCCAGCTGGACATCGGTTACCTCTACCGCGATGAAAATCTGTCCGCGAATATTTCCGCCTTTGCCAACCGCATCGACGACTACCTGTTGATCGAGTCCGGCTTCGCCAAGGCCGGCGCCATGGGCAATACCCGCATCACCACCATCGTGCGCAATATCGACGCGCGCTCCTGGGGCGTGGAAATGGACCTGGGATATCGCCTGGCCGACAACTGGCGCAGTGAGCTGACTCTGTCATCGGTACGCGGTGCCAACGACAGCGACCACACCACCCTGGCGCAACTGCCGCCGCTGGAGGCGCTCCTCGGTCTGTACTACGAGCTGGAGGATTGGTCTGCGGGGGTGCTGTGGCGCAGCATTGCCGCGCAGGAGCGGGTGGATATTGGCAGGGGCAATATTGCCGGACAGGATATCGGCACCACCGACGCCGCCAATATCCTGTCGCTCAACGGCGGCTGGCGCCCGGTGCAGGCGCTGCTGCTGACCGCCGGTATCGACAACCTGCTGGACGAGACCTATGCCGAGCATATCAGCCGGGCAGGCGCGGCGATTGCCGGATTTGACCAGCTCGGCAAGCTCAACGAGCCGGGACGCACCCTGTGGATGAAAGCGGTATACCGCTACTGATACCGAGTCACCCTGATAGGAATACAGCTCAAGGTAAATGTGGCCGCCGGCGCGCAAGCCCCGGCGGCCATTTACTAGAACTGGAAGGCGAAATTCACCGTCAGCGTGCGCAGGTGCCCCAGATCAAACCCTGTCACCTTGCCGACATCGTTGTAGTTGTACTCGATGGAGGTATCAAAATCCCGCGTCCACCGGTAGCGGTAACCGATACCGGCATTCCAGTAATTGTCGTCGCCGTCGTCATCGACGATGTACTCCACATCGTGGCGGTAGACGGTACCGACATCAAACTCGCCGTAGTTCCAGCCCACCATCCAGTAGAGGCACTGCACATCGCAGGACATGGTGAAATCCACCTTGGCACCAATGCCCCACTGATCTACGGACACACTGCTGTCGTCGAAGTTGGTGTAGCGCAACTCAACCTGCCAGATACCCGCAGCCGGCGTCACGCCGATGCTGGCGTAACCGGCAAAGTCCTGATCATCATTGATCTGCTGTTCACCCACCCCGAGTCCCAGGGTGCCGATAAACCGGTATTCGCCCGCACAGTATCCATCCAGGGGGTTGTTCCACTGGGCAAAAGCACTACTGGATGCGAGCAAGGTAAGGAGAAAGAGCACTTTCTTCATTGAGACCATCCTTGGTTCTAAATTACATGCGGCCGGCCACGGCCAAGGGTGTTCAGGATTTGGGGCTGACCTCGTTGGTGACCACATCGATGATGGCCCAGAGGCCACCGGCAAAAGCCGGGTTCTGTCGCAGTAAATCCAGGTCGCCGGGTTCCGGTGCCGGGTCGCCCACTGCCTGCAATCCCTCAAGACGCTCGGCGATGGTTTCGGCCATTTTCTGCAGGGTGCCGTCGAGAGTTTCTCCGTGGCAATGACAGTGCGGGAGATCCGGCGCAATGGCACCGTATCCGGCGAATTCGATATTGTGAACCACAACCGGGTAACGCATGGCATTTACTCTTTTATCAGATGACTTTTATCCCACCAAGGGTAGACCCAATTGCGACAGGTTGAACAAAAATGTCACCAATTAAAAAATTTATGCGACGCAATTATTCAAGGATGCCGGTGCAATAAAAAATTGATCCAGAAATTCAACAAAAAGGTGTACAGGCTTCTGTCAAAATCCGGTTGTGAAGTGCGGGCGTTCGCGAAAAAATCGCTGCGAGAGAAAAGCAGTGAAAAATTGAAATTGATCAGCGGGGGATTCGCCCGAGCAGGGCACGGCGGGAGTAAATCATTTCGCGGTAGGTCTGCAGCAGGGAAACATCCAGGTCCAGCTCGGCACCCTGCAGCTCCTCCATCTGCCGGCTCAGCCAGGTGATTTCCACCTCCAGGCGCTGGCGCAGCATGCGGATTTCCGGTTCGCTGATATTGACGTGGGTAACAGGAGAGCTGGGCATGGTTTTACCTTTTTTACCGTGCGGCCGTCGCGAAAAACAACGGGACGGCCGACTACTTGGTAAAGCCTAGACCAGAAAATCAGTCGAGGAGCAGAGATTTCCAGTTGAACCCCTGGTCACCGATCACGTAGAAGAAGGGATTCAGCAACTCTTCCTTCTGGTTGTAGCGCAGCAGGTTGAACTGGTCGTCCACCACCACACCACCGGCGGCCTCCACCACCGCCTGCGCCGCCGCGGTGTCCCACTCGCAGGTGGGGGCCAGGCGCGGATACAGGTCCGCCGCACCTTCTGCCACCAGGCACAGCTTCAGCGAGCTGCCCATATTCTTGAGGCCGGTCTGTCCCAGGCTGCTCTCGATTCGCTCCAACAGGGCATCTACCGCACCGGCACCGTGGCTGCGGCTGGCGACTACCTCGATGGGCTCGCCGCCGTCGATACGCGGCTGCATCGCCCGCACCTGGATGGCTGTTTCACCGTCGGCGTCGCGTTTGATGGCACCGAAGGACTTGGCACCGGCATAGGTGATGTCCAGCACCGGCACATGCACCACCCCCATCACCGGCTCGCCGTTTTCGATCAGCGCCACATTGACGGTAAATTCGCCGTTGCGGCGGATAAATTCCTTGGTGCCATCGAGAGGGTCGATGATCCAGTAGCGATCCCACTGGCTGCGCTCGGCGTAGGAGGGCATCTTGCCTTCCTCCGACAGTACCGGCACACCATCGATCAGCCCGGCCAGTGCCGGCGCGAGGATCTTGTGCGCGGCGAGGTCTGCCGCGGTCACCGGGGAGTCATCGTGCTTGGTGTCCACCTCGATCTCGCCACTGGCGTTGTACACCTCCAGGATCGCCTTACCGGCCGCTACCGATATGTCGATGACCTGATCCAGCAGCGCCCTGGTTACCACCTTGTCCATCAAACCTTCCCCCAAACCTGAGTCTTTATCGTAAAGCGGGGGATTATACGCAGCCTGGGCCGGCAATGCTGTTCACGACACAAAAACTCTCTGCGAAGGTGGCTGTACCCGGTAGCGCCGCCGCCACCAGGTTTACGTTATGGAAGGTCAGGCGGTAAACAGGTCGTCGATGGAGAGGTAGCGTTCGCCGGTATCGTAGCTGAATACCAGCACCCGGCTGCCGGGGGCGAAGTCCTGCTCGCGTTTCTTCACCGCCGCCAGCGAGGCACCGGAGGAGATACCGACAAAAATCCCCTCCTTGACCGCGCAGGCACGGGCCATATCGAAACTGTCTTCCTCGCTGACACTAATGGTGCCGTCCAGCACTTCCCGGTTGAGGATCTCCGGCACAAACCCGGCGCCGATCCCCTGCAGGCGGTGCATGCCCTTTTCGCCACCGCTGATCACCGGCGACTTTTCCGGCTCCACCGCGAGTACCTTGAGCCCTGGCATGGACTGTTTCAGTACCTCGCCGCAACCGGTGATGTGGCCGCCGGTGCCGACACCGGTAATCAGGTAATCGAGGCCCTCGGGGAAGTCCGCGAGGATTTCCTTGGCGGTGGTATTGCGGTGCGCTGTAACGTTCGCCGGATTCAGGAACTGCTGCGGCATCCAGCTGTTTTCGTGCTCGGCGAGGATCTCCTCGGCCTTGGCAATGGCACCGGGCATGCCCATTTCCTTGGGTGTCAGCACCAGCTCAGCGCCCAGCGCCAGCATGATCTTGCGCCGCTCCACAGACATGGACTCGGGCATGGTGAGAATCAGGCGATAGCCCTTCACCGCCGCCACCATGGCGAGGCCGATACCGGTATTGCCAGAGGTGGGCTCGACGATTACACCGCCGGGCTCGAGGGCACCGCTGGCCTCGGCATCCTCGATCATTCCCAGGGCGATGCGATCCTTGATACTGGCACCGGGATTGAAGCGCTCTACCTTCATCCACACCTCGATGTCGTCGCGGAACAGGTGGTTGATCCGCACGTGTGGGGTGTTGCCGATGGTTTCGAGGATGTTATTGGCTTTCATTGTGCTCTCCCTGACGATGATTGGGTTGCCGCTGGGACGATTGCGTCACTCGCGGCTTTCAAGAATACTCGTGACCGCAAAAGATAAAAATGTATAAGAACACGGGAGAAACACCATGACCACATCCGCAACCGCTGCAATGGACGCCGAGGCCCCGGCTTCCACGCAAAACCTCAAACGGCCAATGATCGCGCTGGCACTGGCCGCTGCGGTGTATATGCTGCTGGATGGCCTGTCCGTTGACGGCAACTGGATGGCGGCGCTGAAAATCGTGCCTATCGGGATTCTGGCGTGGCAGGCCGGCCGGCACCTCGCCGGGACCTCTCGCACCCTGGTGCTGCTGGCCTTGGGCTTTTCCGCGATTGGCGATGTGCTGCTGGCGGTGGAGTTTGCCAACCACTTTATCTTTGGTCTCGGTGCCTTCCTGCTGGCACAGCTGACCTATGCGGGCAATTTTCTGCGCGCGGCCCGCCGCCCCAGCCTGTGTGTGGCCGGGCGCGTCTTTTCGATTCTGGTAGCAGCAACATTGCTGGCGCAACAGATTCTGCCTGCTGCGGGTGCACTGGCATTGCCGGTCACTTTTTATTTTGTGGCGATCGTGACCATGGCGCTGTCGGCGGCACTGCACCGCAGCGGCTCTTCGCTGCTGTTTGCCGGGGCGCTGACGTTTATGGCGTCGGATGCGCTGATTGCGATCAACCGCTTTCTTGACCCGGTTCCGCTGGCGGGCACCTGGATCATGCTCACCTACTACGGTGCCCAGGCGCTGCTGGTTTACGGGCTGATCCGCGCCGATTTGGCGGAGAAGTCCGCTTGAGGGCATAATGGCCGCTGAAATTTTGTACAGATTTACCGCCACGGGCGGTTTCATGAGGTAGGCATGCTGGACTGGAGTCGGATCGATACGGTGCTGCTGGATATGGACGGCACTCTGCTCGACCTGCACTACGACAATCACTTCTGGATGGAGCATCTGCCGATGCGCTATGCGGAGGTGAATGGCATTCCGGTAGCGGAGGCGCAGGCGCTGGTGATCCGGATGACCGATGAGTTGCGCGGCACCCTGGACTGGTATTGCCTGGATTACTGGTCAGATACTCTGAAGCTGGATGTGCCGGCGATTTACCGTGAGATAGAGGACCGCATTGCCCTGCGCCCGCATACGGACCGCTTCCTGCGCAGCCTGCGTACCATGGGCAAGCGCGCGCTGCTGGTGACCAATGCCCACCCGGACGGTCTGGGGCACAAGCTGGAGGTCACCGGTATCGGCCAGTGGCTGGATGAAATCGTCTCCTCCCACGACCTCGGTCATGCCAAGGAGAGCAGCCTGTTCTGGCACGCCCTGCAGGAGCGCCAGCCGTTCCACCCGGGGCGCACCCTGTTTGTGGACGACAACCTGCACGTGCTTGGCGCGGCGCGGGACTATGGGATCGAACACCTGCTGTGTATCCGCCAGCCAGACAGTAAGAGCCCGGCGCGGGAGATTTCCGAGTTTCCGGCGATTCACGATTTTGATGAGATTCTGGGATCCGCGGTTCCCTGAGCCCACTGGTGGCTTTATTTGCCCCTGGTGGCGGCCGGGCACCGGGTGGGGCTTTTCAGGACCGGGCTAGGCGCCCCCCTTAAACCCATCCCTGGGCGCTTCGGCGGCAACATCCCTGTTGCCGACGATCCTGAAAAGCCCCACCCGGCACCCGGCCTTAACTTCAAATTTTTTTACTTCGTAGCTTTAGTAGTAACTGAATAGTTTTTGATGGAAAAAGTACGTATCGACAAATGGCTCTGGGCCGCTCGCTTCTTCAAGACCCGCAGCATCGCCAAGCAGGCCATCGAAGGCGGCAAGGTGCATGCCGATGGCCAGCGGGTAAAAGCCAGCAAGGAAATTACCGCGGGCACCCTGCTGAAAATTCGCCAGGGGTGGGATGAAAAAGAGGTGGAGATCATCGCGCTCTCCGACCAGCGCCGCGGCGCGGATATCGCGCAGACGCTGTACCGGGAAACCGAAACCAGTATTGCCAAGCGCGAACAGTACGCAGCCGAGCGCAAGGCGAGCAATGCGGGAATCTCCAGCGACCGGCCAAACAAGAAGCAGCGGCGGCAGATTCACAGGTTCCTGCGGGAGTCCCAAGACTAAGGCCATATAGCGGAAGGCTTACAAATTACCAAACCCGGATTTTAAGGCCGGGCACTGGGTGGAAGTTTTCAGGAGCGTCGACGGCATGGACGCCGTCGACGCAGCTTACAGGGACGTACTTGCAGCGGTCCTGAAAACTTCTACCCAGTGACCGGCCGCCACCACCGGTCAAACGAAGCTCCGATATCTCGGGACAACGGTGCATAAACCGCCAACCAGACCCAAAGTGCTAAACTGCCCGACAAACTAATGAATAAAGCCGACGCCGTAATGAAACAACTGCTGACATTCTGCCTGCTGATTCTGTGTTTCTCCCAGCCCGCCAGCGCCGATAACCGCGAGCGGGAGCAGATCAAGCGATCGATCATCAAGATCTACACCACCGCCGCTGCCCCCGACTACTTCAATCCCTGGGCCCTGCTCAATGCCCAGCAGCTGTCCGGCTCCGGCGCGGTGATTGACGGTAAGCAAATACTCACCAACGCCCACGTCATCGCCAACGGCAGCTTTATTCAGGTACAGCGTCACGGCGACGCGCAGAAATTCCGCGCGCGGGTGAAATTTGTCTCCCACGACGCCGACCTGGCGCTGCTGACGGTGGAGGATGAGAGCTTCTTCGACGACACCCGCCCGCTGTCCCTGGGCAAGCTCCCCGACCTGCAGGAAGAAGTCACCGTGTACGGCTATCCCATCGGCGGCAAGTCCCTGTCGATTACCCGCGGCGTGCTGTCGCGGGTGGAGCACCAGTACTATGCCCACGCCGAAAGCTACCTGATGGCGGGGCAGATCGATGCCGCAATCAACCCCGGCAATAGCGGCGGTCCGGTCATTTCCGGTGGCCGTATCGTCGGTGTGGCGATGCAGACCAACCACAGCCAGGGTGCAGAAAATCTCGGCTATTTCGTGCCGCCGAGTGTGATCGACCACGTACTGAAAGACGCTGAAGACGGCGTCCACCAGGGCTTCCCGGAGCTGGGAGTCGTTACCCAGAGCCTCGAGAGCCCGTCCATGAAAGCCGCCGCCGGCCTCGCGGAAGACCAGCAGGGGGCGCTGGTGGTGCGGGTATTTGAAGACTCTCCCGCGGCCCAGGTACTGAAGTCCGGCGACGTGCTGCTGGCGGTGGACGGCTATGAAATTGCCCCGGACCGCACCATCGAGTGGCGCGAAAACCAGCGCACCAACTATCACTATGCGGTGGACCAGTACCATGTGGGTGACCAGCTGCCGGTGCGCTATGCCCGCAACGGGGAAATCCACACCGCGGAAATCACCCTGAGCGCGACGCCGCCGTCGCGTTCGCTGGTACAGGGGGAGAAGTTCGATCAGCGCCCGCGCTACTATATCTATGGCGGTGTTGTGTTTGTGCCGCTGAACATGAACCTGATCAAGCGCTGGGGTAACAACTGGCACTCCAAGGCGCCGATCGAGTACCTGTACGCGCGCAACCAGTGGTCGTCTCCCGAGCAGAATGAACTGGTGGTGGCACTGAAGGTGCTGCCGGCACCGGTAAACCTGGGTTACCACGACTGGAAGAACTGGATCATCGAATCCGTTAACGGCACCAGGATCCACAACTTCCAGCAGTTTTCCCAGCTGCTGGAAAACAACCAGCAGCCGTTTGTGGAACTGCTGGACAGCGCCGGTTACCGCATGGTTCTGGATGCCGCCGCCGCCGGCGAGCAGCAGCCGTTTATCCTGCAGACCTACCAGATTCCGGATCGCCACTCCCAGGGGTTGTTCGGCGCCCTGGCCAACACCGAGACCGCGGACAGCGGCGACGGCGGCCAGTAACTACCGCAGGGAAAAGGGAATTACCCGTGAACAAGCACATGCGACGACACCTGCTGCTGATACTGATCGCGGCGCTGACCTGGCAGCTGCCGGCCGCCGCCGAGGAGCTCTACCGCTGGGTGGATGCCGACGGCAAGGTACACTTCGGCGACCGCCCGCCCCAGGATGCGGAGGCGAAATCCATCGCGGATGAACTAAAGCCCATCAACTTCTCCGATGCCGCCGGGGAACAGGATTACCCCGACAACCGGCGCGCGGACCAGATAGCGCAGGAATACCGCAACCAGAAGCGCCAGCAACAACAGAAGCAGATCCGCCACCAGCAGCTGGTGTGCAAGCGCGCGCAACGGCAGCTGAAGATTCTCAAGGGGCGGGTCTATTTCGTCGACGCCGAGGGCAACGAAACCACCGTCAGTGAACGGGAACGTCAGGCCCAGGCCCGGGCGCTGGAAGCGCAGATCCGCCAGTATTGCGGCTGACCTGCGTCCGCCCCCGGCGACCAACCGTCGCCGCAAGCGGCTATCATAAATCACCTGCGCGTCCTAAAATCGCCCCCATTTTTCAGCGAGGCGCCTTGTTATGTCCGATCAGTTGGAACGCTTTATCTTTTCCAACCACGATATCCGCGGCCAGTTGGTCACACTCACCAACGCCTACCGCGAAGTGCTGGCCCAGAACAGTGACCTGCCGCAACCGGTACAGCAGCTGCTGGGTGAATTCCTGGCTGCCGCCTGCCTGCTTTCCACCACCCTCAAGTTTGAAGGCATCTTGATGTTGCAGGCACGGGGCGAGGGCGATGTGCCACTGCTGGTGGCGGAGTGCACGCACCACAGTGACCTGCGCGGGCTGGCGCGGATGGCGGAAGGTGCAAAAATCGAGGATGGCGCCACCCTGCCTCAGCTGGTGGGCAACCGCGCGGCGCTGGTGATCACCATCACCCCGGAGGAGGGCGAGCGCTACCAGGGCATTGTGCCCCTGGAAAAGGAAACCCTGGCGGAGTGCCTGGAGGACTATTTCACCCAGTCGGAACAGCTGCAGACCCGCTTCTGGATCGAATCCAGCCCGGATACCGTGGGCGGCATCATGTTGCAGGTACTCCCCGGCAACAACGCCGCCACTCCGGCGGACAACGAGGATGCCTGGGAGACCGGTGTGCACCTGGCCTCCACCGTCACGGCGGATGAACTGCACAACCTGCCCCACGAGGAATTGCTGGTGCGCCTGTTTCACGAGCTGGCGCCGGCGAGCCTGGGCACCAGTAATATCCGCTTCAAGTGCAGTTGCTCCCCGGAGCGCAGTGCCCGCGCGCTGGTCGCCCTGGGGCCGGAGGAGGTTTACCGGCTGCTGGAGGAGCAGAATGGCGAGATCATCGCCGACTGCCAGTTCTGCAACCAGCGCTACCGCTTCGACCGCGAGCGGGTTGAAGCGCTGTTCAACGCCCCGCCGCATACCCTGCACTGACTGATCCCCCCCGGGCATGTTTCCGCCCGGGGGCTCGTATTTCCCATCAGAGCTCCGAGACCGGAATGGTCATTCTCTTCCCCTGGCCCGGCACCCTCAACAAAGCCGAGGCGGTAGCGCTACCGGGTGCAGCTTTGTGAGACACGCCGTAAACCCATCCCTGAGGGCTCTTCCGCGAGGTCCCTCTCGCGGAAGGTCTCACAAAGCTGCACCCGGCATCGATACCTTCGCAGCAAGTTCAACCAAATGAACAGATCATCGCCACAGCCAGCGCATGGCCATCCTGTAAATTTTCTTGTAGCCCAGTAAATATTTCCCCGATTTATGAAGTAAAAAAACTACATCACCCAAACAAATTAAATTTTTGCAAAAAAGTACCCGACAGCGCTGTCAAATGCACAAAAAACATACAGTTTTCCTACCGGACTAAATTGAAGTTTGCCATAATGCGCCCCCGGCTAGGCAGGTCGTCGCTTTTGGCGGCACCCCCTACTATTTGTTTGACTGATACAACTTTCACGGGTAATCAACGAATGGCACAGAAAGACGACACGGTGCAGGTATTCAAAGACCTGGCGCCCGCGCAATTGGTGGAACAGGCACTGCAACGGGGTGAGGGCCATCTGTCCCACACCGGTGCCCTGGTAGCCGTCACTGGCGCGCGCACCGGCCGCTCGCCCGCTGACCGCTTCGTGGTCGAAGAAGCCTCCACTTCCGACAGCATCGAGTGGGGCGGGGTAAACCGTCCGTTCCCGGCAGAAAAGTTTGATGCCCTGTGGAACCGCGTGGAAGATTTTGTTGCCAGCCACGACAGCTTCGTAGAGCAGCTGCACGTGGGCCAGGACGACGACCATTACATCCCCGTGAAAGTCACCGCGCAGACCGCGTGGCACACTCTGTTCGGCCGCAACATGTTTATCCGCGCGGAGAACTACAACCCCAAGGGCAAGGAAGAGTGGCGCATCCTGCACGCGGCCAACTTCGAGTGCGACCCCTCCCGCGACGGCACCAATTCCGACGGTTGCGTGATCATCAACTTTGCCCAGCGCAAGGTCCTGCTTGCGGGCATGCGCTACGCCGGTGAGATGAAGAAGGCCATGTTCTCGGTGCAGAACTTCCTGCTGCCGGAAAAAGACGTGATGCCGATGCACTGTGCCGCCAACGTCGGCGAAGATGGCGATGTATGCCTGTTCTTCGGCCTGTCCGGTACTGGCAAGACCACCCTGTCCGCGGACCCGGAGCGCTACCTGATCGGCGACGACGAGCACGGCTGGGCCAAGGGCGGCGTGTTCAATATGGAAGGCGGCTGCTACGCCAAGACCATCAACCTGAGCCAGAAAAACGAACCGGTGATCTGGGACGCGATCCGCTTCGGCGCGATTATCGAGAACGTGGTAATCGATGAAGCCGGTGTACCGGACTACGACGACACCAGCCTGACCGAGAATGGCCGCTGCTCCTACCCGCTGGAGCACGTGGAAATGCGCCAGCTGGAGAACCGTGCCGGCGAACCGAAAAACGTGATCTTCCTGACCTGCGACGTGTCCGGCGTTCTGCCTCCGGTATCCGTGCTGTCCAAGGAAGCGGCCGCGTACCACTTCCTGTCCGGCTACACCGCCCGCGTGGGCTCCACCGAGCTGGGCGCGGAAGCGGGTATCCACCCGACCTTCTCCACCTGCTTCGGCGCGCCGTTCATGCCGCGCGCACCGCGCGAATACGCGGACCTGCTGATGAAGCGTATCGAGGACTTCGGCTCAAAAGTGTACCTGGTCAACACCGGCTGGACCGGTGGCTCCGGCGACAACGGCAAGCGCTTCCCGATTCCGGTCACCCGCGCGGTGATCGCGGCGATCCAGAGCGGCGCGCTGGAAAATGCCGAGACTCAGCACCTGGAGACCATGAACCTGGATATCCCGGTGAATGTACCCGGTGTGGACAAGTCCTACCTGAACCCGCGCGACGCCTGGGCCGACGCCGGTGCTTACGACGCCGCCGCCAGCAAGCTGGCCGCGCTGTTCGCGGACAACATCGAGAAGTTCAGCGTCAGCGACGACGTGAAAGCGGCAGGCCCCCGGGCGTAAGCCCACGGGTTATCACAACCTGCAGCTTTCCCAAGGCGGCCAACCGGCCGCCTTTTTTGTGTCCGCCAAAAATCCGCGGCAACCGCGGACACCGGCCCGGCGCCGTACGCTACAGTGGCTATAGTGTATGGAGGGCCAGCTGCCCCGCCGGGCAACTGGAAACACAATAACGCGACCAACCGGTCCGCGGGCACACCACCAGCAAACCTGTATCCATGTTCACACGCCACTATCGCAAACTGTCGCCGAGCCAGCAGACCAACTGGTGGGTGTGCGTCGGCGTGGTTGCGCTGTTGCTGGCGCTGCTGCTGACGCTGTGGTTATACCTGTATTTCAAGGCGATCGAAAAACCCTACTACGAACTCAAGGGCTACCGCGTGGCCACCACTGCGAGCCTCAACCAGTTCCTGCGCGAGGGTGACAACCGGCGCGCGCTGGCGCAGCTGGCGAAGTTCCTGCAAGAGGCCGGTATTGCCGACGCCACCAAACCGGAAAACCTGCTGCGCCAGGGCAGCGACTGGCTGGATATCCACGAACCGCCATTTGCGATTCCACCCCAAGACTACTGGAACAACATACTGCCCACCCTGAAACTGATCCGCGACGAACTGGTACCGGTGATCGGCCCGGTGGACATCGTTTCCGCATTCCGCACCGAGCGCTACAACCGCAAGGCCGGCGGCTCCGGCAAGAGTAAACACAAGACCTTCTGTGGCCTGGACCTGGTACCGGTGTCCAATATCAGCCGCCCGGAACTGATCGAGGAACTGCGCAACCTGCAGGCGCGCCTGGGACCGGAAAGCCACATGGGGCTCGGCATCTACAGCGGCATCCGCTTCCATGTGGACACCTGCGGTTACCGGCGCTGGTAGCCACCGGGAGCGCCGGGCCGCACACTGGTAAAAGCGCACCCTATCTGGTTACATAGCCGCCCTGATAACAACAATTCCCCGGGGTCCCGCTGGTGCAGGAAAAACTCGAAAGGCGTTCATTCATTTTTGCCCTGTTGCTGGTCACGGTGGCATTTACCTTCCTGCTCAAGCCGTTCTTCACGCCCATTTTCTGGGCCTGCGCGGTGGCACTGATTTTTCACCCGGTATACCGCTACTTTTCCCAGCGCTACCCCAGGTGGCCAAACCTCACCGCCCTGATGACCCTGATGCTGTGCATCGTGGTGGTGGTGATTCCGGTATTGCTGGTGGCCAGCTCTTTTATCAGCGAGGGCGCGGGGCTTTACCAGCGGGTACAGTCCGGTGAAATCAACCTGGGGGAGAAGGTCGAAAAGGTGCGCGCAGCCTTCCCGGGTATCAACGCCGCGCTGGAGCGATTCGGAATCGACTTCCAGGGGCTCAAGGAAAAACTGCTGGGCGGCCTGATGACCGCCGGCAGCTTTCTCGCCAAGAACGCGCTCGCCCTGGGCCAGAATACTCTCAACTTTTTTGTCAGCCTCGGGCTGATGCTGTACCTCACGTTTTTCCTGATCCGCGACGGCAACGCACTGGTGGCGCTGCTGATCCGCGCACTGCCGCTGGGTGACGAACGGGAAAAACTGCTACTCGCCAAGTTCGCCGAAGTGACCCGCGCCACCATCAAGGGCAACCTGGTGGTTGCGGTAACCCAGGGCACCCTGGGCGGGCTGATCTTCTGGGCCCTGGGCCTGCCGGCGCCGCTGCTGTGGGGCGTGGTCATGACCATGCTGTCGTTGCTGCCCGCGGTGGGCGCGGCACTGATCTGGTTCCCCGCGGCGCTGTACCTGTACGCCACCGGGGAGGGCGTCAAGGCCACCGTGCTGATGGCATACGGCATCGCGGTCATCAGCCTGGTGGACAACCTGCTGCGCCCGATTCTTGTGGGCCGCGACACCAAGCTGCCGGACTATATCGTGCTGTTTTCCACCGTCGGTGGCCTGATCATGTTCGGTATCAGCGGTTTCGCCATCGGGCCGCTGCTCGCCGCGCTGTTTATGGCGTTCTGGGAAATTTTCATCCGGGAATTTATCAGTGAAGAGCAGCCCCTGCTGCCGCCGCGGAAGCCGGAAAAAATCGAGCAGATCCCGCCGGAGTAAGCACCCATGTTTTCACTACATCTTCGCACCCTGGCCAGCGCGCTCGCGCTCACCGGCAGTACCCTGCTGCTCGGCGCCTGCGCCGGTCAGCCGGGACAACCAGACAGCCGCGACCTCCGCCAGGCAGTGCCGGACTACCCGCCGGTCTCCCTGTTTTACAAGCATCCGAGCGACAGCCTCGACAGTGAGTGTCGCGCGTTTGACGGCCAGTCGCTGCTGCACCACTGCAACAGCAACCGGTTTGATCTGCACGCCCTGCAGCAGAACCTGGAGCAGTCCGGAAAATTTCAGCAGGTGTCACTGGCAGACAACGCAGCGCAATACCAGGTACTCACATCCATCGCGGTACTCGACCAGGAAACCGGCGACGAGCTGGGCAATGCCGCACTCTCCGGCGCGACCCTGATGATGCTACCGATGGTCACCAAGAAAACCCTGCGCGCCGAAGTGGTGGTGACCTGGCAACAGCTGCCAATCAAGCAGTACAACTACACAATCCCGTTTGAATTTTCCGCCTCGCTGTTTAACGGCGCCAACAGTTACGACAAAAAACTCACGGCAAATATTGGCGAGCACCTGCTGGCGGACCTGCAGCAGGAAAACATTTTTTCCGGCAGCTACCTGATGGCCGCTCTCGACGCCAGCGACTACGAGCACGACCTGGTGGTGCCAGACGCAGTTGAGGATTATTTTCTGGATGAAAAATACATTCTCAACAATCCGTTCCACGGCGCACTGCTGACGTTCCAGCACAAGCAGTTTGCATTCGATCGCGCGGAAGTTTTTGTGTACCCGATTCGCAATACAGACTGGCAGGACGCCGGCGCCCTCAGCGCCAGTGAAGCGGAAAACCTGCGCGCGGAACTGAATCTGATGCTGCGCCAGGGCGAAATACAGTCCCTCGACCTGGGGGCGGTGGAACCGCGCCACTGGCGTATGGATGGCCGGAATTACCGCGGCATTTTTTATACCGGCACCCTCACCGACCTGGAAGGGCAGAGCGGCCGCACCGCCACCTACATCTTCACCAAGGAAGACAAGTTCGTGCGGGTGCGCGCGGTATTTCCCACCCTCGAGGACAACAGTATCGAGGCGCAAAACCCCGACGCATTCGTAAAGGCGCTGCTGAAAAATATACAGCCGCCCGGGGAATCCCTGTTTATGGCCAAGCTGCGCCAGAAGCGCCGCCAGTCAACTATCGCCTCCCCACAGGAATAATTCCGGACAGCCGCTGCAACTTCACCAGCGCTTTAATTCTGGCCCTGTTGTAACGCCTTCAGGATCCGGCTCATTTCCGCCATCGGCCCCTGGTCGAGAATGATCACGCCCTCGGTGGCGCGGTCGAGATCCGCGATCAGCAGAATCACGGTGGCGAATGTCAGCCCCAGGGTCAGTGCCAGCTGCATCGAGCCCCCGCGACTGACGCCAAACTGGAAACCGATGGCAACCATCGCCAGTCCGGTGAGGAAGTAGAGCGCGATCCAGATAGGCCCGGGGATGCGGTATTCAAGTCCGACCACAACCCGCGAATTGTGGAAATTGATGAGACTGCTCACCGGCTCGACAAAATGGCGCAAATAGCCGGGGTTGTAACCCTGTGTCACATGCTGATCCACCAGGTTCCACAACTGGTTTTGTATCTCAACACTTTTTACCAGCGCCGATGCGACTTTTTCGCTTTCAAAAACCTTAAAGTCGCGCAATTCTGTGTATTCGATTAGCAGAGATTTGGCTTTGCGTGCCGCGTGCGGCTGTAGGAAATCCGCGTGCAGGTAGGCGGCGTGGATGGCGTTCACTTCATCCAGCAACAGCGCCTTGCGGTCGTTGTAGCGGGCCGCGGTCATATTGAAGGTAAACGCCAGCAGAAACGCCAGCAGGCCCAGGGTAGCGGTTACCGCACTGCCGACGGATGGCTCCTTGCCCGGAGCCAGGGAGCGCACATAGTGGCGCCCCAGCAGCAGCCCCACCCCCATGGTGGAGAGCACCAGAGTAACGGTGAACAGATAAATCACCGCCAGCGGAATTGTGTGGAATAGTTCGTCAGCAATCATGGCCTGCCCCGGGATCCTTCACCAAGTTTGGTTCAGATTCCGCAGGCAGGCCAAAGTCCAAAAAAACGTCAGGCTTTTTTGACGAATTCCGATTTCAGTTTCATCGGGCCAATACCGTCGATCTTGCAATCGATATCGTGGTCACCTTCCACCAGGCGGATATTTTTCACCTTGGTTCCCACTTTCACCACGGACGACGAGCCCTTGACCTTCAGATCCTTGATCACGGTGATGGTATCCCCGTCCTGCAGCAGGTTGCCGTTGGAATCCTTGACCACCAGCCCTTCCTCCGCCGGTGCCGCCGTGTCGCTGGCAGACCACTCATGGCCGCATTCCGGGCACACGAACAGCCCCCGGTCTTCATAGGCGTAGCTGGACTGGCACTGGGGACAGCTTGGGATCTCACTCATTTTCGCGTTCCGTATTACATCGATTTGTGAAATGGGTTACTGGCATTAAAGCAGAGATGGAGCCTGCGCAGCCAAAACGAGCCACGCACTATACTCCTCACTCTCCGCAAACGAAAACGGGCACCCCCAGGTGCCCGTCTCGCGCTGCTGGCGGTGGTGCGAATCCTCTCAGTCCTCACCGCCGTTCATGCCCAGCTCCTTGAGCTTGCGGGTCAGGGTATTGCGCCCCCAGCCCAGCAACTCGGCGGCGTCGCGCTTGCGCCCCGCGGTGTGCTTGAGGGCGATCTCGATCAGCGCGCGCTCGAACGCGGGCACCGCTTCGCTGAGGATTTCGCGGCGGCCATTGGCCAGTGCCTGATCGGCCCACAGGCGCAGGGCCTTCTGCCAGTCCTGAGGCGCCTCGCTGCTGGCGACCTGCTGGTTCAGCTCCGGCGGCAGGTCATCCACATGGACTTCGCGGCCGGACGCCATCACCGTAATCCAGCGGCAGGTGTTTTCCAGCTGGCGCACGTTGCCCGGCCAGTCGAGACCGGAGAGGTACTCCTCGGTTTCCGGCAGCAGGATTTTCGGCTCCACCCCCAGGTCTTTGGCGGCGCTGTTGAAGAAGTGGCGCACCAGGCGCGGGATGTCCTCGCGGCGGTCGGCGAGGCGGGGGATATGGATGCGGATAACGTTGAGGCGGTGGAACAGGTCTTCGCGGAATTTGTGTTCCTGCACCAGGCGTTCCAGGTCCTGGTGGGTGGCGGCTATGATGCGGACATCGACTTTCACCGGGGTGTGGCCGCCCACCCGGTAAAACTCCCCGTCTGCCAGCACCCGCAGCAGACGGGTTTGCGTCTCCGCGGGCATATCGCCAATTTCATCCAGAAACAGGGTGCCGCCGTTGGCCTGCTCGAAGCGGCCGGCGCGCTGGCTGCTGGCGCCGGTAAACGCGCCCTTCTCGTGACCAAACAGTTCCGACTCCATCAGGTCCTTCGGAATTGCCGCCATATTCAGCGCGATAAACGGCTGGCTCCTGCGCGGGCTGTGGTTGTGCAGTGCCTGCGCCACCAGCTCTTTACCGGTACCGGACTCGCCGTTGATCAGCACGGTGATATTGGAGTGGGACAGGCGGCCGATCGCGCGAAACACCTCCTGCATCGCCGGCGCCTCGCCGATGATTTCCTTGGAGCTGGTGCCGTTGTCGATGACCACCGGCTCCTCCACTTCCTGCTCGTTGGCGTGGGCCAGGGCGCGGCGGGTAACGGCTACCGCCTCGTCCACATCGAACGGCTTGGGCAGGTACTCGAAGGCACCGCCCTGGTAGGCCGCCACCGCGCTGTCCAGGTCCGAGTGCGCGGTCATGATGATGATCGGCAGTGCCGGGCGCTCCGCCTGGAAGCGCTGCAACAGCTTGAAGCCGTCGGAACCGGGCATGCGGATATCGCTGATCACCACATCCGGTTGCTCACTGTAGAAATCGTCCAGTGCGCGGTCGCCGCTCTCGTAACAGGTGGTCTCAATCCCGGCGCGGGAGAGCGCGCGCTCCAGCACCCAGCGGATTGAACGGTCGTCATCAATAATCCAAACGCGATTGTTCATAATAATTTTCCGGCCTGCGTCTCAATTTCTGTGTTCGCTGCGCTGGTCAGTCATCCACCAGCGGTAAATAAATCTGGAATTCCGTCTGCCCGGGTTCGCTCTCGCATTTGATCAGTCCCCGGTGCTGGTTGATCACGTGCTGGGAGATGGACAGCCCCAGCCCCGAGCCCTCGGCGCGCCCGGAGATCATCGGATAAAAGATCCGCTCGCGGATGTCCTCCGGAATCCCCGGGCCGTTGTCCACGATGTCGATCCGGCACACCAGCGGACAGTGGCGGCGACCGATGGTGAACTGGCGCTGCACCCGCGTGCGAATGGTGATACTGCCGGCGGCGAGGCCGATGCTCTCGTCGATCGCCTGCATCCCGTTGCGCACGATATTCAGCACCGCCTGTATCAGTTGCTCGCTGTCCGCGGGAATATCCGGGATCGAGGGGTCGTAGTCGCGCTGGATAGTCAGCGCGCCGTCGCACTCGGCCTCGATCAGCTGCGCCACCCGCTCGGTGATCGAGTGCACGTTCACGGGTCGCAACTGCATGGGCTTGCGCGGCCCCAGCATGCGGTCCACCAGGTTGCGCAGGCGGTCTGCCTCCTCGATGATGATCTGGGTGTACTCCGCCAGCCCCTCTTCCGGCTGGGCGCCCATCTCCACGTCTTTCAATTCCCTTTGCAGCAACTGTGCCGCTCCGCGAATTCCGCCCAGGGGATTTTTCACTTCGTGGGCCATTCCCCGTACCAGATTGCGGGTCGTCTCCTGGGCGGAGATCAAAGCGTCCTCCCGCGCGATACGTAATAACCGGTCCATCGACTGCACTTCCAGCAGCAAAAGCCCCAGCTCCGTCAACGGTGTCACCGAGTAGTCGACGGTGGTCTCTTCCAGGTTGTGCAGGGTCCACAGCGCCCGCCGCACGGTGTATTTCTGCCCGCTGGCCAGGGCGGAGCGCAACGCGCGCTCGGAGGCGTGGGATTCCCGCACCACTTCCGCCAGCGGCTGGCCCTGGGCGCGCGCGTTGGAGGTCGCCAGCAGGTCTTCCGCCGCGGAATTGAGGTAACAGAACCCCAGGTTTTCATCCAGCACCAGAACGGCCGAAGTAAGGTTGTCCAGCAGCAGGCGTAACTGGCGGTCGTTGAGCATGCGGGTGTCCGGTTCGCTTTATGGTTCGTTCGCCAATTGGAAGTGCAAAAAGCAAACCAAAATGGCGCAGGAAAGGCGGGCTCTGGAGCCCCTTACAGGGCAGTGGCGGCAGAGCCCCTGTCACAGCGCACCATTATTGTGCACTGAGTGAAAAATGGCCAGCCTGAGCGTTCACAACGGGGCAGAGGGAGGCGGGCGGGTACGAACCTGGGGCGGACCGGGAGAGGAAAACCGGGAAACAACGGGGAGAAGATGACGGGAGCGGTGACGCAGAAGAGCGGGCGGAGCCTCGGCTCCGCACCGCATGGTCCCCCGCTAGCGGCGCGGCTGTGCCTGCGGCGGTTTTGGAACCCCCGGGGCCTGGGGCGTTTTCGGCATCTGCGGGGCCTGCTCGGCGGGGAAGTCCGGAACCTGGCCGCCCGGTCGCTTCACGTGAATCCGGATCGCCTGCGACTGGGCCAGGGGGCGACCGCCGGCCCCCAGCAACACCGCCTGAATGGTGTGGGTACCGCGCTCCAGGGCGGAGATATCCAGGCTGGTGCCGCTGGAGGTACCGGCCCAGCGCTGGCCGTCGACCACCGCAAAGAATTCATGGCCATCGACCGGCACCGGATTCATCGCCACCTGCAGCACGATAAAGCGCTGCCCGGGTGGGATGGTGGCATCGTTGGCCGGGCTGACGATAGCGAACCTGATCGGCCCCTGATCGCGGCGGTCCCTCTGCTGCTGGTCATCCGGGGTCAGGCGGCGGGTAGGCAGGTCCCGGGGTAAAGTGATGGGCTGAACATTGGTTCGGCCGATGGTGACTTTTTCCGACTTCTTGCCAGGGGGTGGCGAATCGCTGAAGGTCACGCTGCCGTCCGGTCCCACCACCTTGTACACCGTCTTGGTGTCGGTCTGCGGCTCCTCGGCATCGGCCTTTTTGTCACCGGCCGCGAACAGCGGTGCGGACAGCGCGGCAGCCAGGCTGGCGCCGAGGAACAGCGCCACTATACGGCGCTTCAGAATGCTTTCCATGGTGCTTTAGCCTCCTTGGTCACTTATTAAAGGCTAGTGTACTCCGACTCGAGCTACCGGCATAAAAAAAGCCCGCACCATAAGGTGCGGGCTTTTTCATCCCGTGCAAGATCGCCAGAAGCGAGCTACACGGAAGGGCCTGCGGCGCCTCGGATTGAGGTGCCTACGGCTTATACGGAGTAGTACAGTTCGAACTCGACCGGGTGAGTGGTCATGTTCACACGCTGCACCTCTTCGCGCTTCAGGTCGATGAAGGCGTCGATGGCGTCGTCGGTGAATACACCACCTTCGGTCAGGAAGGCGCGGTCCTGATCCAGGCAATCCAGCGCCTGTTCCAGGCTGGAAGCAACGGTCGGATACTCGGCCAGCTCTTCCGCCGGCAGGTCGTACAGGTCCTTGTCCGCCGCGTCGCCGGGGTGGATCTTGTTCTTCACGCCGTCGAGGCCGGCCATCAGCAGGGCGGCGAACGCCAGGTACGGGTTGGCGGTCGGATCCGGGAAGCGGGTCTCGATGCGCTTGCCTTTCGGGCTCGGCACGAACGGAATGCGGATGGACGCAGAGCGGTTGCGCGCGGAGTAGGCCAGGATAACCGGCGCTTCGAAGCCCGGAACCAGACGCTTGTAGGAGTTGGTGGAAGAGTTACAGATCGCGTTCAGGGCGCGCGCGTGCTTGATGATACC
>Ga0207814_100452_pt1 | contig 22719 bp, 32 predicted proteins | sample TtaePargueraPR_7_FD_187755 | JGI IMG/M metagenome (GOLD analysis project Ga0207814, IMG submission 187755) | Aerobic enrichment media microbial communities from Bioluminiscent Bay, La Parguera, Puerto Rico - Tt and P1 (2) (SPAdes) | ecosystem: Environmental > Aquatic > Marine > Unclassified ... | reverse complement strand
CCAAAGCAGCGTAGTAGTTCAGCAAAAGACATGCGTCCAATGGTTCGCCTGACAGATGCGAACGGTAGTGATGTGTTTATTCCTGGTACTGATATACCAGCGATGTACTTCCTACCTGGTGGTGCGATTGTTCGTGTAAGCGACGGCCAAGAAGTTGAAATCGGTGATATCGTAGCGCGCATCCCTCAAGAAAGTAGTAAGACTCGTGACATCACTGGTGGTCTACCACGTGTTGCCGATTTATTTGAAGCGCGTAAGCCTAAAGACCCTGCATTGATGGCTGAAATCACCGGTACAGTTAGCTTCGGTAAAGAAACGAAAGGTAAGCAACGACTGATTATCACACCAAAAGAGGGTGAGCCATATGAAGAGCTTATTCCGAAATGGCGTCACGTTTCAGTATTTGAAGGTGAGCACATTGAGAAGGGTGAAATGTTAGTTGATGGACCTGAAGATCCGCATGATATCTTGCGTCTTAAAGGTGTTCTCGCTTTAGCTAACTACATGGTAAGTGAAGTACAAGAAGTCTATCGATTACAGGGTGTAAAAATTAACGACAAGCACATTGAAGTGATTGTGCGTCAAATGTTACGCAAAGTAGAAATCGATTCTGTCGGTGATAGTAAATTCTTGAAAGGTGAGCAGGTTGAATATGACCGCGCTTTAGATGCGAACGATGAGTTGCGTGCTAAAGAAAAAGTAGAATGTACGTTCACACCTTTATTACTGGGGATTACTAAAGCGTCACTGGCAACGGAGTCCTTTATTTCAGCGGCTTCGTTCCAAGAGACTACGCGCGTTCTGACAGATGCTGCTGTCACAGGTAAGAGTGATAATCTACGTGGTCTGAAAGAAAACGTTATAGTCGGTCGTCTGATTCCTGCGGGTACTGGCTTGGCGTACCACAAGGAACGTCAACGTCGCCGTCAGGAGGCATTAGGTGAGTCACCGGTGACAAAAACTGCGCTGACTTCAGAAGATAAAGACGAAGAAATCAAAGAGGTTTCATAATAAGTATTGACGTAATTAGTCATACGTTATAAAATTCGTCTTCTTTGTCGGGCACTCTTCGATGGGTGCCCGCTTTTTAATGGATGGTAATGCGAGAATAATAGTATCGCAGGATACCATCGATAGATATTTGTTAAGGTTGTACTAATGGCAACAATTAATCAGTTGGTTCGTAAGCCAAGATTGAAACAAAAGAAAAAGAATAATGTACCGGCTTTGCAAGCATGTCCGCAACGCCGTGGTGTATGTACTCGTGTTTACACAACTACACCAAAAAAACCTAACTCAGCGATGCGTAAAGTTGCTCGTGTTCGTTTGACAAACGGTTTTGAAGTGACGTCTTACATCGGTGGTGAAGGCCATAACCTGCAAGAACATAGTGTTGTTCTTATCCGTGGTGGTCGTGTTAAAGATTTACCTGGTGTTCGTTATCACACAGTTCGTGGCGCCTTAGATACCTCAGGTGTGTCTGCTCGTCGCCAAGGCCGCTCTAAGTATGGCGCTAAGCGTCCGAAGGGCTAAGTACAAAACTTAAGCGTTAAACGTATAAAGTATTAGGAAAGACAAATGCCAAGAAGAAGGGTTGTTGCTAAACGTGAAGTACTGCCTGATCCGAAGTTTCAAAACATCGGTTTAGCCAAGTTCATTAACGTCATCATGAAAGATGGTAAAAAGTCAGTTGCAGAAAAAATTACATATGGCGCACTGGATTCAGTTGCTGAAAGTAAATCTGCAAATGGTCTGGAAGTTTTCCAAAAAGCCATCGAAAACATCAGTCCAATGGTCGAAGTAAAATCTCGCCGTGTTGGTGGTGCAACTTATCAGGTTCCGGTCGAAGTTCGCCCAGAACGCCGCGTGGCTCTTGCGATGCGTTGGTTGGTTGAAGCATCACGTAAACGTGGCGAAAAATCAATGGGTATGCGCTTGGCTGGTGAGATTGCAGATGCTTATGAAAACAAAGGCACTGCAGTTAAGAAAAAAGAAGATACACACCGTATGGCAGAAGCAAACAAGGCATTTTCGCACTTCCGCTTCTAAAATATATTTTCTCGTCACCAGCTTTGTTCTGGTGACGATTTGTTCTTTAACATTGTTGATTTAAGAGTAGCTAATAGTGGCACGAACTACACCTATTAACAGATACCGAAATATAGGCATCATGGCTCATATTGACGCGGGTAAAACCACGACAACTGAGCGCGTGCTGTTCTATACAGGTATTTCGCATAAAATTGGTGAAGTCCACAATGGTGCTGCTGTTATGGACTGGATGGAACAGGAACAGGAGCGTGGTATTACCATTACCTCAGCTGCTACTACCTGTTTTTGGGCCGGTATGGATCAACAATTTGAGCAACATCGAATCAACATTATCGATACCCCAGGTCACGTAGACTTTACGATTGAAGTAGAGAGATCTCTTCGTGTTCTTGATGGCGCGGTAGCCGTATTTTGCGCTGTAGGGGGGGTAGAGCCTCAGTCAGAAACCGTCTGGCGTCAAGCTAACAAATACCATGTACCTCGTCTTGCGTTCATAAATAAAATGGACCGACAGGGTGCTAACTTTCTCCGAGTCATTGACCAGATCAAGAATCGTCTTGGTGCAAAGCCTTTAGCGATGCAGTTACCTATTGGCGCCGAAGACGAATTTGAAGGTGTGGTTGACCTTGTTCAAATGAAAGCCATTTATTGGAACGAGGAAGACTTAGGCGTCACGTACGAGTTACGCGATGTCCCAGAATACATGTCAGCTGAATGCCAGAAGTATCATGAAGCTCTTGTCGAGTCAGCAGCGGAATCAAGTGAAGAATTGATGAACCAGTATCTTGAAGCTGGTGAATTAACGCTTGATGAAATCAAGCAAGGCATCCGTAACCAAACTCTTGCTAATGAAATCGTTCCTGTGTTTTGTGGTTCAGCGTTCAAAAATAAAGGTGTTCAAGCTGTTCTTGATGCTGTGGTCGAATATATGCCTGCACCAAATGACGTACCAGCCATTACAGGTTTGGTCGACGTCGACAATCAAGAATACGAAACTCGTGAAGCTGACGACTCGCTCCCATTTGCCGCACTTGCATTCAAAATAGCAACAGATTCTTTTGTCGGTACCTTAACTTTTTTCCGTGTCTATTCTGGTGTATTAAAATCTGGTGATGCTGTCTTTAATCCTTTGAAAGGAAAAAAAGAACGTATTGGTCGCCTAGTCCAAATGCATGCTAATAGTCGAGAAGAGATATCAGAAGTTCGCGCTGGTGATATTGCTGCTGCAATCGGTTTGAAAGATACGATAACAGGTGAAACGCTTTGTGATATAGACCATAAAATCACACTGGAAAGAATGGAGTTTCCCGAGCCTGTCATTTCTGTTGCTATTGAACCAAAAACTCAGGCTGACCAAGAAAAAATGAGCATTGCTCTTGGCAAATTAGCTAAAGAAGATCCTTCTTTCAGAGTTTCTACCGATGAAGAGTCAGCTCAGACCATTATCGCAGGTATGGGTGAGCTTCATCTGGATATTATCATCGACCGTCTTAAACGTGAGTTTAGTGTCAGTGCTAATGTCGGTGCTCCACAAGTCGCCTATCGTGAAACAATTCGTAAAACTGTTGATGCAGAAGGTAAATTTGTGCGCCAAAGTGGTGGTAAAGGTCAATATGGTCACGTGTGGATCAAGATCGAACCACAAGAGCAAGGTGCTGGCTATGCCTTTGAAAATGCGGTTGTTGGCGGCGCTGTGCCAAAAGAATATATTTCATCTGTAGATAAAGGTATACAAGAGCAGATGAAAAATGGTGTAATAGCCGGCTACCCTGTGGAAGATGTCAAGGTAACCCTGTTTGATGGTTCCTATCATGATGTCGATTCCAGCGAAATGGCTTTTAAAGTTGCAGGCTCAATGGCTTTCCGGAATGGCGCTTTAGAAGCATCTCCGGTTCTGCTAGAACCTGTAATGGATATTGAGGTGGTAACACCCGAAGAATATATGGGCGATGTGATGGGTGATTTGAATCGCCGTCGCGGTATGGTCAGTGGTATGGACGATGCGCCTAGTGGAAAAATTATTAAGGCTGAAGTGCCTCTTGCAGAAATGTTTGGTTACGCAACTGATTTGCGTTCTGCTACACAAGGTCGAGCTACCTACTCTATGGAGTTCGCCAAGTACAGTGAAATACCAAACAATGTTGCAGAAGCGATCATTAACAAAACTAAATAACGTAAGTTAAACGAGGTAGACGAGAATGTCCAAGTCAAAATTTGAACGTACAAAACCCCACGTCAACGTGGGCACTATTGGTCACGTTGACCATGGTAAAACTACGCTGACAGCGGCGATCACCAAAGTGTTGGGTGAAATGTCTGGTGGTGAATTCAAAGATTACGCGGATATTGATAACGCACCAGAAGAAAGAGAGCGTGGTATCACTATCTCAACAGCTCACGTCGAATACGAAACAGCAAATCGTCACTATGCTCACGTAGACTGCCCAGGCCATGCTGACTATGTTAAAAACATGATCACCGGCGCGGCACAAATGGACGGCGCGATTCTGGTTGTTAACGCAGCAGACGGCCCTATGCCACAAACACGTGAACACATTCTGTTGTCACGTCAGGTTGGTGTACCTTTCATCATTGTCTACTTAAACAAAGCTGACATGGTGGATGACGAAGAACTGATTGAATTAGTTGAAATGGAAGTCCGTGAACTGTTAGACAGCTATGACTTCCCAGGTGATGACACACCAATCATTGTTGGTTCAGCACTGAAAGCCTTAGAAGGCGATACAAGCGACATCGGTGCACCATCAATCATCCGTTTAGCCGAAGCGATGGATACCTACTTCCCAGAACCAGAGCGTGCCATTGACGGTGCATTCCTGATGCCGATTGAAGACGTATTCTCAATCTCAGGTCGAGGTACAGTTGTTACCGGTCGTGTTGAGCGCGGTATTGTCAAAGTAGGTGACGAATTAGAAATCGTTGGTATTAAAGATACCCAAAAAACCACCTGTACAGGTGTTGAAATGTTCCGCAAGCTGTTAGACCAAGGTCAAGCAGGGGACAACGTAGGTGTCTTGTTACGTGGTACAAAACGTGAAGACGTAGACCGTGGTCAGGTACTGGCACACCCAGGCACCATCAAGCCACACACACGTTTTGAAGCAGAAGTGTATGTACTGTCGAAAGACGAAGGTGGTCGTCACACACCATTCTTTAATGGTTACCGTCCACAGTTCTACTTCCGTACAACAGACGTAACAGGCGCATGTGAATTACCATCAGGTGTAGAAATGGTTATGCCTGGTGATAACGTTAAGATGGACGTAACTTTGATTGCACCGATTGCGATGGAAGAAGGGTTACGTTTTGCTATTCGTGAAGGCGGCCGCACAGTTGGTGCCGGTGTCGTTAGTAAAATCGTTGAGTAATAGAAATGGCAGCAACCCAAACTATTAGAATCCGGCTGAAATCATTCGATCATCGTTTGATCGACCAATCAGCAAAAGAAATTGTTGAAACTGCGAAACGCACAGGCGCGCGAATCAATGGTCCGATTCCTCTGCCAACCAAGAAAGAGCGTTTCACAGTGTTGATTTCACCACACGTGAACAAAGATGCCCGTGAACAGTACGAACTCCGTACTCACAAGCGTCTGATGGATATTGTTGAGCCTACTGATAAAACAGTAGACGCATTGATGAAACTGGATCTCGCCGCCGGCGTAGACGTCCAGATCAAGTTGAATTAAGAGGGGCTGGGTCAATGACTATCGGACTCATCGGCCGTAAGCGTGGTATGACTCGTGTCTTCTCTGAAGACGGTGTGTCTACCCCTGTAACGGTAATTGAAGTAGAGCCAAACCGTATTAGCCAGTTGAAAACGCTGGAAGCGGATGGTTACAACGCGATTCAAGTGACTGTAGGTGAGCGTAAAGCATCACGCGTTACTAAGCCTCAGGCAGGTCATTTCGCCAAAGCACAAACAGCTGCAGGCCGTAAGGTTGCAGAGTTCAGAGTGGAAGATATCGCTGAACTGGAACTGGGTGCAGAGTTGAAAGTAGACCTGTTCGAAGCCGGTCAGAAGATCGACATTTCAGGCATTACCAAAGGTAAAGGTTTTGCCGGTGTCGTCAAACGCTACGGTTTCGGTGGTGGTGATGCCACACACGGTAACTCGCTGTCTCACAGAGCACCGGGTTCAATCGGTCAGTGTCAGACACCTGGTCGTGTTTTCAAAGGTAAAAGAATGGCGGGCCATATGGGTGACAAGAAACGCACCCTGCAAAACCTGTCAGTCGTTCGGGTAGACGCAGAAAGAAATCTGCTGTTGGTCAAAGGCTCAGTGCCTGGTGCGACAGGCAGCGACGTCGTCATCCGCCCGGCTGTTAAAGCCCAGTAAGATTCTTAGGGGAATAGACGTGGATCTTCAATTACAATCATTTGACGGCAAGAAAGCAGGAAACATCTCTGTTTCCGATGCTTTGTTTGACCGTGAATATAACGAGTCTCTGGTGCATCAGGTGGTGACATCATTCCTGGCAGCAGCTCGCGCAGGTACTCATGCACAGAAAAACCGCGCAGCTGTCAGTGGCGGCGGTCGTAAGCCATTTGCACAAAAAGGCAGTGGCCGTGCCCGTGCCGGTACTATCCGCAGCCCGTTGTGGCGCAGCGGTGGTAAAACTTTTGCTGCCACTAACCGTGACTACAGCAAAAAGGTAAACCGCAAAATGTACCGTGGTGCCGTGGCCGCTATCCTGTCAGAACTGCGTCGTAAAGATGCGCTGATTCTGGTCGACAAGGTCGAGCTGGACTCACCGAAAACCAAAGACCTGCTGGCCAAAACCAAATCACTGGGTCTGTCAAACGCACTTATCGTGACTGAAAATGCCGCCGGCAATGTCGCGCTGGCATCACGCAATCTGTATGACATCGCTGCGACTGATGCAGCACATGTCAACCCGGTTGCTCTGTTGCGTTTCGAAAAAGTTGTGATGAGTGAAGACTCTGTACGTAAATTAGAGGAATCACTGGCATGAACTCAGAGCGTTTAACAAAAGTTATCTTGGGTCCTGTGGTTGCTGAAAAAGCATCACGTGTTGCAGAAATGAATAACCAGGTAGTGCTGAAAGTATTGCCTAACGCCAACAAAACAGAAATCAAAGCAGCGGTCGAGACCCTGTTTGATGTGAAAGTTGCGTCAGTATCAACCACCAATGTCAAAGGCAAAGTCAAGCGTACCGGCCGCATCATGGGCAAACGCAGCGACTGGAAAAAAGCCTACGTCACATTGGCTGACGGTGCTGATCTCAACTTCCTTGGCGAATAAGTAAGAGGGAATGAGGAATGGCATTAAAGAAGGCTAAACCTACATCAGCCGGCCGCAGATTTGTCGTTCAGGTAAACACGCCTGACCTGTACACCGGTGCGCCTTATGCACCCCTGGTTGAAAAGAAAGGCAAAACCGGCGGTCGTAACAACGCTGGCCGTATCACCGTGCGTCATCGCGGGGGTGGTCACAAACAGCGTTACCGTCTGATTGATTTCAAACGTAACAAAGACGGAATCCCAGCTGAAGTAGAAAGAGTGGAATACGATCCAAACCGTACTGCTCACATCGCCCTGCTCAAATACGCAGACGGTGAAAAGCGCTACATCATCGCGCCGAAAGGCGTGGCAGCAGGCGATCGTCTTGAATCAGGTGACAATGCAGCAATTCGTGCCGGTAACGCACTGAAGCTGTCTGCTATCCCGCTGGGTAGCACTGTTCACTGCATCGAACTGAAGCCAGGTAAAGGCGCTCAGCTGGCACGTAGTGCTGGCAGCAGTGCGCAATACGTTGCCCGTGAAAACGGCTATGCAACGATTCGTCTGCGCAGTGGTGAGATGCGTAAAGTACCTCTGGAATGTAAAGCGACAATGGGTGAAGTCGGTAACGGCGAACACTCCTTGCGTTCACTGGGTAAAGCCGGTGCCACACGCTGGCGCGGCATTCGTCCTACTGTTCGCGGTGTGGTTATGAACCCGGTTGATCACCCGCATGGTGGTGGTGAAGGTCGTACTTCGGGTGGTCGTCATCCGGTTACCCCGTGGGGTGTACCTACCAAAGGTTACAAAACACGTAAGAACAAACGTACTGACAATATGATCGTACGTCGTCGCAATCGTAAATAAGATTTAGGGAATACCTATGCCGCGTTCAATTAAAAAAGGTCCTTTTATTGACCTCCACCTTGAAAAGAAGGTCTTGGAAGCGAGAGAAACTGACAATAAACGTCCGATCAAAACCTGGTCACGTCGTTCGATGATTTCTCCTGACATGATCGGCTTAACAATCGCCGTTCACAATGGTCGTCAACACGTACCTGTGTTTGTGACAGAAGATATGGTAGGGCATAAGTTGGGTGAGTTCTCACCAACTCGCACCTTTAAAGGTCATGCCGCTGACAAGAAATCTAAACGATAAGGTTATAGATATGGCTACACAAGCTAAACTCAGCTATGCACGCATTTCCGCACAAAAGGTGCGTTTGGTTGCAGATCAAATCAGAGGTTTGCCGGTAGAAAAAGCAATCAACCTGCTCGCATTCAGTCCTAAAAAAGCGGCTGAACTGATGAAGAAAGTACTGGACTCTGCTATCGCGAATGCGGAGCACAACGATGGTGCTGATATCGATGAGCTGGTTGTTTCTGCGGTCATGGTTGACGAAGGTCCAACCATGAAACGCATGCAGGCACGCGCTAAAGGCCGTGGCAACCGTATTCTTAAACGCACCAGCCACATCACTGTGGTTGTAGACGAGAAGTAAGAGAGCAGACTTATGGGACAAAAGGTTCACCCAACAGGTTTTAGACTTGGTATAATTAAGGATTGGAATTCGATCTGGTATGCCGATTCAGCTAATTTTTCAGACCAGCTGAATAACGATCTGAAAGTACGTGACTATTTGAAACAAAAACTGTCACACGCTTCAGTCAGCAAAATCCAAATCGACAGACCAGCGAAAACCGCCAAGATCACTATTCACACAGCCCGTCCAGGCATCGTGATTGGTAAGAAAGGCGAAGACATCGACAAGCTGCGTAAAGAAGCGTCTGACATGATGGGTATTCCTGTCAATGTCGGCGTCGAAGAAATTCGCAAGCCTGAACTTGACGCTACCCTGGTAGCAGAAAGTGTGGCTCAGCAGCTCGAGCGCCGCATTATGTTTCGTCGCGCGATGAAACGCGCAGTGACAAACACAATGCGTCTTGGTGCCGAAGGTATCCGTATTAACGTTGCCGGCCGTCTGAACGGTGCAGAAATTGCCCGTACCGAATGGTATCGCGAAGGTCGTGTGCCACTGCACACCCTGCGTGCTGATATCGATTACGGTACTGCCGAAGCAAAAACGACATACGGCATCATCGGTGTCAAAGTTTGGATTTTCAAAGGTGAAGTTTTCGACGCCAACGCGCAAAACGCACCTGCAGCTGAAAAATAAGGTTATAACCAATGTTACAGCCAAAAAGAACGAAATTTAGGAAGCAGCAAAAGCTGCGTAACAGAGGATTGGCACACCGTGGCGCTAAAGTCAGCTTCGGTGAATACGGCCTGAAATCCCTGGAGCGCGGTCGTATTACTGCACGCCAAATCGAGGCGGCTCGTCGTGCCATGACTCGTCACATTAAACGTGGCGGTAAAATCTGGATTCGTGTGTTTCCTGACAAGCCGATTTCCAGCAAACCACTGGAAGTTCGTCAAGGTAAAGGTAAGGGTAATGTCGAATACTGGGTAGCCAATGTGCAACCAGGTCGCATGCTCTATGAAATGGAAGGTGTTGCTGAAGACGTCGCACGTGAAGCTTTCCGTCTGGCGGCAGCAAAACTTCCCGTAAAAACCACATTTGTAACGCGGGCGATACTGTAATGAAAGCGAGCGAAATCAGACAAAAATCAGCTGAAGATCTGACCAAAGAACTGGAAGAGCTTCATAAAGAACAGTTTAATCTGCGGATGCAAAACGCTACAGGTCAATTGACACGTAACAGCGAAATGAAACGTGTTCGTCGTGATATTGCACGCATCAAGACTGTATTGAACGAGAAATAGATAGGGCACGGAAATGAGTGATCAGCAAAGTACAGCACGTTCGTTAACCGGTCGTGTCATTAGTGACAAGATGGATAAGTCGATTACCGTTCTGATTGAACGTCGTGTCGCCCATCCGATCTATAAAAAATATGTCAAACGTTCTACCAAGTTGCATGTTCATGACGAAAACAATGAATGCAACATTGGTGATACCGTTAGTGTCGCCTCAACTCGCCCACTGTCTAAGACTAAGTGCTGGAAGTTGGTCGAAATTATCGAGCGTGCGAAATAAGCAACTGTACAGTTTGGAGTTTAGACCATGATTCAAATGCAAAGTAGTCTTGAAGTGGCCGATAACAGCGGTGCCAGACGTGTAGAGTGCATCAAAGTTTTAGGCGGTTCACACAAGCGTTATGCCGGTATCGGTGACATCATCAAAGTCACCATTAAAGAAGCGGCCCCACGCGGTAAAGTGAAAAAAGGTACCGTTCACAATGCGGTTATCGTCAGAACCCGCAAAGGCGTTCGTCGCCCTGACGGTTCGCTGATCCGTTTTGATGAAAACGCTGCCGTACTGCTGAACCAGGCACACCAACCGATTGGTACCCGTATTTTTGGTCCGGTTACCCGTGAACTGCGTAGTGAAAAGTTCATGAAAATTATTTCTTTGGCACCAGAAGTACTGTAAGGGAGCGCTGAGGATGGAAAAGTTAAAAAAAGGCGATCAAGTTGTCGTTCTGACAGGTAAAGATCGCGGTAAGCAAGGTGAAATCCAGCGCCGTGTAGATGGTGGCAAGTTTGTTGTTCAGGGTATCAACCTGGTCAAGAAACATCAGAAACCAAATCCGGCGTTGGGTCAACAAGGTGGCATTATCGAAAAAGAAATGCCTATCGATGGGTCGAACCTGGCCCTGGTTAACCCTGCCACAGGCAAGGCTGATCGAGTCGGGTTTAAAGTGCTGGAAGATGGCAAGAAGGTTCGCGTCTTCAAATCAAATGGCGAAGTTGTAAGCGCTTGAGCTTCGTATTAGGTAGAGAACAGTGAGCAGATTAAAAGATTATTATCGTGTAACTGTAGTTAAGCAACTGCAAGATGAGTTTAACTACAAATCAGTAATGGAAGTGCCTCGCATCACCAAGATCACCATTAATATGGGTGTGGGTGAAGCGTTGACTGACAAGAAAGTGCTGGAAAACGCAATGGCTGACATGGAGAAGATTGCCGGTCAGAAACCCGTTGTGACCAAAGCACGCAAGTCAGTTGCCGGCTTCAAGGTGCGTGAAGGTTGGCCGATTGGCTGTAAAGTTACATTGCGTAAAGACCGCATGTATGACTTTCTGGATCGCCTGATTACCATTTCCATTCCACGTATTCGGGATTTTCGCGGCCTCAATCCGAAATCGTTTGATGGCCAAGGAAACTACAGCATGGGGATTAAAGAGCAAATCATCTTCCCCGAGATTGAATACGACAGAATCGACAAGCTGCGTGGTATGGATATCACCATCACCACTTCTGCCAATACCGCAGAAGAGTCACGTGCTTTGTTGACTGCGTTCAAGTTTCCTTTTAGAAAATAAACATTTGGATGGAATAAGTTATGGCTAAAAGTTGCATGGTTAACCGCGAAATCAAGCGGGCAAAACTGGTTAAAAAATACGCTGCTAAGCGTGAAGAATTGAAAAAGCAAATGCTGGATATGTCGCTGTCTGCAGAACAGCGTGAAGCAGCGGCGAAGAAATTCCACTCGCTGCCACGTAACTCCAGTCCAACGCGTATGAGAAACCGTTGTGAACTGACAGGTCGTCCGCATGGCTATTTCCGCAAATTCGGTTTGTCTCGTAACAAACTGCGCGAACATGCAATGAAAGGCGACATCCCTGGTCTGGTAATGGCCAGTTGGTAATTACCAGCCTGAATAGTGGAGCTAGATAGATGAGTATGACAGATCCAATTGCAGATATGCTGACACGCATTCGCAATGCCCAACAGGCGAATAAAGCCGAAGTTGCTATGCCTTCCTCTAAAGTGAAGGTCAACATCGCCAAGGTATTGGAAGAAGAAGGCTATATCACTGCATTTAATGTCACCGAAGCAGACAGCAAGTCAACGCTGACTATTACCCTGAAATATTTCGAGGGTAAACCGGTTATTTCTGAAATTAACCGCGTCAGCCGTCCTGGTCTGCGTGTTTACAAATCAGCCAATGACCTGCCGCGTATTATCGGCGGTCTGGGTGTAGCCATTGTGTCTACATCTAAAGGCGTGATGGCCGACCGCAAAGCACGTGCCCTGGGTCAGGGCGGTGAAGTGCTGTGCGCAGTGAGCTAAGCCTGATTTATTGGAGATTGTAAAATGTCACGTATTGCAAATGCGCCAGTCGAAATTCCAGCAGGTGTGGAAATTTCCCTGAGCGACAGTGAAATCACCGTTAAAGGTAAAAAAGGCACGCTGTCACGTGCAATCCATCCTGATGTACAAGTTGCTCAGGAAGATTCTGCACTGAAAACTTCTGCCAGAATTGAATCACAGGCCGCTGTTGCCCTGGCAGGTACTACTCGTGCTCTGCTGAACAACATGGTTATCGGTGTCACCGAAGGCTTCCAGAAGAAACTGGCGCTGGTCGGTGTCGGTTATCGTGCCAAAGCACAAGGCAACAAACTGGACCTGACATTGGGTTTTTCCCACCCGGTTCAGTATGAGGTGCCTGAAGGTATCACCGTTGAAACACCAAGCCAGACTGAAATCGTTGTTTCAGGTGCTGACAAACAGGTTGTCGGTCAGGTGGCAGCAGACATCCGCGCATATCGCGAACCAGAGCCTTACAAAGGCAAAGGTGTCCGTTATGCCGATGAGCATGTTGCTCGTAAAGAAGCTAAGAAAAAATAGTTAGGCTGAAAAATGGATAAGAAAATTTCACGTTTACGTAGAGCGGCCAGAGCGCGGGCTAAACTGAGAGAACTCGAAGTTTATCGGCTGACAGTTCACAGAACCCCTCGCCATATTTATGCGCAGGTTCTGACCCACGACAGCTCTAAAGTCATTGCTTCGGCCTCAACCTTGGATCCTGAAGTCAAGAAAGATCTGAAAAACACCGGCAATGTCGACGCGGCTACCGTCGTCGGTAAAATCATTGCTGAGCGTGCTGCCAAAGAAGGTATTAAAGAAGTGGCCTTTGACCGCAGCGGTTTCAGATATCACGGTCGTGTTAAAGCATTAGCTGATGCGGCACGCGAAAACGGCCTTCAGTTCTAATTTAAAAGGTAAGAAACATGGCTCAGAATGAACAAAGACAAGCCAACAACTCTGATGGCTTGATTGAAAAATTAGTCGGTATCCGCCGAGTTGCTAAAGTAGTAAAAGGCGGTCGTGTATTTGGTTTCTCTGCACTGACTGTCGTTGGTGACGGTAACGGTCGCGTTGGTTTCGGCCAGGGCAAAGCCCGTGAAGTACCGGTTGCGATTCAAAAAGCAATGGATGAAGCCAGAAAGAACATGAAACAGGTTGCGCTGAAAGGTGACACCCTGCAGCATCCTGTGACAGCTCGTCACGGTGCCGCTAAAGTGTTCATGCAACCGGCATCCGAAGGTACCGGTGTTATCGCCGGCGGTGCGATGCGTGCCGTTTTCGATGCGGTTGGTGTTCATAACGTTCTTGCCAAATCAAACGGTTCAACCAATCCTGCCAATGTGGTGCGCGCTACTATCAAGGGTCTGACAGACATGAATAACCCTGAAGCCATCGCAGCCAAACGCGGCAAGACTGTTGAAGAGATCACGGAATAACAAAGATGTCATCACAAGCTAAATTGAAAGTCACCTTGGTGAAAAGCACCATTGGTCGTCTGGCCAAACATAAAGCGAGTGTTGCCGGTCTGGGTCTGAGAAAAACCGGTAGCAGTGCTGTAGTGCTGGATACACCAGAAAATCGCGGCATGATCAACGCTGTGTCGTACTTACTGAAGGTCGAGGAAGTTTAAGATGAACCTGAATACACTATCGCCAGCACCTGGCGAGAAGAAAGACGCCAAACGCGTCGGTCGCGGTATTGGCTCCGGACTGGGTAAAACCGGTGGTCGTGGCCATAAGGGTCAGAAATCTCGTTCAGGCGGTTTCCACAAACGTGGTTTCGAAGGCGGTCAAATGCCATTGCAACGCCGTCTGCCTAAAGTCGGTTTCAACTCACGTAAAAGCCTGACCACTGCAGAAGTTCGTCTGGACACACTGGCGAATATCGAATCAGACGTTATTGATCTGCTGGCACTGAAAGCAGCAGGTGCTGTGGCTGAAAATACACTGCGCGTCAAAGTCATTAACTCTGGTGAAATCAGCACTGCAGTCAATCTCAAAGGCATCGCTGTCACGGCTGGCGCGAAACAAGCGATTGAAGCCGCAGGCGGCAAAATCGAAGAGTAAGCTAAGTGGAAAATAACAGACAACAAGCAGCGGCTTTATTGGCAGGCGGTGGACGTTTCGGTGAACTGAAAGCCCGCCTGCTCTTCGTTCTGGGGGCATTAATCGTTTACCGTATGGGTACGTTTATGCCGGTTCCCGGTATCGATCCGGCTGCGCTGGCCATTATGTTTGAACAGCAGCGAGGGACGATCCTCGATATGTTCAATATGTTCTCCGGCGGCGCTCTCGAGCGCCTGTCTGTTTTTGCACTGGGCATCATGCCGTATATTTCGGCCTCCATTATCATGCAGCTGCTCACGGTGGTGCATCCCAAACTGGCGCAACTGAAAAAAGAAGGGGCTGCCGGTCGCCGCAAGATTACTCAGTACACCCGTTACGGTACCCTGGTATTAGCCACATTCCAGGCGCTGGGCATCGCCATTGCTCTGGAAAGCCAGAGCGCTGCCGGTGTCAGTGTGGTGATTGACCCTGGCTTCGTATTTCGCATTACCGCGGTCATTACCCTGGTAACAGGTACCATGTTCCTGATGTGGCTGGGTGAACAAATCACCGAGCGTGGCATTGGTAATGGTATTTCACTGATTATTTTTGCCGGTATTGTCGCCGGCTTGCCATCGGCGATCGGTGGTACCCTGGAACTCGCACGTACAGGCCAGTTGCACACCTTCCTGGTGATTGCGTTGATGCTGTTAGCGTTCGCTGTAACTGCTTTCGTGGTGTTCGTTGAAAGAGCGCAGCGTCGGATTCCGGTGCATTATGCTAAACGTCAGCAGGGGCGTAAGATGATTGCGGGCCAGGTCACTCACCTGCCGCTTAAGCTGAACATGGCGGGTGTTATTCCCCCAATTTTTGCTTCAAGTATCATCCTGTTTCCTGCTACAATTGCCGGCTGGTTTGGTTCATCAGACGGTATGGGATGGCTGAAAGATATCTCAACATTGATGTCGCCTGGTCAGCCAATGTATGTCATGGCCTATGCCCTGGCAATTATATTCTTCTGTTTCTTCTACACTGCACTGGTGTTCAACCCGAAGGAAACAGCTGAGAACCTGCAAAAATCTGGCGCCTTCATCCCTGGTATCCGTCCAGGTGAGCAAACTGCGCGTTACATCGATACTGTGATGGGTCGACTGACCCTCGCAGGCGCGATTTACATTACTGCAGTCTGTTTGCTGCCAGAGTTTTTAATACTTTACTGGAGCGTACCGTTTTATTTCGGCGGCACCTCCCTGCTGATCATCGTCGTGGTTGTGATGGACTTTGTGTCCCAGGTGCAATCTCACATGATGTCTCAGCAGTACGAAAGTTTGATGAAAAAATCGAATAAATCTAACAGTGGGGTCAGGGGCTTTTTAGGCTAATCCCGACTTAAAAGGTTTTGCTGGAGAAAAAAAGATGAAAGTTCAGGCGTCAGTAAAAAAGATTTGTCGCAATTGTAAAATTGTAAAAAGAAATGGTGTGTTACGAGTTATCTGTTCGGAAGCTCGTCACAAACAACGTCAAGGCTAACTTGACGATCGTTTTAGTTTGTTGTTGAACAAAAGAATTGTATGTTACAATTCACTGTTCACTCCTGAGGAATTAGGGTAAATCAATGGCTCGTATAGCTGGTATTAATGTTCCTGTGCAGAAGCACGCTGTAATCGCATTGACATCGATTTATGGTATCGGACGCACACGTGCTCAAGCAATCTGTGAAGCCGCAGGCGTAGCACCTGACGCTAAAATCAGAGATCTGTCTGAGCAGGAAGTCGAAGCGCTTCGTACCGAAGTTGGCAAGTACTCCGTAGAAGGTGACTTGCGTCGTGAAGTATCTATGGATATCAAACGCCTGAAAGATCTGGGCTGTTTCCGTGGGGTTCGTCACCGTAGAGGTCTTCCAGTTCGCGGCCAAAGAACAAAAACAAACGCAAGGACCCGTAAAGGTCCTCGCCGTGTGATCAAATAAGGTAAGAGGCTTTCGATGGCAAATTCATCAGCACGACAACGTAAACGTGTTAAAAAGAATGTCGTTGATGGCGTAGCCCACGTGCACGCTTCATTCAATAACACAATCGTTACAATCACTGATCGTCAGGGGAATGCCTTGTCTTGGGCCACCTCAGGCGGTTGCGGTTTCCGTGGTTCACGTAAAAGTACCCCATTCGCTGCTCAGGTAGCAGCTGAAAAAGCGGGTGAGGTAGCCAAGGAATTCGGCATGAAAAACCTGGACGTAGAAATCAAAGGCCCAGGCCCTGGTCGTGAATCAGCTGTGCGTGCCTTGAATAATCTGGGTTTCAAGATTACCAATATTTCTGACGTCACACCGATTCCTCACAATGGTTGCCGTCCGCCTAAGCGTCGTCGCGTTTAACAGAATTTCGGAGTAACACAGAATGGGAAAATATCGTGGCCCAACTTGTAAACTGAGCCGTAGAGAAGGTACTGATCTGTTCCTGAAGAGCAGAGGCAACCCAATCGAAAGCAAGTGCAAGATCGAAACTAAACCTGGTCAGCATGGTGCCCGTAGAGGTCGTGATTCTGACTATGCTCAACAGTTGCGTGCCAAGCAGCGTATTCGTCGTATTTACGGTGTACTGGAAAAACAGTTCCGTAATTACTACAAATCAGCTGACCAGAAAAAAGGCGCAACCGGTATCAACCTGCTGAACATGCTGGAGCAACGTCTCGATAACGTTGTATATCGCATGGGTTTTGCCGGCACTCGTGCCGAAGCAAGACAGCTGGTCTCTCATAAAGCTGTGCTGGTTAACGGCAAGGCGACCAATATTCCTTCTTACCAAGTACAAGAAGGTGACGTTGTAGAAATTCGCGAAAAAGCCAAAAAGCAAGAACGCATCAGCAACGCCATGTCTGTCGCAGAGCAACTGGGCTTCCCTGAATGGGTTGAAGTTAACGCTAAAGCATTCTCAGGTACTTTTAAACGTGTTCCTGAGCGTGATGAGCTACCAGCTGAACTGTCTGAAAACCTGGTTGTAGAGCTTTACTCGAAATAAACATAACTAAACTCCGGGCAGGGGTTTACTAGAGGAATTTGCATGACGACTTACACGAGTCAATTTCTTAAACCAAGGATTGTAGACATCCAGAAGTTTAGTGATACGCGTACACGTCTTGTGCTGGAACCGCTTGAGCGTGGTTTTGGCCACACACTGGGTAATGCGCTACGCAGAATCCTGTTGTCCTCAATGGAAGGTGCAGCTGTCGTAGAAGCTCAGATCGATGGTGTCGTCCACGAGTATTCCGCTATTGATGGAGTGCAGGAAGACGTTCTCGACATCCTGCTGAACATGAAAGGTCTGGCAATTCAGTTACATGAAGGTAACGAAGTCGTTCTGACTTTGAATAAAGATGGTGTTGGTCCTGTGACAGCTGCTGATATCCAGTTGCCACACAATGTTGAAGTCACCAACCCTGACCATGTTATTGCCAATCTTACCGGTGGTAGCCTGGCTATTACTTTCAAAGTAGCTAAAGGCCGTGGTTATTCTGCAGCCAACACACGCAATACTACGGAAGAAGAAGATCACGCGATTGGTCAACTTCACCTGGATGCTTCTTTCAGCCCGGTCCGTCTGGTTACTTACAGTGTTGAAAGCGCTCGTGTTGAAAACCGCACTGACCTTGACAAGCTGATTATCGACGTTGAAACCAACGGCACACTGGAAGCGGAAGATGCGATTAAGTACGCAGCGACCATTCTGAGTGATCAGCTGACTTCTTTCGTTGACTTCACCGTCATCGAAGAGAGTGTGAGTGAACCGAAACAACCAGCCGTTGATCCTGCCTTGCTGCAAGCGATTGATGATCTGGATTTGACTGTCCGTTCAGCAAATTGCCTGAAGGCAGAAAATATTTATTATGTTGGTGACCTGATTCAGCGTACCGAGATGGAACTGCTGAAAACGCCAAACCTGGGTAAGAAGTCATTAACTGAAATTAAAGAAGTGCTGGCTTCAAAAGGTCTGTCCCTGGGTATGCACCTGGATAACTGGCCACCTGCTTCTTTAGAGTCAAAATAATACTGAAGTTAATTCAGCATAAAAGAATAGGGTAACAACAATGCGTCATCGTAATTCTGGTCGTAAATTAAATCGTAACAGCAGCCATCGCAAAGCGATGTTCAAAAATATGGCTGCGTCTCTGTTTGAGCACGAAGTCATTCGTACTACTTTGCCAAAGGCAAAAGAGTTACGTGGTGTCGTTGAGCCGCTGATTACTTTGGGTAAAAAAGACTCGGTTGCTAACCGCCGTCTGGCTTTCGCCCGTATCGGTGACCGCGATGTTGTGACCAAGCTGTTCAATGAAATCGCACCACGTTCAGCTGATCGTCCAGGTGGTTATGTCCGCATTCTGAAGTGTGGCTTCCGCCAAGGTGACAAGGCCCCTATGGCTATTGTTGAACTGGTTGATCGTCAGGTTCAGGATGCTGAAGCTGTCGACGCTGAATAATATTCAGTAATAATCGATTGAGAAAAGCCGGCTTTATGCCGGCTTTTCTATTTATAGAAGCGGCAGAAATACCATTGATGATAGAAAACAAGATTATTTCTTGAGCTAACTGACTGATTTTTAGTCCTATCATCAGAAAGTCTGAAATTAGTGCTGTAACACTGTTGACACACTCTCTCAGGCCGGTATAATTCTCGCTTCTTTGCTGCACGAGTTTGCAGCAAACGCTCTTTAACAAAACAGTATCAAGTAATTTGTGTGGGTGCTTACGTTAGGTTGCTAGAAAACCTGACGGCTAGCATTTACATGCTAACGTCAATCAAGATTTGGTAACTTTGTCTTATAAAGTTACAAGCTAAATTAAACTGAAGAGTTTGATCATGGCTCAGATTGAACGCTGGCGGCATGCCTAACACATGCAAGTCGAACGGCAGCATAAGAGAGCTTGCTCTCTTGATGGCGAGTGGCGGACGGGTGAGTAATGTATAGGGATCTGCCCAGTAGTGGGGGACAACAGCCGGAAACGGCTGCTAATACCGCATACGCTCTACGGAGGAAAGCGGGGGACCTTTCGGGGCCTCGCGCTATTGGATGAACCTATATCAGATTAGCTTGTTGGTGGGGTAACGGCCTACCAAGGCAACGATCTGTAGCTGGTCTGAGAGGATGATCAGCCACACTGGGACTGAGACACGGCCCAGACTCCTACGGGAGGCAGCAGTGGGGAATATTGGACAATGGGGGAAACCCTGATCCAGCAATGCCGCGTGTGTGAAGAAGGCCTTCGGGTTGTAAAGCACTTTCAATAGGGAGGAAAAGCTATGCGTTAATAGCGTATAGCCCTGACGTTACCTATAGAAGAAGCACCGGCTAACTCCGTGCCAGCAGCCGCGGTAATACGGAGGGTGCAAGCGTTAATCGGAATTACTGGGCGTAAAGCGCGCGTAGGCGGTTTGCTAAGTCAGATGTGAAATCCCCGGGCTCAACCTGGGAATGGCATTTGAGACTGGCAGGCTAGAATGTGGTAGAGGTGAGTGGAATTCCAGGTGTAGCGGTGAAATGCGTAGAGATCTGGAGGAACATCAGTGGCGAAGGCGACTCACTGGGCCATTATTGACGCTGAGGTGCGAAAGCGTGGGTAGCAAACAGGATTAGATACCCTGGTAGTCCACGCCCTAAACGATGTCAACTAGGTGTATGGGAAATTTATTTCTTGTGTATCGAAGCTAACGCGATAAGTTGACCGCCTGGGGAGTACGGTCGCAAGACTAAAACTCAAATGAATTGACGGGGGCCCGCACAAGCGGTGGAGCATGTGGTTTAATTCGATGCAACGCGAAGAACCTTACCTGGCCTTGACATGCACGGAACTTTCCAGAGATGGATTGGTGCCTTCGGGAACCGTGACACAGGTGCTGCATGGCTGTCGTCAGCTCGTGTCGTGAGATGTTGGGTTAAGTCCCGCAACGAGCGCAACCCCTGTCCTTAGTTGCCATCATTCAGTTGGGCACTCTAAGGAGACTGCCGGTGACAAACCGGAGGAAGGTGGGGATGACGTCAAGTCATCATGGCCCTTATGGCCAGGGCTACACACGTGCTACAATGGCAAGTACAAAGGGTTGCTAACTCGCGAGGGTATGCTAATCCCATAAAGCTTGTCGTAGTCCGGATCGCAGTCTGCAACTCGACTGCGTGAAGTCGGAATCGCTAGTAATCGCGGATCAGAATGCCGCGGTGAATACGTTCCCGGGCCTTGTACACACCGCCCGTCACACCATGGGAGTTGGCTGCAAAAGAAGTGAGTAGTTTAACCTTCGGGAGACGCTTACCACTTTGTGGTCAATGACTGGGGTGAAGTCGTAACAAGGTAGCCGTAGGGGAACCTGCGGCTGGATCACCTCCTTTCATAAAGGCGACCGGCGTAAGTACTCACACAAATTACTTGATGCTACAGAGAAGAGATATCTGGGTCTGTAGCTCAGTTGGTTAGAGCGCACCCCTGATAAGGGTGAGGTCGGTGGTTCAAATCCACCCAGACCCACCACTTTTTCCGTATTTTGCCCGATTAGATTAGCTCATTGGCTACTCGCCAACTTCGCTAATAGAATCGACCAAACTACGAAAAAAGCCCTTGATTCAGGGGTATGTGGTAACCCGGAAGCACGAAACCTTTGCGTTTTTAGCTTTAACCTTTGAATGAGGTTTTGCGAGAGGTTTTTGTTTTGGCAAGGCGCTTTTGAATGAGCAAGGGAGTGTATCGGGTGATACATGACCGCCGTGAAGCACAAAAGCAACGCCGTCCAAAACGAAAAGCCCGAGAACAAAAGGGGCTATAGCTCAGCTGGGAGAGCGCCTGCCTTGCACGCAGGAGGTCCGCGGTTCGATCCCGCGTAGCTCCACCAATATCTTTTCTCGGTATTCAATAGTGAATAAACCATTTGCGAATGGTTTATTCAGTGTTTAATACACTGCTCTTTAACAAAGTGGAAAGAAGTAACAAGGCAGAATGAAATACTGTAGTGATACAGCGTGACATTCTAAGTAAAGAAGAACTTATGTCGTAATTTCTGACGTATAGCTCGAGGTAACTTCGGGTTATATGGTCAAGTGAATAAGCGCACATGGTGGATGCCTTGGCGATAAGAGGCGATGAAGGACGTAGAAGTCTGCGATAAGCGTAGGTTAGCTGACAAACGAGCGATAACCCTACGATCTCCGAATGGGGCAACCCACTTACCTTTGGTAAGTATCCAATACTGAATACATAGGTATTGGAGGCGAACCCGGCGAACTGAAACATCTAAGTAGCCGGAGGAAAAGAAATCAACCGAGATTTTCCTAGTAGCGGCGAGCGAACGGGAAACAGCCTGCAAGTGATATTTAACGTTTTAGTGGAATGTTCTGGAAAGGACAACGATACAGGGTGATAGTCCCGTACACGAAAAGGCGTTATTGGTACTAAGCTTGCGACAAGTAGGGCGGGGCACGAGAAACCTTGTCTGAACATGGGGGGACCATCCTCCAAGGCTAAATACTCCTTATCGACCGATAGTGAACCAGTACCGTGAGGGAAAGGCGAAAAGAACCCCGTTGAGGGGAGTGAAATAGAACCTGAAACCGTGTGCGTACAAGCAGTAGGAGCCCTTCGGGGTGACTGCGTACCTTTTGTATAATGGGTCAGCGACTTATATTTTGTAGCGAGCTTAACCGTATAGGGGAGGCGAAGGGAAACCGAGTGTTAACTGCGCGAATAGTTGCAAGGTATAGACCCGAAACCCGGTGATCTATCCATGGCCAGGATGAAGGTGAGGTAACACTTACTGGAGGTCCGAACCCACGTATGTTGAAAAATGCGGGGATGAGCTGTGGATAGGAGTGAAAGGCTAATCAAACCGGGAGATAGCTGGTTCTCCTCGAAAGCTATTTAGGTAGCGCCTCGTGTCTCACTCTCGGGGGTAGAGCACTGTTTGGGCTAGGGGGTCATCCCGACTTACCAAACCCATGCAAACTCCGAATACCGAGAAGTGCAATCACGGGAGACACACGGCGGGTGATAACGTCCGTCGTGGAAAGGGAAACAACCCAGACCATCAGCTAAGGTCCCAAAATTATGGCTCAGTGGAAAACGATGTGGGAAGGCCCAGACAGCTAGGAGGTTGGCTTAGAAGCAGCCACCCTTTAAAGAAAGCGTAATAGCTCACTAGTCGAGTCGGCCTGCGCGGAAGATGTACCGGGGCTTAAGCCATATACCGAAGCTATGGATGCACTT
>Ga0207814_100448_pt1 | contig 22953 bp, 15 predicted proteins | sample TtaePargueraPR_7_FD_187755 | JGI IMG/M metagenome (GOLD analysis project Ga0207814, IMG submission 187755) | Aerobic enrichment media microbial communities from Bioluminiscent Bay, La Parguera, Puerto Rico - Tt and P1 (2) (SPAdes) | ecosystem: Environmental > Aquatic > Marine > Unclassified ... | reverse complement strand
CCCGCCAGTGGATGGGTGTGGGACTGGTGTGCATTGGCCTGCCCCTGTTCTTTAATCTGCGGATTCAGGAACTGCTGGAGGGGGAGGACCGCCAGTACCTGATCGGTGTGGGACTGGTGGTGATCGCGGCGGTGACCTGGGCGGTCTACGGACTGTTCCAGAAGAAGATTGTCGCCCAATCGCGCCCGCAGAACCTGCTAGTGCTGATCTACATCGCCGGCAGCCTGTGCTTCCTGCCCCTGTCCCAGCCCACCAGCGCCCTGCAGCTGGATGCCCTCGGCTGGGGCCTGCTGCTGTTTCTGACCGCCAACACGCTGATCGCCTACAGTGCTTTCGCCAAGGCCATGGCCGCCTGGGAAGCGTCACGGGTCAGCGCCACCCTGGCACTGGTACCGCTAATGACCCTGGCCCTCAGTACGCTGATCGGCGCACTTTGGCCCGACTACATCGAAGTGGAGCCAATGAACTGGATCAGCTGGGTTGGCGCGATTACCGTGGTAATGGGCTCCCTGCTGGCCGCCATCGGCCGCGGCCGCTGATTGACCCGCGAGCCAGGCCTTAAAAGAGGTTACCGCGCTAAGCTACTGATTAATTTACCAAAAAAGTGTTGACAGACCTCCGGGGTCGCCCGATAATGCGCGCCCTCGGTTAGCCGAGACTTTCAGTGGCAAGGTAGCTCAGCTGGTTAGAGCGCAGCACTCATAATGCTGAGGTCGGGAGTTCAAGTCTCCCCCTTGCTACCATTTTCCCTCCGTGAGAAACCAGACTCACGGCACCTTTACTGGGGTGTAGCCAAGCGGTAAGGCAGCGGGTTTTGATCCCGTCATGCGAAGGTTCGAATCCTTCCACCCCAGCCATATTCAAAGACTGGCAGTGAGCTCGGCAAAAGAAGCTCACTCTGACAGGTTCGAGCCGGAGCTGGCGCAGCCAGCGGAGACCAGCGAGCCGCAGGTGAAGCTAATCCTTCCACCCCAGCCATATATGAAAAAGGCGATCTCTTGCGAGATCGCCTTTTTTATTGCGCGGCTCACCAGCCTGCAGCCATCAACACGACCAGTATTACGCTAGGAGCCGGAAACCAGCTCCCCCACCGGAAAGCTGTCTCGCGCCCCAGCTACACCCTTGCGCTTGCGCTCCCGGCGCAGCCCCAGGGACCGCATGGCCTCGAATCCGCCGAGGCAGACAAGCACAGAGAGCAAAGCTGCGACGATACCGGTGGCCCCCAGGGTTGCCCGCTCCGAGAAGCATGCCCACACAAACTGCACGATACACAACAGCGCCACCACCAGCAGCGTGGGCTTGCGGCCAATCAATCCCACCACAAATACCCCCAGCGGCGCTCCCAGCGCCACCACAGGCGCCGCTGCCAGCCAGTTACCCAGCACACCCGCCTGCCAGTCACCGGTGATGCTCTTCACCGCCACACCCACAACCGAAGAGAACGCCATGATCACGACAGACGTGGGGATGGCAACCTTCAGGTCCACCCGACTCAGCAGCACCAGCGCCGCATAGATCACCATATCGATACCGACACCGGTCACCGATACCGCCGCAAAGCCCGACACAGCCCCCAGCACCAGACCCACACGGAAATCCGCCGGGCAGCGGGGGTCGCCGGCGTGATCGTGCCCCGTGATTTCACGCAGACGGTAGATATGCAGGATGCCGAAACTGCCCCAGATCACCGCGAACGACAGCTTCACCCACAATTCGGGCACCAGCGGCGCAAAAAAGAGAATACCCAGGGGCGTCGCCAGCAGGCTTCCCAGCAGCGCACCGCGCAGCATGGACCAGGCCAACTGCTGGCGACGGCAGAAAATGAAGATACTGGCACTGACCATGCCAATGGACTGCACCGCAAAACTGAAATCCCGTCCAAGACTGGCGGGCATATCGAACAACAGGACCAGCACCGGAAAGCCCACGGTCCCCCCACCCATAGGTGTGGAACCCGCCGCGTAGCTACCAATGGCCATGGAAAGCGCCATGGGCCAATGCTCCACAACCGTCGCCCACAGGCCCTGACCGAACACGAAAAGCGTCCAGAGGCCGTAGAAAAGGCCGAGAAAGGTGAGCCAGGCGGCATAGCGGGAAAAAAACATGGCGGGACTAACCGGGGAGTTTATCCCGGCCTCGGGATGAGGCCGGGAAAGCCGGGGAGCTGAACACTCCCCGACCTAGTGGATCAGGCTTCTGCCTGCATCCGGGCCAAACGGGAGAACTGGTGCATGGAGCCCAGCTGCGCGTACAGCGGCGCAAGGAAACCACGCTTGCGGAAATCGGCGAAGTCTTCCTCGCTCATTTCACCCAGCTTCTTCTCATCGACCATGTAGATACCGGTCAGGTTGATCTTCTCGCCACCGGCGTTGACGGCAACGTTCTGGGTGGTCAGCAGATCCTTTTCAGCCAGAATGGTGATAAAGGCTTTGGTCATCTGATCGCTTTCCAGGTAGCCCACCAGAGACTCTTTCTTGGCCTTCAGGTACTCGGACTCTTCACCGGCTTCTGTGAACAGGGCATTACCCTCTTCCTCGCCAACGACCGGGCTATTTTCAATCAGACCAACCATCAGCTGCTCCTTGTTCTCACCCGCCGGGGCCAGAACGAAAGGATGATTGCGCACAGCGCCAGGAACGAAAACGCCTTTCCACTTTTCGCCATCTACGAACAGGTTTTCGCCTACTTTCAGGCTCAGCAGCGCAACAGACTGAAACTGGTCAGTCTCGGAGTTCTTGACGAACACGATCGGGTACTCGGCACCCAGACGGGAGAATTCGTGAGCAGTAACCGGCACCATGTGTGCGTTTTTCACATGCTCAAAGGTCCCCAATTCACGGACTTTCAGCTTGCCGTGGACGTCGCTGCGCAGAGGAACGATTTTTGGGGCTTCTACAGTGGCCATACAACACCTTATTGAAATTTGAAGTTATTCTAAAAAAGCCCGCCTAGTATATTTTTCATGCGAAAAAAGGGAAGTGATAATTTCGCACAAGCCCAAGCCTTTTTCCCCCCAGCCGGGGAAGCCGGTCAAATACCGCTGCATACCGCATATTCAGGGCACTCAGGCCCAGCACTGCTATATCTTCTGGAACCCATACCTGTAAACTTTGTCAACCAACTCGCGCTGAGAGGGCAACTCCGCACTCAACGCGCGATTGAGGTTCTGAATTTCCGCAAACCGACGCCGCGCCGCCTGGCCCTGACTGTAGGCACTCTTGTTGTACCCAATATCCGTAGAGAACTGCATCCCGTAGAGCACAAAGAGATAGCTATCAAGCACGAATGGCTCATAGGCATAATCAAAATCAAACTTCCCAGGGGGATGATACTTCCAGTGCTCCAGGCGCTCCTTTAGAGAATCAGGAACCGTGCTTTCATCACAGTTATCGATCCAGTAGTCACTATCTCGGCGGCGTGAGATGCAGTAGTGCAACTTGATGAAGTCAACGGTCTTGTTCCATCGCAATGCAAAGGTACTGTTGTACTTTTTAGCTACCAGGGGAATGGCTTCCTTACGACGAGGGAACTGCTCTGCCAGCATGTTGGCACCCGCCTCGATCAAAAATATTGCCGACGCTTCCAGCGGCTCAATAAATGCCGCGGACATGCCCAGTGCAACACAGTTCTTCTTCCAGAACAGCTCTCGATAGCCGAGATCAAAACCAATTTTCCGCGCCTCGAGGTTATCTGCGGCAGAGCCGATATAATCCCTTAGCGTTGTCTCCGCATCATTCGCAGAGCAATGGCTACTGCTATATACAAATCCCCCCCCCCGCCGGGAGCTCAAGCCAATATCCCATGTCCACCCCTGCTTGTGCGCCGTTGCGATGGTATGGGTTGCTATTGGTGCATCCTCGGATTCGTATGGGACCTGAATTGCCAATGCGGTGTCATTGAACACCTGATCTTTGACACTTCTCCATGGCACATTGAGTGCACCACCAAGCAGAAGTGCACGAGAGCCAGAGCAATCTACAAAAAAATCAGCGCTCAGACGCGAATACTCGGAGTGATCCGTATCCACAAAGTCGATTGAGCCATCTTCCGCCAGGTGCACATCCGTTACGTTTGCCCGCACATGTCTGACCCCCAGCTTTTCAGTGCAGTGCTTGGTTAAAAACGCCGCAAATTTATGCGCATCCAGGTGATAGGAATAATTCAGGATGGCATCGTAGGCTGGGGTAGTAATTTTTTTGGGCGCTAGCCCATGTTGGCATGCATACACTTGGGCCGCTGTGGCCTCGTCGTAGGGAAGGCCATCCGCTTCACCTAATAGCCAGTAGGGAACAAGATTAAAGTCGTGGGCGGAATGAAAAACAGCACTCAGAGGGTGGTAATAGCTATGCCTACCAACTTCGTCCGGCGCATCCAGCCAGTTCACAAATTCCGAACCCTGCTTGAAGGTCGCTTCACACTCGCGCATGAACTCACCTTCATCAACACCAATCGTCTGCAACGTGGTGCGCATGGTAGGCCAAGTGCCTTCACCAACGCCCATGATCGGGACGTTCGGAGACTCGACCAGCGTTACCTTCACGGCATCTTCGCGCGTTGAGTTCAATCGGGCGGCCAATATACCGGCAGCGAGCCAACCCGCTGTACCACCACCAACAATCAGCACTTCATCAATTCGTGAAACCATGACCCACCAACCACGTCAAACACAAGATTCATCGAGCCGCGTGCGCGACCGGACTACCAAATTAAGCCGTACGCTTTATACGGACCAGGTTTTGAACCCGCATAGAAGACATCAATGCAGCGTATATCGCGGGCAATACACCTTTCTTTCGCATCTCCAGGAAATCTTCATCCGGCAACTGATTCAACTTTTCCTCATCGATTACGTAAAAGCCAGTGAGGTCATAAGGCTCTTCGTCTTCAGAAACCTGCACGGTAAGTTTCTTCTGGGTCAACAGGTTTTTAGAGACCAGATAATCAATAAACTGCTCTGTAACATGGAAACGCTGTGCCACATCGACCACGGCCTGAGACCTGCCTTTAAGAAACTCGGTCTGCTCGCCGTCTTCGCCAAACAATGCTTCACCAGAAGATTCCCCGACCATATCGGAGTCCTCATCGATACACAGTACCGCTTCATCTTCGTTTTCCGGGTTCTTGATCAACACAAACGGGTAAGTGCGCACCTGCATGGGAATATAGTCGCCACCCCAGGATTCCTTACCGGCAAAGAGATTTTCTCCCGGGCGCAGGCCTGCCAGCGCAACCGTTTTGAACTGACCCGTGTTCTGGTCTTTCACAAAGAGAATCGGGAAACTTTGGCTGGCCGGAACAATTTCATGTAATACCAGCGGTAGTACATGACTGGATTTCACATGGGAAAACGTCAAATCCTGACCGACCTTAACCTTCTGATGGGCGGATTTGTCCAACGCCTTGATCTGCGCCATTTAACTAACTCCTGAATATTTATACTTTCGGAATACCGTAACGTATTACTTTATTGATCAGTTCACGGTGAGGAATCAATTCCCTTACAACCGCTTCAGTTATTTTTTCAACCTGATGGAATCGCGCTCTGGCCTCGTCGACCCGGGGGAGCATCGACATGCCTCTATTCATTAATCGCTCTCGCATTCCGTACAGCACATATTGATAACTCTCTTGTGGGAACGGCTCGAACGCACTTGCAAACTGGTACTTACTGACGCCGTGAGACTGCCAATAACTCAGCTGTTCTGCGAGTGTCTCCGGGATGGTCTCCGGCTGGCGGTTATCGAGCCAGAAGGCGCTCTGTCGCTCCGAAAGCACATAGTGCAATTTGATAAAGTCGATGGTTTTCTGCCAGCGAAAACGGAATGATTCATTAAAGGTGTCGCGAACATAGCGCATGGATGCGCGATCTTCGGGAAGCATTTCCGCGAGCATATTTGCCGCAGCTTCCACCAGAAAAATTGCAGAGGCTTCCAGCGGCTCGACAAATGCCGCAGAGAGACCGATTGCGACACAGTTGCGATGCCAGAATCGTTCGCGATAGCCGATGTTCATTTTCAGCGAACGGGCATCCAGATCCTTGCCGCGCTGACCGAGATAACTTCTCAGTGTAGCTTCCGCCTCATCTTCACTCATATGAGCGGATGAGTAGACGTGGCCAGTGCCCCTGCGGTCCTGCAGCGATATATCCCAGATCCACCCGGCATCCTGTGCAGTGGATGACGTGAGGCAAGGTATTGGGGCGTCCTGCACTTCGTAGGGAATCTGTATGGCGATAGCAGAGTCAGTTAACAGTATGTCATCGACTGGTTTAAAACCTACTTTCAGAGCATCCCCCAACAACAGGCTTCGGAAACCACTGCAATCGACGAAAATATCGCCCTTCACTGTTTCTCCGGTATCCAGCACCAACGCCGCGATGTCGCCGCTGCCCTCAAACAGGACATCCTGAAGATTCGCGTATTGGTGCTGCACTCCCAGTTGCTCAATAGCAAAGCGGGCGAGAAACTTGGAAAATTTACCCGCATCCAGGTGGTAGGCATAGCTCATGATGCCGTCATATTGCGGGGTTGTTATTTGCTTGGGTGCCAACCCCTGTTTGCACACTTGTCCTTGCGCACTGACGGCATCGGCATAGCTGACGCCCTCTCTCGCGCCACCTGCTAACCAGTAGGGCGCGAGATTGAAATCTGCGGGGTCGTAGATTGAGCTGAATAAATGGTAATAGTGATTATCAGACTGCTCTGGTTCGCCCTTCCAGTTTACAAAGCGGGTGCCCTGCTTGAAGGTTGCGCCGCATTCCCGAATAAACTCGGCTTCATCAATGCCCAGTTCAGAGAGTGTTTTGCGCATAGTAGGCCAGGTGCCTTCACCGACGCCGATAATCGGAATATCGGGCGATTCGACCAGTGTAACCTGATACTCAGACTCATGGCACAGGTTCAGCTGTTTTGCGAGCTTGGCCGCAGTGATCCAGCCGGCAGTACCGCCACCAAGAATGACAATGGATCTGATTTTTTCTTGACTCATGTCCACCCTGAACCTCTCGGGGGCTAGGTTTTATCGTTATTACAATCGATTCTCCCTGTTTTCCGGGACCCTGACAACCGCACCAGGGCCGGAAAAAGAAAAAGGAAGGCAAAGCCTTCCTTTTTCTCGATTCCTGTATCCCTCCGTTTCCGGAGGGAACATAGGCGCCTTACATGCGGTAAGTCGCTTTCAGGAAGTAGCGAGCACCGTTCTCAGTGGTAACACGGTTGGTCTGTTCACCAATGGTGTGACGCTGAACGGTAATCTCTTCCAGAACGTTAACCCCCTGCAGGCTCACGTCGATATTTTCGCTCGCGTGCCAGGTGAACGTCAGATCGAGGTAGCTCTGACCGTCGAAAGTGTCCAGTGCACCAGACAGCGCGGTACCCTCGGCCAGGAAGTCATCACGATAAGTGTACGCAGCACGCGCAGAGAACATATCGTCTTCGTAGAAGCCAGTCAGGTTGTAAGACAGGTCGGAGTTACCCGGCAGCTTAGTCTTGCTTCCATCGGCAGCTTCACCCTCGGAGTCGGAGATGGTTGTATTTGCCACCAGACCGAAATTACCGAACATCTGCTGGTAGCTCAGCTCGATACCCTGAACGTGACCACCAGCGCCCTGAACAGGAACTGTCACGGTGTACGGTTCAACGCCATCATACCCAGGCAGATTGGTAAGCTCACTTTCCTCTTCCGGGAGCATCATTTCAATCGTGGAGCTGGTAACGAAGGACTCGATATCTTTGTAGAAACCAGCAGCACTAACGTAGCTGTTCTCAGCGAAGTAGTATTCCACACCAAGGTCAAACTGGTTTGCGCGGAATGGGTCCATCGCGGTATTACCTGCGGAAGCGGTATTGGCATTCGGGTTGATACCACCAACGGCCGGATTCAGGGTTCCGTATGACGGACGACTCATTACCTTAGCGGCAGAAGTACGGATGATTACTTCGTCAGTCAGATCGTATGCAAAGTTCACGCTGGGCAGTACGTCTGAATAGTCTGCATCTACGGTAACCAGCTCTTCGTTTACAAAGGTCTCACTACCCACATCGGTAGTAACATAACGCACACCGAAGTTACCACGGTAGCGCTCACCTTCGAAATCTGCCTGTACGTAGAAGGCATTGATATCTTCAGTTACTTCACCGTAAGCACCCGGAACAAATATGCCATCGCCCACATTCGCGCGAACATAAGCGTTCATGGCATCGCCATCTACACCAAGGTAGGAAGAGTCAGAGCCAGAGCCCATCACACCGCCAGCCTTGATCACTTCACCAGCGAAACCACTCTCCGCGAGAGTTACACCTGCCAGCGCTTCAAGCGCTTCAGCACTCATCGCGAAGTTAGTCTGGGACTTTCCGAACTCGTGCTCGCGCACTTTAACACCGGCTTTCAGCGCAGTGATTGCGCCGTACTCGACGTCCAGTTCGAAATCTGCCTGGGCGAAAGTCTCTTCATCCCACAGTGCAACCTCGGAGATGGAGGCACCCATGTTGGTCAGCCACTCACCTTGCATCGGGTCGGCACCAACAAAATCGATGAACATACCTTCATCGAGGGTCATATCGAAATCTACGCTCAGGTCACCACCGTTAACCGCCCAGCGCGGGTCAGTACCGGAGATCCCCCAACCGGAGTTGACGTTACCACCGTTGCCGCCTTTCGCGCTGGTGGAACCGATCACACCGCTTACGCGATAGCCATCACCTTCATAATCAGCGGTAAACTCGACCAGGTCAGTTTTCAGCTCCGGACTACGAGTGTTTACATCATTAAGGATCTGCCATCCGTCTTGACCACCGATAACGGTACCTTTCAGCGGCACGTTGTTGGTAGATGCGATGTCGCTGGAGGCGTCGCTGTACTGGGTAGAACCGGTAGAGAACACCAGCAGGTTCTGGTTGGTGTTGCGCGCATCCAAGGTGGTCTCGAAGTAGTGCGCACCCAGGGTCAGCTCGTCGGTAGCGGCGAACTGCGCATTGATATCAAACGCCTGACGCTCGCGGTCCTGATTGAAGTTGGCGATACCGGAAGCACCCCAGCCCTCTTCCCAGTAGTTTTCTGCTTTGTTTGCACGACCGATGGTTTCAGCATAGGAAACAGCGGTCAGAATACCGAAGCGGTTGGACTCGTCCTTCCAGCTGACCAGGCCATTAACAGTCGGGGAAGTGCCGCTGTCCAGAGAGTTGGTCATGGTTTCTGCGGAAGCGAATACAGTGAAGGGATCCATTTCCAGCGGCTTGCGGGTGTTCAGGATTACTGTACCACCTACACCACCTTCATCGAGCGAAGCGGTCGGAGACTTGTATACTTCAACAGACTTCACAACTTCGGACGGCATCAGGTCCATGTTAAAGCTGCGCTTGTTGAAAGACAGTGAGAACCAGCTGGTAGACGCAACAAACTGGCCGTTAACCAGAGTCTGGGTCAGTTCCGGGTCAACGCCGCGGATGGATACTTCGTTACCTTCACCGGCGAAACCGCGGTTAATGGCGATACCCGGGATACGCTGCAGAGATTCAGCGATGTTCTTGTCCGGAAACTTACCAATGTCTTCAGAAGAAATTGCGTCGACCACCGCATTGGCGTCACGCTTAGTGTCCAGAGCAGATTGCAGAGCTCCACGGATACCAGTAACGGTAATCTCTTCAAGAGCTGCATCTTCCTGAGCAACCGCCAGCGGAGCCACGAGGCTACCACCGAGTACAGCTGCACTGATCGAGAGAGCGAGTTTGTTGCGCTTAAGCATCGATTTCCCCTTCCTTTTTTATAGATATAAAGGTTTGGTTAGAAACTTTTTATTCACCTTGTACCGCCAAATGATAGCGCTGTCATTAGTTTTTATGATAGCGCTGTCATTCTCACGATCGACAATACACAGAAAGAAAAGAAAAAGCTACAACCAAAGGGAGAAAATATCCGGGAAATTTGTCGCTTTGCGTAACCTAAACCTGCCATTCGTGACAGAAAGAGGGTCTGATATGCGGGCTCAGGCGCCGGAGAGGATAATATTTACACACATGAATTGACCATAGCGCCCGAAGCGGTCATCACCGTGGCCGGTGATGACCTCCGGTACCCGCATCCCTGGATTCTGGGTGGGCGTGGGTACCGTCGGGAAACGAAAGTCCACGCGTTTATTCGATTTCCTTGATCCGCATGGAGCTGGTGCCGCCACCCATATTCAGGCGCTCGCCCTGGGTGATTAGGATCCGCTGGCCCTTCTCCAGAGTGAGACGCGAGCCCAGTACTTCGACAATCGCGTCGGTCAGGTGGCCCAGTGGCACGGACGCGGGGTCGAATTCGATGGGCTCGACACCGCGCAGCAGCACCAGCTGGCGCGCAACACGCGAATGGCGGGTCAGTGCGTAGATGGGCAGCTGGCTGGTGGCCCGGGACATGATACGGGGGGTGCGGCCGGACTCGGTCAGTGCGGCTACGGCACACAGGTTTTCAACCCGCGCCGCAGATTCGATGGCGGCCTGGGCGATCACGGTATCGATGGTCTCGGAGGCGGAGCGATCCGCCGCCGGGCGGGTAGTCGTGCCCAGATACTGCTCGGCGCCTACAACCACTTCGGCCATGGATTCCACGGCGGCCACCGGGAAGTCACCGGCGGCAGTCTCCGCGGACAGCATGACCGCATCGGTGCCGTCGAGTACGGCATTGGCCACATCCATGACTTCCGCGCGGGTCGGGGTGGGGTTGGTGATCATCGACTCCATCATCTGGGTGGCGGTGATCACCCCGCGATTCAGGGCGTTGGCGCGGTTGATCAGTTTTTTCTGAACGCCGACCAGTGCCGCATCGCCGATTTCCACACCCAGATCACCGCGAGCCACCATGATCACGTCGGAAGCGAGGATGATGTCGTCCATCTGCTCGTCGTTGCTGACCGCTTCGGCGCGTTCGACCTTGGCGACGATGGCGGCATTGCTGCCAGCCTCACGCATGGCCTTGCGGGCAATTTCCAGATCTTCGCCGCTGCGCGGGAAGCTCACCGCGAGGAAGTCCACATCCAGCTCGGCGGCGAGCTTGATATCTTCGTAATCCTTTTCAGTCAATGCCGGCGCGGACAGGCCACCGCCCAACAGGTTGATTCCCTTGTTGTTGGACAGCTTGCCGCCTTGCAGTACGCGGCAGAAAAGCTTGCTGTTGGTACCGCCGGTCACTTCCAGGCGAATCTTGCCGTCGTCCAGCAACAGGATGTTACCCGGCTTGCAGTCGGCAATCAGGGACGGGTAGTCCACACCGACGCGCTGCAGGTTACCGCCCTCTTTCGGGCAGTCGGCGTCGAGGGTGAACTCGGCATTATTTTCCAGAAAGATGCTGCCTTCGGCAAAGCGAGCGATGCGGATCTTGGGGCCCTGCAGGTCACCCAGGATGGCTACCAGCCGGTTCTGCTCGGCAGCAGCGCGGCGCACTTCTTCCACACGCTTGCGATGATCGTCGGCACTGCCGTGGGAAAAGTTCAGGCGCACGACGTTGACGCCGGCGCGGATAATCTCGTCAATCACACGCGGCTTGTCAGTACCCGGGCCGAGTGTGGCAACAATTTTTGTATGGCGAATCATAATGACGGTATTCGTTTATCGAGTGGATGTGAGACAGACTTTGTTGTTATGGCAGTCGACGCTGACTGCGAAAAGCGAAACCGGGGCAGGTATTGCACCTGCCCCGGTTGATAACCGCTATGTTATCAGACTGCTGTCACAGCAGTTTTATCGGGCTTTTTCTCTGCTTTTTTACAGGCCAAGAGCCTTGGCCATCGCCAGGCTGGTGTCGAGCATACGGTGAGAGAAACCCCACTCGTTGTCGTACCAGGCCATGACTTTTACCAGGTTGCCGTTTACACGGGTGTGGTTGGCATCGAAGTGGCTGGAAGCAGAGGTGTGGTTAAAGTCCACGGAGACCAGCGGCTGCTCGCAGAACGACAGTACACCACCTTTGATGGTGCCGGCGGCGTCGCTCATGATCGCATTGATTTCCTCAACGGTGGTCTCACGGCTGGCAATAAACTGGCAGTCCACCAGAGACACATTGTTGACCGGCACACGTACTGCCATACCATCCAGCTTGCCCTTCAACTCCGGCAATACCAGACCAACAGCAGCGGCTGCGCCGGTCTTGGTCGGGATCATGTTATCGGCGGCGGCGCGCGCGCGGTAGATGTCCTTGTGCACGGCGTCCTGGGTGTTCTGGTCGTTGGTGTAGGCGTGCACGGTGGTCATGAAACCGCGCTCGATACCAATGGCTTCGTTCAGGACTTTGGCCACCGGCGCCAGACAGTTGGTGGTACAGGATGCGTTGGACACCACTTTGTGCTCGGCGGTCAGCTTGTCATCGTTCACACCGTAAACCACGGTGAGGTCGGCATCGCCGGACGGCGCGGAGATCAGAACCGCTTTGGCGCCAGCCTGCATGTGCTGGGAGGCCGCTTCCTTGCCGGTGAACAGGCCGGTGCACTCCAGCACCAGGTCGACTTCCAGCTCACCCCAGGGCAGTGCGGCGGGATTGCGCTCCTGGCAAACCTTGACGGTGTCACCACCGATCACCAGGTTTTCGCCTTCCACAGCGACTTCGGTATTGAAACGACCGTGTACAGTGTCGAAGCGGGTCAGGTGCGCATTGGCTTCAACCGGCGCCAGGTCATTGATGGCAACCAGCTGGATGCGGTCGTTATAACCAGACTCGTAAATAGCGCGAGTGACGTTGCGCCCGATGCGTCCATATCCATTGATAGCAATTCTGAGTTTCATATCGCTACACCCTCTGTGATTTGAAAATTAGTAATTTTTTGTTTTTCGCGCCGGGTGTACTCCCCCCCAGCACAAGCTCACAACCAGAAACAATTCCTGTGTGAGGCATCAGCCTTTCAGCAGTGAGGCCTCTTTGGCCAGACGGGTAATTTCCGCCCAGTTTTTCTCGGCAACGAGTTTTGGCGCCGCCATCCAGGAACCGCCAACGCAGACTACGTTGGACAGGCTCAGGTAATCTTTTGCGTTCTGCGGGCTGACGCCACCGGTCGGGCAGAACTTCACCTTGCCCAGCGGGCCGCCGATGGACTTCAGCATGGGGATGCCACCGGCAGCTTCTGCCGGGAAGAATTTCTGATAGCCATAGCCACGCTCGAGCAGACGCATGACTTCAGACGGGTTGGCCGCGCCGGGCAACAGTGGTACCGAAACATTGTCAGCCGCGTCCAGCAGGGCTTCGGTAGCACCCGGGCTGACCATGAAGGTTGCACCCGCATCCACCGAACGCTGGATATCACTGGCATTCAGCACGGTACCGGTACCGACGTGGGCGTCCGGCAAGTGCTTGGCGATTTCCTCCACCGCCGCCAGTGCCGCTTCGGTGCGCAGGGTCACCTCCAGTACATTCAGGCCGCCTTCCACCAGGGCCTGAGCCAGTGGCAGTGCATCGCTCACCTTGTCCACTACGATTACCGGCACAACGCCAGCCTGTTCCAATACGGGTACCAGAGTCTGTTGCATGGTCACTTCCTAAAACTCGTCGCTATTCAATCGTTATGTAATTTACGGGGCCCAATACACGGTGACCGGCTTGGCCCCCTGCTTGAGGATGCTGCGCACCGGCATTTCACTCACGTCATCGCCCAGCAGTGCCTGGCGGTACACCTTGAGTTTTTCCTCACCGGTAATCAGCAACTTGATTTCTTTTGCCTGCAAAATGGCAGCAAGGGTGAGCGTCATGCGCTCGGTGTGCGCACCGGTCACTGCACTCTGCTTGGCGGTAATCGCCTTGCACAATTTTTCACTTTTTGCGTCCAGCGCCTCTTCCAGGCCTTCCGCGTAGGGGAAGAAGGATGCAGTGTGGCCATCGTTGCCCATGCCCAGCACACACACGTCGAATGGTCGCGGCAGTTCGCGGTAAGCGCGCTCGCAATCCGCTTCACCTTCGGCCGGCGTGGCCGCGGCATTTTTCATCCCCAGGCACGGCGCCTTGGCGGCCTCGTTTTGCAGCAGGCTGTTGGCGATGAATGCCAGGTTGCTACCGGCCTCATCCTTTTCTACCCAGCGCTCATCTACCAGCGCGACATTCACCTGCTCCCACGGCAGCGGGCGGCGAGAAAGCTCGCGATACACAGGCTCGGGAGAACTGCCACCGCTCACCAGAAACGTGGCCTGCCCGTTCGCCTTGATACCCGCGTGGAGTGCCGCGGCGCATTCATTGGCCAGTGCCAGCGTGAGCCGCTCCCTGTCTGCAAAAAATTTTTCTTCAACCATGTTTCTCAGACCTTGTTGATGGTTTCCCCGAGGGCTGTCCGCTTACGTCAGGGGTTGAACCAGTGGTGACCGTTTTCTGCCAGCAGCTGATTGGAGGCTTGCGGCCCCCAGGTACCCGCCCGATACAGCTGCGGCTGGTTGGCGGTGTCGCGCCAGTGGTCGATGATCGGATCCACCCAGGCCCAGGCCGCGGCCACTTCTTCGCGGTGAATAAACAGTGCAGAGTTGTTGGCGGCTGCATCCAGCATGAGACGTTTGTAGGCGTCACTTTTAAAGCTGTCGTAAGTGTCAGACAGTGTCAGGTTCAGCTCCACCGGCTGCAGCTCCATGGTGAGGCTGTCCATTTTCTTCGCCATCAGCACCATTTTGATACTCTCTTCCGGCTGCAGACGGATCACCAGGCGGTTGGGCAGGACCTTGCCGGCCTCCGGCTGATACACACTGTGGGAGACCTTCTTGTACTGGATCACGATTTCCGCACAGCGCTTTTCCATGCGCTTGCCGGTACGCAGGTAAAACGGCACGCCGGTCCAGCGCCAGTTGTCGATGTGCGCGCGGATCGCGACAAAGGTTTCGGTGGTGCTGTTGGCCGCCTTCAGTTCTTCCAGGTAACCCGGCACCAGCTCCTTGCCCAGGCCACCAGCCACGTACTGGCCGCGCACAATGTTGTTGTCCACGCTGTCGCCGGTCAGCGGGCGCAGGGCTTCCAGCACCTTGATTTTCTCCGAGCGGATATTGCGCGCCGACATGCTGTTGGGAGATTCCATGGCGATCAGGCACAGCAGCTGCAGCAGGTGGTTCTGCACCATGTCGCGCATCGCGCCGGTGTCGTCATAGAAACCCGCGCGCCCTTCCAGGCCCACAGTCTCGGAGATGCTGATCTGGATATGATCGATGGTCTTCGCATCCCACAGGTGCTCGAACAGCACATTGCTGAAGCGCAGTGCCAGCAGGTTCTGGACCGTTTCCTTACCCAGGTAGTGGTCGATGCGGAAGATGCTTTCTTCGGGGAAATACTCGGCGATCTTGCTGTTGATTTCGTCGGAGGTCTTGGCGTTGTAGCCCAGCGGCTTTTCCACAACCACGCGGGAATTTTCGTGGATCAGACCTTTCACCGACAGGTTTTCACAACAGGGACCGAACACCGCCGGCGGAATCGCGAGGTAGAAAAGACGGGTGCGCTCGGTATCTTTACCCAGAATATCCACCAGGCCGTCCCACTGTTCGTCGGGCTTGGAAATATCCAGGTACACGGCGCGCAGCAGTGCACTGAACTCTTTCCAGTTTTTATCGCTGTACTCGCCGTCGCGCAGGTGGGTTTTCAGCGCCTGCTGTGCGGTCTTCATGTAGGAGTCCGCGTCTTCCTGGCGACGTACCACCGGCAGGATACGCGTATCTTTGTTCAGGCCGCCTTCAATATAAGCCCGGTACAGCGCAGGGATCAGCTTGCGCAGCGACAGGTCTCCGCCGCCGCCAAACAGTACCATGTCGAATGAGTTTGCCATTGTGTCGCTCTCAAACAGTTGCGCGGACTCGGTGCTTGACCGCAGTCCGCGTGAATTCAGTTAAAAAAGAATGCTTCCGCCAGTTTCCGCGCCGCTTGCAAGCTTGCGCATATTGGTAAACAGGTCGCGGCCCATGCCGGTGGCATTGGCAGACAGGTCGCATTCCGCCGGCGCGCGTGCGGCCAGCTCTTCATCACTTACATGTACTTTGAGAACGCCGGCTTCCGCATCCAGCTCAATAACATCGCCATCCTGGATTTTTGCCACGACACCACCCTCCAGTGCTTCCGGAGACAGGTGAATGGCCGCTGGCACCTTGCCGGAGGCACCGGACATACGGCCGTCGGTGACCAGAGCCACCTTGAAGCCACGGTCCTGCAGCACGCCGAGAGAAGGCGTCAGTTTGTGCAGCTCGGGCATACCGTTGGCCTGGGGACCCTGGAAGCGCACCACGGCGACAAAATCTTTTTCCAGTTGACCAGCCTTGAAGGCATCCAGCAGGTCGTCCTGGCTGTTGAATACCACCGCCGGCGCTTTCACTTTCAACTGCGGAGTTTTCAGCGCGGAAACCTTGATCACGCTGTTACCCAGATTGCCTTCCAGCAGTTGCAGACCGCCGTGGCTGGAGAAAGGATCACTGGCGGGACGGATGATTTCCGGGTTGCCGGATTCTTCCGCGGTCGGGCGCCACACCAGTCCGTCCTTGTCTTCGTTCAGGAACGGATCGTAGGTGTAGGGTTCCATACCGGAATTGCCCAGCACGGTGCTCACGTCGTTGTGCAGCAGACCAGCACCCAGCAGTTCGCGGATCAGGAACTGCATGCCGCCCGCAGCGGCGAAGTGGTTGATGTCCGCGGTACCGTTCGGGTACACGTGGCACAGCAGCGGTACCACTTCGGACAGCTCAGCCATGTCCTGCCAGGTGATCTGGATACCGGCGGCGCGCGCCATGGCGACCAGGTGCATGGTGTGGTTGGTGGAACCACCGGTGGCATGCAGGCCAACGATGCCGTTTACGAAGGATTTTTCGCTGAGAATTTTTGCAATCGGCGTGTAGTTGCTGGGCTCGGTAATCTGCACCAGCTGTTTAACCGCCTCGTGGTTCAGCGCATCGCGCAGCTCGGTGCCCGGATTGACGAACGAGCTGCCCGGCAGCTGCAGGCCCATGATTTCCACCAGCATCTGGTTACTGTTGGCGGTGCCGTAGAAGGTGCAGGTACCTGCGCTGTGGTAGGAGGCACTCTCCGCTTCCAGCAGTTCCTTGCGACCGACCTTGCCTTCCGCATAGAGCTGGCGAACGCGTACTTTCTCGGCGTTGGCGAGGCCGGTAGGCATCGGGCCGGCCGGAATAAAGACCGCGGGAAGGTGACCGAAAGACAGTGCACCGATAACCAGCCCCGGCACGATCTTGTCACAGATGCCCAGGTACATACCGCCGTCGAACATGTCGTGCGACAGGGAGATGGCCGTGGCCATGGCGATCACATCGCGGGAAAACAGTGACAGCTCCATACCCGGCTGCCCCTGGGTGACGCCGTCACACATGGCGGGCACACCGCCGGCAACCTGTGCGGTGGCACCGTTGCGCAGGGCTTCCGCTTTCAGCATTTCCGGATAGGTGCCATAGGGCTGGTGAGCCGACAACATGTCGTTGTAGGCATTGATGATGGCCAGGTTGGGACCTTGGCCAGAGGCGATCAGGTTTTTGTCGTGATCGCTGGAGGCCGCCATGGCGTGCGCCAGGTTACCGCAGGACAACTTGTGCCGAGCACGGCCCTTGCCCTGCGCGCGCTCGACCTGGGCCAGATAGCTGGCCCGGGTTTCTTCACTGCGGCGGATGATCCTGTCGGTCACCGCCTGAATACGACTGTGTACCACTGTTTTGTTTGCCATTTTTGATCAACTCTTCGTTTTTTATCAGTCCGCCGCACGTTACCGCTCAATGCGGTTAAGCCTGTTCTCCGGCAGGCTCAGTCACCCCAACTTCCGGTGACTCCGTGGACGCAACCGCGCCGGTTATCCGGCGGTAGTATTCGATCAGCTGGGCCGTGGAACCGTCTTCGCCTGCCAGATCCCCGCAAGCCAGTTTTGGCTCGAGTTTACTGGCGAGACCCTTACCCAGTTCCACTCCCCACTGATCAAAGGAATAAATTTGCAAGATCACACCCTGAACAAAAATCTTGTGCTCATAGAGTGCGATCAGTGCTCCCAGTGATCGGGGGTCCAACTCCTTCAAGAGTATTGTGTTACTTGGCTTTCCACCCCTGTGTACTTTGAACGGGGTGAGCCTTTTTATGTCTTCTTGTGACAGCCCCTTGGCTGCCAGTTCACGACCGACGGACCCGGCATCCACACCGTTCATCAGCGCCTGACTCTGGGCAAACATATTTGCCAGCAGAATCTCGTGGTGACCTTCGAGGTCGTGCCCCGGAATCACACTGCCGATAAAGTCGGCGGGAACCACTTCCGGACTCTGGTGCAGATACTGGTAAAACGCATGCTGCCCGTTGATGCCCGTCTGCCCCCATATTAGAGGGCCGGTGGCGTAGTCCACCTCCACCCCGTCGCGGGTGGTAGATTTGCCGTTGCTCTCCATATCCGCCTGCTGCAGATACGCGGGCAACATGTGCAGCGCCTGGTCATAGGGCAGTACCGCGTGGGCGGGATAACCCATAAATGTGCAGTACCAGACACTCAGCAACGCCATGATCACCGGCGCATTTTCCGCAAATGGCGTCTCGCGGAAGTGGCGGTCCATTTCCGCCGCACCATCCAGCAGCGCCCGGAAGTTGTCGAACCCGCAGGCGATGGCGATGGGCAGGCCGATGGACGACCACAGCGAGTAGCGACCACCCACCCAATCCCAGAAGCTGTAGATCCGCTCCGGCAGAATGCCGAACTGCTGCGCCTTGTCGGGACTCGCGGTGACACCCACAAAGTGCTGCTGCAACAGCGTCCCTTCCCCGACCTCCGGTGCCGCACGCCGCAACCACTGGAGTGCACTGCGTGCGTTGGTCATCGTCTCACTGGTCGTGAACGTCTTGGATGAGACGATGAATAACGTCGAGTCGGCGTCCAAGCCGGCCAGCACATCCGTGAGCTGGGTTCCATCCACATTGGATACAAAATGCACTGCGACATCGCCCTTCCGATGGGCTCGCAGCGCTTCGATGGCGGTCTGCGGCCCGAGATGGGATCCGCCGACGCCGAGATTGACCACATTGGTGATTCTTTTACCGCTGTAGCCCGTCAGGTGGCCATTATGTAGTAAAACTACAAGCTCTTTCAAGCGCCGCAACTCGGCCTCTACCGCCCCTGTGACGGAAACCCCGCCGATTTCGATGTCGCGCCCCAGGCCGCCGCGTAACGCCGGGTGTAGTACCGGCCGCCCCTCGGTGGCATTGATGGGCTTGCCCGCGAAGAAATCCCCTCGCCACTGCTCCAGACCGGCCGCCTCAGCCAAGCGTAATAAATTTACAAAAACTGACCGGTCGATATGATTCTTCGAGAAATCCAGCAGGAAGTGCGGTGTTTCCAGTGAAAACTCGCTGGCCCGCCGCGGGTCTTCCGCAAACAGCTCCTTGAGGTGGCGCCGCTTCAGCTGGCCCGCCTGCTCGCGCAGAGCCTGCCAGATGGGAGACTGGGAAAGTGCGGAGTGAGAGTGTGTCGTATGCATGGTTGCCCCCGGAAAGTGGCACCCACCGTGAGCTGGCGGGCGCGGGTTATTCTTGTTAAGCCCCATCGACAGCACTTGCCCCTCAGACCCCAGGGCATTCATTTCACCCGCGAGAGCAAAATGACAACGCTGTCAATTTGGCGAGAGAGTCACACAGCAAACCCAGGCTGTCAATCGGGTTTGTAGTTTTCTTTCACAGGCTACAGATAGCGGTTCGGCTTCCATGGAGGGGCGTGAGCGGCGCTGCGCCAGATACAGAAGTCCCCTAAACTTGGAGGAAAACGCAGCGAAAAAACCGGTTTTGCGCGTAAAGCTGGCGGGCACCGCGAACAATTGACCACAAAGCCATCGTCGTACAGCCGCCAAACGGGTAAACTGCACGGCTGGGTATGGATAAGGAATTTTGCCGATCATGAAGAGCACCATCAACGACGTGGCCGCACGGGCCGGGGTGTCGATCAAGACTGTTTCCCGGGTCATCAATAACGAGCCCTCTGTGCGGCCGGCCACGCGCAAGAAGGTGATGGATGCCGTGGAGGAACTCCACTACCAGCCCAACCTCGCTGCGCGCAATCTGGCGGGCACCCGCAGCTATACCATCGCGCTCATCTACGACAATCCGAACGCCTACTATGTGATCGACATGCAGAACGGCATCCTAGAGGCCTGCAAGGCCCGCGGCTATGAACTGCTGATCCATCCCAGCAATTCCAAATCGGACACGGTCAACGACGAACTGCGGGCCCTGGTGGAGCACTCGAAAGTCGCCGGCGTGGTGCTGACACCACCCTTCTCCGAGACCCAGTCGGTAATCGACGAAGTGAAAAAACTGGGGCTCGACTATGTGCGCATCGTGTCCAGCGGCGCTGCCGAGGGCGACGAGGACAACTGCATCCAGGTGGACGATAGCGCGGCGGCCTACGACATCACCAAGCACCTGATCGAGCACGGCCACAGGCGTATCGGCTTTCTGTGTGGTGGTGAGGAGCACGTCTCTACCCACGGCCGCCTCGACGGCTACAAACAGGCCCTGCAGCAGGCGGGCATTGCGATTGACCCGGCGCTGATCATTGCCGGTGAATACTCTTTCGACTCCGGTGTATCCGGAGCGAAGCAGCTGCTGGAGCGGGACAATCCGCCCACCGCCATTTTTGCCAGTAACGATGAAATGGCAGCGGGCGCGCTGTTTGCGGCACGCCTGATGCACATCGAGATTCCGGCACAGCTTTCCATCGTCGGCTTCGAAGACAGCCCCTTCTCCCGCCAGACCTGGCCCAAGCTCACCACCGCGCATCAGCCCAACAATGAAATCGCCAAATGCGCCGCCGCACTGGTACTGAACAAGGCCCGCAGCAAAAGCGCTGCCGAAAGCGCCGCCGCCAACAAGGATGCGGGCATCATGAAGAAGTTCGTCCCGGAACTGCTGGTACGCGACTCCACCGGCGACTCCCCCACCTAAAAAGAAGCACCTCCATAACCTGAGGATCGCCGAAGAGCGTCGCGAGCGGTTGCCTGGTGGTGGCCGCCGGAACGGAGGATGCGGAGTGTATAGGTATACATGAGCAATCCGAGTACCGCCGGACGCCGCCAGGCAACCGCGCAGCAGCTATTCGGTGATTCCGGCACAAAAAAAAAGCCCTCACAGGGAGGGCAAAGATGACGAGAACCAAAGAGAGAAACTTCATAGAGAAGTTCAGAAAACCAAAATCCTTCTCAAAACAACATCCAAAACACCTAAAAACTGACGGATTGCGATGCGCTATTTCCAGCTGCGCATCTTGTGCCCTTTCAGAGCGTAAAACAGGATAAACAGGTACGCCGGGATCGCGATCACGTAGGCCAGCTGGCCGTCGCCGGTGTCGGCAAAGTGGCCGTACAGCGGCGGCAGGATGGCACCGCCGGAGATCCCCATGATCAGCAGCGCCGCACCCTTGGAGGTGAACCTGCCGAGGCCTTCCAGAGCCAGCGGCCAGATCGCCGGCCAGCACATGGCGTTGGCGAAGCCCAGCAGCGCCACAAAGTAGACCGCATTGGGAATTTCCGGCAGGCCAAAGTGGGCCAGGGTTGCGGATGACATCACGGTGCTTTCAAGGGAGCCGGTCATTACCGCGATGGTGAAGACAATGCCCATCACCGCAGAGATCATCAGCGCCGTCTGCTGACTGATAAAACGCGGAATGGCAACGGTTCCCCAGAGGTAACCCAGCACCATGAATACCATGGTGTAAGAGGTCAGCACGGAAGCCACAGCGGTATCCAGGCCAGCCTGCTTGCCGAGCAGACCAATCGCATCACCGGCGATCACTTCCACACCCACATAGAAGAACAGGGCGATGGAACCGAGGATCAGCTGGGGGAATTTTTTCAGGCCCATCAGTGTGATGGCGGCATCTTCCTGCCCCTCGATCACTTCATCCTCGATATCCGGCAGCGGAGCAAACATCATGGCGATCGCCAGGATAAAGCCCAGTACCGCCATGCCGATGTAGGGAGAAACCAGCTGGCCTGCCAGCTCGTCCAGCTTGGCGTCTTTTGCGGCAGCACCCAGCGCGGCGAGTTCGGCTTCAGAGATACCGGAGATCCCCGACATCACCAGCGCGGCAAACACCAGCGGAGCCACAATGCCAGCGCCCTTGTTGAGCAGGCCCATAATACAAATACGCACCGCGGCGGTTTCCGGGGAACCAACCTTTACCACATAGGGGTTGGAAGCCGTCTGCAGAATCGTCAGGCCTGAACCCACGACAAACTGTGCCAGCAGGAAAATCCCGAACATACGGCTGTAAGCGGCGGGAATAAAAATCAGTGCACCAACGGCAACCAGTGCCAGGCCCAGCGCCATACCGGTTTTGTAGCCGGTGCGCTCGATAATCGCGGCCATGGGCAGCGCCATCACGGTGTAGGCGATATAGAAGGCCGATGCCACCAGCATGGCCTCGAAGGCAGTCAGATCACAGATGGTCTGCAAAAACGGGATCAGAGCGCCGTTCAGCCAGGTCACAAAGCCAAAGATAAAGAACAGCAGGCCGATGATGATCATCGGCAAAACGCTGCTGCGCGATTCGCTCTGGCTGATAACTGCGGTATTCATAGGTTCACCTTTAATTATCGTTATTTAGCGTCAAATAAGTTCGTCATCGGGTTTTGTTAGTATGCGGAAAACACTTCCTGTCCGCTGATCCAGGTTTTCTGCACCTGTAAATCGTCGTCCAATAAAATCATGTCTGCGGCGCTCCCCTCCTGGATACGCCCGAGCTCAACCCCCAAGAATTGCGCCGGGTAAAGTGCCGCCATGCGCAGGGCTTCGGTCAGCTCTACCCCACACCAGTCGCGGATATTGCGCACGGCACCAATCATGTCCAGGTGTGAGCCCGCCAGCTCTCCGGTGGTGGAAGTCAATTTGTCACCGTCGCGGGTCACGATGCGGTCGAACAGCGGAAAGCTGGTTTCGTCGCTGCCCACCAGGGACATGGCATCGGTCACCAGCACAATCTTGCCACGGGGCTTGGCCTTGAGTGCCAGGGTCATG
>Ga0207814_100446_pt1 | contig 23007 bp, 10 predicted proteins | sample TtaePargueraPR_7_FD_187755 | JGI IMG/M metagenome (GOLD analysis project Ga0207814, IMG submission 187755) | Aerobic enrichment media microbial communities from Bioluminiscent Bay, La Parguera, Puerto Rico - Tt and P1 (2) (SPAdes) | ecosystem: Environmental > Aquatic > Marine > Unclassified ... | reverse complement strand
AAGTTAAAACCCTGATCAATGCCGTCGCTGGTGGCCGAGCCGTCGAAACCCTGCAGCGGGGTATTTTCGATGCGGTTGCCGGCGACGGTACTGGCGGTGTGGGAGCCGTGACCGTGGTAGTCCTCGCCGTTGGCGGGGCGAATCATGTTGGTATCCCAGGGTCTTTCCTGGAACTCCGGTGCACTGTAGACATCGGTGATCTCGGGATAGGAGAAAACGCCGATCAGTTTGTCGTTACACAGGCTGGCATCGCTGGCGCAGTCACCGGCGTAGACGCCGTTGCCGAGCGGGTTGCCCGCAGCGTCGAAGCCCTCACCGGCAAACGCCGGGTGATCGGTGTTGATGCCGGTATCGACAATACCGACGACCATGCCTTCACCCTTGGCGCTGACGCCGGACGGGCTGCCGCTGCCATCCCAGAGTTTGTCCGCGCCGATGAATTCCGGGCCGCGGTCGGTGTTCAGCTGGAAAATCCGGTTGGGAGTGATGCGTTTCACCCCGGGCTGACGCGCCATGATCTCGGCGTCGCGCTGGGACATCTCCACTACCATCGCATTGTTGGCCAGGGTGAAGTTGCGTTTGACCGCGATATTGGCGCCGGCACTCTGCGACTTGTGCACCAGCGTCGACTGGCGCTCCAGCAGGTGCTGGCTGTATGCCTTTACCGGAGCGCTGTTCATCAGCACCCGATCGCGCACCATCACCGAACGATTTTTCGTGGCCTTGGTAGAAGCGTACCCATCAACACCGCCGTCGTAGGTTGCAACCGGTTTATCTTCCAGCTGCACGATGTACAGCTGCCTGCCGGTAACGCCCGGTTGCGGCTGGAAAATCTCCCCCGGGGTGACGGCCTTGTGGCGGTTGGGCTTGCCCTTGCCACCAATATAAATATCGCCCTCGAGCACCGCTGCGCGCTGTACCTGCAGGGCTTCGAGCTCTTCGGTGGTAAATGTTGGCTGGTGGAATGTTGAACCGGAGTTAACCCCTGGAGTCGAAGCCGAGAGCGCACCACCGACATAGAGCGCCGTCAGCGTTGCGATCATACTTCGCTTGAATATCGGGTTTTTATACTTCATCAAAATGACCCTAATTTTTTGGATATTGTTTTATCTATTTTCGGAAATCTTCTGATTTTTTAATTTCAGAAAAATACTGGCGTGCCTGCATCGACAGGAGTCCCGCCGCACACGCAATGCCCTTGTTACTGTAAAGGGGCGACAAAAGTTTCCGGGAAGAATAATTTGTATGAAAATGGGCGCAGAAAAAAATCCTGCCTGATATAGATTCACAGAATCCGGGAAAGATTTTTTAGAGGGTTTTTGAAACAAAATAGCCCCGGTCTTGCGGCCGGGGCTCAAGCGGGCGAACGCCAGGTTCGCCGTTACAGATGGATTCTCAGATAAACTGGGCCAGTTGCACCTTTATCATTTATACGCGGTCAACCGGAAGCGGCGACCCAGACCCAGCAGAATCAGCAGGCCGAGCATCCAGGTTCCGGTAGAACCGCCGGACTTTTTCTTCTTCGGCTCTTCAGGTTCCGGCTGCGGCTCGGGTTCCGGATAGACACAGCTGCCGTCATCCGACGTTGCGTTCTTGTCGTAATTGTCGGCGTTGATATCAGTACAGCCCGGTTCCTCACCATCGGACTCCACCGTCATCATGAACGACTGGCTGACCTTGTCGGCAGGTGCCTGCTCGTCGGCAACCGTTACCGTCACTTCCGTCTCGCCATACCAGTTGGTTTCCGGGGTGATGGTGATGATAGAACCGGAAGCGTGACCGGATACCGTTGCGGAGATGTGCTCGCCGCTGACGGAGATCAGGTTGGGTGCCTGGTCCTTATCGATGTAGACCACCTCGACTTCCGCGGGGGTGTTTTCCGCAGTGGTCTGGTCGGCGATCGCGACCATGGTGAGGTTGCCCGGCACCACAATGATCTGAGTCTTCACTTCCTGGGCCATACCGTCGATATCGCTCACGAAGGCCAGTTCCAGATCCTGTCCGGCAGCGGTTTCCGCCACACGCACCTGGAAGCTCATATCAAACTGGGTGGATTCCGGGCCCACGTAGTCGTAGCACACCACGAGATCCTTCTTCAGCTTGGTATCCAGGTCGTTGTAGGCGAAGCTCTTGCCCTTCTCCAGGTTGAAGTAGTAGGGGTAGCCGAAGATATCCAGCGGGCCATAGTTACCGTGCAAGCCGACAGAGCCGGCACCGGATTCACCGGCAAAGTCCAGGTCGCCGTAGGCCATGGTGAACTCGAATTCACCCTCGCCGTAGCGGTAACCCCGGTGCACGATCAGGTCGAAGTTGTAGCGGTCCGCCTTCTCGCTCATCACACTGCCGCCGGACCAACCGACATCCAGGTTCTGGGTACGGGCGTTGACCCACTCGATAATAATATCGTCGATATTATTTGCCGGATCCTTGGCCCAGGCCATCGCAATACCGGAACCTTCGGTCTTGTCGTACGTCTGGTTCAGCGGTGTGCCGAGGGCGTCAACGTCGGCGCCGAACCAGCTTTGATTGTTCACGATACCTCTCCAGAATACGCCGATGAAGGGCGTATAGGGGTCGGAGTAGTAGGGGAACTTCTGGTGCGCGAGGTGCGCTGAGGGATCCCAGGAGTACTCCAGTGCGGCAAAGCCCTGGGGCGACACCACCAGCCACGGGGAGGCATGGTAATCCTCGTTGTGGTACAGGTTCATGCCGGCGTTTTCACCCCAGAAGCGGCTCAGCGGAACGCGGAACTCCGGGTTCACCCACTCGGTCGCACTACCGCCCATGTCCGGCACTATGTTGTAGTTCTGGAACAGGCCGACAAAGCCACCATCGTTGGGGCCGCCGTAAGTGGGCGTGCGACACATCTGGTCGGTTTCATTGGTGGTGATCACGTAATCCCGCGCCCAGTCCTGGGAGTTTTCCTGCACGCCGTTCACGCGGATCATGTTGCCATCCACGGTGAGCTTGTCGCGCATCAGCGGGTTGTTGATCTTCACCGAGTCTTTCACCAGGGTCAGGCCCTCTGGCAGCTGGCCGATCAGATCGATCTCGCGGTCGATACCAGAGTTGTTTTCCAGTACATGCACGGAGACATCGATGATATCGCCGCCCACGGCCTGGGTCTGGCTGGTGGCGAGGCTGACATCGTCGACGCTGCGGGTCAGTTTGACCGGCACGAAGCCGAGGCTGCCCGGTGCGTTGCTGGTACCGATATCGAAGCCGGTGTAGGCGACGTCACCTTCCTCCAGGCCACTCAGGGTCCAGTTCAGGTCCAGGTTCACGGCCTCGCTGCCGTCGGTGCTCGCCGGTCCCTCGATCTGCAGGCCGCCGAAGCTTTCCGGCACTATGGCAGTGGCTACCTTGTAGGTATCCACCAGCTCGGCACCTTCATACTCCGTGTAGTCACGGGCCCACATGCGCGCGTTTTCGACCATCACCCAGTAGCTGCCCGCATCCGGGTTGGTGATGCTGCAGTAGTTGAGCTGGATATTGGTGGTGGAGGCGCACAGCAGTTCGGTATCGATGTCCGCTTCGCCGTCACCGTCCGCATCGCGGCCGATATAGATCGTCGCCCAGCCGTCCAGATAGCGTTCACTTTCCTCGTGCCAGCCCGGCCCGGCCGCACGCTCCAGGACCTCGACCACAAAGCGCGCGGTGTTTGCCGGCACGTCATGCAGGGTCACGCGGGCGTGGCCCGGTTCGTAGTCGCCGTCCATGCGAATCGGGAAGTGGTTTTCATCCTGGGGCAGGGTCACGTCCTCAACCATCGCCTTCACCGGGGTGAAGCCGCGGTAGGCGATGCTGTTCATCGCCGGCAGCGGCAGATCCTTGAGATGGTAGCTGCCGTTGTCGCGGTGCGCCTCAATGTTCACCATGGTGGGCAGGCCGCTGCGGTCGAAGTTGATCGACACCGGCCAGTGTGCGTCGGGGATAGAAGCGTCGGTGGACTCGAAGCGCACCTGGCTCCACAGTTCCATCTGCTCCAGATTGTCCACACCGCCGAGCATGGTGTTGTTCTCGAACTGCATGTCGGTCAGGTCGGCGCGGAACACGATGGTCTGGGTCTCGCCCGCCTTCAGCTCGAAGCTCGCCGGGAAGGCCTCGATCTTGGCACCCGCCACCGGCATCTCGCCCTCGCCGGTATTCCACACATCGTAGGTCCAGTCGCCATTGCTCACGGTCCAGCTGCCATCGCGGGTGGCGCGCACGGTACGAACCCAGGAGCAGTTTCTGCGGCAATTGTTGTCGGCCAGCTGCGGCAGGTTCAGCTGCCGTACGTCGCCGCCGTTTCGCGGGTTGGCGAACTCGAAGTTGGCCGCGGTCTCGTCCATCACCAGGCCGGCATCCACCGCGGCGGCCACGTCTACACGGCCGGCACCGGCGCGGTAGGTGTGCGCCGGGCGCGGGTCGTTCCACTCGTTGATTTCTTCGAGCACTGTCTGGGACGCGGTCATCAGCAGCGCGGACTGCACCTCAGCGGCGGTCCAGTCTGGATGCGCCTGGCGCACCAGGGTCATGGCGCCGGCCACATGGGGGCTGGCCATGGAAGTGCCGTTCAGCATCCCCCAGTCCTGGGACAGGGATTCCGAGAAGGGGTGCTCGTCGGCGTAGGCCGCGAGAATACCCACACCGGGCGCGCTGAGATGCGGAGCCAGGCTGCCAGTGAAGTGCTGGGCCGGGCCGCGCGAGGAGAATTCCGCGAGCATGTCGCCGGCGCTTTCATCAAGAGTGCGGCTAATGCTGCCGCCGCTGATGGTGATGCTGTGATCGGTGCCGCCGTCGTTGACCCAGTTCAGCAACCGGTTGCCCGGGGAGTTCTTGATATGCAGAGCCGGCAGTGGATAGATATCGTTGAACACCTCCGTCTCTGCCTTCGTTATGCCGCTGTAGTAGGCTTGGTTGTAGACGATGATGCCGCCGGCGCCGCCGGCCTGCACATTGAAACCCTTGGCCACGCGGGCGTTTTCACCGCGCTCACAGATTACGATCTGGTCGCTGGTGAAGGTGTCCGGGGCGAACTCGTTCAGGCACTGTGCATCGCCGTAGTCTGCGGCGATGACCGGTGTGCCGGTCACGCTACCCTCAGAGAAGCCGGCCTTGTCGTTGGTGTAGAAGGTCGGCGGAGTAGTGGCGCCGCCACTCATCTCGATCGTGTTACCGGTGATTTCCATCACGCGGTCGGTGGTGCTCGCGGCAACCGAGGTGTACCAGGGTGCGGTGTGGGACAGGGTGTAGAAACCCTTACCGGCGTTGCCGGCGGAAGCTGACACGGAAATACCCGCTTCGCGCGCGGACAGGAAAGCCAGCGCGGTGGCGTCTTCCCACGGGAAGCGGTCGCCGCCGCCGATGGAGAAATTGATGACGTCAACGCCGTCCTGGATAGCCTGGTCTACCGCTTTCAACATCACCTCGGTCGGGCAACCGCCATTGGCCGGGAAGCAGACCTGGTAGGAAACGATATTGGCGTGAGGCGCGACACCGGAGGCCTGCTCGAATTCGAAGCCGCTGGGAATGCCGTCGCCGTCGCCCGGGTAGCCACCCAGGTAGGGCACATTGTGCACCACGTTGCCCGCGGCGGTACTGGCAGTGTGGCTGCCGTGGCCGTTGTAGTCCTCGCCGCTGGGCGGGCGCACACCCTCGAAGGTGTCGGTAATAAACGGCCAGCTCCAGACGCCGATCAGCTTGTCGTTACAGGTAGCCGCGCCGGTGGCGCAGTCACCCACGTAGACACCTTCGCCCCAGGGGTTGCTGTGGTCGTAGCCATCGTCACCGATGTCGGCGAAGGAAATGTGATCGGTGTTGACACCGGTATCCAGGATACCGACGATCATGCCCTCCCCTTTCTGCTCCAGGCTGCTGGCTGCGGTCTCGCCGCTCCAGATCTTGTCAGCGCCGATAAATTCCGGACCGCGATCGGTATGAAGCTGCAGCATGTCGGAGCGCTGCACAAAGGCCCCCTGTGGCAGCTTCGCCAGCTCCTTCGCCTGCGCCTGGCTCATCTTCATGGTGAAGCCGTTGATGGCGTCGGTGAACTGCAGTCGCGGTGCGCGCTTCACGCCCAGGGCGCGGGCTTCCTGTACCACCGCCTGCTGCTTATCCATCAGGTAATTCTTATAGCCGACGGCGCGGTTCTGTTGGACTGTTTCCAGTCCGCGGGGGCCGCGCGGCATGGCCAGCAGGCCCTGCTCCGCTTCGTCGCGCAGTACGCTCTTGGCGGTGGCGGCGTAGCCCTTGACTCGTCCGTCGTAGGTGGCTACCGGCAGGTCCTGCAGGCGGATGATGTAGACATCTTCTCCACTGCGCTCCGGCTCGTGGGCGAACTTGTCGTCGCTGGAGGCTGGGCGAATCTGCTGATTGAGCGCGCCGGGGCGGCGCTGCTGGGGAATGGCTGAATTTTGCGGTTGCTGCTGGGTGCCCGCTTGCGCCATACCGGCCAGTTTTGCGGCCTTGATCTGTTGCAGCACAGGCGATGGATGAGTGGTGACCGCTGCCGTCACACTGCTGGCGCAGATGGCGGACGCGATCACCGTCGCTAAGGTCTTTATTTTCAATTTATTACTTCCTTGGTGTGTTCATTATTTTTGTGCTACTGGGCGCATGGCAGCGCACAGCGTCCGTTTTGATATCATGGGAAATGGAAAACTTCTGTCCCAATTTGTCCGACATGGAAGGGATGGAGAGTCAAAAAGATGACGCGTAACGAAACAATCAGGTTTGAAACATTCGCTGTAGCCATAAATAAAAAGCCCCGGCCTTGCGGCCGGGGCTCAAGCGGGCGAACACCAGGTTCGCCGTTACAGATGGATTCTCAGATAAATTGCGCTAGTAGCACCTTTATTATTTGTGAGCGGTCAGCCGGAAGCGGCGGCCCAGGCCCAGCAAAATCAGCAGGCCGAGCATCCAGGTTCCGGTAGAACCGCCGGATTTTTTCTTCTTCGGTTCTTCCGGTTCCGGCTGCGGCTCGGGTTCCGGATAGACACAGCTGCCGTCGTCCGACGTTGCGCTCTCGTCGTAATTATCGGCGTCGATATCGGTACAGCCCGGTTCCTCACCATCGGAGTTCACCGTCAGCACAAAGGTCTGGCTCGCCTTGTCGGCGGGAACCTGTTCGTCGGCTACCGTTACCGTCACTTCGGTCTGGCCATACCAGTTGGCTTCCGGGGTGATGCTGATGGCGGAACCGGAGGTGTGGCCCGATATTGAAGCGGTGATGTGCTCGCCACTGACGGAGATCAGGTTGGGCGCCTGGTCCTTGTCGATGTAGATCACCTCAAGACCTTCCAGAGTGGCGTTTTCATCCACGGTCTGGTCGGCGATCTCGACCAGAGTCAGGTTGCTCGGCACCACGATGATCTGGGTCTTCACTTCCTGGGCCATACCGTCGATATCGCTCACGAAGGCCAGTTCCAGATCCTGCCCGGCAGCGGTTTCCGCCACGCGCACCTGGAAGCTCATGTCAAACTGGGTGGATTCCGGACCCACGTAGTCGTAGCAGACCACGAGATCTTTCTTCAGTTTGCTGTCCAGGTCGTTGTAGGCAAAGCTCTTGCCGACTTCCTGCTTGAAGTAGAACGGATAGCCCTGGACATCCAGCGGGCCATAGTGGCCGTGCAGGCCGATAGAACCGCCACCGGGCTCGCCGGCAAAATCCAGGTCGCCGTAGGCCATGGTGAATTCGAATTCACCCTCGCCGTAACGGTAGCCTTCATGCACGATCAGGTTGAAGTTGTAACGGTCAGACTTCTCGCTGTTCAGGGTGCCGCCAGTCCAGCCGACATCGAGGTTCTGGGTACGGGCGTTGACCCACTCGATAATAATATCGTTGATATTATTTTCCGGGTCCTTGGCCCAGGCCAGCGCGATACCGGACCCTTCGGCCTTGTCGTAGATCTGGTTCAGCGGCGTGCCGAGAGCGTCGACGTTGGCACCGAACCAGCTCTGAGAGTTCACCGTACCCTTCCAGAATGCGCCGATAAAGGGCGTATAGGGAGCGGAGTAGTAGGGGAATTCCCAATGCGAGATATGCGCCGAGCTATTGTACTGGGCCTCCAGCGCGACATAGCCCTGGGGTGACAGCACCAACGCAGGATAGGAGCGGTATTCCTTGTTGTTAAACAGATTGATACTCGCGTTTTCCCCCCAGAAGCGGCTCAACTGAATCCGGAATTCCGGATTTACAACGTCAGTGGCAACACCGCCCAGTTCCGGCATGAAACCGTAGTTCTGGAACAGACCGATAAAGCCGCCGCTGCTGCCGCCACCGTAGTTGGGCGTGCGACACATCTGGTCGGTTTCACTGGTAGTGATCTTGTAATCGGGTTTCCAGTCGCCGGAATTTTCCTGCACGCCGTTCACACGGATGATGTTGCCATCCACGGTGAGATTGTCGCGCATCTGCGGGCTGTTGATCTTCACCGAGCCTTCCACCAGGGTCAGGCCTTCCGGCAGCTGGCTGATCAGATCGATCTCACGATCCAGGCCGGAGACGTTTTCCAGCACATGCACGGAGACATCAATGATGTCGCCACCGATGGCCTGGGTCTGGCTGGCGGTGAGACTGACATCGTCGACGCCGCGGGTCAGTTTGACCGGCACGAAACCGTGGCTGCCCGGTGCGTTGGAGGTACCGATATCGAAGCCGGCGTAGGCGACGTCACCTTCCTCAAGGCCGCTCAGGGTCCAGTTCAGGTCCACGCCCACGGCCTTGCTGCCGTCGCTGCTCGCCGGTCCCTCGACCTGCAGGCCGCCCACATTGGCCGGCACTACCGCGGTGGCAACCTTGTAGGTATCCACCAGCTCGAAGCCTTCGTACTCGGTGTTGTCTGCGGCCTTCATGCGCACGTTTTCGACCATCACCCAGTAGCTGCCCGCATCCGGATTGGTGATGCTGCAGTAGTTGAGCTCGATCTGGGTGGAGGAGGCGCACAGCAGCTCGGTGTCCATATCCACTTCACCATCAGCGTCCGCATCGCGACCGATGAACACGGTGGCCCATCCGTCGAGGTAGCGTCGCTTGGCCTCGTTCCAGCCCGGTCCACTGATGTTTTCCAGTACTTCGACGACCAGGCGTGCCGTGTTTTCCGGCACCTCGAGCATGGTCACGCGCGTGTGGCCCGGATTGTGGTCCCCGTCCATGTAAACTGGGTAGTGGTTGTTGTCCTGGGGCAGGGTAACTTCCTCTACTTCCGCTTTTACCGGGGTGTAGCCGCGGTAGGCGATGCTGTTCATCGCCGGCAGCGGCAGGTCGTTCACGTGGTAGCTGCCGTTGTCGCGGTGTACTTCAACGTTGACCATGCTCGGCAGGCCGGCGCGATCGAAGTTGATGGATACCGGCCAGTGCGCATCGGGGATGCTGGCGTCGCTGGCCTTGAAGCGCACTTCGCTCCACAGCTCCACTTCCGGCTGATCCTCGACGTCGAGTACGCCGTTCCACTCCCACTGCACGTCGGTGAGATCCGCGCGGAACACGATGGTCTGGGTCTCGCCAGCTTCCAGGCTGAAGCTCGCCGGAAAGGCCTCGATCTTGGCGCCCTGCATCGGCTTCTCGCCCTCGCCGGCACTCCACACATCGTAGGTCCAGTCGCCGTTGCTCACTGTCCAGCTACCTTTGCGGGTAGCGCGCACGGTGCGCACCCAGGAACAGTTGCGGCGGCAGTTGTTATCCACCAGCTGCGGCAGGTTCAGCTGCTTCACGTCGCCGCCGTTTTTCGGGTTGGCAAACTCGAAGTTGGCTGCGGTCTCGTCCATCACCAGACCGGCATCCACCGCGGCAGCCACATCTACGCGGCCGGCGCCGGCGCGGTAGGTATGGGCCGGGCGCGGGTCGTTATACGCATCGATGGGTTCGCGCACCGTCTGTGCCGCGGTCATCAGCAGTGCGGATTGCACTTCGGCCGCGGTCCAGTCCGGATGCGCCTGGCGCAACAGGGTCAGGGCACCGGCCACATGCGGGCTGGCCATGGAGGTACCGCTGATCATCGTCCAGTCTTTGGCGAGACCGCCGGTGAACGGCTGCTCGTCGGCGTAGGCCGCGAGAATGTTCACACCAGGTGCACTGATATGCGGTGCCAGGCTGCCGGTGAAGTGGGTGGCCGGGCCGCGGGAGGAGAAGTCCGCGAGCATATCGCCGGCGCTCTCGTCTAGGGTGCGGCTAATGCTGCCGCCGCTGATGGTGACACTGTGATCGCTGCCGCCATCGTTGACCCAGTTCACCAGTTTGGTGCCCGGATAGTTTTTGATATGCAGACCCGGCAGCGGGTAGATATCGTCGTAGACTTCTGTCTCTGGCGCCGTCATACCGGGGTATGAGTCGTTGTAGAGAATAAAGCCGCCGGCGCCGCCGGCCTGCACGTTGAAGGCCTTGTCGACACGGGCGTTCTGGCCGCGCTTACAGATTACGATCTGGTCGCTGGTGAAGGTGTCGGCGGCGAACTCGTTCAGGCACATTTCGTCGCCGAAGTCCGCGGCGAGTACCGGTGTGCCGGTCACGCTACCCTGAGAGAAACCGGCGATATCGTCGCTCTTGGGATCTGTCTCGCTGACCCAGAAAGACGGCGGATTGGTGGCGCCGCCGCTCATCTCGATACTGTTGGCGGTCACCTCCATCACGCGGTCAGTGGTGCTCGCGGCCACCACGGTGTACCAGGGTGCGGTGTGCGACAGGGTGTAGAAGCCCTTACCGGCGTTGCCAGCGGAGGCCGCAATGGAAATACCCGCTTCGCGCGCGGACAGGAAGGCCATGGCAGTGGCGTCTTCCCAGGGGAACTTGTCGCCGCCGCCGATGGAGAAGTTGATGACGTCAACGCCGTCCTGGATGGCCTGGTCCACCGCCTTCAGCATCACCTCGGTGGGGCAGCCGCGGTGGTCCGGGAAACAGACCTGATAGGAGATGATGTTGGCGTGGGGCGCGACACCGGATGCCTGCTCGAATTCGAAGCCGGTGGGAATGCCGTCGCCGACACTCGGCGTGCCGCCCAGGTAGGGCACATTGTGTACCACGTTGCCCGCCGTGGTACTGGCGGTGTGGCTGCCGTGGCCGTTGTAGTCCTCACCGCTGGCCGGGCGCACACCTTCATAGGTGTCGGTGATAAAGGGCCAGCTCCAGACGCCGATCAGCTTGTCGTTACAGGCGGATGCACCGGTGGCACAGTCGCCCACGTAGACGCCTTCGCCCCAGGGGTTGGTGTGGTCGTAGCCGTCGTCACCAACGTCGGCGAAAGATACGTGATCGGTGTTGATGCCGGTATCCAGGATGCCGACGATCATGCCCTCGCCTTTCTGCTCCAGACTGCTGACGGCGGTCTCGCCGCTCCAGATCTTGTCGGCGCCGATAAATTCCGGACCGCGGTCGGTGTGCAGTTGCAGCGTGTCGGAGCGCTGCACAAAGGCCACCTGCGGCAGCTTGGCCATTTCTTTGGCCTGCGCCTGGGTCATCTGCATGGTGAAGCCGTTGATCGCGTCGGTGAACTGCAGTCGCGGCGCGCGCTTCACACCCAGGGCGCGGGCCTGCTGCACCACGGACTCCTGCTTGTCCATCAGATAATTTTTGTAGCCTTGCGCGCGGCTCTGCTGGACTGCTTCCAGTCCGCGCGAGCCGCGCGGCACGGCCAGCAGGCCCTGCTCCACTTCGGCGCGCAGCACGCTCTCGGAGGTGGCAGCATAGCCTTGCACACGGCCGTCATAGGTCGCTACCGGCAGGTCCTGCAGGCGAATGATGTACACATCCTCGCCGCTGCGCTCCGGCTCGTGGGCGAACTTGTCTTCGCCGGAGGCCGGGCGGATCTGCTGGTTCACACCGCCAGGGCGGCGATGCTGGGGCAGGGTTGAAATTTGCTTTTGCTGCTGGGCGCCGGCTTGCGCCATATCGGCCAGTTTGGCCGCCTTGATCTGTTGCAGTACGGGCGATGGATGAGTTGCGACCGCCGCCGCCACACTGCTGGCGCAGATGGCGGAGGCGATTGCCGTCGCAAGGGTTTTGATATTCAAAGAACTACCTCCAGAGAATATTACTTATCGTTATTAATCTGTACCGCGAGGCTGCGGCCAGAACCTGACATGAATATCACGGGAGACCCCGCAGAGCTGTCTCAAATTGTCCCGTGTGGGTGCAATCTCTGCGTGTTGGAAGTGGCTGTCGTGAATTGAAAAAATTTTGTCGCGCCGTGGAAAGTCCGAACTTTCTCTCTCTAATAAAATTCAGGGAACAAATATAAACACCGCAGGATGATGGACTAACAGTCCGCGTGCTCCGGTGTAGTATTCGGAAGTATTTGAAATGCGTGGTAAGCGAATACTCTTAGTCGAACAGGATCTGCGCCTTGCGCAATCCGTAATTGACGCCCTGAGAGAACTGGGCGTCGTGCTGTGGCATCTGAACGATGGCGGCAACCTGGAGCGGGTGCTCAGGTACGGCGAGTTCGATCTGGTGCTGACTGATTTCACCGCGGACCCTGCCCAGGGTATAGAAATCATTCAACAAATCCGCCGCAATTTCAGCGGCCCCTGTCTTGTCTTATCGTCTTTGCACGACGTCTCGTCGCAACTACAAGCCTTTGAACTGGGCGTGGATGATTTTATTTCCGAATCAGAGGATCCCCGCCTGCTATTGGCCAGGATACGCGCAAACCTGCGGCACTATGAGGGTCACGACTACAAAGGTGTCCGCAACAACAAAAAAAACAAAATTAAATTAGACAACCTCACGATAGATTGGGACGACCAATTTGTCCTGGTCGGAGACAGACCCTTTGCCCTGTCCACGGGCGAACTCGAACTTCTGTGGATGCTGGCCACGCATCCTCAACAGGCTCTCAGTCGCGAATTTCTGTTTATCAATACACTCGGGCGCCCCTACGACGGCCTGGACAGAACGATAGACAGACGGGTTAGCCGCCTGCGCAAAAAAATGGATTCCCATACAAACCTCGCTCTTACCGTGCGCACCATATGGGGCAAAGGCTATATGCTCGCAGGAATGTAGTCACATCGGATTGGCGGAGTGGATAACCGACGAGGCGACCATTGATGGCCGCCCCGACTGATTGACTGACGGAATTGCGGCGACAGCTACCGCCAAACAAAAGCTTCAAACTGCACCCGCAGGTCCTTCTTGCTCACCTTGCCGGTTGCGGTATGGGGAATTTCACTGACCAGTTCGCAGGCTTCCGGAATCCACCAGCTGGCCACCTTGCCGCGGAAATGCGCCAGTAATTCGGCTGGCTCCGGTGCCTCACCTTCCCGCGGAACAACCACCAGCAGTGGGCGCTCGGTCCATTTTTCGTGATAGACGCCAATCACCGCCGCTTCCGCCACCTGGGGATGGGTCATGGCACAGTTTTCCAGCTCGATGGAGGAAATCCACTCGCCGCCGGACTTGATCACATCCTTGGTGCGATCGGTGATCTGCATGTATCCATTTCCGTCGATGGTGGCCACGTCGCCGGTTTCGAACCACCCGCCCGCATCACAGGCATCGGCTTCGGCCTTGAAATAGCGTTGAATCACCCAGGGGCCGCGCACCTTGACCGCCCCCGAGGCTTTACCGTCCCAGGGCAGTTCCACGTCGTTTTCATCGACGATTTTCATATCCACGCCGTACACCGGGCGGCCCTGCTTCAGGCGCACCGCCGTCTTTTCGCCTTCGTTCCAGCTCTCCATATGCGGCCGCAGGGTGTTGTAGGTCCCGAGCGGGCTCATCTCTGTCATTCCCCAGGCCTGCTGCACCTCTACCGCATATTTATCGCGGAACTTGTCGAAGATCGGTTGCGGACAGGCAGCGCCGCCGGTAGTCACCCGCTGCAGGCTCGGCACCTGCTGGCCGGATTTCTCCAGGTATCCCAGTAGCGCCAGCCACACGGTGGGTACGCCGGCGGACAGGGTAATTTTTTCCTCATTGATCAGGGTGCACAGGGTTTCGCCGTCACCCATTTTCGGCCCCGGCATGACCAGCTTGGCTCCAACCATGGGACCGCTGTATACCAGGCCCCAGCCGTTCACATGGAACATGGGCACGATGGGCATCACCACATCGCGCCCGGACAGGCCGAAGGAATCCGGCAGCGCGGAGCCATAGCAATGCAGCACGGTCGACCGATGGGAATAAAGTACACCCTTGGGGTTGCCGGTGGTTCCGGAGGTGTAACACAGGGAGCTGGCTTCGTTTTCATCCAGCTGCGGCCAGTCAAAGTGGTCCGGCGCGTTTGCGATCAGGGTTTCGTAACAGATCAGATTGGGCAGGCAGGAATTTTCCGGCATGTGCGCTTCGTCGGTCAGTACCACAAAGCCCTTGACCGTCGGCAGACGTTCCCACAGTTTTTCCAGCAGCGGCACGAACATCACATCCACAAACAGGTACTGGTCCTCGGCGTGATTGATGATGTATTCCAGTTGCTCCGGGAACAGCCGCGGGTTGATGGTGTGGCACACCATGCCCGAGCAGGAAATGCCGTAGTAGAGTTCCAGGTGGCGGTAGTCATTCCACGCCAGGGTACCGACACACTGGCCGCGCTGCACACCCAGCTTTGCCAGTGCATTGGCCAGCTGGCGGGTGCGCCGGAAAGCATCCGCGTAGGTGTAGCGGTGATAGGGATTGTCGGCGGTTACCGAAACAATTTCGCTGCTGCCATACACTCTGTCTGCAAACTGCATGATGCTGGTGATAGTCAGCGGCAGATTCATCATTTGTCCGTGCACGATTTCACCTCTTCTCTATTCGTTCAGTGTTTTTGTTGAGACTTATGGTCAAGGTCTTTCAGCTGTCTGCGGGGCATGAACAACCTAAACGTCGCAGGTTGTAAGGCAGCAATCCAGCTCTTCAATAAATGTTTCCGCCGCGGGCCAGGGGCCAAAACCCGATGCCGGATTCAGGTGGCCGACATCCCCCAGGTTCACCAGATTGCTACACCAGTCATGGGCCAACTGACTCGCCGCCGTGAACGACGCCAGATAATCGTTGGTGCTGGCGGCGAGTATGCTCGGGAACGGCAGCGGCTCACGCGGAAGCGGATCCCAGCCGTGTTCCCGCAGCGATGCCGGGGTTGGATACTGCGGTGGCCACTGTGCGTTCAGGTCCGGTGGCGCGGCCAGTAACGCGCCTTTTATTTCCCGCTGATAGCGCGCGGCCCAGTGGGCCACCATCAGACAGCCTGCGCTGTGGGCCACCAGAATGATGTCCCCTTCGATTCGTTCAATTTCTCGCTGGATATTGTCCATGCGTGCCCGGCAGTCGAGCTTGTTTTCGGTCAGCGGCGGGACGCTGCGAACTTTCTCCAGCTTGGCTTGCAGCAAAGTCTGCCAGTGATCTTCCACATGATCTCGCAGCCCCGGCACAATCAGAATCGTTGCTTGCGTGTACATTTTCTTTCCTCAAAAAAAGGGGGCATGAACAACAAGGTTGATCATCCCCCCAAGGCTCCAAATTTCATTTTTTTCCCGGCAAACGAGAAATCAGAAATTCATTCTCGCGGTCAGACCAAAGGTACGCGGGGTACCGGTATAGGCCTGATAGGAAGCGCCACCATCCAGCTTGGAAGCGATGGGCGAAGCAGTTTTCTGGATGAAATACACTTCGTCATCCAGGTTCTTCACCCACGCGGACAGATCCCAGGTGTCGTTGCGCCAACCGGTGCGCAAATTGCCCACCCAGTAGGCGTCTTCCAGGTGGCGCGGATCCAGCTCCGAGCTGTAATTGGCTTCGCCGGTGTAGCGATAGTCAACTCGGGAATACCAGTCGCCGCCGGCAAGGGGCTGCTCCCACTCGAGCCCGAAGTTTGCGGTGAGTTTCGGTGCGAATGGCAGGATTTCACCGCTCAAGTCACACTGCCCGAGGGCGTTCTCTGCGGCGCGACCGTAGTAACACTGACCACCGGTGTACTCGTCGTATCGGGCTTCGATGTAGGCAAGGTTGGCGGTGCCGGTGAGGTTTTCTGACAACAGCCAGGTGGAATCGAGTTCAATACCGTCGACGACCACTTTCTCGGCGTTGTTGACCGCAAACGCCAGGCCGATAAAGGTCGCGTTCTGGAAATCGTCGTATTCGGTATGGAATACACTGCCGTTGATGCGCGCGCGGTTGCCCCACATCTCGGTCTTCCATCCCAGTTCGAAGTTGTCGATGCTTTCCTCGGCAAAGGGGCGCGCCTCTTCACTGAAGTTGCCCCACTGCAGGCTGTAACCGCCGGCCTTGAAACCGCGGCTGTAGGTGCCGTACAGCATGGTGTCATCATTGGCGAACCAGCTCACCGTGACATTCCCGGTCACTGCCGACCAGCTATCGCTGTCCGCAAAGTCGCTGGCGTCCGGCGTCAGCGAACAGGCCAGGTTGTTGAGTACACAACCCAGGGCGGTGGTGGTGTACTGCTCGACACTTCCGTCTTTTTCGTCCAGCGAATAGCGCAGACCGGTGTCGATTTTCAGGTCTTCGGTGAGGTGATACCCCAGGGTGCCAAACACACCGTAGCTTTCGGAATCCTGCTGCGCAAAGACATCACCGGTGTCTCCAGCGCTGCCAAACAGTGCGGGACGGAACTGCTCGGGCACGCCCAGCACCGTGCCAACCACATTACCCAGCATGCCGATATCGGATTGCAGCTCGAATTCCGGCGCATTGCGGTCGCCGCGGGTAAACGTATTGTTGTAGTAGAAAGCGCCCAGCAGCCAGCTCAGGTTGTCGCTGCTGTCGGACATCAGGCGAAATTCCTGGGAGTAGGAACGGCCGTCCTGCATATCGTTGAACACCAGCAAGTCCGCAGGCATCTGTTCGACGCCGTACATAATGTTGCTGGAGGTATAGTTTTCGTAACCGGTGATGGAATTGAAAACAAAGCCGTCGCCGCTGTACTCGAAATGGACTACACCATCGGTAACCTTCTGGTCGAAATCGTTGGTGCCCACCTGTTCGATAATGCGGTCGGAAGGATCGTTATTGGTAACCGGATTGCCGGCACCAAACTGTGCCATGGCGCCAGCCACCGACACCACGGTCGGGGTGTACCAGGTATCCCCCAGCATGGTATTCATGTGCCGCTCGGTATGCCCCAGAATCACACGGGAAGTGAGCCGGTCGGTGAGATCGGCACTCAGCTGCACGCGCAGGGCCTGGCCGTCCTGACTGTCGCCGCCCTCACCTATCAGGTTGTCAATCATCTGGTCGCGGCGGGTACTGGAGAAACTCACGCGGCCATTGACCGCATCGGTGATGCCGCCGTTGACATACCCCTTGAGCTGGTTAAGTCCCTCGGAACCCATACCGTATTCCGCCATTCCCTCAAACTCCGGTGACGGCGCCTGGGTATTCACGGTAATCACTCCGGCACTGGCATTTTTGCCGTACAGGGTGCTCTGGGGGCCTTTCAGTACTTCCACCGACTGCACATCAACCAGCTCGCCGAGGCCGACTCCGGAGCGGGAACGGAATGCGCCGTCAACAATCAGCGCGGTGTCGGGCTCGAAGGTGGGAATATTGCCTTCGTTGCCGATACGGCGGATGCGAAAAGTCGCATTCAGTGGCGACAGGTTGCTGGTCACGATCAGTGAGGGAATCTGTGCGGCCACGTCATCCACATCGCGGAATCCAGCCTTGAGCAGCTGGTCCCCGGTCAGGGCATCCACGGCCACGGGAACATCCTGCAGGCTCTCGCTGCGCTTTTGCGCGGTAACCGTGATCTCTTCAATTTTCAGGTCTGTGTCATCGCCGGTTTCAGCCATCCCCGTCACAGGGTTTAACGCAAGGCTAATGGCAAGTGCCAGAAGCGACGGCTGTACCAGTCCAGTGGAATTATCTTTATCAGGATTGGTGCGTATAGATTTCATTATTATCTCCTCGAAATACCACAGTGCCGCGCACTGCAGCGTGACTGGTCGACAGGTATTGGTTTGCCCGCCGCCAGTGTTTGGGGTGGCCCATAACGCGTGACCACTGCCTCACTCTAAAAGAGGCGGGCAAAGGGGACTTCACATTCCACGACATAGTTTTTTCATTTGGTGACATCCGAACCACTTTTTGCATATTTTTTCGACGATTATAAAAACACCGACTGTTACCCAGCTATGCGTCAAACTTTTTAAAACAGAAGATGGAGGCGTGTGCGCTGAGTCGGGGCACCAGGAAACAGGTGCCCGGCAAAATCAGCGCACGCGCGAGGAGGCTGCGACAGGCTAAGAAAAATTAGAGAAATTAAGTGAAATTAAGAAAAATGCAGTATCGCCAGCACCATGGCGGCAAGCACGACAGTCTCGATCACCATCAGCAGGATCGGCTTGAAACCCACTTTGGCCAGCTCCCGCAGCTGGGTTTTCATTCCCAGGGCACTGATCGCTATGACCAGGCACCAGCGGGATAGATCACTGCCCAGTTGCTGGATACTTCCCGGCACCCAGCCGGTGCTGTTGACCGCGGCGAGGACCACAAAGGCCACCACAAATACCGGCAACAGCGGCGGGCGCTCGCCACCGTCCTCGGAGCCCCTGGCACGTGCGATCATCACCGCACACACGATAACCGGCAGCAACATCGCAATTCGCATCAACTTTACTATGGTCGCGGTGTCGCCGGCTTCGGGGGAAATACTGTAGCCCGCCCCCACCACCTGGGCCACATCGTGAATGGTACCGCCGAGAAAGACCCCGGCATCCACATCACTCAGGCCAAACCACTGCACGATCATCGGATAGGCAATCATCGCCAGGGTAGACAGCGCGGAAACCCCCACCACCGTGAACAGGGTTGCGCGCTCTTTGGCCGGGTGCGCCGGCATCGCTGCGGAAAGCGCCATCGCCGCAGACGCGCCACAGATTGCGGTGGCGCCACCGGTCAGTAAACCGAACAGGGACTGGAAGCCGAACGCCCGCGCCAGGACCACGGAGATGGAAATGGTGGCGGTAACAATACCGATCACCATCAATACCGGCCCCCATCCCAACGAGGCCACCTGATCAAAGGTGATACGCATTCCCAGCAGGGCCACGCCAATCCGCAATACGGAGCGCGCGGTGAATTCGATACCGGCCTTGCAGGGGCCATCCACTGCCAGGAAATTCATCGCCATCCCCAGCAACAGTGCAAACAGCATCACCGGCGCGCCGTAGTGCTCGGACAGAAAACTCGCGGCGGCGGCAACCACCGCACTGGCAATAATACCAGGCATCAGGACGTGCGTTCGCGAACGCACCGAGAACCAGGTGGCAGCAATCATTGGATAACCTCTCGATGGGCCGGTTGCGCAAGCTTCACAGTCTCGCCGCGGTCACGCCGGCACGCTTTCGCGTTGCTGGCAGAGTGCGTCAAAAATCTGCTCTGGCGGCTGAGCACCGGTCAGCTGCACACGACCATTGACGGTGAAATTCGGTACCCCAGCGACAACTAGCGGGGCGTAGAACCGCGTCTCGGTGCTATCCAGACAGACGGAAATTACAGCTGCATCGAGTCCACAGGATGCGGCAATTGCCAGCAGGGTGTCGCCATCCCCCAGGTCTTCGCCGTTCTTGAAATAGGCGGCAAACATTCGCTCCAGCAGATTCTCCGCCTGCGCCGGTTCCAGCAACAGGCTGGCACGCTGGAACAACCGGTGCGCATTGGCGGTGTTCGGCATGCGCTGGATATTTTTCAGGTCGAGCACCACCCCGGCGCTTGCCGCCGCAGCCGTCACCTGCGCCTGACGCTGGCGCACCGCCTCATCGCTTCCCAACCGGTAGCGGTAAAACTCTGCAAACGGCACACCAGCGGCTGGCAGCTCTGGAAGTAGCTGTACGCCCTGCCACTGCACGCTGACCGGTGTACGCGGAAATTCCTGCGCGAACAGCGCCAGTGCGCGCGCCAAATTGCGCTTGCCGATCAGACACCAGGGGCAGATAAAATCAAAAGCGACTTCGATACGCAGTGTGTTCATGCGTTCACCGCCGTAGACTGCTCGGACAGATCGCGCACACACGCCACATCGCGCTGGTAATGCCGTTTGCCGAAATAGAACACCGCCGCGGAAGCCAGACTCATGATTGGCACCAGTGCAAGCGCCTGCGACAGCCCTACTCCATCCGCCAGAATACCGGTGACAAAAGGCCCGGGGGCCAGCCCCAGCAGGTTGTTGACCAGGGTGAGGGTTGCAAATGCGGTGCCGTGAATCGCCGCGTGTGTCAGGTTCGCCACCATGGCACCGGCGGGACCGGTGGTGCCGGCGACGAGGAACATCCCCAGCCCCAACAACAACAACTGCGCCGTGCCCGGTGCCAGACGGAAACCGATACCCAGCAGCACACAGCACAACAGGCAGTAAACAATAGCGAGGGAAATCTTGTGCTCCGGTCGCTGGCGGCACAGGCGATCACTCAACATGCCGCATACCACCATGCCGGCGCCGCTGATCAACACGAATACCGCCGCAGCCACACCTGCTTTGTCGGTACCCATCTCGTAGTAGCGGTTCATGAAGCTGGGTATCCAGGCCATCATCGAAGCCGCCACAAAAAGCTGCAAGCCACTGCCGATATACGCGCACAACACCGATGGATTGTTTACCAGTCCTCGCAGGGACGGACGCTCGCGGCGGACCGCCTGCACTTGTGGCGCAACCTTTTTTTCACGGATCAACAGTGGATAAATCAGTGCCAGCAAAATGCCGAAGGTTGCCATTCCGGCAAATGCCCAGCGCCACCCCAGGTGTTCCGCCATCACACCCCCGAGCGCCATTCCCATGACCGAACCCAGCATGCCGCCAGCCATAAATGCCCCGGTCAGGGTAGCGCGCAGACTGGGGGGAAAAACCGAAAGCACCAGCGCGATACCCACGCTGCCATAGGCTGCTTCACCGATGCCCACCAGGAAACGGGCGGCAAACATCTCGCTGAAACTGTCGGACAGGGCACACATCAACGTAGCCAGACTCCACAGCAGCGCCATCAGGGTAAGACTTTTTACCCGACCCCAGCGGTCCGCCAGGATCGACAGGGGTACGGTGAGCAGGCCGACCATCAGGGCGACGATGCCGGAAAGGGAGCCGAGCTGCGCATCGGTCAGCAGCCACTCGTCCTTCAGTAATGGAAATACCGCGTTGAGCACCTGCCGCGACATATAGTCCGAAATCAGCAGACCGAAGGTGAGCGCAAATACCACCCAGGCGTAACGGCGGGATACCGCAACTACCGGGATATCACTGTGGGAGTAATGAGCCATGGGATTTCCTCGCAGAAAGCTGGCCAACAGGAAGCCCGCGGGCACGTCGCGTCTGGCGGCACCAGGCCGCCAGTGCGAAGCTCAGTAAACACGTATCAGGAATGCCTGATCAGTAACCGCGCAGCGGTACATTTTTCTGCCCCAGTTTGCGGTTCGGCGCCATGCCATGGGCCGCCAGGGTTTCATTGGCGTCCTTGTACCAGGTGCCGATGCGGTAGATTTCCCGCGCCTCTTGCCCGCTGGCCACTTCCCGGCCCAGTTCGTGGGCGATGCGCACCAGCTGCTGAATCTGAGCCACCGAAGTCATGCGGTTGCCGTGCTGGTCGATCAGGGTATCTTCAATACCGCAGCGGGGGTGCAGGCCCAGCGCCATGGCAATGGTATTGACCGGCAACACGTTTTTCATCAGCGATTCCAGGGTGAGGCAGGCTCCATCCGGGGCGCGGCGAATAAACTCCATAAAGTTGTACGGGTTGGGGCCGTCAAAGCCGCCGCCGATGCCGACCCAGGTCAGGTTCAGCGGACCGCGGTAAACGCCGCGGCGCACCATGCGTTCCAGGGTTTCCAGCGAGTGCATTCCGGTCAACTGGAAGTGCGGCTGGATCTCCGCTGCCTGCAGGCGCTTCAGGTGCTCCTCCACCCAGCCCGGGCCTGCCGGCACGGTCATCTCGCGGTAGGCTTCCCAGTAGACGGGATCACAGATACTGGTACCCGCCACTTCATCTTCCGCCATCAGTTCGGTGATATTCATCTGCACGGTATTGATGGCCACGGTGACCTGATCGGGCTTCGGCGTCAGTTCCGCCAGCATATGGCGGGTATCGTCGGACAGCCATTTGGCCTGCTGGCCTTCGTCTTCCGGGGCGAAGGAGATGGAACCGCCCACCTGGATGATCATGTCCGGAACCGCTTCGCGCACACCGGCGATCAGCTCATTGAATTTCGACAGACGCTTGGAACCCTTGCCGTCCAGCTCGCGCACATGCAGGTGCAGCACAGTTGCGCCGGCCTCGTAGCAATCGACCGCCTTCTGGATCTGTTCTTCCATGGTCACCGGAATATCTTCCGGAAAATCTTCCGGCATCCACTCGGGTCCGTAAGGCGCAACGGTAATAACCACCTTGTCCTGGTTTTGCGGATGCAGGGAATCATCTAGAAATTGCATGGTTTAATCCTCATCTGTCGTCGATTATTTTTGTTCGGAAAAATTGTTTAGTACGGCTTGTCGCCGATGATGCCGGCGCGTTCCATCTTGCGGTGGCACGCCGGGTAGTCCATCACCGCGTAGTGCTGGGTACTGCGGTTGTCCCAGATGGCCACGCTGTTCGGCTGCCAGCGCCAGCGCACCTGGTATTCCGGGATATACGCCTGGCTGATCAGGTAGCGCAGCAGGTCCGCGGCACCGGGGTTGGCGTCCTGCCCGAAGCGCACCCGCTCCGGGGTGTGGTAGTTGGTAAAGTGCGTGGTAAACGCATTTACAAACAGAATTTTTTCTCCGGTATCCGGATGCGTGCGCACCACCGGATGCTCCGCATCTGGATACTGCTCCTTGAGTGCCAGGCGCTTTTCTATCGGCATCGCGGCACCAAAGCTCGCCTCGATAGAGTGACGCGCACGCAGGCCGTCGATCTGCACCTTTACGTGCTCCGGCAACATTTCGTAGGCCATGGCCATATTCGCCCACATGGTGTCACCGCCAACCGGCGGGCATTCGATGCAACGCAATACGCAGCCGAAGGGCGGCGCCTCGCGCCAGGTGGCATCGGTGTGCCAGGCGTTTTCATAGCGGTCCATCGGCTGGTCCGGGCTTTTGTAAATCCGCACCAGACCGGGGTGTTCCG